>Ga0299913_10002663_pt1 | contig 14218 bp, 12 predicted proteins | sample RVTome_9_FD_201360 | JGI IMG/M metagenome (GOLD analysis project Ga0299913, IMG submission 201360) | Soil microbial communities from uranium-contaminated site in the Upper Colorado River Basin, Wyoming, United States - RVT155D38 (version 2) ... | reverse complement strand
GCCGCCGGCGCTCGAGTTCCTCGCGGTCGGCGAGAGCAACCACGGCCGTTTGTCGCTCGACGGCCGCTCGATCGCCCGGCGCGAGGCAGGCCGGCGCGGGCCGCCCCGCTGACCGCGACGTCGAGCTCAGCACCAGATGTCAATCCTGCTCGACGCGAGCGCAATCCTCGCCGCGGCCGATCGCTCGGACCTCAACCACGCCGCTGCGGTCAGCTGGTTCGGCCGCGCCGACGAACCGCTGCTGGTCGCCGCCCTGACCCTGGCCGAACTCGACATGGTCCTCCAGCGCGATCTCGGCGCCGGGGCGTCGATGGCGCTCGTCGCATCGGTCGTCAACGGGGCGGTGCGGATGGTCCCGCCGACCGAACGCGATCTGGCCCGGGCCGTCGAGCTGATGGGCGAGGTCGCCGAGCATCGTCCGCGACTGGTGGACGCCTGCCTGGTCGCGACCGCCGAACGGCTGGGTGTGCACCGGATCGCGACGTTCGACCGGCGCCCGATCGCGGTCTTCCGCCCGCGCCACGTCCGCGCGTTCGACCTGGAGCCGTGACGCGGATCGGGCCCTCAGGTCGGCTCGGGCGCCGCCTCGTGGAGCGCCGCGACAGTGTCGCGCAGGACCCGGGCTGACGCGCGCAGCCCGTCGAACTCCGCGACCGACAGGTCGATCCGCAGCACCCGTTCGACACCGTCGCGGTGGACGACCGCGGGAAGCGACAGGTACACGTCGTTGATGCCGTTGTAGTCGCGGATGAGCGAGCTCACCGACAGCACCGTGCGCTGGTCGCGCACGATCGCCTCGACGATCCTGAGCAGGCCGGCCCCGACCGCGTAGTACGTCGCACCCTTGCGCTGAATGATCTCGTAGGCCGCGTCGCGGGTCGAGGCGAAGATCGCATCCATCGCGGCCTCGTCGTAGCGCAGGCCGTTGGCAGAACAGAACTCGCGCAACCGCATCCCGGCGATGTTCGCCGAGCTCCACACGGGCACCTCGCTGTCGCCGTGCTCGCCGACGATGAACGCGTGAACCGATCGCGGATCGACGCCGAAATGATCCGACAGCGCGGCCCGGAAGCGCGCGGTGTCGAGGATCGTGCCGGAGCCGATCACCCGCTCGGCCGGCAGTCTGGACAGCCGCCATGTCTCGTACGACAGCACGTCGACCGGATTGGTGGCGACGAGGATGATCCCGGACGGGTTCGCCTCCGCGACGCGCGGCACGATCTGGCCGAAGATGTCCGCGTTGCGGCGGACGAGGTCGAGCCGCGACTCGCCGGGTTTCTGGGCGGCGCCCGCCGCGATGACCGTGACCGCGGCCCCGGCGCAGTCGTCGTAGTCGCCGGCCCACACGCGGGTGGGCTTGGCGAATGGCACGGCGTGGGCGAGATCCATCGCTTCGCCCTCGGCCCGCCGATGGTTCGCGTCGATGAGGACGATGTCCGAGGCGAGGCCCGACAGCAGGAGCGCGTAGGCGAACGAGGACCCGACATTCCCGACGCCGACGATCGCGACGCGGGCGGGGCGCGTACCCGTCATGTCGAAAGGGTACGCGGTCGGGCCCGGCGCGGCCTCATGCCAGGGCCTATCCCCCGTGCATCGGCCGCGATCGTGCTGTTTACCCATCACGCGACTGCAAACCAGGCACTTCGCGGCCGCGCCGTGCTGCGACGGCCCACGGAGGGTCATCGCGAGCGTGGACGACGGCCTCGGCACCGATCGGGGCGCCCGTGCGGGCCAGAGAACTCGGTTTGTAGTCGGCTGATGACTGCGTGAGAAGCAGTTGGACCGCAACACGTGATATCAGTACCGAGGGACTCCGCACGAAGCAACCGACGGGCTCCCCGGCCGCGACCGGGGCGCTGACGACGCCGTTCAGCGCGCCTCGTGCGTGCCCGCCGCTGCGGTCGTTAGCGGTTCCGACGTTGGATCGGGGTGGAGCGCCGCGGCATCGGCGAGGGCCTTGTGGTCGGTCAGGTCCAGGCGCAGCGGGGTGATCGACACGAATCCGTTCTCGATCGCCCACAGGTCCGTGCCCACCTCGTGCTCCTCGAGCGGAAAGACCGTGAACCAGAAGTGCTTGCGTCCCATCGGATCCGTCGACGGGACGACCTTGCCGTCGTACTGCTCGACCGCCTGCCGCGTCCAGCGGATCCCGGTCGGCTTGAACGGGAAGTTGACGTTGACGAGTCGCAGCCGGTCGTCGTCGAGCAGCAACTCGAGTACGCGTTCGACATGCGGCTCGAGATGCGAGAGGTCTGGGTCCTCGCCGACGACCGGGGTGCTGAGGGCGATTCCGCGCAACCCGAGGAGGGCGGCCTGCTTGGCCGCCGCGAGCGTGCCCGAGTGCCAGATCGCGTTGCCGAGGTTCGGTCCGAGATTGATCCCGGACAGCACGATATCGACGGTCTCCCAGTGGTAGGCGCCGAGGGCCACGCAATCGGCCGGTGTTCCTTTGACGCGATAGGATTCGACGCCATCGATCACGCGAGTGCGTCGGTAGGTCAGTGGCTTCGATGATGAGATCGCGTGACCGGCGGACGATTGCTCCACGTCCGGAGCGACGACCCGGACGTCGCCGAACCGGTTCGCCACGCGAGCGAGCGTGGCGATGCCGGGACTGTAGATTCCGTCGTCGTTGGCGATGAGGATGCGCATCTGCGTTCGTCCTTCCTGCGCCTGGGCGGCCCACCTCGAGGTATGTCGTGCGCGTCACGCTCTTTCACAATCCGGAGGCAGGAGACGCGCGGCTGACCGCCGAGCAACTCAGCTCGATCCTGTCCGACGTCGGCTATCAGGTTCGCTACCAGTCGACCAAGAAGGATTGGAGATCCGCGCTGGATGATCTGGGCGAGCTCGCAATCGTCGCCGGCGGCGACGGGACGGTTGCGAAGGTGGCCAAGGCGCTGGCGGAGCGAGAGGTGCCGCTCGCGGTCGTGCCGCTGGGCACCGCGAACAACATCGGCAAGGCGCTCGGCGCGTTCGGCGAGGTTCGGACGCTGGTGGAGCGCTGGCGGGGCACCCCCGCCGCGGCGATGGATCTCGGGGTGGCCGTCGGACCGTTCGGCGAGGAGCGTTTCGTCGAAGCCGTCGGCGGCGGCATCTTCGCCGAGCTGATCCGGCGCGGACGGTACGAGGTCGAGCACTCGTCGGCGATCGTCGGGCGGGAGACGGACCGCGCATTGCAGCTCCTGCGCGGGATCCTCGAGGAGGCTGAGGCGGCGGACTGGCAGGTGAGCCTCGACGACTACGACCTGAGCGGACCGTACCTCGCGATCGAGGCGATGAACATCGGCTTCGCCGGGCCGAACATCCCGCTCGCGAGCGACGCCGACATCGGCGACGGCGAGCTCGACGTGGTGTTGCTTCGCGAGGAGGACCGGGAGCGCCTCCTGGAATACGTCGTCGGGCGGGTCGAGTCGGCGTCGGCGACGATGCCCAGCCTCGACGTTCGGCGCGGCCGGCACCTTCGGATGGTCCCGCCCGCGGGCTGGCCGGTGCGCATCGACGACGAGCTGGTGGATGGTGGCCCCGCCCCTGATGACGGTTCGGACGAGTCGCCGGCCGAGCGCGACGCGCGGGTCATTGACGTCCTCCTCCGGCCCCGCGCCATCCGCGTGGCGGGCGTTTCGGACCGGAACGGAGGATGATGGACGCCCGGCGCGGAACATCCGGCCGGTCTCGTCCGTCGGACAGGCGTTCGTTGCCAGCTCCAGGTTTGACGCCCGCATGACCCATCGCGTACCTCCAACTCCCTCCTGGTTCTCCAGCAGCTCGCGCCGGCCGCGGCGCCGGCTTCGCGTCGTCGCGCTCGGCCTCGTCGCCGTCCTGCTGGCGGGCTCCATCACAGCCATGGGAGCCGTCTGGACGAACGCCTTCGGCGCGGGCGACCGATTCGCCAACCTGCTCGACCGGATCGACCTGATCATCGATCCGCCGCCGGACCGACCGATCGCGCCGACGCAGCTCTCGACACCCCGGCCGATCGCCCGCGCGACCGCGGCGCCGACCGCCGTCCCCACGCCGACCCCGGCTTCGAGCCCAGTCGCCGGCGTCACCTCGCCACCATCGACCCCCACTCCTGCCCCGACCCCGGAACCCACGCCGCGTCGCGAGCCGGTAGCGATGCGCGTCACCCAGACACCCGTCTCGTTGTTCAACTCCCAGATCACGAAGGACTGGTGCGCGCCGGCCGGCGTCCAGATGACGCTGTCGGTGCTGGGGCTGGCCCCGGCCACGAATGCCTTCCAGGAGGAGCTCGTCGACCGGGCCCACGAATGGGAGAGCCGCCGCGACAGCCTCAACGGCGGCTGGGGTCCGGCCGCGATGGTCCAGGCGTTGGAGGCGTACGGTGCGCGCGGCTACGAGATCCGCGCCTACGGGCGGCGCAGCGACGCGCTGCTCGACGCCGCCCGGGCGATGGGCGAGACGCAGGCCCCCGCGATCCTCCTCGCATGGCGCGGTGCCCACACCTGGGTGATGATCGGCTACCGAGCGACGGCCGATCCGCTCGTGTTCGAGGACGCGAAGATCACCGGCGCGTACATCCTCGATCCGTGGTACCCGCGGGTATCCTCGATCTGGGGCGCCTCGGACCCGCCCGGCACGTTCCAGGACGAGGCCGAGATGGAGCGCAACTTCCTCCAGTGGAAGCGACCCGAGGGCAAGTACCCCGACCGCGACGGCAAGTGGATCGTGGTCATCCCGACCATCCACGCCTCGGACATGGGTTAGGCGTCGCGCCCAGCCCCGGCCCCAGGCATCTCCGGCATGCGCCGGATGCGCGGCACGAGCACCGCCACGAGCAGCACGAACCGGACGGCGCTGCCGAGCGAGAACGCCAGCGGGATCGCCACCACACCGAGCGCATCGACGAGTCCGACCGTTGCGACGATCGTGACGGCGAACCCGATGAGCGACGCCACCACCTGGAGCAGGGTGTGGCGCGTCGCGTAGATCGCCCGGCTCACCAGGTGGCCGAGGCTCTCGAACGGCACCGAAAGCGCGAACACGGCCAGTACCAGTGACGTGCGGGCCACGTCGTCGGCATCGAACCGTCCGCCCCCGAGGAGGACCTCCACCGCAATGCCGCCGACGATCGCCAGCCCGGCGGCAGCCGCGAGGGTCAACGCCCCGATCGTTAGGACGTTCATGCGCACGAGCCGCGAGAACGTGCGCCGATCCCCGGCCGAGTACGCGGCGGCCAGCGCCGGGAAGGCTGCGAGCGAGAACGCCACACCGATCAGGCTGACCGGCACGCTCTGGAAGTTGCGGGCCAGGTTGACGGTGGTGATGCTCCCGGCCACGAGGGTCGACGCGACGTTGGTGAAGAACAGGAACGTCAGCGGCTCGATCGGGCTGCTGCCGGTCTTCGGGAGCATCAGCCGGATGAAGTCGCGCACGGCCGCCGTGCCGATGTCGAGGCGGGGGCGGATCCGGAACGACGTCCGCCGGATGCCCCAGGTGCGCAGTGCGAGGTGAAGGAGCGACCCGAGGACGGCCCCGACCGCCGGCCCGAAGATCCCCAGCCGGTCGCTGAGCGCGAACGTCCCGAACACGAGACCGGCGTTGTAGAGCAGGGGAGCGGCGCCGTAGAAGAAGAACCGCCGCTCGGCGACGAGGACCTCACCGAGGACCATCGAGGCGGCGAAGATCACCGGCGTCACGCACATGACCCGGAACAGGTCCGTGTACAGCGCGCGCTGGGCTGGCCCGAACCCACCCGCGACGAATTCGACCGTCAGCGGCGCAACGATGAAGAGGACGGCGGCGACGATGCCCATCGCCCCGACCGCGAGCGTCAGGATCGTCTGGCCGAAGGCCCGCGCCGCCGGCTCGTTCTCGCGGCGCAGGCCGGTGAAGATCGGGATGAACGGCGCCGCGAGTCCGGAGGCGACGACGATGCCCAGCGACAGCTCCGGGATGACGAACGCGGCGTTGAAGGCATCGAGCTCCTCGCCCGCACCGAAGGTCCGCGTCATGAGCCGGTCGCGGATCAGCCCCATCGCGTAGCTCGCGAACGTCAGGACCGACAGCAGCAGGGCACCGCGTGGCACGAACCGATCGAGCAACGCGGTGATGCGCGCGAGCGCGTTCGAGGCGCGCGGCTTGTCGTCCGTGGTGGGTCCCTCCCTAGGGCGGCCGTGCGCGCCGCGCCGTCCATGTTGACGGACGGCATGCCCCGTGCGCTACGCCCGCCGCGTCGGACGTTCGAATCGTTCGCGCTCTCGTTCGACGATCGGCCGCACGAAGCAGCCCTCGAGGTGGTCGTTGACGATCCCGGTCGCCTCCATGGCCGCATACGCGGTCGTGGGACCGACAAATGCCCAGCCACGACGGCGCAGGTCTTTGCTGAGCGCGATCGATTCGGGGCTCGTGGCGAGGGTCATCAGCGTCGCGTGGTCGATCCGCTCGGGACGGGCCTCCTGAGCAGGCTCGAAGCTCCACAGGTAGCCGGCGAAGGACCCGGTCTCGTCCACGAGCTCGTGGAATCGCCGGGCGTTGGTGATCGTGGCGAGGACCTTGGCCCGGTTGCGAACGATGCCCGGGTCGGCCATCAGCCGCGCGACGTCGCGCTCGTCGTAGCCGGCGATGACCGAAGGATCGAAGCCGTCGAACGCCCGCCGGAAGTTCTCGCGCTTGCGCAGGATCGTCAGCCAGGACAGGCCTGCCTGGAAGCCCTCGAGGCAGAGCTTCTCGAACAACCGGCGATCGTCCGCGACCGGGCGGCCCCACTCGTCGTCGTGATAGGCGCGGTACAGCGGATCGTCGCCGGGCCACCAGCAGCGGGTGCGCGCGTCGATGCCGAGCCTGAGCCCGTCCTCCGGCACCGTCATGTCATGTCAGGTGCCACTTCGAGGACCCGCCAGGCGACCTTGAAGGCCATCATGCCGGCGAGCACGACGCCCATGGTGAGGACGGGCCACGGCGTCACGATCGCGGCGACGATCAGGACACATGCGACCGGCACCGTCAGCAGGTGGAACCGGCCTTCGATGAGCCGGACGTAGAGGATCCAGAGGCAGCCAAGGTAGACGACGAGGGGGATCCCGACCGCTGTGCCGACTGCGACCGAGCCCAGGTCCGCGTGACCGGCGGCTGCCTCGATCGCCACGACGAGCCCAGCGCCGACGGCGGCCACGGCCCCGAAGATCGGCAGGTGGAGGTAGCTCCAGGCGAGGGCGGTTGGGACCGAGTCGAGCAGGTGCTCCTCGGGGCGGTCGAAATAGACCCACCACATCGAGTACAGGATGAGCAGTCCACCGACGACGACCGCGAGGACGTCAGGGCTGAGTCCGCCCCCGTCCATCACGGTTTGGATCGCCAGCGACGCGGCAAGGACAGACTCACCGAGCACGATGATCATGAACAGTCCGTAGCGCTCTGCGATGTGCTCCGGGTGGAAGGTCGTGCGGCCGGCACGTTCGGCCCAGTAGGGGACGAGCAGCTCGGCCGGGACGAGCACCAGCCAGGCGACCGGCCAGATCCCGACCGGCAGGAAGAGGGTCAGCCAGCCGAGCTGGCAGGCTGCGACGCCGAGCGCGAATCGGCGCGCCGTGGCCCGCCGGGGCAGGTCGTCGCGCGACACCCGCAGCCATTGCAGGACGAGCGGGATCCGCATGATCACGTAGCCGACGACCGCGAGCGTGAAGTCCCGTTCGTCGAAGACCCGCGGAACACCGGCGGCATACACGAGCGCACCGGTCATGATCGCGAACACGGTCAGGCGATACGCGACGTCATCGGTGTCGTAGGCCGACGCAAACCAGGTGAAGTTGACCCAGGCCCACCAGATCCCGAAGAAGACGAGGGCGTAGCTGAGCAGCGCCTCGAGCGCGACCCGTTCGATCAACGCGTGGTGGAGGCGTTCGGCTGCGAAGGCCACGCCAACGACGACGACCAGGTCGAAGAACAGCTCGAGTGGCGTGGCGGCGCGACCCGGTTCGTGCGGATCGCGCCCGCGCATGGCGGTCAGGAGACTTGGACGGCCGGAACCTCGCAGGGTCTGCTGACTCAAGGACGTTACGCCCCAGCGTCGCGCTTTTCGGTCTCGGCGAGCTTCTTGCGGCTCGCCTCGCGCGTATCCATGAGGCCCTTACCGGCGCGCGGCTTGATCTGCGGCGTCGGGAACCGATTGCGCGGTGTCCGGCCGGCAGCCTTCGCGGCCGAGCGTGCCTCCGCGCGGGCCGCCATCCGGCCCGCGATCGTCGCCTCGTAGCCCTGGTCGGTCGGCAGGTAGTAGCGGCGCTCGACGAGTTCGTCCGGCAGGTACTGCTGGTCCACGTCCGCGTCGTCGAAGTCGTGGCTGTAGCGATAGCCGACGCCGATGCCGTGCTGCTTCATCCGCGCGTACGGGGCGTTCCGGAGGTGCAGCGGGACCGGCAGGGAACCGCGGGCCTCCACGTCCGAAACGGCCGCCCAGAAGGCGGAGCCCGAGCGGTTCGACTTCGGCGCCGTTGCGATGTAGGTCGCGGCCTGCGCCAGCGCGTACTGCGCCTCCGGAAGACCGATCCAGTCGAGCGCCTGGGCCGCCGCAACGGCCACCGTCAGCGCGCGGGGATCGGCGTTGCCAACGTCTTCCGAGGCGCTGATGATCAGCCGCCGGGCGATGAACTTGGGGTCCTCGCCGGCGGCGACCATCGCGGCCAGCCAGTACACGGCGGCATCGGGGTCGTTGCCACGCAGGCTCTTGATGAACGCCGAGGCGGTGTCGTAATGGCCGTCGCCGGCCCGGTCGTAGCCGAGGATCCGCTGCTGGGCCGCCGCCTCGACGTCCTCGAGACGCGGCGCGACTCGCCCGTCGCCATCGCGGATGCCCTCGGCCTCGGCAAGGGCGACCGACCCCTCGAGCACGTTGAGCGCCGCCCGTGCGTCGCCGCCGGCGAGCGACACGAGATGATCGAACGCCTCGTCGGCGAGGGCCACGCCGCCGTCCGGACCGAGCGCCCCGGCGAGCCCACGCTCTGCGTCGGCCATCGCCCGGCGGACGACCGTCGCCACGTCGTCGTCGACGAGTGATTCGAGACGCCAGACGCGCATCCGGGACAGGAGCGCGGCGTTGACCTCGAAGTAGGGGTTCTCGGTCGTCGCCCCGATGAGCGTGACCGTACCGTCCTCGACGTGGGGCAGGAGCGCGTCCTGCTGGGCCTTGTTGAAGCGGTGGATCTCGTCGAGGAACAGGATCGTCCGCTGGCCGTGCAAGGCCAGGCGCTCCTGGGCCTCGGCCAGCGTCGCCCGGACGTCGGCCACGCCGGCCATGACGGCGCTCATCGTCGCGAAGGCCGCCCCGATCTCCGCGGCGAGCAAGCGGGCCAGGCTCGTCTTGCCGGTTCCGGGTGGGCCCCACAGCAACAGCGACGAGAGGTGGCCGCGCGCGATCGATCGCCGAAGCGGGCCGCGCTCGCCGACGAGGTGCTCCTGGCCGACGAACTCGTCGAGGCTGCGCGGCCGCATCCGGGCAGCGAGCGGCTGGCGCTCGGGCGGTGGCTGAAAGAGCGCTTCGGGCCGCGCGCCGGACGTTCGCCGCGATGGCATGGACCGATGGTAGCGCGCGAGCTGGACCGCGAGGGCTCAGCCGAAGCCGACGGTCAGTTCGGCCGCCGCCGCCGTCACGGCGACGACCGCGATGGGTGGCGCTCGAAGCGCGATGAGCAGCACGGCCGCGCCCGCCGCGATCAGCGCGTCGAGCGGACGGCCCACGGCGCCGGTCCACACTGGATCGATCAACGCGGCGAGCAGCAGACCGACGACCGCGGCGTTGATCCCGGTGAGCGCGCGCCGGACGCCGCCGCGCGACCGGATCCCGTCCCAGAACGGAAGCACGCCCCACACCAGCAGAAAGGACGGGAGGAAGATCGCGACGAGCGCGATGATTGCGCCGGCGATGCCGGTGGGTGCGGTGGCCATCGACGCGCCCAGGAACGCGGAGAAGGTGAACAGCGGGCCCGGGACCGCCTGGGCGGCGCCGTAACCGGCGAGGAACCGGTCATCGCCGATCCAGCCGGGCGGGACCACCGACTCGTGCAGGAGCGGAAGGACGACATGGCCGCCCCCGAAGACGAGCGAGCCCGCCCGGTAGAAGGTCTCGGCGAGCGCGAGGGCCTGCGACGCGACCGCCTCGCGCAGGATCGGCAAGCCGGCGAGCAACAGCCCGAACGACACCAGCCAGGCGACCGCCACGCGCCGGCCGCGGACCTCGCTGGGCATGCCCGGTGCGTCTGCCGGCGCGGCGAGCACGAACCGCCCGACGACCGCCCCGGCGGCGATGATCGCGACCTGGGTCACGGGCGATGGCCAGGCGAGCGCCGCACCCGCCGCGACGAGCACCACGACCGACCGCACGGCGCCCGGAGCCAGGGAGCGCCACATCGAGAGGACGGCGTGGGCGACGACCGCGACCGCGGCCAGCTTCAGTCCACGCACCCAGCCGGCCTCGGCCAGGTCGGCGGTCGAGGTCAGCATCGCGAACGCAACGAGGGCCACGGCCGACGGCAAGGTGAACCCCAGCCAGGACACGAACCCACCGACTCGGCCGGCACGCAGCGTCCCGATCGCGATCCCGAGCTGGCTGCTGGCCGGTCCCGGCAGCGCCTGGCAGAGCGCCAGCAGGTCGGCGAACCGGCGATCGTCGAGCCAGTGGCGCCGCTCGACGTACTCGCGCCTGAAGTAGCCGATGTGCGCGATCGGGCCGCCGAACGAGGTCAGCCCGAGGCGCAGGGAGGCGCCCAGGACCTCGGCCAGGGCTGGGCCGCGTGGGACGGGCGTGACGGGTCCATCGGGCGAGTCGGCCACACGCCGACGGTAGCAGGCCGGCTCACTCGCGAGCCGGTCCGGTCAGACGACCGTGGCGCCGGTGGTCTGCAGCGCGATCCACAGGCCGAACATGATCGCGAACAGTCCTCCGGCGATGATCGCGATCCGCCTGATGTCACGCGCCACATAGGCGTACTCGTCGGCGGCTCGAACCGCGAGGGGTGCGGCCGGCGATCGGGCCGGGCTCCGTTCCGCGGCGCGCCGATCGCGCTCGCGAGCCTGTCGCTGTGTGGCCTGCGCTGCGCGCTCCTCCTCGACGATCCGGGCCTCTAGCTCGGCGGCCCGGGCCTCCTCCTCGGCGGTCAGCGAGACGGGGCGTGTCGGGGCCGGAGCCGCGGTCGGCCGGTTGGGCCGCTGAAGCGGGCGGCGCTGCCCGGGACGGCTGCCGCGGGTTCGTTTGGCCATGGTCCTTGAAGGGCCTCCAGGCGACGGGTGGCGCATCTTCGGGCGCGCGTCGCGCCACACGAAGAGTCGGCCGGGTTTTCGAGCCCAGAGGATAGCACCGGCAGCAGCCCGATACGTCGGCGATGAGTAGGCCCCTGCTAGACTCGGATCACCCCCAGCGGAGGATCGTCGCATCGACCTCGACGCGCTCGTCGACCCCTACCTGTCGGCCATCGTGGTCGGCCTCGCGGCCGGCGTCGTCGTGCTGCTCCTGCTCGTGCTGTGGCTGTGGCGCCGGACGCGTCGGCTTGGTCGCCGGCTCGATGCGTTGACCCGGGGTGAGGATGGCCGTGACCTCGCGGCCGTGCTCGATGCCCATCTCGACAAGGTGTTCGCGGTGTCGAGCGAGGTCGACGAGCTGACGGTCCGGACCGCCGTCGCCGAGGCGAACCTGCGCCGCTCGTTCCAGCGGATCGCGCTCGTCCGCTTCAACCCGTTCGAGGACACCGGCGGCAACCAGAGCTTTGCGCTCGCGCTCGTCGACGCGAACGGCGACGGGCTCGTGCTGAGCAGCCTCCATTCGCGCACGGGGACCCGGGTCTACGCCAAGTCCCTCGTCGGGGGACGGAGCGAGGCGGCGCTCTCCGACGAAGAGACGCAGGCCGTCCGCGACGCGATGTCGGGCCAGACCGTCCGAACCAACGCTGCCGGATGACAGCCTAGCTGGCACGGAGGCGGCCGATGCTCCGGACATGGCCCCCAACGCCCCCACCGACGATGACCGCGCGGCGGCCGCGGCCGAGCTCGTCCAGCAAGCTGCCGTGAGCCGTCAGCGCGCCCGCCGCGAGCCCGCCCCGCTCGACCAGATCCCGGCCTGGGGCGAGTTCGTGCCGGTCATGGACGCGCCCACCTCCGACGCGGGACCGGCCGGCCTGGACGCGCTGCTCGGCGGCCTCAACCCCGACCAGTTCCGGGCGGTCACGCACGGGGCCGGCCCGCTCCTCGTCGTGGCCGGTGCGGGGACCGGCAAGACCCAGGTCATCACCCGGCGCATCGCCTGGCTGGTCGCGACGCGTCGGGCGCGCCCCGCGGAAATCCTCGCCCTGACGTTCACCGACAAGGCGGCCGAGGAGATGGCCGTGCGCGTCGACCAGCTGGTCCCGTACGGCTACACCGACACCGCGATCTCGACGTTTCACGCCTTCGGCGACGGGCTGATCCGGGAGTTCGCGCTCGAACTCGGGCTGCCGCCCGACGTCCGCGTGCTCTCGCGTGCCGAGGTCGTCATCTTCCTTCGGGAGCACCTTTTCGAGTTCGACCTCGACGAGTACCGGCCGTTGGGTGACCCGACGCGCTTCCTGTCGGCCCTCGCCACGTTGTTCAGCCGGTGCAAGGACGAGGATGTCTCGCCGGCGACCTACCTCGCCCATGCCGAGCGTGTCGCCGCCGAGGCCGCCGCAGTGGGCGATGCGGTCGCCGCGGCGAACGGCGATACGACCGACGCGGATCGGGACGCCGCCGATGCGCTGGCTGAGTCCGCGCGCCGGCAGCTCGAGCTCGCGCGGGCCTACGCTCGCTACCAGGAGCTGCTCGCCGCGAACGGGTTCATCGACTTCGGGGACCAGGTCGCGCTGGCGCTGCGGCTCGTGCGCGAATCGGCCGCGGCCCGTGAGTCCGTCCAGACGCGCTTCCGCTACATCCTCGTCGACGAGTTCCAGGACACCAACCGCGCCCAGGCCGAGCTGGTGGCACTGCTCGCCGAGCGGCATCGCAACGTGACCGTCGTCGGCGACGACGACCAGGCCATCTACGCGTTCCGCGGCGCCGCGATCGACAACATCCTCGACTTCCAGGCCCGTTACCGCGGCGCCCGCACGGTCGTATTGCGACGCAACTACCGCTCGCACGCGCCGGTCCTCGACGCCGCGTACCGGCTCGTCCGATTCAACGACCCGGACCGGCTCGAGGTCCGAACCGGGATCTCCAAGCGGCTCCGCCCCGAGCGGGTTGCCGCGACGCCCGCCCCCGTCCGCCTCGAAGCGTTCGCGAGCGGCTCGGAGGAGGCCGACTGGGTCGCCGCCGAGATCGGCCGGCGGCTCGCAGGCGGAGCGCGACCGCGCGACCATGCGGTCCTCGTCCGAGCCAACGGCCACGCCGACCCGATCCTGCGCGCGCTCAACCTCGCCGCGATCCCGTGGCGGTTCTCCGGCACGTCGGGGTTGTACGCCCGCCCCGAGGTCCGCCTGCTCATGGCCTTCCTGCGAGGCATCGCCGACCTCGGCTCGAGCGTCGACGTGTACGCGCTCGCCGCTTCGGAGGTCTACGCGCTCGGCGGCGAGGACCTGACCGCGATCGTCAACACGGCTCGACGTCGCAACCGGTCGGTGTGGGGCGTCCTGGAAGAGCTCGACCGGCAGCCCGGGATCCTGCGTATCGCTCCGGACAGCCGGGCGAGCGTGGCCCGCCTGGTTGCCGACCTGCGGACATACGGCCAGCTCGCCCACGAACGGCCCGTGGGCGAGGTCCTCTACGCGTTCCTGCGCGGGACGGGTCTGCTCGCGCGGCTCGCCGGGACCGATAGCGTCGCGGCCGAGGAGGCGCTCCAGAACATCGCCCGTTTCTTTGAGATCGTGCAGGCCCAGTCGGCCCTCCTCGCCGACGACCGGGCGGTCTTCGTGGCCCGCCACCTGCAGACGCTCATCGAGGCCGGCGACGACCCGGCGACGGCGGAGCTCGATCCGGACGCCGACGCCGTTGCGGTGCTGACGGTCCACAAGGCCAAGGGTCTTGAGTTTCCGGTCGTCTTCCTGCCGGGCCTCGTCGCCGGGCGGTTCCCGCTGCCGGGGCGTGGCGAGCCACTCGCGCTTCCAGCCGGGCTCGGGCGAGGTTCACCTCCGACGCCCGAGACGGGGCTCGCCGAGGAGCGTCGGCTGTTCTACGTGGCGATGACCCGGGCGCGCGACGAGCTCGTCCTGTCCCACGCGGCCGACTACGGCGGTGCGCGCGCCCGGCGCCTGTCGCCGTTCGT
>Ga0299913_10002662_pt1 | contig 14221 bp, 9 predicted proteins | sample RVTome_9_FD_201360 | JGI IMG/M metagenome (GOLD analysis project Ga0299913, IMG submission 201360) | Soil microbial communities from uranium-contaminated site in the Upper Colorado River Basin, Wyoming, United States - RVT155D38 (version 2) ... | reverse complement strand
CCTGGTCCTGCTCGTCTTCCGGGAGGATTTGGCACTCTGGGTCGGTCTCTTGGCGTTGATCCTGTACCTCGACCGGCGTCTCAAACTGCGAAACCTGATCCTGAGTGGCCTTGCCTTAGGCACGACGACTGCCCTCGTGCTGTTCGTCGCGTTGCCTGCTCTATCGCCGATGGACGGCTACTTCTTCGCCGGCGACTTCACTGCTGGACCCGATCTCGGGCAGTTGGTGAGTTCGATCAGCATCAGGGTTGTGTTCTTGCTGCTTCCTCTCGCCATTGCCCCGTCTCGGATCAACTGGAGGCTTATGGGGGCCCTCGGTTTGCCCGTGTTGGGTCTGGTCCTTCGTGGTGGACCGTCTCTCACCACCTTCTTCCAGTACGACATGATGTTCGTGCCGCTTCTCTTGGTGGTGGTTGCCCTCTCTCCCCCAGTCGAATACCGACCAGTCAAAGTCGCAGTCGCCTCTCTGGTGGTCATGCTCCTATTTGGCGCGTTGAGACCATTCCCGCCACAGCATGGCCCCAACCCGTTTCTCTACAACTCCGAGCTCGCGACCGATTACCGGGCAGTGCTCTCAGAGCTCTACGCGATGGATGACTTCATGTCTCTGAGCATCTCGGCTCCCGACACGCTCGTACCCCACCTGTCGGAGCGACGTGACATCTTCATGTACCCCTGGCCTGCGGACACCTTCTCCGACCCAGACAACGTCGACTCCCGGCTGAGCTTCGATTGCCCACCGCCTGAAGTTCTCGCGCAACGACCCGATCTCGTCACACAGGCCTGGGTCACTGTCCTCGAGGAAACACCGCACCAACAGGTGGGTACGTTCGGTCAGATGTCGGTCTGGCGGGCTGTCGACCCGGTTCCGGAGGGCGAGTGCACAGCGCGGTATTCAGCTGGCTGAGCATCTATCCCACCATCTCCCTCAGGAACTTGCCGGTATAGCTCTCCCCGACTTGTGCGACCTCTTCCGGTGTGCCGGTAGCGATGATCCGACCTCCCCCGCTCCCACCTTCCGGACCCAGGTCGATGATGTGGTCGACTGACTTTATGACATCGAGGTTGTGCTCGATGATGACCACGGTGTTCCCCGAGTCGACGAGACGCTGCAGCACCTGGAGGAGTTTGCGTATGTCCTCGAAGTGCAACCCGGTGGTTGGCTCGTCGAGGATGTAGAAGGTTCGACCTGTCGAACGCTTCCCCAACTCCGAAGCCAACTTGATTCGCTGTGCCTCACCGCCGGAGAGGGTGGTGGCGGGCTGGCCCAACCGGACGTAGCCGAGACCCACGTCGTAGAGGGTCTGGAGGATGCGGACGATCTTGGGCTGGTTCTCGAAGAACTCGAGCGCCTCTTCCACCGACATGTCTAGGACCTCGGAGACGTTGTGGCCCTTCCACAAGATCTCCAGGGTCTCCCGGTTGTACCGCTTGCCCCCGCACACCTCACACGGGACATAGACGTCGGGAAGGAAGTGCATCTCGATCTTGATGGTGCCGTCGCCTTTGCATGCCTCACAGCGGCCCCCCGAGACGTTGAACGAGAACCGTCCTGGCTTGTAGCCACGGGCCCGAGCCTCAGGAGTCTGAGAGAAAAGGGAGCGGATACGGTCGAACAGCTTGGTGTAGGTCGCCGGGTTGGAGCGTGGGGTGCGCCCAATCGGAGACTGGTCGATGTCGATGACCTTGTCGATGAAGTCGATGCCCTCCACCTTCCTGTGCCGCCCAGGCACCACCCGAGCCCGGTTCACTTTGGCGGCCAGTGTCTTCCAGAGGATCTCTTCGACAAGAGTCGACTTGCCGGAGCCCGAGACTCCGGTGACCGCGGTGAACACACCCAAAGGAAAGTCCACGTCTATTCCCTGGAGATTGTTCTCTGTCGCACCGAGGATCGAAATCGACTCCCCGTTTCCGGAGCGACGGATCAGGGGGGTCTCGATCTGACGTCTGCCTGCCAGGTAGTCACCGGTCATTGAGTCGGAGCAGTCGAGCACGTCTTCCAGACTCCCTTCCACCACGATGTGACCCCCGTGCTCGCCGGCACCCGGGCCGATGTCGACGATGTGGTCGGCGACCCGGATCGTCTCCTCGTCGTGCTCGACGACAATCAAGGTATTTCCCAGGTTGCGTAGACGGAGCAGTGTCTCGATCAGTCGCTGGTTGTCTCGTTGATGCAACCCGATCGAGGGCTCGTCGAGGATGTAGAGGACCCCGACCAGACCGGAGCCGATCTGGGTGGCAAGCCTGATCCGCTGCGCCTCTCCCCCGGCCAGGGTCGCCGCAGACCGGGACAGGGTCAGGTAGTCGAGTCCGACGTCGAGAAGGAACTTGATCCGGGCGCGGACCTCTTTGAGGACCCGCTCGGCGATGTGGGCATCGCGCTCGGACAGTTGGAGACGGTCGAAGAACTCATAGGAGTCACCGAGGCTGAGATCTGAGATCTCGGCGATGTTGCGGTCGTCGATGGTCACAGCCAGAGAGATCGGGTTGAGACGTCCCCCGTTGCAGACGTCACAGGGAACCTCGGCCATGTACTCCTGGTAGTACTCCCGGGCCGAGTCGGACTCGGCCGACTCGTGTCGACGATTGAGGAACGGAATCGCCCCTTCGAAGGTGGCGTCCCAGCGCCGTTTCCTCCCGAACCTGTTCGTATACTCGACGGTTATCTTCTCGTTACCGGTCCCGTAGAGGATCTTCTCCTGGATCTTCTTGGGCAGGTCCTTCCAGGGTGTGTCCATCGAGAACCCGAGGGCTCCGGCAAGACCGTTCAACAGTCGGTGGTAGTAGCGCATCCGGTTCGACGACCACATGGGTATTGCCCCCTCACTGAGGGCCAGACTCGCGTCGGCGATCACCAGTTCGGGGTCGACCTGGTATTTGGTGCCGATGCCCGAGCACTCGGGACACGCCCCATAAGGGCTGTTGAAGGAGAAGTTGCGGGGCTGGAGATCTTCGAAGGAGAGCCCGCACTTGGAGCAGGCGAGATGCTGGGAGAAGGTGAGCGTCGACCCATCGACGATCTCGATGTCGGCCACACCTTCGGCGAGCTGCAGAGCCGTCTCCAGCGACTGGGTGAGTCTCTGCTCCATGCCTTCGCGCCGAACCAGACGGTCGACGATGACCTCGATGGTGTGTTGGTAGTAGCGGTCGAGACGGATCTCCTCTGTGAGATCGCGCACCTCGCCGTCGATACGTGCCCGGGCGAAACCCTGCTTGGCCAGATCGGACAACAGCGTCTCATACTCGCCTTTGCGGCCACGCACCACCGGAGCCAGTACCTGGAACCTGGTCCCCTCCTCGAGCTCGAGGATGCGGTCGACGATCTGCTGGGGGGTCTGACGTTCCACCGGTGTCCCATCGTTGGGACAATGAGCAATCCCGATGCGGGCGTAGAGCAATCTCAGGTAGTCGTGAACCTCCGTGACCGTCCCCACCGTTGAGCGCGGGTTTCTCGACGCCGTCTTCTGGTCGATGGAGATCGCCGGCGACAGACCTTCGATGAAATCCACGTCGGGCTTGTCCATTTGCCCCAGGAACTGGCGGGCGTAGGCGGACAACGACTCCACATAGCGACGTTGCCCCTCGGCGTAGATCGTGTCGAAGGCGAGCGAGGATTTGCCCGAGCCGGACAAGCCTGTGAAGACGATCAGATTGTTTCGGGGCAGCTCGACCGTGAGGTTCTTGAGGTTGTGCTCACGGGCGCCCCTGATGAGTATCGATTCGGTGGACACCGCTCCGCCTGGTGTGACTTGAGTTACGTGATTGTAATACGTATTTTGGCCGAACACTTGTTCGCTCGAGAGTCGTAGATGGGCTTACCAGTTTTCGACTGCCCAGCTAGTTTTGATCTCCAGTTGAAACCAAGTCAATGCGCAGCACTTACCGGCGCCGATCGGAAGTCCTCGCTCGGTTGTGAGTAGACGAGACCCTCTTGCGACTCATGGACGTCGCGGCCTCTCGCCGTTGATGGTTTCGGTCCAGCTCACTTCCTTCGCATCTTTGTCTTCGCTTATGGTCATCACGGGCCCGGAGCGGTTTCTTACGGAGACGAGCAGTGCACTAGCCGTGCTTGTCATAGCAACAGTGTTTGCCCATATCTGCTACCTAACTCTGCGTGTCTTGAACGTGCCTGGTTGGAGATCCTTGGGTGTGTCGAGCGCGGTGACGGTCATCTTCTGGAATTGGCCCACAGCTGCCTTCGGCTCTATTTCCTCTGGGCTAGCCGTAAGCTCCCTTCTCGCGCCGACCGTGCTGGCCGCGTGGTTCTTCTCCGAATCACGCCGTTTGCAAGTCACAGTCTTCGCCGTCGCCGCTAGCTCCGCGATGTTCTTGGGATCTATGGCTCTCGCCGAAAGGCTGATGAGCGCTCAATCAATAGCGTTCGAAGATCAGCACGAAGGGCTTCAGGTCGAGGACAGCCCGAACGTCATTCTCGTCGTCGTCGATGGATACCCCAGGAGTGATGTCCTCCGCGAACAGGCAGGTTACGACAACAGCGAATTTGAGTCGTTTCTGGAGGATGAAGGTTTCTTCGTCGTGGATAGAAGCCGTTCGAACTACTCAACCACCCACTTGTCGTTGGCTTCCATGATGAACATGGACCTCGTGACACCCCGTGGGGGCGAGATAGGCCACGCAGATTTGGAAGTATTGGCAGAAGCGACTTCAGGAGAAAATGAGGTCGTCCACTTCTTCCAAAACGCTGGCTACCAATATGTCCATTCCCCAATTCCCTATTGGTTCTCGCAATGCGCACCGAACGTCGACGTGTGTCTATCGAAACCTCCCTTGGACTTCACTACGTATGGGTTGCTGTACCGCACGCCCCTAGGACACTTTTTCCACAGACCCCAAAACAACCCGGCGACAATTCTGAATGCGGACAGGATCGCCATGTTGGCCAGTTGGAGCCAACACGCCAAGAGCCGAGAGTGGCACGTCCCCTTCTTCGCCTTCATTCACCTCATACTCCCGCATCCGCCTCTCTTCTTGAACTCAAACTGCGTGCCAGCCGGTGTCGGTTTCGATATCCATCGCCTTCACGACGTGGACGAGACCGCTGGCAACTCACGATCAATCAAGTCGGCATGGCTCGATCAGATCGAATGCACGAATAAGGCTCTGTCGGCCCTAATCACCGGAGCCCATGAGGACGACTTGATCATCATCACCTCTGACCACGGTCCGGATTTTCTATACAGACCTCCAATTGAACGACTGTCTCATGAGCAATTGAAGGAACGATTTTCAACCTTTACCGCACTGCGGATTCCCCACCGCTGCAAGGCCACGCTCGTCGATGACCTCGATCTCGTGAATCTGTTTGACGTTGTCATCGCATGCCTGTCCGGCGAAGGCCAAACTCCCGTTCGAGGCAGATACTTCGCATCTGACGATCTGGGTCGATTTGTCGAATACGAGCATCCAGACAACGCACCGCCTCGTGGACTTTCAGGGAATGACCTGAACTCGCGCAAGTGACTTGGCCGGACTGCTCAAAACGTGGCAGCAATGAGGTTAAGGTGCCACCGAGACGGTCGGCAACCCATGTCAAGTTTGGGGTGCTCGGCTAGCCACTTCGGCCTTGACCCTGGAAATCTGGGTCGCCCAGCCCAATGCGGAACTGGGAAGGGTCCGACAAAATACTCTTCTGGCGGCTTCCGGTGGGCTTTGGACCTACGAGGTTTCGGTTAGAAAGTGGCGGGAAAGATTGAATTCATTGGCAGTGCGGGCACCGGAGCACGCGTTGGGCGCCCAACGACGGATCGGCTCGCCATTGTGGCTTGTTGGTGTTTTGGCAGCTCTTTGCCTTCTGTACCTCGCGTCCGCGCTTCTAATCCCGATTCACCAGGATTATCCGATAGTCGATGAGCCGATCTATGCCGAGCCGGCCTTGGACTACTCGGAATCCGGTGTTGTCGAGATCTCTGAGTTCTCAGCTCCGAACGCGGTTGTCGAGACCGTTCTGGGCGGCCTACTGGCTCGACTGATCGCAGACGACATCGGCGTCCTGCGCTTGGCCTCGATGTTGGTCACGGTGGCGTCCGTGCCATTCATGTACGTGCTTTGTAGGGGCCTCGGAGCCTCAAGGCACCTGGCCGTCCTGGGGTCCGCCGTGTATCTCTTTACGCCGCTTGCCTTCACGCTCACACACGTCTTCCACACGGACCCGTTCGCGAACAGCCTTCTCGTGATAGCAGCCGCCTCACTCGTCGCGGTGACGGCCCGTTGGCGCCACCCCATGTACTGGCTCATGGTTGGATCATGCGCTATGGCCGTCGGCTTTCTGTCACGGCCGCAGATGCTCATGGTTCCCGCTGTCGCGCTCTTCGCATGGCTCCGCTGGGGCGACAGGCATCGACGCTTCGTTGGTGCGCTGTTGTTGGTTCTTCCGACCGTTCTCGTCGTGATTGGTCACACGCTGTGGATCACAGATGTTGGTGAGCCTTTCATTAGGTCACTTTCCAGGCGTGACCTCTTCGACCGAAGTGTTGGGAACATGCTCAAGGTTGGAGCAGAGACCGCGCTCAGTGCCGGAATCTACGTTGGTCTGTCTGTGCTTCCCTTGACTCCATTACTGCCTCTGAGATGGCGTTCGCTATTCGAAGGCGACACTCGCAGGATGGCCATCTATTTGGCGGCGGGTTTCTTGGCGATGGGTGTGGCCCTGTCGGCAGCAGGCATTGGACCATTCGACCTCCAGGCATGGGTCAGTCACAGCGGCCTGGGAGGGGTCGACAGATCGCACCTCGGATCAAGACCTGAGCTGCCGTTCTTTGCGCTAGTCGTCATCACATTCCTGCTCTATTTCACGACGTATCGACTCGCCATGAGAGTCACCCAGAAATGGAAATCATCTCCGAATCCCCTCGGCCTGAAGTTCATATTGGTGCTCGCTGCTGGCTTTGTAGCCGCGGTGTCGATTTCATCGCTTCCACTTCACGCACACGTTCTGGACAGGTACTGGCTTCCGCTCGTTCCTTTGTCCACCGCGATCGGAGTGTCGTTCGCCGCCACACATCGATTGCGGGCGAGTCTTGCGTGGATCATTACAATTGCGCTGGCAGCTCTCTCCTTTGTTGGAACGTATGACTCGTTCGTGGCTTACCGGGAGGTCAACGAGTACGCCAAGGAATTGATCGACGAAGGCGTTGATCCACTGTCGTTGGATGCCGGGGCCTCATGGGCAGGCGCGTATTTCGGACCTCAGGATGAGGATCCGATCAAAGGCATCCGGCGGCTGGGACCCTACTGGGTCCGGTTTTACGCCGTCGACTCCAATCCGACGCAAGGTATTGCACTCTCCGCAGTAGCCGGGTACGAGATCATTGAAAGAAGGTCCTACGAATCATGGCTTCACCCAGGAACGCAGTACCTGTACCTCGTGAGATCTAGACCCGGCCAACCCTTCTATCTGGATCCAAATGACCTGTAGGGCCGTGGAGGGAGACGAGGCGATCAATTCGGGCTCAGCTAAGTTATTAAGTCTTGCATCACGAAACCGATGAGGATTTCATGAACACCGACTCAGGGTCGGCCTACCTTCGCAGACGCTTAGATGGCAGAGACTTCACCATGGCCGTCATCGGAATAGGGAGAGTCGGCCTGCCACTGGCCCTGAGCTTCGCCGACCACGGCGTCAACGTGATCGGCGTCGATCGCAACCCGGACCACGTCGACACGGTCAACAGTGGAATCCTCCCGTTTTTGGAGCACGGGGCTGAGCCCCTGCTCAAAGAGACCCTCGACTTGGGAACATTTCGGGCCACCACCGACTCGAAGGCCGCAGTCGTTTCGGCCGACGTCGTCATACTTACGGTGGGAACTCCCCTCGACACCAACCTTCGCGCCGACACCTCTCAGCTGATCAGCGCTCTCGGCGAGATCGGCGACTCTCTCAAGCCGAACACTCTGGTCATCACCCGCTCGACCATCTCCCCCGGCACAACCGAGCGCGTCGTCATTCCCAAGCTGCAGGAGCTCTCGGGTCTGACTATTGGCGTCGACCTCTTCATTGCCTTCTGCCCGGAGAGAATCGCCGAAGGCAAAGCGGTCGAAGAACTGCGTGAGCTCCCGGAGATCATTGGCGGCATCGACGAGACCAGCACCGAACTCGCCGCCACCGTCTTTGGATTGCTCGGAGAGAACAAGATCATCCACCGCACCGACCCGCTCAGCGCCGAGCTCGCCAAGTTGTTCACCAACGTCTACCGATACGTCAACTTCGCCCTCGCCAACGAGTACGCCCTCATCGCGGAGCACTACCAGCGAGACGCCCACCACATCATCCGCATGTTGCGTGATGGCTATGCGCGGGCCCCGATCCCACTCCCCGGGCCGGCGGGTGGTCCCTGTCTCTCCAAGGACGGGTATTTCCTCATCGAGGAACTGACCTTCCCCGACTTCGTTCTCACGGCATGGAAGCTGAACGACTCGGTGCCCGCCCACCTGGTCCAGCGTCTCCGCAACGCGGTCCAACGCAACGGCATCGACATGGAGGACACCAAGGTTGCAGTGTTGGGCAAGGCCTTCAAAGCCGACATCGACGACGACCGTCTCTCCCCCGCGGTCCGGGTGGCCGAGCTCCTGGAGCGTCTCGGCGCCCAAGTCGCTGTCCATGACCCCTATCTATGTGACATCTCGCTCGACGAGGCGCTGGCCGGTGCCCACGGTGTCGTGCTGGCCACCAACCACAGCATGTACTACAAGCTCGACATGAGCCGTATCGCCGAGCTCGTCGACCCCGAATGTGTGCTCATCGATGCCTGGGGTGTATTCGACCCGAAGGAAGCCGCCGAGGCCGGTCTCGAACTGAACACGTTCGGCCGTGGTTAACCCCCTTCGCTCAGTCCCACACCCGACGGCGAGCCAGGACCAGGTCATGGCGTCTCACATCGTTTGAAAGCTCGCCCTTTACCGGCACCGGTTCGGCGTGTCTCGATGGGGTCAGATAACGCAGCGGCGAGTACGAGTTCTCGATGGTCCAGTTCTGAAAGCCCTCGGCCCGCGCCGCTCCCAGTAGGTCGTTGATATCAGTCTTCTCACTCCACCACCGCGGTGAGACCTCCAAGAGGACCACAGCGTCAGGCGAGAGCTGTGACCACATGTCCTCCATCCCGGCGAGGACATCCGGCTCCGCTCCTTCCACGTCGATCTTGACCAGGCAGACACGGCTCAACAAGGTCGGGTCGACGAGGTCACTCAACCTCGCCGAGTCGACCGTACCGGCATCAGACAGATTCCATCGAGGGCTGGTGCTGGAAAGGCCACGGTTGTGTCTGGGCCCGCGGTGCAGGACACGCCCGGACTGGTCGGAGGCGACAGCAACCTGTTGCACCTCGACACTCCCCAGGTCGTTGATTTCGACATTCATCTTGAGACGGTTCGCCATCTCAGGGTCAGCCTCGAAGGCGGACACCTTTGCTCCAAGTCGGGAGGCGAGGAGGGAGTAATACCCGACGTGGGCACCGACGTCGATCACAACGCCGCCGGAGCCAACCAGCCGCTCCACCAGGGCTGTGGTCGAAGGCTCCCAGACACCGAAGAGGAAGATGTAGAGCTGGAGAGCATCGGTGAGATCGAGATGCATCTCGAAACCGGAGCTGGTCGAGACCCTTTCTTCCACACCGTCAATGAAGAGAGCCGCCCACCTGACCGCGGCCAGGGCCAGAGCAGCGACCAAGAGGCCCTCGGCAACACGAAGTCCCCTCAGAAGCTCCGTCCCGCGCCTCTTGGGCGGGTAGCGTTCGAGGGCCACCTGAACAGCAGACAGGCGACGCCTTGCCCAATACAGAAGCGATGTCAGCACAGTTCTCAGATCTTCGGACTGACATTGTCGACAGTTGAGTCAAGAAGACGAGGTAGATCACCGATATCGTTGACTGCGTGAAGACTTCCGCCAGCACCATCGAGCAGCCGATCACCCTCGTGATTCCGGTCTACAACGAGGAGACCAGGCTCGACCGCAACGGTATGGAATTGATGGGCTACATCGATAGCGCTCCTGGTGGATCGACGATCGTCTTTGTCGACGACGGGAGCACCGATGCGACGGTGCCCAAAGCAACCCAGCTGGCGGGCCAGTCGCCGAGAATCCAGGTCCATGCCCGCCCCCATCTCGGTAAGGGCGCAGCCGTCGCCTACGGCCTGGGCATTGCCACCACCCCCTTGGCCGGTTACACCGACATCGACCTGTCGACCCCGCTCTCTGAGGTCAACCGACTCTTCGTCATCGCGGCAAGCACGAACTCCCTCGTCATCGGCTCACGCGGTCTTTCGACCTCCAGGGTCGAAAAACACCAGAGCGGTCTCCGGGAGAGATTGGGACGAACGTTCAACCTGCTGGTGCGGGCCACTATCGCCCCGGGGGTCCACGACACCCAGTGTGGCGCCAAATTCGGCCGAACGTCCTCGTGGCGCTCCATCCTGGCTAAGACCAGTGACAACGGTTTCGCTTGGGACGCCGAGGCGGTTGCTGTCGCCCAACGCCTCGGCCTCGGCGTGGAGGAGGTGGGAATCCGATGGAGTCATGACCCTATGACCCGTGTGGACGTGATGGGAGATGGGGTGCGGATGGCGCTCGCCGTTGTGGGCATGGGCCCTCGGCTGCGGAGACTGCGGAGGGCGCAGGTCGATGAGTCCGTGCAGAATCCGGTCACCAGCACCCCCCACGTCTGATGACCGAAGGCCAACGCCAATCAGGGCTTCTCAGCCTCGTGATACCCGTATACAACGAGGCAGACAACATTCTGGTTCTGCTCGAGGCCCTCAGCGGCGAAGTGAAGACCCGGCACGAGACACTCCTCGTCTACGACTTCGACGAGGACACCACTCTGCCCCCGGCCAAGGAGTTCGGCCGGCGATACCCGTCGCTGCGTTTCGTCAAGAACGAGATCGGACCAGGAGCCCTGAACGCGCTGCGAAGTGGTCTGGCCTCCGCCCGGGGGGACGCTGTCGTGGTGACCATGGCCGACCTCTCCGACGACGTCACCCAGATCGACGAGATGGGCGAGAGAACGAGGAAAGGCGCCGCCGTCGTGGCTGGCTCCCGCTACATGAGAGGCGGAAAACAGGTCGGCGGCCCACCGGTCAAGAGAACCCTGAGCCGATTGGCCGGGCTGAGTCTCTACTGGCTCACCGGGATCGGAACTCACGACGCGACCAACAACTTCAAGGCCTATGGCGGCAACCTCCTCGATTCGGTAGAGATCGAGAGCGGAAGCGGATTCGAGCTCGGGCTCGAACTAACCGTGAAGGCCTACCTCCTCGGTCTCCCCATCGAGGAGATACCTACAACTTGGCGCGACCGAACCGCCGGGGAGAGCAGGTTCAAGGTCTTGAAATGGATGCCGGGCTATCTGCGCTGGTACTTCCAGGCGATCGTGGGCTCGTGGACAGGCAGGGCGCGACGGGCGCGTCGCTCGCATAGGACCGCTGGCTAAATCGTTCCCGCCTCGACCTGACGGCGGATCCAGGGAATCACCTCGTCGAGCACCTCGTCGAGAGGAGTCTCAGCCTTGAAACCGAGAATGCGCCCTGCTTTCTCAGTGGAGGGGATGCGGCGCTGGACATCGTGTGGGAAAGGCTCGTCACTCACATATCGGAACTCATTGTCGTCACCGTGGATTTGCCGCCAGATCATCTCGGCGAGCTCGATGACAGTGGTCGCCTGATCGATAGAGATATTGAAGTCTTCCCGCTCAGCATCGGGATGCTCCAACGCGACGACGATCCCGCGGGCGATGTCACCGCCGTAGGTGTAATGCCGAACTTGGGCGCCCGAGCCGAGGACGTGCAACGGATCCTGGCCTTTCAGCACCTTCTGGACCAGGTCGGGAAGCACATGACTCATCGCCAGGCGAATGTTGCCGCTCATGATCTCATCGGATCCCTGGGCACGGCCTTCACCAATACCCACACAATTGAATGGACGGATGATCACATAAGGCAGTTGATGCTGGTCCCACGCCGCCCGGGCGAAGTATTCGGTCGCCAACTTTTGGAATCCATACGACGACTCTGGAGGCGGAATCTTCAATTCGTCGCCTTCGACGCTGGGAAACTCGCTGGCCGACTCAAAGACCATCGACGAGCTCAGCACGAGAATGCGGTTCAGTCTCGCGTTCCTGTGGGCGTCGATCGCTGCGTCGAACGAGGATGCGATGATGCGCTCGTTCTCGGCGATCAGGTCGTACGCGTACGTATGGAAGTACGTGATGCCGCCAATCATCGCCGCGCCAGCGATGAAGTAGTCACAATCTGATAGGAGCGAGCCGAGAAGCTCTACATCCTTGGCATCACCCTCCACCTGGGTAAAGGCGGGGTTGCTTTCGTAGCTTCGCTCCACCCGGCCATACTTGGAGAAGTTGTCGAGACCGACCACCTGGTGCCCGCGCTCGAGAAGCTCTTGAACCACGTAGCCGCCGATGAATCCGGCCGATCCCGTTATCAAAGTCTTTGCCATCACAATCGACGCTAATGCTCCATGAACAGGACTCCGTGCCAATCTCGGTTCCAGCCGCCGGATTGCCATGGGCAACCCGGAAAAGCGTGACAAGATCGCAGCGAGGCATCCCGATAATCACTGCCAGCGACATGATCGACACATGACCCCCGAGACTGAAGCGACTGCGCCGAATGACGGCACCGCACCGCTAGGACCGATCCTCCTGCTGTTCGCGACGGTCCTCTTCGGGCTCTCCGTCCGGGGTGGGTCTCTGGCGAGCCTTGCCGCCCTCCCGGCGACACTCGTTCTGTTCTTCGTCATGTACTCGACCAAGCGGGACGCGATGGCTCGCGTCGAGTCTCGCCCATTGGAAATCAGGCTGTTCATTGGGGTCCTGGTCTTCAGCGCTTTGGCCATCTTTGGCTGGGCACCGTCGAGCTTCGGACCCACAAGTCTGGCTCTCGAGGTGACCCCGTTCCTCCTCTGGGCGGCACTTGCGATGGTCGTGTATCTCCCAACTCGCGAGCTCTCGGTCTTTTCGAAAAGCGTCGTGGTCGCCGGGGGCCTCGCTCTCACTCTGGTCGCCGGGGTCAACCACATCGCGGCCACCGAAGGCGTCGGCATCGATGTCCTCTTCCTCCACATCGAAGCTGCTGACGCCATCGAGCAGGGTCTGAATCCATACTCAGATGCGGTGTCCGTCCCCAACGGGGCTCCAACCGCCGAGCCCGGCGACGTCATCGAAGGGTACGTCTATCCCCCGGTCACCGCGGTCTCTTATGCGGTAGGTGAGTGGGCGCTCTCGGATCCGAGGTATACGAGCCTTGCTGCGTGGCTGGTGTTCTTGAGTGTCATCGGCCTGACAGCTGCCAGACGCACCGGGCGCAGCGGGCTTCTCGTTTTCCTGTTGATGGCGTCGATCCCGGGGTGGCCTCTGGTTCTGCGCGCTGCGTGGACCGAGCCATTGTCGCTTTCTTTCGCCGCCGTCGCGTTCGCCTACTGGGCACGCCCCCTCGTATCCGGTGTCTTTCTTGGTTTGACCCTCGGCTCGAAGCAGTACTTCGCGGTGGTCGCCCCACTGCTGGCCCTCTTCCGTGACCGTCTCTGGTTGCAACGAGCCATCTGGGCGCTGTCCGTCGTCGTGGTGACCGTTGGAGCGGCCGTGGCGCTGGACGTGTCAGCATTCTGGGAGTCTGCCGTGGCATTTCACACCTCCACTCCACCGCGCCCCGACAGCGTCAATCTCGTGGGGTTGTTGGCAAGCTTCGATGTCGATTGGAGGCCGCCCTCTCTGCTGGCGATCGCCGTGGGTCTGGGGACCGCGATTTGGGCCGGGATTCGCAACGAGCGCCGACCTCATTTCTTCCTGGCAATGGCGGTGACGCTGGCCGCCTCGTTCATGGTGTCGTCACAGGCGTTCGCCAACTATTGGTTCTTGATTTTCGGACTCTGCGGGTTGGGACTTCTCGACCTGACCGCCGACCGGGATAGAGCACGGGTCGGACAGCCCATCGAGTCAACCCGCCTCGGCGACCTCGCGTAGCTCACGCTTCAACTCGTTCACCTCGTCACGGAGCCTGGCCGCATACTCGAAACGGAGGTCCTTGGCCGCTTCGTGCATTTCGTCTTCGAGACTCATCACCAACCTTGCGAGGTCTTCTCCCTCGAGATCGATCGGGGCCCTCCGTTCGACCTCTCGCCGACGTCTGTCGCCTGCAGTGCTCTGAGTTTGAACGAGCTCCAGGATGTCAGATACTCGCTTTCGTACCGTCTGGG
>Ga0299913_10002661_pt1 | contig 14224 bp, 14 predicted proteins | sample RVTome_9_FD_201360 | JGI IMG/M metagenome (GOLD analysis project Ga0299913, IMG submission 201360) | Soil microbial communities from uranium-contaminated site in the Upper Colorado River Basin, Wyoming, United States - RVT155D38 (version 2) ... | reverse complement strand
TCTACCGTGGACTTTTCATAGTGGAATATCGAAGCGGCAAGTGCCGCGTCGACATGGGTTTTACGGAACACATCGAGCATGTGGTGTGCGCTCCCGCAGCCGCCGGATGCTATCACAGGCACCCTGATTGATCTGCAGATCGCCCTTGTCAGCTCGATGTCGTAGCCATTTTCCGTGCCGTCAGCGTCTATGCTAGTAAGCAGTATCTCGCCGGCTCCGCGCTTTTCGACTTCCTTTGCCCACTTTATCGCGTCGAGGTCAGTGCCCTCTTTGCCACCGTAAATCCTTACCTCAAACCAGAATTTTCTGCCCTTCACTTTGAACACCGTCTTGCCTTTTGCAAAACTGTAGTTTCTCTTGGCGTCAATCGCGACTACGACGCACTGCTTGCCAAAGATCGACATCAGCTGAGTCACCAGCTCCGGGTTCTTGACTGCCGCGGTGTTTATCGAAACCTTGTCGGCGCCTGAAAGGAGGATGTCGCGCGCGTCTTCGAGCTTTTTGATCCCGCCTCCGACCGTGAAGGGGATGTCGATCACGCTCGCCACGCTCCTCACCACGCCTTTCATCGTGTCCCTGCCCTGCTGGGACGCCGTGATGTCAAGGAACACCAGCTCGTCCGCGCCCTGCTCGCTGTACTTTTTGGCAAGCACTACCGGGTCGCCGGCGTCCTTGACCTCTGCAAAATGCACCCCCTTGACCACCCTGCCGTTGTCCACGTCAAGGCACGGGATTATCCTCTTTGCAAGCGTCATGCCAGCGCCTTCACCTTTTCGATGCCCACCATGCCGTCGTACATCGCCTTGCCCAGTATGACAGAGCTGCAGCCCGCGCTCCTGACCTTCACGATGTCTTGCACGCTTGCGATGCCTCCGCTTGCGATTATCCTTGCAGACGCCGCGGCGTCGGCCAGCGTCCTGACGTCCGGGCCCTGCAGCGTGCCGTCGCGCTCGATGCTTGTCAGCAGGAATTCGCCGACTCCCATGCTTGCAAACTGCGATATCGCATCAGCGACTTTTGTGTCTGTCGACTCTCTCCAGCCCTTCACCATCACCTTGCCGCCTGCCTGGTCTATCGAGATCACGATCCTGCTAGGATATTTTTTTACCAGCTTTCTTACCGCCTCCGGATTGCTGTAGGCCATCGTGCCGAGCACCACCCTTGACGCTTTTGACAGCATCTCTTCTGCCTTCTCAAGAGACCTGATGCCGCCGGCCACCTGCACCGGGATCCTGACCGAACCTGCTATACTCGCAGTCAGCTCTGCGTTGCTGCCACTGGCAAACGCCGCGTCAAGGTCTACAATGTGCAGCATGTCGGCTCCCGCCGCCTCCCACTTTTTCGCGGTCTCGACGGGGTCGCTGCTGTAGACTGTTTTGTTTGCGGGGTCGCCCTTGACAAGCCTGACTACGCTCCCGCCCATGATGTCGACCGCGGCAATGACTTTCATTTCGCATCGTTGTCGCAAATTTCGATAAAGTTCTTGATCATTATCGCGCCTACGTCGCCGGACTTTTCCGGGTGGAACTGGACGCCGATGAGGTTGTCCCTTTCAATAACCGCCGGGACGCTCACCCCATAGTCGGAGCTGGCGACTACCAGCTTGCGGTTTTTTGGCACCGTGCGGTACGAGTGCACGAAGTACACACACGAGTTGTCCCTGACGCCCTTGAGCAGCCTGCTGTCGCCCTTGATCTGCAGGTTGTTCCACCCCATGTGCGGGATCTTGACCTTGCTCTTTGGCAGGAGCACAACGTCGCCATCCAGTATCTTTAGCCCTTCGAGCTCGCCTTCCTCGCTCCCTTCAAAGAGCATCTCCATTCCAAGACAGATGCCCATCACTGGCATTCCGCTGTCAATCGCCTTGTCAAGATGACGCGCGCTGCCCTCTATCGACCTGATCGCCGGGTCAAAGTTGCCTACGCCGGGCAGCACGAGCCCGTCAAATTTTTCCAGATCCTTCAGGTCGCAGACTATTTCCACGCTCTCTGCCCCGTTGCGCTCCAGCGCGGACTTCAGGCTGAACAGGTTGCCGGCGCCATAGTCAAATATCGCTATTTTTGCCAATCACATCGCTCCCTTTGTGCTTGGCACGCCCTTTCTCCTGCTGTCTATGGCGGTGGCCATGCGGAGCGCGACCGCGAACGCCTTGAGCGCCGCCTCTACCTTGTGGTGGTCGTTGTCGCCATAGTGCACTACCACGTGGGTGCACGCGTTCAGGTTCTGCACGAGCGACCTTGCAAAGTGCTCAAGGTCTTCCCTCGGCATCCCTTCGATGCTGTCGCGGGTCAGCTTTAGCTCTACCTTCTGGTACTGGCGCTTTACCAGGTCGATTGAAACATACGCAAGGGCTTCGTCCATCGGCACGAGCGCATAGCCGAACCTTGCGATTTTCGCCCTGTCGCCGAGCGCCTTGTCTATCGTCTGCGCCAGCGCGATCGCGACGTCCTCCGCGAGGTGGTGCACGATGCCGTCGCTTGACTTGCCATCAAGAGTGATGTCTATCATGGCGTGCTTGCCGATCGCGGTGACGAGGTGGTCAATGAACGAGAGTCCTGTCTTTATGCTGGTCTTGCCGGTGCCGTCGATGTTTATCTGGACGGTTACCGCGGTCTCTTTTGTAATCCTCTCAATCTTCGCCTTCCTTGCAGCAGCCAACGTTGTCTTAAACTGCCAGTACCTTATTTATCGTGTTCGGTAACTGGTCGACATTTTTTGCGATCGCCTCAACGCCCTCATGCTTGAACTGCGCCGCCGTCTTTGCCGGCTGGGGGCTGTTGCCGTAAATGCCGACGAACGCTATCTTTGCGCCCACCTGTTTCTCTGCCCGCCTTGCCATCAGCAGGTCCTCGGCCGAGTCGCCGGCATAGACTGCGCTCCTTGCATCCATCACTTCCATCGCGCGCTTTATCGCATAGGGGTTCGGCTTGGCGTACTCGCGCCTTTCGTCTTCCAGAAACACGCAGGCATCAATGTTGAAATATTTCATCACCGGCCTGAGCGAATATTCCGCGGCAAGCCTGCTCCTGCCTGAGACTATGGCCAGGTTGCCGCCAAACATTTTATGCAGCCTATTCATCGTTTTTGCGCTTACCGCGAGCCTGTCGTTCTTTATCAGCGGCCTGCCGCCGGCCCAGTACTCTGGCTCCAGGCGGTTCTGCTTCCTGAACAGGTCCGGCCCGTAAAACAGCTCGTCAAACACCCTTGCGAGCATGCTGTCCTTTACGGGCGCCGGATAGGCCAGCAACTTTTTCCACTTCTCGATACCATAGCCTGCAAGGAACTTTTCCACCGACAGATAACCAGTTTCATCGGCGCTCTTTGCAACCTTGATCAAGAACCTCCTTCCCTCTGCAACGCTCTTTAGGGCGCCGGCAAGCATTGCGAGCGTTATCGCATAGGTGGTGTTGGTGTCGTTGTTAAAGCCGCCGCTCTGCCTGAATTTCAGGATGAGCTGGTCGGTGACAAGGCCGCGGAAGGACCCGCCGGCGATCGACCTGAGCATGAATTCCACGGTCTTTTTGATGGCCGCGTTGTAGGACTTGCGGATGTCGACCAGCACGCCGTCAATGTCGAAAAGCGCGCAATCAAACATCAGAGCGACCCTTCTACGCACTGGAGGAACTTTTCGTTCATTTCCCGGGTGCCTATCGTGACCCTCATGCAGCCACGGTGGCCGGCGACGCTGCCCAGCATCTTTACTATGATGCCGTTGCTCTTGAGAGCCTTTGAAATCGGCTGGTAGTTCCTGCCGGCTTCGATAAAGAGAAAGTTGGCGTCCGATGGAAAAGTCCTGACGCCGTCCAGCGTTGACAGCCGGGCAAACACCCTGTCACGCTCATCCCTTACCGCCCTGATCGTCTGCCTTACGTGGTCGGCGCGGGCAAGGACGCCAGACGCGATTGCAAGCGAAAGCGTGCTTATGGGGTACGGCGACTGGATCGTCGACCTGAACATGCGGACGAATTTTTCGCCCGCCACCATGTAGCCGACCCTTGCGCCGGCGAGCCCGAACGCCTTTGAAAGCGTGCGGAGCACGACCACGTTGTCGCGTTTCGTGGCATCGGCCGACAGCGAGTAGTCGGCGAAATCAACGTACGCTTCGTCAACCAGCACGAGCTTGCCTTCCAGCGAATCGATGATGTCGATTGCAGTTTCCCTGCCAAGCTGGTTGCCCGTCGGGTTGTTTGGCGAACAGAGGTAGACGAGGTCAGACTTTTTCGCGCTCTTTACAAATGCCTTTTTGTCAAGCGTAAAGTCGCGCGAGAGTGGCAACTGGTCGACCTTGATGCCGTGGAGCTCGCACCTGTTGATGAAGTACGAGAACGTGGGCGCAAACACCGTCGCGCGCCTGCCGCCCAGAGTCGACAGCAAAAGCTCGATTACCTGGTCAGAGCCGCTGCCTGCCGCCACGCACTTTTCGTTGACGGCTGCATATTTGGCAAGCCGGTAGTAGAGCTCTTCGAGCTGGTCAAGCGGGTACTCCCTCAGGTCAACCTGCCCTGCCGCTTCGGCCGCGACGCCGGCGACAAATTCTCTGTCAAGTGCAAAATTTTCATTAGAGTCCAGCTTTATCGTACCCTTTATCTTTTCCGGCTTTGTGTAGTGGCCGAGCCTGGCGATCCTCTTGATGCTGCCGTCAAGGTTATACTTCATCTGTCCTCGCCCTCACAGCCTCATAGTGGTTTAGGAGGCCCTCTGCCGACGCCATTTCCTTTACCGACCTGTTCACCTTTGCCAGCCCCGCCTTTGTCACTTTGACCTTGTTTACAAGCTTTACAAAGTCCAGCACCGACAATGACGCCCGGGACTTGCCAAACCCGAGGGTCGGGAGCACGTGGTTCGAGCCAAGGGAATAGTCGCTTGCAGACGACGGCGCGTACCTCCCTACCAGAACGAGCCCGGCCGAATCGATCTTTTTTGCCACTGCGTCGGCGTTCTTGCTCATTATCTCAAGGTGCTCCGGCGCGAATTCATTTACAAACTCGACGCACGCGCCTTCGTTCTTGCAGACAGCGACAAAGCCGTTGTCCTGCAGGCTGGATTTCACAATGTCCGACCGCGTAACCTTTTCAGCCATCGACTGCACTTGCGCCTGCGTCTGAGCCGCCAGCTTTTCAGATGCCGTCACCAGGCCGCAGATCGTGTCGGTGCTGTGCTCTGCCTGTGAGATCAGATCGATGGCGATGAGCCGCGGGTCGGCCGTCGCGTCAGCATAAATCAAAAGCTCTGTCGGGCCGGCCACCATGTCCGTGGAAACGCTGCCAGAAGCGATCAGTTTTGCGGCGGCGACAAACATTCCGCCGGGGCCAACTATCTTGCTTACCGGCTTGATTGACTGAGTTCCATAAGCCAGCGCGGCTATTCCCTGCGCGCCGCCTGCCTTGTAGAACTCGTCGACTCCGCAAATGTCCGCTGCAACCAGCGTCAGCGGGTCGATGGTGCCGTCCTTTCTCGGAGGCGAAATCGCGACTATCCTCCTTACGCCGGCGACCTTGGCCGGCACCGCGCACATTACCACCGTGCTCGGGTAGCGAGCCTTGCCGCCGGGGATGTAGCAGCCGACGCTTGCAACAGGCTTTACCATGCGATCTATTTTCACGCCGCCGGATGACACTGAAATCCCCTTCAGCCGCTTCAGCACTGCAAGCTCGCTCTTTGCCAGCCTCTCCTTCATCAGCCTGACTGCCTTTACCTGCTCTTTCGTGACCCGGCCGTAGGCCTGTTTCGATTCCTGCCTGCTCACCAAGAGCGAGCCGGGCCGGGCGCCGTCAAATTTCGCGGTGTAATCGAGAACGGCAGAGTCGCCCTGCTCTGCCACGCCCTTCATTATCGCCATCGCGTCTGCAAAAATTGACTCTGGCATCGCAGTTGCCTTGCGCAGCCGCGCGGCTTCGGCTGCCGGCTCTGCGACGTTGATAATCTTCATCAGGAATATCCGTCCAAGTTTATCTCATCAAGCGGCAGTATCTGCTTTGGCTCCAGTACCACCAGGCCCTGAGCCAGCTTTCTCATCTTGGGCACTACCCTGATAAACTCGTTCTTGTCGATTACCGTGTTGACGCCGTACCAGCCTTCCTCTGAAAGCGGGCTGACAGTCGGCCTCTTGAGGGCCGGCAGTTCCTTGAGCAATTTCTGAAGGTTCTCCTTCTTGACGTTGACAAATATGTGGAGCTTTTTCCTCGCGTCGACGACGCCCCTCAACAGCGCTATCATGTCGGCAATCTTTTCCCTCTTTGCCGGGTCCTTCAGCGACTTTTTGTTTGCCACGAGCACCGCGGTCGACTCGGCCACGGTATCGATTATCTTGAGGTTGTTCTGGGCAAGCGTCGTGCCTGTCTCGGTGATGTCGAAAATCGCGTCGACGTCCTCTGGCGGCTTGGCCTCTGTCGCACCAAACGAGAGGAATATCTCCACCTTCTTGTTATCGCCTATCCTCATCCACGGCGTGATTATCATTGGATCGGCATTGCTGTACGCCTTTTTGTACGCGGCGCTTGCCTTGAAGTGGAGCGAGGTGGTGGTGAGGTATTCGGACGACACCCTTAGCGTCCTGCCTGTCTTTGCAAAGTCGGCAATCATCTCGTCTAAATTCTTGTATGGGAAACTCGACGGGACTGCGATCACCTGCTTTACGCGCCCGATCTCGAGGTCGATCAAAACTTCGACGTCGGCCTTTGCCTCAAGTATCCAGTCCCTGCCTGTGATGCCCACGTCGTAGAAGCCTTCCTGCACGTAGGTGGGGATTTCCTGCGGCCTCAAGATCTTTACCTCGATCTCGGGGTCGCCAAGTTTCACTCTGTATGTGCGGCCCCGGCCGCTCACGTGCTGCCACGCCTGTTCCAGCAGCTTGAACGTGACTTCCTCAATGCTCCCCTTTGGGATTGCAAATTTTACCGTAGGCATTGGTAACTATCAGCAAGGCGTTTTACAGGATATATATTTACTTGTCAAATTTCCTGCCGTGCAGCCTCATGTGGCCGGCCTGGATGCCCTCTGCGGACAGCGCTCGTATTGCAGCAAGGTTCTGCGCTAGGCCGGCAGAGGCCATCGCCATCGCCAGCTCCTTTGCGCTCTTTGCGCCCAGAACCTGGAGTGCAAGTTTCGCAGTTGGGTGGGCGTTGACCACTCCGCCTACGATACCGACTGCCAGCGGCAGCTCGATTTCGCCGGTAAGGTCGCCTTCCTTTGTCCTGCGCCACCTTGTAAGCGACCGGTACGTGCCGTCCCTTGCAGCGTAGGCGTGCGCCCCTGCTTCAATCGCCCGAAAGTCCTGCCCAGTGGCAAGCGCGACAGCGTCTATCCCGTTCATGACGCCCTTGTTGTGCGTCACTGCGCGGTAGACGTCGGAATGCGCCAGCGCATAGGCGTACAAAATGCGCTTTACGATTTCACTGCCGCCCAGCTCCTCTCTGTCAAAGACAGCCTTGCACCGCACCATCCTCTTTGTCGCGTAATTGGATAGTATCTTGAGCACCACTTCGCCCCCAGTAATGTCGGCTACCTGTGGTGCTATCGCTTCGCACATCGTGTTTATCGCGTTTGCGCCCATCGCGTCCTTTGTGTCAACGATTAGTTCGACGATCAGCATGTTGCCCATCCTGTTCGGGCTCTCGTCGCACAGCTGCCTGACCTGCAGGTTTGTTGCGACGACAGACCTGCTCTTTGCATTGGCGGCGGCGAGCAGCTGCTTCTTGCTCTTTATTATCTTCTGCATCGCGCCCTTGCTGACGTCTACGACCTGCACCTGCCCTATCATGAGAGAGTCGCCGGCCTCGGCGGTAAAGCCGCCCTTTGCTTTTGCTATCTTTGCCGCCTTGCTGGCTGCTGCAATCACCGACGGCTCCTCTATAGCCATCGGGACAAGGAGCTCCCTGCCGTTTATCACGAAATTGATGGCGATCCCCATCGGCACTGACATGATGCCGATCGCGTTCTCCACCATCCTGTCTGCGTCGTCAAACGAGAGCGGCCTGAGCATCGCTTCAATGTCGGCCACCCCGGCGGCCTTTTTCAGGTAGTCAAGGCGCTCGCCCCTGCTCATTTCGTAGAACTTCATACTGCCACCATGCTATTCTCCGGTGATCCTTAAAATCTTGTCATCGCTCTGGTCGGCTATTGCCCTGCCGTCCCTGTTGCTCGTCAAAAGGTAGAGCGAGCCGTCGGGCGCTTCGACAACGTCCCGTATCCTGCCAAACCCAGTCAGAACGTTGGTTTCGGTTCCGGATTCTAGCTCGATCAGGCGCAGTTGCTGCGCCCTTAGCGTCGCAAGCAGTATGTCGTTCTCGTACCCGAGTCTGTCAGAGGCTGCAAACGCCATCCCTGCGGGGGCTATCGCCGGGCTGAAACACACAATCGGCTCTTCAAAGCGCTCGGCGTCGCACTCTTCAATCGGCCAGCCATAGTTGGCGCCGGGCCTAATGAGGTTTATCTCGTCTTTGCCCTCTTGCCCGTGCTCGCTTGCGTAGAGATCGCCCGTAACAGGGTGCCACGCAAGCCCTTGGACGTTGCGGTGGCCGTAGGAATACACAGGCGAGCCTTCAAATGGGTTGTCTTCTGGTATCGTGCCGTCGGGGTTGAGCCGGAGGATCTTGCCTGCAAGCGACCCGCCGTTCTGCGCGAGCTCCTCCTGTCGGGCGTCGCCAGTTGCAATGTATAACATGCCGTCGGGTCCGAACCTGATCCGGCCGCCGTCGTTCCTGTCTGCCGCCGGGATCCCGTCGATTATGACCTGCGATTCAACGATCTGGTTGTCCCTTTCGGTGAGCATAACCACCTTGTTAAATACGGCCGAGCCGTTCGAATAAGTGTGGTAAATGTAGAGCAGGTGGTTCTCTGCAAAATCGCGGTGGAGCGCTAGTCCGAGGAGCCCTGATTCGCCGTTCTGCTCAACGTTGATAAACGCGACCGGGTCCTTGAGCAGCGTGCCGTTTTCAATAACCCTAATCCTGCCGGGTCTCTCTGTGAAAAAGAGCCTGCCGTCGTCCGCAATGTCTATTGCCCAGGGCACTTCAAGGTTCTCTGCCAGCACTTGCACTCCGGGGCTCGTGGAGTTTCCCTTCTGTCCCGGCTCTGGTATCTGGAGCGTAGTCTGAGATGGGGCATAAATCGCGGTCGCCGCTGAGGCTGCGATTACGACTGCCACTGCTACGACAATAAGCCTCCGCTCCTTCTCCATCGGAAAGCTTGGTGCTGGAGGCGCATTATAACCTATTCCAGCAGGCAAATGTGAAGCTTTAAAATACTAAGCCCAAGAGTGTTTATTCGAATGAAAGTATCAGAAATAATGGTAAAGGACGTTTTTACACTTTCGTCTGAAGACACGGTCTCACGGGCACTTCACATGATGGCCTCCAAGTCGATCAACCAAATACCGGTTATTGAGGACGGCAAATACATCGGCATGATATTTGCAAAGCAGCTCTTGAATTCCAGCGCACAGCCGTCCTCGAAGCTGAAGCACTACATCGTCAACACTTCGACAGTTGGCCCGGATCACGAGATAGAAAAGGCGGCGCAACTCGTCATCGGCAGCGGGAACCGAGCTCTGCCAGTGGTAGAAAAGGGTGTTCTTGCCGGCATTCTCAGCGAAACTGACATTGTATCGACGGCAGACTTTGGGCACGCCATAGTAGATGAGGTCATGTCCGGCGCGATTGTAATTGAAGAAGATACCCCACTTTCTGACGCCGTCGCAAAGATGAGGCGATACAACATCTCCCGCCTGCCGGTGATAAGCACAAAGGGAGTTCTTCGGGGCACGCTCAGCATCCTCGACGTGGGCAAGATAATCGCCACCCCGACTGAGCGCACGAGCAAATCTGCGGCTATTTCAGGTGGGACCGCGGCGATAAAGGATGTCAAAGTAAAGGACATCATGCGTAGGACCATCTCTGTAGAGCGGGGGACCAGGCTCAACTCACTGGCGGATCACTTTAAGCGGAATGAAGAAGTCATCATTGTCGGCGACGGCAGGCCGATGGGAATCGTGACTCCAAAGGACGTGCTCGAACTCGTCCTCCCAAGAAAGAGCAACGAACCCGTAATCCACGTGGCGCATCTTGAAGACTGGCAGGACCGCGCGGAAATACAGGAGCAGCTGACCCGCTTTTTGAAAAAGATTCAGGGCAAGCTTGGAGACGTGCGGTCGGTTGTAGTGTACGCCGACAAGCACAAGACCCGCAAGTATTCGATCAGGACAAGGCTCATCACTTCCAGGGGCGTGATAGACGCAAAGGCTGTGGGCTATGACCCGATCTCCGCGTCAAAGGTGCTGATCGCGAGGCTTGATCGGCGTATCAAGTCTGAGCACAGCCAGCGGGTAAAGTACAAGCAGCACCACGAGACTACAAGAAGAATTTAAAGGCGCGGATGAGGAGATTCGAACTCCTGATCGCCCGAAGGCGAATCGGCTCTCAAGGCCGACGCATTACTGTGTCCTCCCTTTTCAAAAGGGTAGAAGACCACTCTGCCACATCCGCGCTGACAGCTTTTCTTGGTTTCTTACTATTATACGTTAACAGGCGCGACCGATTTTTATACTTTAGACGCGAATAAATGGCGTGAAAGGCGTACAGAGATTAAAGTCGATTTCTGTGCTTGTGCCGCTGGAGAGGGTGCAGGCCAGCCTTTCTGAGATCGGATTCCTCCTCGAAGACACCGTCACAATAGTTGCCGACGGGAAATTCTGGAACAAGATGCTCTACGTCAGGGGCGCCGAAACGATCAGCGTCTCTGAAGAGATCGGCGACGCGTACCCAAAGGACCCGATAATCACGATTTGTGGATCAAAGATGACGATTTCCAAAATGATCAAGGGCGTGGGCGGATAAATGCCGCTGTACGAATGCAACGAGCACCAGTTTGTTGAAAACATCCGGCGCCTGCTAGAGTCGAAAGAGAGGTTCCTCGTCAACCGCAAGATAATCCTGCACGACGACGCAAAGTACGGCCCGGCAACGATGCCAGACCAGGAATTCAAGCGCTACGAAACGATATGCGCAAGGAAATCAGTCAATTCCACGGTCTATGCCAAGATGCCGTTTGTCGATAACTTCCACGGCGGCAGGATGTACGACGAAGAGGACAACCTGCATGCCGCAAGCGCGCTGCTGTACCCAAGGATGTCGGTCCCCTACTACAGGGTCGAGTATTCCGTGAACGTCTGGGGCGGGACATACTTTTTCGCATTCGACGCGCTCTTTGACCCGGAGATAGTGATTGAGAAGCGGACGGGCAGGAGGCTGGGAAAATCAGGCGCGCTGGTCCACGTGTTACGCTACAACCCGCCGGAGGAACGCGTACTTGCGATCAACCTTCCAAAAGAAGTGATGGTCTTTGACGTCAAGCACATGGTGCGGGTAATCGACCACACTTCAAACTTTTAGCATCCACTCGAAAAAGGGCTGAAGCGAGCTCTTGAACTGCAATGCCTGCCTGTCCTTCACGTTAAAGCCGAGCAGGAGCATCCTCCCTTCAAGTTTGTCTTTCAGCGCGGGCGGCACCTGATCTGCCCTGAAGGGCTGGAAGAGCTCGAAAAAGAACCCCTGCTCGTGGTATGCGACGTGCTGCGCAAAGCAGTCCGACAGTATCGCCGGGTCGCCGGCGACCCGTTTATCGACGTCCGCCTGTGCGCCGCTGTCGACTACTATCTGGAGCGACCTCTTGGTATAGTTTTCCCGCGTAAACCTTGCGTCCATCTTTTGCGGCGTGGCGGTGTAGAGCCGGATGTCCTTTGCCGCCTGCTCGACCGTCCTCCTTGCAATGTCTGTCGCCGCCTTTACCTCCGGTTCGCCGGCGACCCCGTGTTCCCTGCCGAGCAGGTAGAACGCCGACACCATTTCGTCCTTTTTTATGAAGGGAAAGTCCACCCTGGCAGCCATGAACTGCTTTATCCGGAACGTGATGTCGGGCGGCATGAATATGCCCATGTACGAGTCAGAGACTACTGGCAACTACCTGTCCAGTAATGGATGAGAAATATAAAAGAAGAGAAAAGGAGACAAAAAAGAGCTAGTGCGCGTGCGGTGGCGGCGCGCTTCCCTTTGACAGTGCCTCGTTGAACGTTCCCGCAGCCTTTTCGTGGAATTCCAGATTCGACTGGTCAACCTTGATTGCTTGCGGCGGGCACACTGACACGCAGGCCATGCACCAGATGCAGTCGTGTTCCCTGATGGCGTCTGCCTTGTCGGTGTAGTCCTTGCGCTCTTCCTTGACAGAGCTGCCGGTCCCGGCAAACGTCTGCTTTATAGCTTCAGCTGCTGGAAGGTCGTGCTCGGTCCTGTACCATTGGAATACCTGCACCGGGCAGGCTTCGATGCACGCGCCGTCGGCGACGCAGGCGTCCCAGTCTACGGCGACCATCGTGCCGCTCACGCCGATCGGGACCAGCTGCTCTCCCTTGTGCTCATAAGCTGCCTTGACCTCTTCGTTTTCGGCAGCTTCTTTGGCGACTCCTGGTCCCCACACGAAGTGAAAGTGTTCACCATCCGAGTGCATGATCTTGCCTATCACCTGATGATTCCTTGGAAAGTCTGGATCTATTGGCATTATTTCTCAAGAATACTCAAGTTACATTATTATATAAACTCTTTTTTCCTAAGGAAGCATATTGTCTATGCACCAGTTAGACTTTGAAGGTTAACACGAATGATGTTGAGCTCGTTTCTAATTGATCGCCAGAAAGAAACACTGCACAGATCATGCCGACCGGTTAGTTGAAAGCTATTTCTTTACCATCAACCTCGTGATTACCGATTGCTAGTACAAAAGATACTATGATTCGAATTACACAACAATATGAGCAAGAGATCCACTGTCTGCAGATATTCGGATGAAAATAGTCATTTTTCCCTGTCCTGATAGCTAGATAAGATCTATTCTCTAGAAAAGCATTCCACTTGTCTTAACTACTAGTTACAATACCACCTATCTTAGGATAGGAAAACAGATGGTTGCTATAGAAGAATTCATAGACCAATTATGGAATACCGCAGACTTTGTGTGGTCATTGGTCAATCAGGTTGTGCACATCCTTGCGGTAACTATGTGGTCATGGATACCAGCAAATGTGGTCGAGTATTTGACAGGGCTGTCAAATACAATTACTCCAATGCAGTTACCTAATGGAGAAGCGGTAGAACAGGTCAATTCGATGGTATCTATTATAGTCTTGGGATCAACTTTCGTGGGAATTGGAGTCCTGATAGCTGCCTCAATGTTGAAGGAAAGAATGCAGAATAAAAAATTTAGTGCAACAGTGGATTAGAGAGGAGTGTGGAGGATTTGCGGCTGCAACATCAAAGACTATGCTGGCGTCCCGGCTTTTTCGAATAACACGTTCAGCTCGTGATCCAATAGTTTTGCCCTCGCGAGCTTCATTCCTGCTGTAGCAATGGGCAGGGGCACGATGTTGGTTATCTGGCCTATCGGCGTTCTGACTGTTATCGTTAGCTGGTCACCGTAGCGCTCAATTGTATAATCGTCCTTTTCTGTAAATGGAACCTGCACAGTCATGTTAATGGCGGTACCCTCTTTTACAAATTGGTAGGTCTTGCCACGATAGAATATCTTTCCCGGATCGTCGTTTCCAAACAGCACTTCGCCATGCTTGCGCAGCATTTCAATACCGCGAAGTTCTGTGCCGTAGAGCTGAACTTCTTTTATGGGCAAGGGGTAAAAGTTGGCCTTGGCCTCCTCTACTTTCGACTGCTGGTAACTGGCCCACTTAGCGTAATATCCATCAGACGAGCCAGCCATTATCTTGTTTATCACGGCCATGTCGACATTGATCCCGTAGAGGCTAGCCGACATGAGTGCCCGCTTGGCGTTCTCTATGCTAAACGTGTCGGGATTTGCTAACAGCCTGATGCTAGTAATTTCGTTGTTCCTAATGATATCGGCAAGTGCATCGAGCCTGTCCAAAAAGTCCATTTCACTTTTTATCACATCCTTGGTGGGGGCGGGTATCTTGGCTATGGGCTGAAATATCCTTGCAAAGCCCGAAAAGAGGCCGGCTAGGCCGGTAAGTTTGCGGCCAATGCTCCCAACAAGCTTTGGGAAATATAGGTAGCGCAGCGCTTCGCCGGACGCAGGCATGTCAAGCACCACTGCGTCAAATGACTTGGTCCGCTCAGCCTCCTCTATCTTTAGCAATGAAAACAACTGTGTCATGCCCGGAAGCATCGCGATTTCATAAGCAAGCGTCTCGTCTATGCCCTTTGCC
>Ga0299913_10002660_pt1 | contig 14224 bp, 8 predicted proteins | sample RVTome_9_FD_201360 | JGI IMG/M metagenome (GOLD analysis project Ga0299913, IMG submission 201360) | Soil microbial communities from uranium-contaminated site in the Upper Colorado River Basin, Wyoming, United States - RVT155D38 (version 2) ... | reverse complement strand
TGGGGGATTTGGTGGAACCGTGTCTACGATGAACGGACTCGTAGCCGTGGCAGAGTCGGTTACGCCCGTGGACTCTTGCAGGAACTTGTCTACTGCTTTGACTTCAATTGTTTGTGCAGTGTAAGTAACGGTGTTAAAGGTGAATCCAGTAGAGTTACCGCTCCAAATGTTGGCTGCCCCGATATAGGCATCATAACGAATGATATCGTTATCTGCTGGTGCCGTCCATGATACATCGATGATTCCGACGCCGCCTACCGCGTTTAGAGAAGTGACCGGCCCTGGCGCTGGATTGGTTGCAGAAAGTACACCGGTCCAGGCAGACTTCAAATCCTTGTTATCGACCGCACGCACACGCATGGTAACGGTGTGCTGTGGAGTGCCAAACAAGGCTCGGTTCTCTTCAAAAGGAAGGTCTAAAGTAACCTTGGCATCGGTCGTTGCAGTAACTGAAACAGTCTTCGAAACAGCATTGCCTACTAGTTCTATCTCATATCGAGTAACAGTAATGGTGTTACCATTAGTATTGGTGGTTACAGCATCCCATTCTCCGTGGAAAGAATCACCGACCACTACCCAGGTGGGATTGAGCGGCACCGAAGGGTTGAACGTGTCAGAAATCGTAGTAAACGCCAGGCGGTTAGTCCATTCTGAATAGGCGCTGCCACTCTTGGCTCTAATACGAACAACGTACTGAGTGCTAGGGAGCAGGTCCGGCACCGGAATTCTAGTGGTCATACGGTTGCATCCAGAGTGAATTCAATATCCTGTGCCTGATTGGCAATTTTGTCAATCGGCGACGAGAGCACCTTTCTAGCCACCAAAGTATAATCTAGATTTACGGTGTCCGTGTCCTGTATCATGATGCCGTCCCAGGTGACTGCGCTCGCGCCACCGGCACCCGATACGGTGGTGACCTCAATTTCACTAATTGCCGCCCAGTCCGGGGAGCCGGTCGTGGTAGCCCCGCCTTTAACTATATCTATGACTTTGTACCCAGAGGTTTGCGCTCCAATATTAAGGTCATAATAATTGGAACTGTCGGTCTTGAATCTCACACGTAAAGAAGAGGTATTGGCATTTTCCACATTTATAGCGATGCTAAAAATGTCCGCACCGGAATATCCACCCAGGTCCAGAATCACATTGGACAGCGCGGTAGAAGTCGTTGCCGACAATGCCGGGGTGTGAGACAGTCCATCGACGCCGATGCGAGCGCCCGTGGCGCTGAATACGCCACTCGCCCAGCCTTCTGCTGAATTAAAGTCTGTGATAAGCCGCGTCCCAAATACCCCTGCCACGGTATCCTGATAGGTGCTGAATAGTCCAACTTCATAAATCTGGGCTACAAGGTCGGCGGGGAGTGTTGCTTTATAGACTATCTTATTGGTTGCGAAGTCATAAGTGATAAGAGTAATGGGTGCTCGAATAATTTCAAATTGTAGTCCAAAGTCGGTACCCGCCTCTGCGCGAGTGCCAACGCCCACAGCCACAGCGCCCGCGATGGAAGGCACGTACTGTGCGAGATAACGTTTGATGTGTGACTTTCCAGCAATTGTAAGCATTAAACCTTCGCAATCTGTACTTCGTACTCACTGGCACCAGGGGAGTCTTCGACCGACAGAACAATATCTACGACCTGCTGCCCTCCGGGCGCACGTCGTATCTTTTGGTCAAAAACTACAAACGACTCTGGAGGCTGTAGGTAGTAGACCTCGCTACCCTCTGGGTTAACTTGTTGGGGCCGTACGTCCCCCAGGCCCACAGCCATGTCTGGCCTAATAATTCTAGGCTCTGTGCTAGTATGGACAATCTCATCCTCGGCTCCCTTAGGGATAGGGAAGATGGGGTCAACCGCACGGCGTCGTTTTCGGGAGTTATTTCTTGCCATGATTTTATACTACCATCGAATAGGACTTTAGTCAATTATCTAACACGACGAAGGGTTAGGGAAGTACTAATACCGCTAGAGAACTCGCTCCGAGCCCCGGCAACGAAGTATTGGTGAGTAAGCGGGTCGAACGAACGCTCTGTCCAGTCTATGTCTACTACATCACCCACTTCGATGAGCGGGTTGCCGAAAATTTCAACTTCCAGTTCATCCACGCCTTCCGACCAGTGCTGCACAATCCAATTAGCGATGCCGTCGGCCATAGAGCGAGACTGAATCCAGTCAGATTCCAAGTCGATTTCAACGGGTCCACGCTTGCGAATGGCCTGTTCGTCCTTGACGGTCACCTTTTCTCCATCTGAAATAACAAGGTCCCTTCCCAACACGACACACATCTGTGTAATAGCGGCGGTGGAACCCCCATAGGTGAAATTGTCTTCTCCGTGAAGCACTGCATTCACTCTACCTATATTGGCGATTGTAAACTTGGCTTCAAACGCATTAGAATAGAACTCTACAGGCGCTGCGAACCACTCATTGGTGGAATACAGTTGGGTATACTGCGCGGGGCTGGGGTCTAGTTTGACGTCAAACTCTCGAACCTCATGAACGTAGGGACCAAATTCATCAAAGAAATAGATGTTCTTCTTGTATGGAAGACGTGCAAACTTTTTCTTCCAAAGGCGGCGGTACCTAAATCCCAGTTGCCAAACTTGGTTACGCTGCCACGCGTTGCCACGGGTACCGCCATACTTTAAGTCGAAGAAACTCCAATCATCATCTGTGGGCTTTATGGCACCTTCTTTGATGCCGTACACATATTCAAAACCAACGCCCGTCTTTCCGCGAGCATACATACTCATCTTAGCAGAATTTGGCTGCTTCCACACTCCCGAGGCGCTGCCTTGTGCAACAAGCAAGCCGTTGACAAATACCTTAAGCACGTCTGTACCGCCATTGGTGTCGATTTGAACATCCACATCATACCAAATGGATTCTGCGATGGGTATTGGCACCCCGGCGCTGAGTACGTTCCATTGACGACCCACGCGAGAGAACAAAGTAATTTCGTTGTGAACGGCTCTGTTGTTAATAGTAGAGGTTGGACGCAACTCTACAAAATAACCGTCTTCTTCGTTACCGCTCTGACGTAAGCCAATACCCGCTCGATTATGGGCATAACCTGGGGCGAAAAGCATGCGAGTCCCGTGCATATCGTAACCTGAGTTGTGGGCAGTATCGTGGTTTGCGAAATAAAGGTCGTTTGGTCCATTCATATACGGGTGGTGAGCGATGCCAACCGTAGAGTTTGCGTGGTAAAAGTTAGTAACATTATTGTAGGTAGTGGGGGCGGTTTGGTCATTAATAACCATCTTGGTTCGCCACTTCATCGGGCCATTATGGTGTGCCTTCGCCTCAGTATTCCATACCCCGCGTTCTGTGATAGCGAAGAATCCGGTGAAATGATTCCTGTATCGGTAGGCCGGGAGAGTCGTACTATTTAGTTTTATGTATTCATCATGACTGGTAACCCAGTGAGAACTCATGGAATTTCCGTCTTCTCCGGTGAAGAACACGAATTGCTTGCCCTTATACCTGATAAGTTCTCCATCAATCTGTACTACAGATTCATAAGGCCACTGAGCCACCTCCGCTTCGCTGATATAAAGATATTCAGAGTCTACGGTCAATTCACCCTTGAGCGGAGTGGAGCGCACCACGAGGTCACCCTCTGGCTCCCATATAATACTCATGGCCGGGTTCCCGTCAGTTCCAGTCTTCCACTCCGTGTTCTTGTAAACCACGTTGACCGTGTTGGCCTCGTAGTCCTGATTCTGGTTTAATGTGATAATATCTGGGAGGGTCCCCCCGTCTTCCTGCCCCAACAGATTCCAGTCGGGGGCGACGGAGTGTTTGAATGCTGCGTCTCTGGTTCGTACCTGTAACTTGCCATTGCCGTCAATCCAGATGGCAGTCTGACTTGCTTGCGCGAGTGAATCAAGAATCTCCCAAATCGTTTCTTCACCAGTCGTCCAGAAGACTGGAATCAAGTGATTGTCTGCAAGGTCAGATTCATCAATCTCATAGTCGGTGAAGCCAACCGAATCAAGAACACGCCATACGAGTTGTGTCACCGGCTTTTTTTCGTACATCATTGGATTGGGTTTGAGCGACTTGAGATACTTGGAGCAGTCTTCTAGTTCCACGCTGACCGTGGCATTATCACTTATATGCCACGGTCCTTCGGAATACATCTTGAACTGCTGTACGCTGTATTCCGTGCCGCCGATGGTATAAATGTATTCAAGATTAAACTCTACATTCGGCTCTAGCAGATGATAATAAGGACTGGCAGGATTTTCAAAGTCAAACACCTCGTCAGTGTTGTCAAGTGTAATTGATGCCTGATTAGATGTGATGGTGCCGACAGGATAGACCTGGGATGACTCAGCAAAATCAAATTCGTCACTTACAGAAATGAGACGGTCGCTAAAGTCTTCCTCTAAGTGAGCCTCTATTGCAATAAGGTTGAGAGACGAATTGGCTCCGTTTGCAGTACTGAGAGAAGGTTTTCCATTGAGACCCGTGGGTCTCCAATACTTCATGGTGGTGCCATCCCTTTTTATACCGGCCTGTAGTCCCCCGACCGTGAACTTGATACCCGTGATAGGAGTGGTGACGAGTGTTGCAGGCTTGGTGGTGACCCACGCTGTTCCGTTGAAGTATAGAACAAGCACTCCCGTTGACAAGTCGTAAGTTGGATTGCTTCCTCCTACCGTCGTCCAGACCGCAGGGTCTGTTTCGTAGGGAGTGGTGCTTATTTCCACACTGTAATTCTTCGGAGACGCCCAGGTGTTCTCAATTTTAATAACAATCTTGTTTGTATTTACCTCGGGTCCATAACGTACGTACGGCTGCACAGTGCTGGTCCCAGCATCTAGCGGAAAGTCACCACTGCCATCGGTGATTGTTGGCGAAGTCCAATATTTGTATTTGTCGTCCGGGGAAGAAATATAGAACTTGGCCTCTGCCGATGTAGTGTATTTGCCAGAAACTACGGCTTGGTTCGCACGAGCCTTGAGCACCCCCTTAACTCCGGGGCGCATCGGGTCGATAATTGACTCAATTGGAAAAGTTTCGTTATCGAAGCCGTTGAGTTCATCACTGTAGATATTTTCTACCTTGATGTCCTCGACATAGCGATTGAGATTCCAGTCGGCGGTGAGACGAGGAACTGCCACAACATTGTGAGCGGTACGTAGATGGTCATGCACCGCCGTTCCCATGGCTCCGGTGGTCAGGTTTTTACTCTGCTTCATTATACTTCCTCTAGAGTAATATCCAATTGCCAAAAATCTACGATGCCACGCTTAATGATTGATTTTGAGAAGTCCGTAATCATGACTTCCACTACCTCAAGGCTCCCGTCTTCGATGGCCTTGGCCTCGTCAATACCTTTTCGTAACTTCATATAGAAGCGACCGTCAACCGTCTGGTAGAAGTTCTCAATCTGCTCTCCACCCCAACCACCGTCAACGGTACCAAGGCCGGTCTTTCCGCCGTACGAGGGCGTTTCTTTAGAAGGAAACATGTCCCAGGACGCGGTAAAGGTGCGCTTCTTGCCAACCGAGTGACGACGCATGGTGGCGTTCACCATTCGGTTGTCGGTTCCGAAGCGTTCATAACTTACATCGAGGGGTGCGCGATTGTGGTCTGAAATCTTGTTCCAATTGGTCCCGTCCGAAGACCAATACATAATCGCATTTGCCTGCCAACTCATTACTTACCCATCCTTACAGGACGCCTACTTGCTTGACGGCGCTGAATCTGTTGTACCTTGTTCGCCACGTCATTGGCGTCCATGTCTGCTGCGTTTAGTGTGATATAAGTATTGTATTGCACATCGCCGCCTGATGCAACATTGTCACGGAACCTCTTGGACTGTTCGGCGGTGAGTACGGATTCTTTCTTGTGGAGATTCACAAGTGTATTGTCCCAGCGCACGTTCTCAATACCGGTGCGTGCCGACGGAATGGAGAGGTGAGAAATCATAGCAGGATGGTCTGAGTGGAGACCGTCGATGCGGGAGTTGCTCAGAGATTTTATTCCAGCAGAGGCGAAGATGCGGTCTAGGGTCGCGCCGGTGCCGAACATATCGGTAAGCATCTTGACCCATGGGAACTTGCCTCCATTGAAACGATTCTTCGTGTTGAAGTCGCCTCCCATGATTACAGGCAAGCCGCTTCGGCCTAGTTGACCAACCAACTGCGACAGAGCCTTGTATTGGCTAAACATGGTTTCAAACCATCCCTTATTACCACGCTGCGCATACCCCGCTGTGTGGGCGGAAATCTGATAAAACTGTCGCCCAGATTCGATATCTTGGAACTTGCCATAGGTGGCCGCGCGGTCACGAAACGCTCCAGTACCGGCTCCTGGCAACTTGTGTGAGCCCCCACCCTTAAAGGCCAACTGTTTTCTGTCCCAGGCAAGAGCGGTGTCACTACCAGCCATTGCCGAAGCATACAGCCCCCAGCCCTTCGATTGAATCCACGGAGCCAATGCACGCTTGCCCATAATAAACTCAGTAAGAGATAGAATGTCGGCCCGTGGCATCAGGCGCTCAAGGTCGGATTGTGAGTCAGAGTTCGAGCCTGGACGATAAAGGTTGAACGTTCCGGTACGAAGAGTGAATCCCTTGCCCGAGTTTTCGTTCTTCGATTCACTATTGTTTGCGCCAGAGTTCCGGCTAGGGTCAAGTACCGGCATGCCGTTTGGCCCAATCTTCATAAAGCCTGACAGCCAGGTCCATGCGCCAGTCTGGCCCGTAAAGTTATCTACCAGGCCGTACAGGGCCTTGGTGCGCTTTGGGTCGATAACCATTTCATTTTTATGAACTACCGCAGCAGTGTCCTTCTTCGTATACCCGCCATCGCGCAGGCCGATGGCGTGTTGGGCAAACGCTCCCTGTGCGTCATAAGAGCCGTTCCACTCGTAGTGAGTGTGGGGACCAGAGGCATTACCTGTCATGCCGGAGCGGCCAATCAAACTCCCACCCTTGACCAATTGACCTGCGCGCACGTAACGACCTCCCGGGTCCAAGTGAGCGTAACGCACTCGGTTGCCTTTCGCGTCTTCTAGAACCAGCGTCTCGCCATAAGAGCGGTAAGGGGTGGAATACAACCCATTACCCGCAGAACCACCGGAGGTCACTGCGCGCGACTCTATGACACGGGCATTATTAAACGCGAACAGCGGAGAACCGATGCCGTTACGGTAGTCGTGGCTGTTGGACCAGCCTTTTCCAGGCACGGCGGGCCGTGCCCATCCGCCCGGACCTTCCACATAACTTTGAGCATTGACCCCGACGCCCCCGCCTCCTATGATTGCGCTGACGGCACCTGATGCTGCACGAACGATTTGTGCTGCTACAGCATTCTTAAATCCCTTGCCCACTCCGGTAGCAAGACCCTTCATTGCCATGGCGCTCATCAAACCGGCAGGTCCGGTAGGACCACCAAACGGGTGGGTCTCTCCACGGTTCATGGCCTCAAGAATTCCCTGGTTCTTCTGGGTAGCAGCAGGATTCATTACCATTTCGCCCTTGAGAGCGCGAATGAGCACCTCGGAAGCGTGCAATCCCTTGTGAGTTCGGGCTACGCCAGAACGACTACTATCTTTACCACCGACCATTCCGCCACGATGGAATTCCTGCGGTCCGGCCATGCCGTGCTGGCTTTGTGGTGGGTTTTCCTTCCGAGGCTTCTTGCCGAAGTCTTCTGGCAATTGACCTGTCTTGAGGAATCGCTTAAACTTAGCCATGGAGGTGAAGCCCATTCCGAGCAAGGTCTTCTTGGCCTCTTTGGCACCCCATTCTTCCCATGCGCTATCAGAGGCGATAGCGACACCGGCTGCGCGGACGTGCTTTTGCAAGGACTCCTTGAAGGCCTTGGCCCAGTCGTTACCCTTGCCCTTGACATCGGCACCAAACGTGTCGTATGACAAGCCGACGTGTTCCATCCAGGCCTCAAGGTCTGCTTGGTCACGAGCGATATAGGACTTAAACAAGGTTAGGCGGTCACTGAATGCTTCCTTTTCATTATTCCACTGATTATTAAGGGCGTCCATGGCGTTGTCTGTCTGCTGTTGAAGGTGCTTCTTTTGCATTTCCTGCATCTTCTCAAGGTGACGCTTCTCGCGCTCTTCGCGCTTCTCGATAGCATCTTCGGCAGCATCCTGCTGCTTGTCAAGCAAATCCTTTTGCTCTTCAAGAGCGTCGATGCGTGCTTCACTGGAACCTCCGCTTTGTTCTGCGGCATCGTCCAATGCCCAACCCTGAACAGCCGCTCGCGCATCGTTCTGAATTCGGGCAGCCTCATCAAGGTCGCCGGTACGGATGGCGACGTTGAAGTCAATATTCCTATTAGCAAGGTCAGCAAGACGAGTGATGCGTCGTTCTTCGGCTTCGAAAATCTTCTGACGAATATCTTCTGCCTTTTCCTCAGCCTCAATCTGGGCATCCAGGGCCTCTTGGCGCTTCTCATAGTAAGCAGTCAGAGCGTCCTTTCGGCGCTCCCATCTATCCTCAAACTTACGGTCTTGTCTGTCATGACGGTCTTCAAGCGCGTCGGCCTTATTCTCCCACGCGTCTTGCGCACTCTCGATAGAGGATTCCATACGATTGTCGAAGTCGTCCATGGCATTGTCGGCAATCTCATCCTGAACGTTGGACATAGCCGTCTTGAGTATATCTTTCATCTGGTCGGCATTCAGATTAGTCATATTGAAAGCAGAGTTCATCTTCTTTACAGACTGAGTAATCTTATCAACATCTGGCGGGGTTCCTTGAAGAATGTACTTCAACTGCTTTGTAATAGTGGTTGCCTCTTTGAGGCCCATGGTCATGGCAATGGTCTTGAGTTCAGCCATCGCCTGTTCTCTTGCCCCTTCATTCAGGAGACCGTTCAATCGACCTCTGGCAGCAATGCTGGCGGCAAGCATGCGATTCTGCATATCAGTATTGGCACGAGATTTAAGAAGCACGCTACCCAGCACTTCGTCCAAACTGCTAAACTCTTCGCCAAGGTGATTAGCCTTGCCAATGGCATTGGCAAGAATGATTTCGAATTCTCTCATTTCCTCTACGGCTTCAAGGTCTTCTACTAGCCAAGATTTATTGAGTTCTCCCTCTTCCCAGGCGCTAAGGAATTCAGCAGAGGATTCAATTCCCAGAGTTCTAAGTTCGTTCTTAGAAAGGTCGGTCAATCCGTCTACAAAGTCCTTCCACTTGTTATCCATAACACCGGTCATTCTATCCATCAGTGTACCGGCGGCTTCCGGGCCATCGGACCTTGCCAGCGCTTCTGTCCAGGCTGCCGCAAGGTCATTTGCACTGGTCTTAAAAGTTTGTTCATTATCAAAATTAATAAGTTCAATTCTCGCGTCTACTTGCACAATTAAATCTTCACTAGAAAGGCTTCCAAGTTCATCAATAAGACGCTCTACTTCCATTGCGGCTTCTGCCGAAGAGGCCCCTGCGGAAACCATCAATGCTTGAATTTCAATGCCAGCCTGCTTGGCGGTAAGTCCTGCTCTGTTCTGTAAATCAATAAACATGTCCATGCGCTTTGCAGCGGCATCAACATCACTCATGTCCTTGTAGGCATCGAGCGGCTTCTTGAGAGCATCGCTCTGCCACATCTTCAAAGATTCATAAAAAAGGTCTTGGTCGTTCTGGCCGGAGCCTTCGAACGGCATGACCATTGCTCCCTTGAGTTCCTTGAACTTACGAAGGGTCTTGTCTGCTTCTTGTGCCCAATCAGAAGTCAGACTAGATAGTGCCTTTTGTGTTGCGACCTGTTCGTCATGAATCTTCTTCATGTGGCTGCGCCATGCCATTGTAATTCCTACAATTGCGGTCAAGCCGATAGTAGCAACCCCAATTGGTCCAAGCGCCCCAAGCATTCCGGCACCGATGCCACGAGCAGCGGCTGCGGCAGTGCCCCCTGCACCGGCAACCCTGCTGAGTGCCTTTCCATTGGCAACAATTGGCGCACGGGCTGCCCTTTGCTCACGAACAAATTTAGCACTGCTTATATAGGAGGCGGTGGCAACTGTTTGAACACCCTTCATCAAGGGGACCAACAGCGTGGCAATCATGAGCCATTTTGCCATGGAGTCAACGGACTTGCCCAGTGGCAACATCATGGCGGCAGTGGATACTCCGAGCGCACCCATGGCGACATTTGAGCCCTTGATGGATGCCTGTGTATTTTGACGAATGGCGGTTTCGGCTGCTGCCTTACTGTTCATGGATGTCTGTAGATTAAGACGCTTCTTTTCTGCAACGATTGGAGGAACCCATAGTCCTCCACTAGGACCACTACCCTGCTGGCTCCATCCCTGAGTACCTCCCGGGACCGGAGCCGCCTGACCCATTTGTGTCCTGTTGTAGGCGGCTGCCTGCTCTTGTAGTGCAATAGTCAACGCCCTTACTCGCTCGGTTAGGAGCGCGGTCTGGGTGGCTCGATTGGTAAGGCCCTTCTCAGCCAACTGGTTAATAATCGCGTTGGCCTCTTCTGCCTTATTTAGAATGGTGAATCGACTGACGAGTTTGAGAATCCAGCCTGCCATGAGTCCCATGTTGCCAACGAGGTTTGCAATCAAACCTATAAGCATAATAGTAGGACCAATAATGGCACCAATGACCAGGGCAATCATTATACCCTTCTTTGCTGCTCCCGGCAGTCCATTGAATGCGGCAATAATCTTGTTTACTGCACCCAATACCCCGGTGGCAACCTCAAGGAACGGCTCGCCAGCAGAGGCGAGCGATGCCTTAATGGTTTCGAGTGCAATCTTGAACTTACCGGACGCACTTTTTTGGAAGGCCTCGACTTCCTTCTCCTGCACTTTGCGCCATTCTTCGGCGCTTTGACCACCAATGCGGTGTGCGTCACTTACCTGATTTACACCATTCTCCAAGTCTCCCATAGAGTTTACCATTGCGCTCATGGTGCTCAACTGAAAGGAGCCAAAAAGACTGGCGAATACGCGCTTCTTAGCCTGTGCTTCCAAGTCCTTGGTAGCGTGGTGGATATCGGTCAACAGCGTGATGATATTGTCACCGGAGCGCGCATTGATTTCCATGATGTCTTGTCCGGTCAGAGTCTTGAACAATTCCTGTACCGACTTACCAGGGTTAGATAGACGTTGTGGGAGTGCCTTAATGGCATTCGCGGCCTTGCCAACCTGAATACCCTGCGCCACCATACCGGTCATCAAGGTACCGAGGTCTTGGAGGTCTCCACCCATGGCACGAATCGGAGCCAAGGCAATCGGAATCGCAGCCGCAAAGTCCTTCATGGCAAGAGAGGTGGCGTTTTCCACGGAGTTCATGTAGGCCCACATATCGGCCAGGTCTGACGTAGACGCGTGCAATTGCTGCTGTAGCGCAATGGTGGTCTTCGTTGCGGTCTGGTAGTCGATTTCACCCAGCATAGCATTCTTCATTACCTCGGTGGTTGCGCCCTGCAACTTGGCACCTTTTTGTCCAGTTGCAGCCAATTCTGCCTGAACGCCGAGAGTGTCGGTCATGGATGAACCATACAATCTGGCAGCCGAAGCGGCAGTCTCCAGACCATCGGCACGAAGTTTATCAAGTTCTCTTTGAGCCGCCATCGTCTCGTCCACGCTCTTGGAGAACTGGTCTGCCGTGGTGTCGTAAACCTTCTTGATTCTGGTGAACTGCTGGTCAACCTTGTACGCCATGACGCCAGCGGCGGCACCGAAGGCGAGCATAGGATAAGTAAGACCGGCCATCAACTGGCGACCAGCCCACTGTGTATTCTTACCCCAGTTCAACAGTTCTCTCGATGCGGAAGACAACTGATATCCAGTCATTCCTATGCGGCGGTTGAAGGTATCCCATGACTTATGAACGTCTTCTGGAATGTAAAGTGATGCCTTTAGGCGACCGTCACCAATACCACCCTGGATGGAGCGGGCCATCATCTGGCTTAGTGCTCCCTGCTCGCGGAAGATTTGATTCATCATGTTGCGAGCAGCAGAATCCCTCTTCCCAAAGACTTCCCTAAAGCCCAACTTTTGACGCTTGAGCAGGTCTGTGTTCTTTGCGATTACATCGTTAAGACGAACTTGTTCGACGCGGTATGCGCCAGAGGATGCCATCGCCGAGTCAAAGACTCTGGTCATTGATGCCATTGCAGAGGCAGATTGACGGAATCCGGCAGGACTTCCGCCCGCCGGAATGAGAGAGGTTCGGGCCAACTCGTCATTAAGGAGTTTGGCCTGAATCTGTGCTGCCCTGAGTTGGGCCTCCATCGGCTTTAGATTAGCCGAACCTGTAATCTTAATCTGCATTAGTGTTCAATTTCGAATTCGATGCCGAAGTCCATGTGTTCCAGTTGTTCTTCGCTGGCTCCACTGAGTTTCGCCGCTACGCGACGTTGGACTCTATCGAATGCTGCCTCCGCATCTTCCTGTCGCCCCTTGTCGATATCGACACCATGGAGGGCTGCCAAGAACTTGTTGTGTCTATGCTCTTTTTCTCGTGATGCATTAAGGATTGCTTGAAGTTCTGGGAGCGATAGTGCATCTTCAAGGTCTTCGACGTTACGCCAAATACCTAGTAACAATGCCTCCGCCTCCAATTCATCAAGTCTTAAATCTTCCCATCTTGTTCCGCCGCCTGCTGTACCGCCAACTTCTCCATTTCCTCCACTAGTTTTGGGTCATTCAACTTCAACCCGCCACATACGTCCATAATCTTGAAAACGGTATCCAGGTCTAGAACGGTTTCCAAATACTCACGATAATCCTCAGTGAGTTCGGATTCGGCGTCGAGCGTCTTTTCAAACGTTGACTTGAATTCCGGCGACAGTGCGATGCCGCAGCAATTGACGTAGATTTCGAATGCGTCATCCTCGTCCTTTACATCTGAGAACTTTGCCCAAGCCTTCATAAACTTGCGAAGTAGTCCAATCGCAAGAGGCTTAAGCGTTACCTCGGTCCCGTCCTGTAGAGAAATAGTCTCTGCGGTATATACTGTGTTTGCTGACATTTAGTAATTCTCCTTCATGTTGACATTATCTTAGCATGCAATGGGCGCTATAGCAAATTCAGAACGTGCATAGCAAAACCCCCGGTGTGAACCGGGGGCATGCTAAAGTCTAACTTCGCTATCAGGTGACGTTCAAACGTTCACGTGCGGAACCGTAACGTCCATTGTCAGCCGGAAGTGCTCGGAAGGTGACAGGGATAGTTGCAGCCTCGGAACGAGAGTTGTTAATTGTCGTAGCCTCAACAGATAGTACACGGTAGAACTGGTAGACGCGCTCAGCGTAAGTATTAGAACCTTCGTTCTCAACGCCATTACCGACTGCGATTAGCCCGCGCTCAAGCGGGGCTTCTCCAAGACTTCCACCCTCGAAAGCCAGTTCACGTTCAAACGGAACAACTGAGGATACAGTAGTTGCGGACTGACCCCAAGCAATGAGCAAGTTCTCCAACGTTGCCTCTGCGAAGGTGGTACTGATGTTAAGGCTCATACCGTCCTTGAAAATCTTTGCAGAGTCAAGCAACTGGTCAACCTCGACCTCGCCCCATGATGGGTCAGTAGCAACTTCAAGGCCGTCCTGAGTATATCCAACCTCACGCCAGTTAGTAACGAGTGTAGCCACACCGGTGTCGGTTGAACCATCAGCGGTAGCCATCGTGGCTGTATAGCGGGTAGCGGTCACGAATGCAGGCTTGGATGTAGCCAATGACGCGGTGTCGGACGTTGATGGTCCGAGGAACACGCGGGCTGCACCGACGATGATGTTCTTCTTTTGCAATGCCATAGTTAATTCACCTCCTGATTAAAGTATTTGTTTACGCTCTCTCAATCTAAATTCTAACCTAGTATTCGTCTAAAAGCAAAACTCAAGCAGGAAGCGTGATTGAAGCGTAGTCACGGACATAGCGGTAATTGAGATTTACCACTCCTTCTACCGGGCCACCTTCTTTGATTTCAGGGTCTCCGACCTCTACGTACGAAGTCCTGATTCCGGTGAATCTGACACCAATAAACTGTGGTTCCACAGACGACCACCGATTGATGGAGACCGTTGCGAGGTCTTCATATTCAAATGTATCTGACAACACATTGACCACTTCTGATAGTTTCACGGAGTCGGGGGCGATAATGCGTAGAGACAAAGTGCCGAGACGCTGAACGCCGAAGGCTGTGTCGTTCTCTACAAAACCATAGATAATATAAGTCTGGCGAGGGGAAGCGCTGGACAGCAAAGGCTCGTCTGACAAAGGAAC
>Ga0299913_10002659_pt1 | contig 14228 bp, 12 predicted proteins | sample RVTome_9_FD_201360 | JGI IMG/M metagenome (GOLD analysis project Ga0299913, IMG submission 201360) | Soil microbial communities from uranium-contaminated site in the Upper Colorado River Basin, Wyoming, United States - RVT155D38 (version 2) ... | reverse complement strand
TTGCAGTCGCGGTGAGGCGCAGGTTTGCGAGGTGGCCGAAGACCTCGATCGCGACCCTCAGGTCGTCCTCGGCGGTGTCCTCATCGGGCGCGTGGCTGATCCCGTCGATCGAGGGGGAGAAGACCATCGCGGCGGGGACCATCCGCGCGATCTCGGCGGCGTCGTGGAGAGCTCCGCTCGCGAGCGCGAACTCCCGGCCCGCGACCTCCTCGCAAGCGCGCCGGGCCAGCGCAACCAGATCGGGGTCGAAGGAGGTCGGGTCGATCCTCCAGACCGGCTGCTCGTCGACCTCGCAGCCGCGGTCCTTGGCGCAAACCGCCGCCGCCTCGCGGACCGAATCGAGCATCGCGGCCAGCCCGTCAGCCTCAGGGTGCCGCAGGTCGACGAGCATCGCGGCAGTCCCGGGCACTGCGGTCGGGATCCCCGGCTCCATTGCGATCGATCCGACCGTTCCGACGCCTCCCTCGCCGCGGGCGATCTCATCGACCCTGAGCGCCGTCGCCGCGGCCGCGAGCCCCGCGTCGCGTCGCGCGTCCATCGGGGTGGTCCCGGCATGTCCGATCCGGCCCCGGAAGACGAACCGGTGCCGCTCCACGCCGACGCACCCGGTCACCGCGGCGGCCCCGGCGCCCTCGGCCTCCAGGACCGGCCCCTGCTCGATGTGGAGCTCGAGGTAGGAGCCGATTCGCTCGAGCCGCGATCGGCTCTCCGGCACCCGGGCGAGGTCGACGCCGTTATCCGCCAGCACGCCGGCGACCCTGAGCCCGTCGGCGTCTCGCGCGTTGGCTAGCTCTGCGGGATCGAGCGTTCCCGCAGCGGCCGAGCTCCCGAACAGGCTGCGACCGAACCGGGCCCCCTCCTCGTCAGCCCAGTCGACGAGGGCGAGGGAACGAGGAGGCTCGCTCTCCGAGCCCGCCCAGGCCCGAAGCACGCCCAGCGCGCCCATCACGCCGAGGGCGCCGTCTAGCCAGCCGCCGTTCGGGACGGAGTCGAGGTGGGAGCCGAGCGCGAGCGCCGGCTCGGCTCCGCCCGGCAGATACGCCCAGGCGTTTCCCGCCTCATCGATCTCCGGCTCGAGCCCGATCTCGGAGAGAAGCTCGGTCAGGAATGCCCGGGCAGTGCGCCAGCCCTCGCCCCAGCAGAGCCGCTGAGCGCCGCCTTCGGCCCCCGTGCGCCGCCGGAGCTCGTGCAGGTCGTCGATCACCCGGCCCGCGTCGATCGCGGGTCCGCCCGCCGCCGCGGCGCCCTCACTCACCCGATTCGCTCCCGCCGCAGCGCCTGGCTGAGGCAGTGCGGCCCGCCGCCGCCGAGAGTGAACATGGAGAGGTCGACCTCGATCACCTCGAGTCCGCGGGCCCGCATCATCGCGTTCAGCTCCTCGGCCGCGGCCGCCGAGATCACGCCCTCCCCCCCGAGGGAGATCGCGTTGGCCCCGAGGGTGAACGCCTGGTCCTCACTCACTTCGAGCAGGTCGAATCCCTTGCCGCGGAGCCATTCGACCGCGCCGGCGGGGAGCACCTCGGGACAGACCGCCGCAAGCTTCTCGGCGAGGACCGCGACGATGACGTCGATGTGCACGTAGCGGTCGGGGAAGGGCTGAACGCGCGCCTCCCAGCCGTCCTCCCGGAACCAATCGGCGAGCTGACGAGCGGCGAGATCCTGGGTGCGTGTCCCTCCGCACCCGATCAGCACCGCTCCGGGCTCGATGATCATTACGTCGCCGCCCTCGAGCGCGCCGGCGGTGATCATTCCGCGGATCGGGACCCCTTCCTCCTGATGGAAGCGGATCACCGGCGCGTACTCGCCGCGCCGCCACCATTGGGCGGGTTGCGTGACCACGGTCCCGTTCGGGCCCATCGTGCTCGAATCGCGGGTGAAGACCTGGTAGGGAAGGGCGGGATCCGCCTCGAGGAAGTGGCAGCGGACGCCGGCCTCCTCGTAGGCGGAGACGAGTTCCGCGTGCTGTGAAGCGGCGAGCGCCGGATCGAAGACGTGGCCGGCGTCGAGGGTCGCGCGAGTGATCGCGCTCGTCTCGCGCCAGCGGAAGCTCTCGGGTCTGCAGAGGAGGACGTCGAGAAGCCGTCCGTGCTCTGAGTCGACGCCCCAGGGCACCTTGGCGCTCACCGCGGCCGCCTCATTCCTCGACCACCCGAACCGTCCGCAGGCTGCGGTCGCTCGCCCCACGGACCAGGCCCCCGTGCGCGAGCGAATCGGCGATGTAGGAGAGCGTGGGCGCGGTGAGGCGCTCGCCGGGAAGCACGTTCGGGACGCCGGGCGGATAGGCCGCCAGTGACTCCGCGGCGATCCTCCCCTCTGCCGCCTCGAAGGGGACCACGTCCTGGGGCCCTAGGAAGGCGTCGCGGGGGGCGAGCTCGAGGGGTCCCCAGGGAGGCGGCTCGGCGAAGGCGCGCCGCTCCTCCAGATCTCCGGGGCCGATCTCTTCGACTGCGTGCCGGAGTCCCTCCACTAGACGCTCGGCTGGCGCCGTCGGTGTCTCGCCGATCCCGGAGACGGCGACGATCACGTTCTCGGAGTAGAGCTCCAGGATGATGTCGTCGCGCTCGCGCATCAGCTGGGCGATGCGGTGTCCGGTGGCTCCGGTTCCCCTGACGTCGACCGAGAGTCGCAGTGGGTCCCAGGCGGCGACACTCATGCGTCCCGCGAGCCGCTCGTCGAGGACGTCCAAGCCGGGGATCTCGCGGATCTCCTCGCGGGTCCTCGCCAGGGTCTTCAACGTCTTCGAGAGCAGCTCCTCTCCCCGGGTGGCGGCAAATCGCCGGGCGGCGTCGAGGGAGGCAGTCAGCAGTGCGTTCGGACTGGTGGACTCAACCAGGGTCACCGACCGGTCGATGATGTCCTCGTCGATCTGGCCGCCCTTTCCGAGATGGAGGATGGCCGACTGGGTCAGGCTGCCGACGATCTTGTGGGTGCTGGACAGGACCAAGTCGGCTCCACTGCGCAGGGCGCCGGTCGGCAGCGCTTCGTGGAAGTAGAGGTGGGAGCCCCAGGCCTCGTCGACGACCAGGGGAACGTTGCGGGCGTGCGCGACCTCGGCGAGCTCCTCGATGCGCGCGACCGCACCGAAGTAGGTCGGCGAGACCAGCATCGCCGCGACCGCCTCCGGCTCGGACTCGAGTGCGGCATCGAGGCCCTCGGGAGTCACGCAGTGCGCGATTCCCAGCTCCTGGTCAATCTCGGGCGCGACGAACGTCGGTCGTAGGCCGGAGAGGACGAGCCCGTCGATGGTCGAGGTGTGGACGTTGCGCTGGACCACGACCCGCCCGCGGTGTGGTGGTCCGGTGGCGAGCTTTCCGGTCGCGTGCGCAAGGGTCATGCAGATCGCGTGGTTTCCGCCTGATGCTCCGTTGACCAGGAACCAGCTCCGCTGGGCGCCCCAGGCGTCAGCCGCGAGACGCTGGGCGCGCTGGAAGGGCGTCGGCTCGGGGCCGACGTCGATCCCCTCGATGCTGGGCGGGACGTCGTGGAGGACCGCGGCCTCCCCGAGGGCGGCGATCAGGCCGGGATCGGCTCCGGTGCCCTTGTGCCCCGGGATGTGGAACCTCCCGGGGCGCCGCGCCACATACGACACCACCGCGTCGAGATACGGAGCTTCGTGCTGGTCGGCCATCCCGGCCGAGTCTATGTCCGCGCCGCCGCGGGCCCTATGCGCCGTGAGGAGGCTCGCCCCCGGTGTACTGCGAGTACGGGTACCACCATTCCTTTGGCTCCACCTCGCTCTCGATGTGGACGTGCTTCGTCTCCTGGAAGGCCTCGAGGCCCTCGCGCCCGAGTTCGCGGCCGAGGCCGGACTGCTTGAAGCCGCCGAACGGGCCGGCGTCGTTGTCGGTCAGGGGATCGTTGAACCAAACCGTCCCCGCTTTGACCTCACGCATGCAGCGGAGGATCGTCTTGAAGTCCTGCGTGTAGATATTCGCCCCGAGCCCGTACGGCGTCGAGTTCGCGAACTCGATTGCCTCATCGAGGCTCTTCACCGGCACGAGCGGGGCGACCGGGCCGAAGGTCTCCTCGCGCAGCAGATCGGTCTCGGCCGGGGCGCCGGTGATCACCGCCGGCGCGTAGAAGTGGCCGCGGTCCCGGCCTCCGGAGTCCCCACCGACGACCACTTCCGCTCCGGCGCCGACGGCGGCCTCGACCTGGTCCATCACCTTCTGGCGCTGGCGGGAGGAGACCATCGGGCCAATGTCGGTGGCGCTCTTCATCGGGTCACCGATCACGAGGCTCCGGGTGTAGTCGACGAAGGCGTCCAGGTAAGCGTCGTAGACGTCCTCCATCACGTAGAAGCGCTCGGCCGACGTGCAGACCTGTCCGGAGTTGAGGAACGCCGCCCAGGCGCCGCCCTTGGCTGCGACCTCGATCCGGTCGGCCACGTCGGAGCAGACGATGAACGGGTCCTTGCCGCCCATCTCGAGGTTGATTCGCGCGACCCGATCGACGCAGGCCCGCGCCACCTTCTTGCCGGTCTCGACTGATCCGGTGAAGGCGACGCCGTCCACTCGGGAATCGGAGGCGATCGCGGCCCCAACCTCGCCGCCGCCCGCGATCAGGTTGACCACTCCCTTCGGGAGGTGGCCGAGACTGCGCGCGAGCATCAGGGTGGAGAGCGGCGTCAGCTCTGAGGGTTTGCAGACCACGGCGTTGCCGGCGGCGAGCGCCGGCGCCATCTTCCACGCCAGCAGGAGCAACGGGTAGTTCCAGGGGACGATGCAGCCGATCACCCCGAGCGGCTCCTTCAGCACCAAGGAGAGCTGGCTCGACTCGATCGACGGGATCACCCGGCCCGCCGAGTCCCGTCCGATCTCGGCGTAGTAGTCGAAGCAGGCAGCCGTCCATCCGACCTCGTCCGAGTTCTCGACCAGCGGCTTGCCACCCTCCATCGTCATCACCTCGGCGAGCTCGTCCGTCCGGGTGCGGAGCCGGGTCGCGACCTCTCGGAGAAGCTCGCCGCGGTCGACCGCCGGGGCCCGTCCCCATTCGCGGGCCGCCTCGCGCGCGGCGGCGAGGGCGGCGTCGAGCTGCTCGTCACTCGGGGTCCCGACCGAGGCGATCGTCTCCTCCGTGAACGGGTTCTCGACCTCGAGCGTCTGGCCGTCGCCGGCGATCGACTCCCCGCCGATCAGCATGCTGGTCTCCAGGTCGGGCACGCCCCGATCGTATTGATCCCGAGATGGCCGTCATCAACGGCCAGCATCTTCGTCGGCCACAAACACCGCCGACGGATCTACCGCCGCCGAATCAGGGAAAACCCCTTTTTGAGGAAGGCGGGGAAGGACGGCCAGGGGGAGAAGGAAACCGACCGCCCTATCCGCCCGCCTGCGCCGAGGCTAAAACCCGGCGGAGACGAGGCATCATGGTTATGTGGGCGGGCGCCGGAGTAGGGGGTCTCCGAACGCCCGCCCGCTGCCTCGACTCAGGCGGTGCTTACCCCGCATTCGCGGGGCTAAACAAAATTCACCGGCTCTTTGCGGCGATCGCTCGTTGCAGTTGGCTCTTGTTCATGCTGGAGCGGCCTTCGATCTGCAGGCGCTTCGCCTGGTTGTAGAGCTGCTCCTTGGTCTGGCCCTTCGGTCGGCTCGTCCCCGACCGCCGGCCGCCACGGCGCGACGGTGAGGCGCCGCGGGTGGAGCTGCGCGATCTGGTCCTGGACTCCCCGGAGCGAGCGCGGTTCTTCTGCACGGTACGGGCCGCCATCTCGCTCGCCCGAGAGGCCGACGCGCCGCGCCCGCGGGCGCTTCGCTTGATCTTCTCGTACTGCCGGGCACGCTTCGTACCCTTCTGGACGCCACGCGGTGGCATTTGAATCCCTCCTTGAGGTGATGCGAGGGTGCTCCGCAGATGCAAGGCGCGCCGCCAGGCCCGACCCATTGGTTCTGGAGGAGCAACCCGTTGTATGAGTGCGCTACCCGTGCCGCTTCGTGCGAAACAGTGTGCCTGGGCGGCGAGGAAGCCCGTGCGTGAGCAAGGCCCAGTGCGTGAGCGAGGAGGCCCCCCATGCATCGGTTTGCCCCCAAGGGGTGCGTGGGTAGCTACCTTTGGAGGGCGACTCGGAAACAACGGGGCGTTACTTCCCAGACGGCCCTGGTCGGCTAGAGAGCCGTGAGGAGCCGGGGAACATGAATGAACTCGCCGCGGCAGACATTCGATTGACCGCTACCCCGTCCCCAGGGCCGAACGAGCAGCTCGCTGGGGAGCGGCGCCTCCTGGAGCGATACGCTCGCGACCGCTCGCCTACCGTCCGGGAGGAGCTGGTCGAGCGCTTCATGCCGCTCGCGAGGCGGCTCGCCGCCAGGTACGCGGGCGGAGCGGAGCCCTTCGACGATCTGGTCCAGGTCGCGAGCGTCGGGCTAGTCAAGGCGATCGACCGCTTCGATCCGGTTCGGGGAACCGCCTTCTCGACGTTCGCCGTCCCGACGATTCTCGGTGAGCTGAAGCGCCACTTCCGCGACCGCGGCTGGTCGGTGCACGTCCCCCGTGACGTGCAGGAGCGGATCCTGAAGGTGGAGCGCGCCCTCGCCGACCTCCCCTCGAAGCTCGGTCACTCACCGACGGTCCAGGAGATCGCGGCGCGGATCGAGGCGACGGACGAGGAGGTCCTGGAGGCGATGCACGCGGCCCAGGGCCACCATGCCGTCTCGCTCGATGCGTCGTCGTCCATCGGCGACGGGGACGATCCCGGTCCGCTCAGAGACCGGATCGGCGAGGAGGATCTGGCATTCGACACCGTCGAGTACGGCGAGGCGATCGGCCCCATCCTCGAGGAGATCTCGGAGCGCGACCGCAAGGTCCTTCATCTCCGGTTCGTCGAGGACATGACTCAGAGCGAGATCGCGGAGCAGGTCGGCGTGTCCCAGATGCATGTCTCCCGCATCCTGAGGGCGACGATCGAGAAGCTGCGGAAGCAGATTCCCGAAGAGGAATAGTTAGTTAGCTTCCGACCTCGAAGACGAGGTACTCCGCGGGCTGGCCGTCGGGGGTCTCGCCCGCGCTGACCTCCATCCTGCGCGCGAGCGAGCGCAGCGACCCGTGGCCGGGCAGCTCCATCTCGGCCATCAGGCGCTCACCCGCCCCCTCCACCAGCGGACCGACCCGGACACCCAGGGTGCCCTCGCTGTCCGTGATCGAGATCCCGACGCGGCCATCGGAGAAGTCTGCCCCTCCCGACGAGGAGACCGCGTCTCCGAGGAGCACCGTATCGGCGAGCCGATCGACCGAGAACTCCGCCCTCGCCGCGAGCGCTCCGATCACCCGCGCCAGCACCGGCCGCACCATCGCCCCGGGCGTGATCGCCATCGCGAGCTCCTTCGGCGGCTCGGACGGGGTCCCGTTGTTGCTGTAGGAGGGTGGCGCGAATCCGAACCGAATCGTCGTCCGGCTCCCCTGCCCGACCCCGCCGCTGATCTCGAAGCTGTCGGAGAGGGCTGCGATCAGCGGCAGGCCGAGGCCGAGCGACGGATCGCTCTCGCTCGCGCGCGGGCGAAAGCCCTGTCCCTCGTCCGCGATCTGGACCTCGAGCTCGCCGTCGCCGGGCATGGCGAGCACTTCCATCGGGCCGGGCTCGTCGTCGTAGGCGTGCAGGACGACGTTGTTGCAGGCCTCCGTGACGACGGTCTTCAGATCGGCGATCCTCTCGCCGGATAGGCCGAGCGCCTCGCCGAGGCCCGCGACCGCCTGCCGGACGACCATCACGTTCTCCGCCGAAGCGGGCACGGTGAGGCGGAGCTCGCGTGCGGTCATCGGGAGGACTTCCCGGAACCTTCGAGGGCGGCCGAGGTCGCCGCGTCCCGTGCCGTGTGCACGGGCAACTCTGCACGCAGGCCGGTCACCTCGAGCACACGATCAACCGGATCCGCGCCATTCGTGTGAAGGACCGCGTAGCCGACCTTCGCCTCGGCGGCACGTCGTTTCCCATCGAGGATCACCCCGAGGATGGAGGAGTCGATGAAGGTCGCTCGCGAGAGATCGACGACGACTCCCGTTCTTTCGTTGAGCACCTCCTCCAGCCGCCGGCGAAGCTCCGGCGCCGTGCTGAGGTCGTGCTCGCCGGTGATGGTCAGCAATGCCAGTCCTGCATCGGTTCGCTCCAAGGCGAGCTCACCCGTCCGCACATCGGCGAAACTACCTTGATTGGAGGTCACTCAAACCTCCTGCTCAGGACGAGTAGAGGCCATTCGCTCGGCGCGGCGCTGCTGCCAGATCACGAGAAGGATCGCGATGACCGTGACCACGAACAGCATTGTCGCGAGGACGTTGACCTGCACCGGTATGCCCCTGAGGTGCGCCCCGAAGACGTAGAGCGGGAACGTCTCCGTCGTCCCCTTGTTGAAGTCCGAGATGATGAAGTCGTCGATCGAGAGGGCGAAGGCGAGCAGGGCCGCAGCGATCACGCCGGGAGCGAGCAGCGGCAGGGTCACGTAGCGGAAGGTCTCCAGCGGCGTCGCCCCGAGATCCGCGGCGGCGTCCTCGATGCTGCGGTCGAACCCGATCAGGCGGGAGCGGACCACGACGACGACGAAGCTGATCGAGAACATGATGTGGGCGATCAGCAGGCTGGTGAAGCCGAGGGGGACCGAGTAGATCAGGAACATCGAGAGCAGCGACGCGCCGATCACGATCTCGGGTGTGGCCATGGGCAAGATGATCAGCAGGTTGGAGACGCGCCGGCCGAAGAACTGATGTCGGACGAGCGCGATCGCCATCAGCGTGCCGATCGCAGTCGAGGCCGCCGTCGCGAAGGCCGCCAGCTCGAACGAGGTGCGCAGGGCGTCATTCAGGTCTGGGATCGCGAAGGCGTTCTCCCAGTACTCGAGCGTGAGCCCGTCGTTGATCGCGAAGATCAGCTTGTCCCTGGGTGTCTCGGCGAACGAGAACACCGCGATCACCGCGATCGGGATGAGGACGTAGACGGTCGCGAACCCGGCGTAGATGGAGAGTGCGTTTCGCCTCAGCCAAGACCAGGCACGAGCGGGAGCCGCGGGGACCGATGCCTTCGCCGTTGCAGTTGCCGACTCCATCGCTTAGCGCTCCTCCTCGCTGCCCACGAACGCCTCAGTCCCGGCGAGCCGGATGTAGACGAGGACGGCGATCAGCACCGCGGCCATCATCAGGAAGGAGAGCGCGGCGGCCTCCGGGTAGTTGCTCTCCTCCAGGTATGTGGACTGGATCTTGTTGCCGATCATCGTGTTGTTGGCGCCGCCGAGGAATTCGGCGTTGACGTAGTCGCCGTACGCCGGGATGAACGTGAGCAGGACACCGGCGACGACCCCCGGCATGGTGAGGGGCAGGGTGACTCGGAGGAATGCCTGCCTGGTCGAGGCGTAGAGGTCCTTACCGGCCTCGATCAGGCTCGTGTCGATCCGCTCCAGGCTGGCGTAGATCGGCAGCACCATGAAGGGCAGGAAGTTGTAGGTCAGGCCGGCGATCACGGCGCCCGATGTGTCCAGCACCCGCCCGTCGTCGGGGACGATCGCCAGGAACTTGAGGACGTCGACGATCGGGCTGGCGTCCGCGAGGATCGTCTCCCAGGCGATCGTCCTGATCAGATAGGTGGTGAAGAACGGCGCGATCACCGCGAACAGGAGCGGCAGGCGCCAGCGAGGGCTCACCTTCAGCGCGATCGCGTATGCCAGGGGGTAGGCGATCAGCAGCGCGAAGACCGTCGCCGTACCCGCGTAGAGGCAGGTGCGGACGATCTGCTCGCCGCGGCCGTCCAGGGCCTCCGCGTAGTTCGCGAACTCCCAGCTGAAGGTGAATCCCTCGGGCGTGTTGGGCACGCCGGAGCGCAGCGACATCTCCGCCATGAAGTACATGGGCACGACGAAGAAGACGACCAGCCAGATCGTGCCAGGCGCGAGGAGGCCGTACGGGATCAGGCGCCGACGGAGATGCGAGGGCGCGCCGGCAGGCGCGACCCGTTTCATGATGGAGCGTTCCTTCTGCCCCATCTCGTCGTTCCTCCGTCGGCGCCGTCCCAATCTGCTCAGCCGGTGACCACCTCCTGGAAGGCGGCCTCGACCTCGGCCTGGTCCTCAGGGTTCCCCGGTGGATTGGGGTCCTCCGAGCAAGGGGCGATCTCCTCCTCGGTCGGGAAGATCAGCGGGTCGTTGCCCAGCTCCGGATCGCGCTGGGCGAGGATCTCCTGCACCCCGGCGACGGGCGTCACGTAGGTCACGTACTCCGTGATGTCGGCCTGCACCTCGGGCCGATACGCGAAGTTCATGAACTCGAGGGCCGCCGGGGTGTTTGGCGCGCCGATCGGGATCACCATCTGGTCGAAGAACAGGTCGCAGCCGTCCTTCGGCCTGCGCCACTCGACGCCCTCCCGACCGATCAGCGAAGCGTCCCCGGACCAGCCGATCGCGGCGACGATGTTGCCGCTAGTCAGGTCCTCGGTGTACTCGTTGCCGGTGAAGCGGCGGATCTGACCGGAGTCGCGGGCCTCGCGGAGCTTGTCGATCGCCGCGAGCCAGTCCTCCTTGGTCGCTTCATCCGGATTGATCCCCTCGCTCTGCAGGACAAGCGGCACCGTGTCCCGCATCTCGGTCAGCATCGTCACCTTGCCCTTGTACTTGGGATCGAACAGGTCCTTGACCTCATCGATCTCCGGGGCCTGGTTGGTGTCGACCCAGACACCGGTCTGGCCGCCCTGCCACGGGATCGAGAACTTCCGCTCCGGGTCGACTGTGGACTCCTCGAACTGCGGGAGGATGTTGTCGAACACGGTCTGCAGGTCGTCATGGTTGAGCTCCTGCAGGTAGCCGAGGTCGTACATCCGCTTCGCCATCCAATCGGTGACGACGAACAGGCTGCGGCCGCCCGAGCCCCCCTGGTCAAGCTGGGGCTTCAGCTTGTTGTAGAAGACGACGTTGTCGTTGACGTCCTCCTTGTAGTCGACGGTGACTCCGGTCTCCTGCTGGAACTCCGCGACGGTTCCCTTGCCCCCCGGGTCGATATAGCCGGGCCAGTTCGAGATCAGGACGTCACCCGTCGCCTCGCCCCCCTCCGCGACGGTAGCTTCGCCCTCATCGCCGCCACCGACCCCGTCGTCGCCGCCGCAGGCGGCGAGTCCGAGCGTCAGCGCGAGCGCGGCGATCGCCGCCGTAAGTCCCGCCCATCTCCTCTTCTCGTTCACGATCTCTCTCCTTCTGTAGACGGCTTCGCCATCAGCGGCGGCCACAAACACCGCCGCCGAATCACGCCATTTCCGCTTCGGTTGCATCCCTGACCTCTTCGGTTCCGACCTCGCCGTCGGACGAGGTGCGCACCACATGCATGTGCTCGGGCGCCCAGGAGAGCTTCACCCTCGCTCCGCCGCCCGGAAGCTGCTGTCTGTCGGACTCGTCCGTGTTCGGAACGAGGACGGTCATCCGCACGCCATCGCTCAACAGCACGATCAGCTGAGTGGACGTCCCGAGATAGAGCGAGCTCTCCACCAGACCCTCGACGGTGGGCTCTCCTCTCCCGCCGGATCCCAGGTACAGCTTCTCGGGGCGAACCACCGCCTGACAGCGGTCGCCGGCGGCGAATCCGTTGACATCGGTGGTGATCTTCACGCCGCTGTCGAGCTCTACCTCGCCCTTCGCTCCGGCCTTCCGGACTACGCCCGGCATCATGTTCGAGACGCCGATGAATCCCGCCACGAAGCTCGTCGCCGGGCGGTCGTAGACCTCCCCGGGGTCGGCGATCTGCTCGATCCGCCCGCGGTTCATCACCGCGATCCGGTCGGACATCGTCAGGGCCTCCTCCTGGTCGTGAGTGACGTAGACGAAGGTGATTCCCACCTCCTGCTGGATCCGCTTGAGCTCGACCTGGAGCCCCTTGCGGAGCTTCAGGTCGAGTGCCCCGAGCGGCTCGTCGAGGAGCAGGACCCGCGGCAGGTTGACGAGCGCGCGAGCGAGCGCGACCCGCTGCTGCTGTCCGCCGGAGAGCTGAGAGGGGCGCCGGTTCGCTTCGGCGCTCAGCCCGACCCGCTCGAGCTCCCGGCTCACGCGCCGATCGATCTCGCCGCGATCCACCTTCTGGCGCCGCAGCCCGAAGGCCACGTTCTCCTTGACGCTCAGGTGCGGGAACAGCGCATAGCTCTGGAAGACGGTGTTGGTGGGGCGCCTATACGGCGGGGTCCCTGCCATGTCGACGTCGTCGATCAAGAGGCGACCGGAGGTGACCGCCTCGAAGCCGGCGACCATCCGCAGGGTCGTCGTCTTCCCACAGCCGCTCGGGCCGAGCAACGTGAAGAACTCGCCCTCGGTGATCTCCAGATCGATCGAGTCGACCGCGGTCAGGTCGCCGAAGCGCTTGGTGACGGACTCGAGGACGACGCAGTTGCGTCCCTTTTCAGTTGCCTGCGCCACCTAGCTCTCCTTCGTGTCGTCCGATCCTGCGTATTGGCCGCTGCGGTGGCAACGAGCCTAAGAACCGCGACGAATCGTCGCAAGGGGCGAAAGCCCCAAAAGGGGCCCCTCTCCTTGTACAGGACGTACAAGCCAGTCGACCCTCATTTCACACAATTCCGCTTGTCGCCTGGGACACTGCGGAGTAGCGTTGTACGCTGAGGCTAGAGATCGGAGGAGACGGATGGCGACCACCAGCGCCCCCGAAGCACAGGCCGCGGCGGGTTCGCTGCAGGAGCAGGCCCAGAGGCATCTCTGGATGCATTTCACGCGAATGGGCTCCTTCGGTCCCGAGCACGAGGTGCCGATCATCGTGCGCGGCGAGGGGTGCTACGTCTGGGATGACCACGGCAACCGCTATCTGGACGGTCTGTCCGCCCTGTTCTGCGTCAACTCGGGACACGGCCGGGCCGAGCTCGGCGACGCGATGGCCGCCCAGGTCCGTGAGCTCGACTTCATCACGGTCTGGAGCTACGCCCACCCGGCCGCAATTGAGTTGGCGACGCGGATCGCCTCGCTCGCGCCGGGCGACCTGAACCGGGTGTTCTTCACCAACAGCGGCTCCGAGGCCGTGGAGTCGGCGCTCAAGCTGGCGCGGAACTACCACCGGATGAAGGGCAACGGCCACAAGACCAAGGTCGTGGCCCGCGAGATCGCCTACCACGGGACCACCCTGGGAGCACTGAGCGCCACCGGGATCCCGGCGCTCCGCAGCCAGTTCGAGCCGCTCGCCCCGGGCGGGGTTCACGTCCCGAACACCAACAGCTATCGCTGGCCCCCCGACCGCGACCCGCTCTGGGCCGCGGACGCGATTGAGGAGCGCATCCAGTTCGAGGGCCCCGAGACCGTCGCCGCGGTGATCCTCGAGCCGCTCCAGAACGCCGGAGGCTGCATCCCGCCCCAGGAGGGCTACTTCGAGCGGGTGCGGGAGATCTGCGACCGCCACGACGTTCTGCTGATCTCCGACGAGGTGATCTGCGCCTGGGGCCGGCTCGGTCACTACTTTGGGTGCGAGCGCTACGGCTACGTGCCGGACATCATCACGGTGGCCAAGGCCCTCACCTCCGCCTACGTCCCGATGGGCGGAATGATCGTCTCGGATCGGGTCTTCGAGCCCTTCGAGGAGGGCACGGCGATGTTCGCTCACGGCTCGACCTTCGCCGGCCATCCGGTGGCGGCGGCGACGGCGATGGCGAACCTCGACATCTTCGAGCGGGAGGACCTCTGCGGCCACGTCCGGACCAAGGAGGGCGAGTTCAGGGCCGCGCTCGAATCGCTCTACGACATCCCGATCGTGGGCGACGTGCGCGGGGACGGTTACTTCATGGCGATCGAGCTGGTCAAGGACAAGGAGACCAAGGAGTCGCTGGAGGACGAGGAGTCCGAGACCCTCCTGCGGGGATACCTCTCGGGCGAGCTCTACCGCCGCGGGCTGATCTGCCGCGCCGATGACCGGGGCGATCCCGTGATCCAGCTATCCCCGCCGCTGATCGCCGACACCGAGCAGTTCGAGGAGATCGTCGACGTGCTGCGACCGGTCCTGGACGAGGCGTCGCGTCGCGTGGGTCAGCCGGGTGGACCTCGTCGCGCCCGGCGAGCACCGTAGATGGTGGGTCACTAGATGCTCACGGTCGAGAGCCTCACCTCTGAGCTTGGCCTGGAGGTCGCCGCCGGAGGGCGCGTCGCGGGCGAGACCGAGATCCGCTGGGTCCACATCACGGAGCTGCTCGACCCGACCCCGTGGCTTCGGGGCGGGGAGCTCTTGCTGACGACCGGGATCCGCCTCGACAACGCCGACCGCCAGCGGAAGTTCGTCCGGCTGCT
>Ga0299913_10002658_pt1 | contig 14234 bp, 15 predicted proteins | sample RVTome_9_FD_201360 | JGI IMG/M metagenome (GOLD analysis project Ga0299913, IMG submission 201360) | Soil microbial communities from uranium-contaminated site in the Upper Colorado River Basin, Wyoming, United States - RVT155D38 (version 2) ... | reverse complement strand
TCGTGCTCGTCGTCGGGGTCAATGGCACCGGCAAGACCACGACCGTCGGCAAGCTGGCGCGCGTCCTGGTCGCCGACGGCGGCACCGTCCTGCTCGGAGCCGCCGACACGTTCCGGGCCGCGGCCGCCGACCAGCTGCAGACCTGGGGGGAACGCGTCGGGGCCCCGACGGTGCGCGGGCCCGAGGGTGGCGACCCGGCCAGCGTGGCGTTCGACGCCGTCCGGCAGGGCGCTGAGGGCGGCTACGACACGGTCCTGCTCGACACTGCCGGGCGCCTGCAGACCAAGGTCGGACTGATGGACGAGCTGGGAAAGGTCAAGCGGGTCGTCGAGAAGCACGGCCCGGTCGACGAGGTGTTGCTCGTGCTGGACGCCACCACGGGGCAGAACGGGCTCGCGCAGGCCCGTGTCTTCGCCGAGGTCGTGGAGGTCACCGGCATCGTGCTCACCAAGCTCGATGGCACGGCCAAGGGCGGCATCGTGGTCGCCGTGCAACGCGAGCTCGGCGTACCGGTCAAGCTGGTCGGCCTCGGCGAGGGGCCGGACGACCTCGCTCCGTTCGACCCAGCCGCGTTCGTGGACGCGCTCATCGCCCCCTGACCCGCCCTGCACGGTGGGTTGTTCACCTTGACGTAACGCGACGGCCTGATCATTCACCGCCGCGAAACATGACACGGCACCCGGTGAAACCCCGGGCCCGCAGGCTTCCTCGCAGACACCGAACCTCTCCGAGGAGGCACTTCCGTGACACCCAGTTCAGGCGACACCGCCTGGGTCATGACCAGCGCCGCGCTGGTCCTGCTCATGACCCCGGGCCTCGCGCTCTTCTACGGCGGCATGGTCCGCGCCAAGAGCGTCCTCAACATGATGATGATGAGCTTCGGCGCGCTCGGGCTGATCAGCGTGCTGTGGGTCCTCTACGGCTACTCGATGGCCTTCGGCAACGACGTCGGAGGCGGCCTCGTCGGCAACCTCGACTTCATCGGCCTCGAGGGGCTGCTCGCCGCCGACCCGCTCGGCGGCGTCGAAGGCGAGGTAGCCGGCATCCCGCCCCTGGCCTTCGTCGGCTTCCAGGCAGTCTTCGCCATCATCACCGTCGCGCTCATCAGCGGAGCCATCGCTGACCGGGCCAAGTTCGGCGCGTGGATGCTGTTCGCCGGCATCTGGGCGACGGTCGTGTACTTCCCGGTCGCGCACTGGGTCTTCGCGTTCGACGGCTACACCGCCGAGATCGGCGGCTGGATCGCCAACGACCTGAAGGCCGTCGACTTCGCCGGCGGCACCGCCGTGCACATCAATGCCGGGGCAGCCGGGCTCGCGCTGGCCCTGGTGCTCGGCAAGCGCATCGGGTTCGGCAAGGAGCCGATGCGACCGCACAACCTCACCCTGGTCATGCTCGGTGCCGGGCTGCTCTGGTTCGGCTGGTTCGGCTTCAACGCGGGCTCGGCACTGGGGGCCGGGAGCACCGCTGCGCTCGCGTGGATCAACACGCTGGCGGCGACCGCCGCGGCGTCCCTGGCCTGGCTCGCGGTGGAGAAGATCAGGGACGGCCACGCGACATCGCTCGGCGCAGCGTCGGGTGTGGTGGCCGGACTGGTCGCGATCACGCCGGCCTGTGCGTCGGTCAACCCCGTCGGGGCGATCGCCATCGGCGCCATCGCGGGCGGGCTGTGCGCGCTCGCGGTCGGGCTGAAGTTCAGGTTCGGATACGACGACTCGCTCGACGTCGTCGGGGTCCACCTCGTCGGCGGGATCGTCGGCACCGTGCTGATCGGCGTCTTCGCGACGGCGGACGCCCCGGCGGCTGTCGACGGTCTTCTCTACGGCGGCGGCATCGACCAGCTCGGTCGCCAGGCCGTCGCGGCCGGTGCAGTGATGGTCTACTCGTTCGTGCTCGCCTTCGCTATCGGCAAGCTGATCGATGTGACGGTCGGCTTCCGCGCGAGCGAAGAGGCAGAGATCGCCGGGGTCGACCTCACGACCCACGCCGAGTCGGCGTACGAGCTCGGTTCGGTCACCGGCGGCGGCTACCGCTCCGGGACGGGCACGACGATCGACGCAACGTCGAGGGAGAAGGTGCAGGCATGAAGCTCGTCACCGCTGTCATCAAGCCGTTCAAGCTGGACGACGTGAAGAACGCCCTCGAGTCGTTCGGGGTCAACGGCATCACCGTCTCGGAGGCGAGCGGCTACGGCCGTCAGCGCGGCCACACCGAGGTCTACCGCGGCGCGGAGTACACCGTCGACCTCGTGCCGAAGGTGCGCATCGAGGTGCTGGTCGACGACGCCGACGCCGATGACGTCATCGAGGTCATCGTCAAGAGCTCGCAGACCGGAAAGATCGGCGACGGCAAGGTGTGGTCCATCCCCGTCGAGGCCGTGGTGCGGGTCCGCACCGGTGAGCGTGGCGTCGAAGCTCTCTGACGCCGCGGCCCGAGAGTCCGCGGGGTCGGGCGACTACCTCTCGCTTCGGCGTGGCCTGCTCGCGAGACCGGGACGACCCGGTCTCGCGAGCAGGCAGGCGCTGTCCGCGCTGACCGACGCCTGGGTCGCCGAGATCTTCGCTGCGGCCTGCGCCACGACAGGGCACGACAAGGGTGGCGTTGCCCTTGTTGCTGTCGGCGGCTACGGCCGCGGCGAGCTCTCCCCGGGCAGCGACCTGGACCTCCTCCTGCTCCACGCCGGCAAGGGCACGGTCGCCTCGCTGGCCGAGAAGGTCTGGTATCCCGTCTGGGACTCCGGTGTCCGGCTGGACCACTCGGTTCGCACGTTCGACGAAGGGCGCAAGCTGGCCGGGCAGGACCTCGCCGTCCTGCTCGGCCTGCTCGACTCCCGCCATGTCGCGGGTGACCCCGGCCTGGTCGGGCGGTTGCGGTCCACGGTGCTGGCCGACTGGCGGGCGGCCGCGCGTCGCCGGCTGCCTGCGCTGCGCGAGGCGTGGGACGAGCGAGGGGCGCGACACGGTGACCTGCGCCACGACCTCGAGCCCGACCTCAAGGAGGGCCGGGGTGGCCTGCGCGACCTCGTCGCCCTGCGGGCGGTGGTCGCATCGTGGGTGGCCGACCGGCCGCATCGTGACGTCGACGACGCGGTCCGCCGGTTGGCCGACGTGCGCGACGGCCTGCACCTGGTGACCGGCCGGGGAGGCAACCGCCTGCTCCTGCAGGAGCAGGACCAGGTCGCGGCCAGGCTCGACCTCACCGACGCCGATGCGCTGCTCCGCGAGGTGGTTGGAGCGGCCTCGGCGGTCACGCACGCCGCCGAGGTCACCTGGCGTCGTGCCGACCAGGTCATCAGGGCCTCGCGCACGCGGTACCTGCGCGGGCGACGGCCGGTCCTGCGCCTGCTCGGGCCCGGGCTCGCCGAGCACGACGGCGAGGCGGTGCTCACGGCACAGGCAGACCCGACGGCAGATGCCGGCCTGGTCCTGCGGATGGCTGCCCGGGCTGCGCGCGCGGGACTCCCGCTGGCACCGAGCTCAGTGGACCGCCTCGCAGCGGATACCACTGCGCTGCCCGAGCCGTGGCCGCCCGCCGCCCGTGACACGTTCGTGGACCTGCTCGGCGCCGGGCCACCGCTGGTACCCGTGTGGGAGGCCCTCGACCAGGCCGGCCTGGTGGAGCGGCTGCTCCCCGAGTGGGCGGACGTGCGGCACCTGCCGCAGCGCAATGCGGTGCACCGCTACAGCGTCGACCGCCACCTGCTCGAGACGGCGGTGCAGGCCGCTCCGCTGGTGCGCGGCGTCCGGCGGCCGGACCTCCTCCTCGTCGCCGGCCTGCTGCACGACATCGGGAAGGGGTCAGCAGGCGACCACAGCGAGGCCGGGGTCCCGCTCGCCGTGACCGCAGCGACCCGGATGGGGTTCGACGACGAGGACGTGCGCGTCATCGGCGTACTCGTGCGCCACCACCTGTTGCTGCCCGACACCGCCACCCGACGCGACCTGGACGACCCGGCCACGACCGCGACGGTGGCCGAGGCCGTGGGCGACACCGACGTACTGGAGCTGTTGCACGTGCTCACGCGGGCCGACGCGGCCGCGACGGGTCCGGCGGCGTGGAGCGAATGGAAGGCGGGCCTCGTGGACGATCTCGTACGCCGGGTAGGGCTGCGGTTGAGCGGCGCGTCGGCGCCGCCACTGCCGCCGCTGACGGTGGAGCAGCGCAGGCTGGCCGCGGCGGGCGGCCTCGCGGTCCTGGTGGAGCCGGACGAGGCGGTCACCTGGACGGTGACCGTCGTGGCGCCGGACCGGGTCGGACTGTTCGCGACGATCGCCGGGGTGCTGGCCCTCAACCGGCTGTCCGTGCGCTCGGCCCAGGTGCGCACCGAGAGCGAGATGGCCGTCGACGTATGGACTGTCGTGCCGGAGCGCGACCACGAGCCACGAGCCGACGCGCTGCGGCGGGACATCGTCCGCGCGCAGTCCGGCGACCTCGATCTGACCCGGCAGCTCGACGGTCGCGATGCATCTCGGCGACAGCCTCACGTGCCTCCGCCGGCTCCCCGCGTGGACGAGGCCGAAGGCGCGTCGGAGACGTCGACGGTGCTCGAGGTTCGCGCGCATGACCGGCCCGGCCTGCTCTACCGGCTCGGTCGGGCGCTGGCCCTGATGGGCGTGAGCATCCGTGCGGCCCGCGTCTCGACGCTCGGCGCCGAGGCCGTTGACGTCTTCTACGTCGTGGACAGCACGGGTGGGCTGCTCGACGCAGGGTCGGTGCGCGAGGTCAGCCGGCTGCTCGCGGACGCGGCTGGCTGAGCACCGCGTTCCGGTCGCTCGGCTAGCTGCGGCGAGCGTCCGGACTGCGGCACGACGAGACAACGCGTGGATGCATCCCGGTTAGGCTGGCCGCGTGTTCGCCACCCTGTCCGACCGTCTCGCCGCCACGTTCAAGAACCTGCGCGGCAAGGGCCGGCTCACCGACGAGGACATCGACGCGACCGCGCGCGAGATCCGGGTCGCGCTGCTCGAGGCCGACGTCGCGCTCCCGGTCGTCAAGGACTTCATCGCGGCGGTGAAGGAGCGCGCCCGCGGCGCTGAGGTGCACCAGGCGCTCAACCCGGCGCAGCAGATCATCAAGATCGTCAACGAGGAGCTCGTCGAGATCCTCGGCGGGGAGACCCGGCGGCTGCGGTTCGCCAAGAACCCGCCGACGGTGATCATGCTCGCCGGACTTCAGGGCTCCGGCAAGACGACGCTGGCCGGCAAGCTCGCGCACTGGCTCAAGGCCCAGGGTCACCAGCCGGTCCTCGTGGCGGCCGACCTCCAACGCCCCAACGCGGTGCAGCAGCTCCAGATCGTGGGCGAACGGGCCGGCGTGCCGGTCTTCGCGCCCGAGCCTGGGAGCGGTGTGGGCGACCCGGTCCGTGTCTCGCGGGACGCGATCGAGCATGCCAAGCAGAAGATGTACGACGTCGTCATCGTCGACACGGCCGGTCGGCTCGGCATCGACGCCGAACTGATGCAGCAGGCCTCCGACATCCGCGACGCCGTGCGTCCCGACGAGATCCTGTTCGTCGTCGATGCGATGGTCGGTCAGGACGCGGTCAACACCGCGCAGGCGTTCCTCGACGGGGTGGGCTTCGACGGCGTCGTGCTGACCAAGCTCGACGGTGACGCGCGCGGTGGTGCAGCCCTGTCGGTGGCGAAGGTAACCGGCCGCCAGGTGATGTTCGCGTCGGCAGGCGAGAAGCTCGACGAGTTCGACACCTTCCACCCCGACCGGATGGCCTCCCGCATCCTCGGCATGGGCGACATGCTGACGCTCATCGAGCAGGCCGAGAAGGCGTTCGACAAGGGCCAGGCGGAGGAGATGGCCGACAAGTTCGGCCGTGGTGAGAACTTCACCTTCGAGGACTTCCTCGCGCAGATGGAGAGCGTCCGCAAGATGGGGTCGATGTCCAAGCTGCTCGGCATGCTGCCGGGCATGGGCCAGATCCGCGACCAGATCGAGAACATCGACGAGCGCGAGATCGACCGGGTCACGGCGCTGATCAAGTCCATGACCCCTGCCGAGCGTCGGGACCACAAGATCCTCAACGGCTCTCGGCGAGCGCGGATCGCTCGCGGCGCCGGCGCGACGGTCGCGGACGTGAACGGGCTGGTCGAGCGGTTCACCGAGGCGCAGAAGATGATGCGCCAGATGGCCTCCGGCGGCGGGATGCCCGGCATGCCGGCGATGCCTGGGGTTCCTGGCATGGGCCGTGGCAAGAAGGCCAAGGGCAAGGCAGCCGCGAAGTCGGGAAAGAAGGCCAAGGGCGGGCGCTCCGGGAACCCGGCCAAGCGAGCACTCGAGCAGCAGCAGGCCGCCGAGCGGCTCGCAGGCGTGGAGGGCGCGGGCTCGCTGCCCGACCTCCCCGAGGACTTCGAGCTGCCCGACGAGTTGCGCAACCTGCTGCCGCCCGCCCAGCGCTGACCCGTTTGATGGCTCAGCCGCTGCACGTGCGTGCCGTCGTCCTGCCGGACGGGGAGGAGCGCGACGTCTGGGTCGACGAGCACGGCACGGTCACGTTCGAGGCCGTCTCCGGCGCGGACACCATCGCCGATCGCGGCTTCCTCGTCCCCGGGCTCGTCGATGCCCACTGCCACGTCGGTCTGGACGCCGACGGCGCCGTGGCGCCGGAGGTCCAGGAGGAGCAGGCGCGCACCGACCGTGACGCCGGTGCGCTGCTGCTGCGCGACGCGGGGTCGGCCGCGGACACCCGCTGGATCGACGGGCGCGACGACCTGCCCCGGATCGTGCGCGCCGGCCGGCACATCGGTCGCACCAAGCGCTACATCCGCAACTACGCGGCGGAGGTCGAGCCGCCGGACCTGGTCGCGGAGGTCGAGCGACAGGCGGCGCGAGGCGACGGCTGGATCAAGCTGGTGGGGGACTGGATCGACCGGGACAGCGGCGACCTGGCACCGTGCTGGCCGGCCGACGCGGTGGCATCGGCGATCTCCCGCGCCCACCGGCTCGGCGCCCGCGTCACGGCCCACGTGTTCGGGGAAGAGGCGCTGCCTGACCTGATCGGCGCCGGCATCGACTGCATCGAGCACGGGACGGGGCTGTCCGAGGACCTCGTCGCGGCGATGGCGGAGCAGGGCACCGCCCTGGTGCCCACCCGCGTCCAGCTGGACAACTTCCCCTCCTACGCCGCGGGTGGCGAGGCGAGGTTCCCGCGCTACGCCGCCCACATGCGCGCCCTGCATGCCGGCGCCGACCGTGTCCTGCGGCTCGCCTACGAGGCGGGCGTGCCCGTCTACGCCGGCACCGACGCGGGAGGAGTCCTCCCGCACGGCCTGATCGGGCGCGAGGTGGCGGCCCTGCACGACGCGGTCGGCCTCACGCCGTACGACGCGCTCGGTGCCGCCTCGTGGCGGGCCCGGGAGTGGCTCGGCTTCCCGGGTGTCGTCGCCGGCGCGTCCGCCGACTTCGTCCTGTACGACGAGGACCCGCTGACCGACCTGCGCGTCCTGGCCCACCCGACCCGCATCGTCCTCCGCGGCGCCGTCGTCCCCTGACCACCTCCCGTGTTCGACCACGCTGGGTAGGTGGGGCCCTGCCCGGACAGGCAGGCCTGCCTGTTCTCGCGGGTCTGGGCATACCCACCGTGATCGAACCGCCAGGGGGGCGGGAGGGTGGGGGCGGGGAGGGTGGGGGCGGGGAGGGTGGGCGCGGATTGGGTGGGTGGGGACGGGTCTGGCACAATGGCGCGCTGTACCCGGCGTACGGCGGGCCCTCTTCCCCCGCGCACCGAGTCCACCCGGGCAGCCAGCACCGCAACCCCACGCGGTCCCCTGTCGCCCACCCACTCGAAGTAGGAGACAGTCCCCTCGTGGCAGTCAAGATCAAGCTGATGCGCTTGGGCAAGATCCGAGCGCCGTACTACCGCATCGTCGTCGCCGACTCCCGCACGAAGCGGGACGGCCGGGCGATCGAGACGATCGGCAAGTACCACCCGACCCAGGAGCCCTCGCTGATCGAGGTCGACTCCGAGCGGGCGCAGTACTGGCTCGGCGTCGGCGCGCAGCCGACCGAGCCGGTCGCGGCCATTCTCAAGGTCACCGGCGACTGGCAGAAGTTCAAGGGCCTTCCGGGCGCTGAGGGCACGCTGCGGGTGGCCGAGCCGAAGACGAGCAAGAAGACGATCTTCGAGGCTGCCGCCAAGGACTCCGCCGGGGAGTCGAAGGAGGGGGCCACCACCCCCAAGAAGCGGGCCGCGAAGAAGGTTGCGGCTGCGGCAGCAGAGGGCACTCCTGCGGCCGATCGGCCCACCGCCGACGAGGCCGCCGCCGAGGGCGACGTGCGCAAGGCTGGCAGCGGCAAGAAGAGCGCTGCCGCTGCACCCGCGGGTGAGTCGGAGGCTGCTTCGTCCGCCGGGGCCGACGCTGCCCCGGGCGCCGAGACCGAGGCCGCGGCTCCGGCCGCCGAGACCGAGGCCGCTCCGGCCGCCGAGGCGGCCGCGGCTCCGGCCGCCGGTGCTGACTCGGCTCCTGCCGCCGAGGCCGAGGCCGCTGAGTCCACTGCGGCTGTCGCCGCCAAGGACGAGGGCTGACGATGCTCGAGGAGGCTCTCGAGCACCTGGTCCGAGGCATCGTGGACCATCCCGACGACGTCTCGGTCCGCGACCGCAACAACCGCCGCGGCCGGTGCCTCGAGGTGCGCGTGCACCCCGAGGACCTCGGCAAGGTGATCGGCCGCAACGGGCGCACCGCGAAGGCGCTGCGCACCGTGGTCGGTGCGCTCGGGTCAGAACGCAGCGTGCGGGTGGACTTCCTCGACGTCGACGAGCGCTGACCCCGTCGGTTCGGGCTGGCGCCTGATGGACGTCGTCGTCGCCCGCATCGGCCGCCCGCACGGGATCAAGGGCGAGCTGTCCGTGGAGGTCCGCACGGACGACCCGGAGGGCCGGCTCGGCCCCGGCATGACCGTGCAGACCGATCCCGTCTCCGCCGGACCGCTCACCATCACCTCCGGACGGGTGCACAGCGGCCGGCTCCTGCTCACGTTCGCGGGCATCGCGGACCGCAGTGCCGCCGAGTCCCTGCGCGGGGTCCTGCTCGTCGCCGACGTCGACCCGGACGAGCTGCCGGACGATCCCGACGAGTTCTACGACCACCAGCTCGTCGGCCTGGCGGTGCACACCGTGGGCGGCGTGCACGTCGGCGAGATCGACGAGGTCCTGCACCTGCCGGGTCAGGACGTTCTCGCCGTACGGCGGGTGGACGGCGACCAGCGCAACGATGTCCTGGTGCCCTTCGTAACCGAGCTGGTGCCGACGGTCGACATCGCTGGCGGCCGGGTCGTGATCGACCCGCCGCCGGGGTTGCTCGACGACGGCACTGACGGGCCCGTGAGCGGTGACGAGCGGGTGGACTGACGACCGTGCGCCTCGACGTCATCACGATCTTCCCCGACTACCTGGATCCGCTGCGGCTCTCGCTGATCGGCAAGGCCCGAGCGGACGGCCTCCTCGACGTTCGTGTCCACGACCTGCGCGGGTGGACGAGCGACCGGCGCCGCACGGTGGACGACACGCCGTACGGGGGAGGGCCGGGCATGCTGATGCGCCCCGAGCCCTGGGGCGATGCCTTCGACGCGGTCATCGGCACGCCTGGTGCTGAGCGGCACCCGCCGCGGATCCTGGTGCCGACCCCGGGCGGTACGCCGTTCACCCAGGCCCTCGCCCAGGAGCTCGTCACCGAGCCATGGCTGGTGTTCGCCTGCGGCCGCTACGAGGGCATCGACGCCCGGGTGCTCGACGAGGCTGGGGAGCGCGGCCGCGTCGACGAGGTGTCACTCGGCGACTACGTCCTGGGCGGCGGGGAGGTCGCTGTGCTCGCGGTCGTGGAGGCGGTGGCCCGGTTGCTGCCCGGGGTGATCGGCAATGCCGACTCGCTCGTCGAGGAGTCGCACAGCGCGGGCCTGCTGGAGGCGCCGGGATACACCAAGCCGGCATCGTGGCGCGGGCGTGAGGTACCTGAGGTGCTGCTGTCCGGCGACCATGCCCGGATCGATCGGTGGCGTCGTGACCAGGCGCTGCGAAGGACCGCAGACCGCCGCCCCGACCTGCTTGCTGCGTTCGACCCAGCGTCGCTCGACGCGCATGACCTCGCGTTGCTCGCGGAGCTCGGCTGGGGCGTGCACGCCGGCGGGCGATTGGGATTCACCGCACCGCCTGTGGCAGACTGACCCGCTGTTGCCCCGGCCGATCCGGCGCCCCTGCCACAGGGGGAGCGAACCGCGGTCGGAGCCCGACACACTCCCATGACGTGGGTGACCTGTGGCACCGCGAGAGATGAGACCACGATGCAGACGCTGGACGCCCTCGATGCCGCCTCGAAGCGCTCGGACATCCCCGTCTTCCGACCAGGTGACACCCTCAAGGTGCACGTCAAGGTCATCGAAGGAACTCGCTCGCGGATCCAGGTCTTCCAGGGCGTCGTCATCCGTCGGCAGGGCGCAGGGTCCCGCGAGACGTTCACCGTCCGCAAGATCAGCTTCGGTGTGGGGGTGGAGCGGACCTTCCCGGTGCACACGCCGGTGATCGACCGGATCGAGGTCGTCACCCGCGGCGACGTCCGCCGGGCCAAGCTCTACTACCTGCGCGACCTGCGCGGCAAGGCCGCCAAGATCAAGGAGCGCCGGGAAACCCCTGCCGGGCGTTGACCGGTCAGCAGCGCGATCCTTCGCCGCCGGCGCGCGGTGCCACGCAACCCCGGCCGGCGCGATCCCGACGTACGACGTGGCTCGAGCTCGCCCTCCTGGTGCTGCTGACGCTCGCCGTCGCCGCGCTGATCCGCACGTTCCTGGTACAGCCGTTCTACATCCCTTCCGGGTCGATGGAGAACACGCTCCACGTCGGCGACCGCGTGCTGGTCGACAAGGCCTCCTACCGCTTCCGTGACATCGACCGAGGCGAGGTCGTGGTGTTCAACGGCCTGGACTCGTTCACCCCCGAGGTGCAGGTCGAGGAACCCGGGAACCCGCTGCTGCGCGGGCTGAGGGGGCTCGGCGCGGCCGCGGGGATCGCCCCTCCTGGCGAGAAGGACTTCATCAAGCGGGTCATCGGCGTCCCGGGCGACCGCGTCGCGTGCTGTGACGGCGAGGGCAGGATCACCGTCAATGGTCAGGCGCTCGACGAGTCGGACTACCTGTTCCCCGGCGACGTCCCGTCGGAGTCGACGTTCGACGTGCGCGTTCCGGAGGGCCGGCTCTGGGTGATGGGCGACCACCGCGCCGCGTCGGCCGACTCGCGGGCCCACACCGGTGACCCGGGCGGCGGCACGGTGCCCGAGGACAAGGTCATCGGGCGGGCGTTCACCATCGTCTGGCCTCCCAGCAGCATGACGGGTCTCGGCACACCTGCGGCATTCGAGCAGGTCAGGTCCCCCGCGGCACTCGGCGGCGTCGCGTCGCCGTACGCTCTCCTTCTCGGCGTCGTGTCACCCTGCGTGGTCACGCGGCGACGTTGGCGCTCGGGGACGGAAGGACGCTCGCCATGACCACCGAGGACGGTGCGCCGCCGAAGCCTGCCCTCGCCGGGTCTGCCGAGACCACTCCCGTTGCGGCACCGGTCGGCCGGTCGGCCGACCGGCCCGCGGCCGACCCGCCCCCGGCTGAGCAACCCGCGGCTGAGAGACCCGCGACCGAGCAGTCGGCGACTGAGCACCCCGCGCACCGGTCCGCTCGCCCGCAGCGTGCCAGGCCCAAGCGGTCGTTCCTGCGCGAGCTGCCCGGGATCGTCGTCACGGCGCTGGTCATCTCGGTGCTGATCAAGACGTTTCTCGTCCAGGCGTTCTACATCCCGTCCGGCTCGATGGAGAACACCCTGCTCGTCAACGACCGCGTCCTGGTCAACAAGCTGACCGACAAGCCCGACGAGATCCACCGGGGCGACGTCGTGGTGTTCCGCGACCCAGGCGGCTGGCTCGCTGGCGGCGGCGAGCGGGCCGATGACGGCGGCGGCATCACCGGTGCCCTCCGCGACGCCCTGGTCTTCGTCGGTCTCGCCCCTGCCGTGAGCGAGGAGGACCTGATCAAGCGGGTGATCGGCGTCGGCGGTGACCACGTGGTCGGAAAGGGCAACCGGGTGACCGTCAACGACGTCGCGCTGGCGGAGACCTACGTCTTCCCGGGCGACGACCCGACCGTTCAGGACTTCGACGTGACCGTGCCGGAGGGCACGCTCTGGGTCATGGGGGACCACCGGTCGGTGTCCGAGGACTCCCGGGCCCATCAGGAGCTGCCAGGGAAGGGGTTCGTCCCTGTGGACGACGTGATCGGCCGCGCCTTCACCATCGTCTGGCCAGTGGACCGCAGCCAGCTCCTACGTGCGCCCAAGACCTTCGACCAGCCCGGGTTGCAGAAGTCCGCGGGCTGACCCGTCGTAGGGTCGGTGGCATGAGCGAGCAGGCGACCGCCCCCTCCGAGCGGCTGGCCGCCAGGGTGCTCCTCCTCGATGACCAGGACCGGCTGCTGCTGTTCGGAGGCGCTGACCCGCACGTGCCGGACGTGCATTTCACCCCCGGTGGGGAAGTCGACCCGGGAGAGAGCCTGGAAGCGGCCGCGTTGCGTGAGCTGCGGGAGGAGACCGGGTGCACCGATGTCGAGCTGAGCGCGCCCGTCTGGACGAGGACGGCGCTGTTCAGCTTCGAGGGTGAGTCGTTCCGCGCGCGCGAGACCTTCTTCGTCGCCCGGGTCGCCCAGTGGGAGGTGGACACCCGCGGGTTCACGGATCTCGAGCTGCGCGCAGTGGACGCGCATCGTTGGTGGACGCTGGCCGAGTTGCTCGACACGTCCGAGACCATCTACCCCACAGCCCTGCCCGGACTTGTGCGCGACCTGCTCACCGACGGCCTGCCGGACCGGCCCGTGGAGGTCGGAGCGTGATGCGCACCCGTGTCGTCGTACGCCGTGACAGCGGCCTGTACGCCTACGAGCGGGCGCTGCGCCGAGCCGGACTGACGCCCGTTGCCGGCGTCGACGAGGCCGGTCGCGGTGCGTGCGCCGGGCCGCTCGTCATCGCCGCGGTCGTGCTGCCCGAGGGCAAGCGCGGGCAGGTGCCCGGGCTCGCCGACTCGAAGCTGCTCACGGCGCTCGCCCGCGACCGCGTGTACGACGAGGTGCTGGCCCGCGCCGTGTCGTGGGCAGCCGTCGTCGTCCCGCCGGAGGAGGTGGACCGCATCGGGCTGCACGTGTGCAACGTCGAGGGGATGCGGCGCGCCCTGTGCCAACTCGAGCTCGCCCCGGCGTACGTGCTGACCGACGGCTTCCCCGTTGCAGGGCTCCCCGCCCCTGGGCTTGCCGTGTGGAAGGGCGACCGGGTGAGCGCGTCGATCGCCGCCGCGTCGGTGGTCGCGAAGGTCACCCGGGACCGCCTCATGGTGGAGCTCCACGCGCGCCACCCGGGCTACGACTTCGACGTGCACAAGGGGTACGTCACGCCGGACCACAACGCGGCGATCGAGCGGCACGGCCCCTGCGGGGAGCACCGCTTCTCCTACCTGAACGTCGCTCGCCGCTGCCGGGACGACCGGCGGATCCCGGCGCGCACGCTGGCGCGCATCGACAGTGCCGATCCCGAGCTGGTCGTGCCGGAGGACAATCCAGCGGACCTGACGGTCCTGTCCGAGGAGGCCGTTTTCGTATGAGCGCCGAGGACCTCGAGAAGTACGAGTCCGAGATGGAGCTGCAGCTCTACCGTGAGTACCGCGACGTCGTCGGCCTGTTCGCGTACGTCGTCGAGACCGACCGACGGTTCTACCTCACCAACAGCGTCGACGTGCAGGCCCGGTCCACCGACGGGGGCGAGGTCTACTTCGAGGTCGTGATGGCCGACGCCTGGGTGTGGGACATGTACCGGCCCGCCCGCTTCGTCAAGAACGTTCGGGTGCTGACGTTCAAGGACGTCAATGTCGAGGAGCTGGCCAAGACCGACATCGAGCTGCCCAAGGGCTCGGGATTCTAGAGAGACAGGGCAGGCATGGACGACGCGCAGCTGGCGGGGCACAACACGTTCTGGGTGCAGCAGAAGGTCACGCTCATGGTGAACCGCTACACCGTGTCGGTGGCGGGCCAGGACGGGTCGACCGGTGAGGAGGTCTGTTTCGTCGAGCAGAAGCGGATGGCGTTCAAGGAGGAGGTCACCTTCCATCGCGGCGGCGTGCCCTACTTCCGCTTCAAGGCCCGCCGGGTGATGGATCTGGGCGCGACCTACGACGTGACGACCATGGAAGGGACGCCGATCGGCT
>Ga0299913_10002657_pt1 | contig 14237 bp, 13 predicted proteins | sample RVTome_9_FD_201360 | JGI IMG/M metagenome (GOLD analysis project Ga0299913, IMG submission 201360) | Soil microbial communities from uranium-contaminated site in the Upper Colorado River Basin, Wyoming, United States - RVT155D38 (version 2) ... | reverse complement strand
CTGGTCTGCGAGCTCGACGGGCCGTTCGGAAACGCGGTCCTCGTCGCCGTCGGGGCCACGAACGTGGGGCGCATCGAGTCGATCTTCGACCCGGACTGGAACGGTCCTCGCGGGGGGGTCACGAACGTGCGCGGACGCGGCCGGGCGGCGGGATACCGCCGCTACGATCCGCCGCTCGCAGTGGACGCCGGCGACGAGCTGATGGCGTTCCATCTGGGATCGAGCGTCGTCGTCCTGTTCGAGGCCGGCCGCGTCCTGCTCGACCCGCGCATCCTTCCCGGTCGCGAGGTGCGGGTGGGCGAGCCCCTCGCGAGCGCCCTCCTCGCCGTCTAGTGTAGTGTAGCCAAAGTCCCGTGCAGTACCGAGAGCATCGATGCGCCCCAGTGGCAAGGCGCGACGAGGAGGAATAGCAGGGCTATTGCGACGAGTCGCAACGCCGCCAATGGGGATGCAGCGATCATCGAATACCACGGGACTTTGGCTACACTACACTAGCCCGTCACAGCCCCAGCCAGTAGGTCAGCTTCACCAGGAACACGTTGTCCGCGGAGGTCTCGAGCAGGCCGTCGAGATCGCGGCCCAGGTCGAAGCTCCCTTCGTCGAGCTCCCTGCTCCGGTCCTGCGTCCACACCAGGAAGAGCGTCGAGCCAGGCACGTACTCCCAGCGGAAGACCAGGTTCCCGCGCAACGATCCGAAGCTGAAGTCCGGATCGTCGAACGCGAACGACTCCGCCGGACCGCCCGCGTCGGGGTCGACCCGGTACTGCCCCGCGTCCAGCGCGATCGTCCCCATGTCCTCGCCGTACACGCGCTTGTCGAGCGTGCGCGGCGCCGCGAACTCCTTGAAGCGCGAAAACTCGTTGCTCGAGAAGAACGGCTGCAGGAACAGCTCGAGCGACATCGACGGAGTGAATGTCCAGTCGAGCCGCGTGTTCATCGACACGGTGTTCTGGTCGAGGTCCGCGAACACGTAGCGGCTCCCGTAGAACGCCTCGGCGGTCGGGTCCTCCACCGTGGTCACGTACTGGGCGGACGACTCGGAGTGCTCGAAGGACGGTCCCAGCGACAGCGAGACGTTGGACGCGGGCTTGAACGTGACGTTCAGGTACAGCGCGTAGTCCCGCGTGCCGTCCTCGGTCCACGTGTAGGTCGGCTCGACCGACGCGACCATGGGCTTCCGGGAGTCGGTGGCGACATACAGGGTGTGGAAGCCGTGCGCCGGCGTCTTGACGACCGGGCCGCCGCGCGTCGCGCGCGGGTCGAACGCCGACGGCCGCACCAGGTTGAACTGCGACAGCTCCCAGTAGTTGGGGAGCTCCGAGTACGCGCTCCAGTGGAGCTGCCGCTCCTCCAGGTCGCCGTCGAAGTTCGTGCGGTTCTGGGCTCCTACGTTGAACTGCAGATAGCGGTAGCGGCTGGTGGGCTCGGTCCAGCGGCGCTGGACGTTGCCGTGCAGCCAGACGAAATCGGTGCGGGTCTGGAAGCCGAGGTCGTTGACCTCGAAGCCCGGGCTCCGGGCGGCCAGTGAGGTCTCCCAGCGCCACGTCCCGGCCTCCTTCGCGACGCGCTGGTAGAGCCCCCAGCCGCGCATCGACTCGAGCGTCGCGTCGAAGCGGTCGGTGAACAGGCCGTTGGAGCCGTGCTCGCGATCGGGGCGCTGGAAGTAGCGCGCGCTGGAGCGCTGGATGCGAAGGATCGCGTCCGGGTCGCCCGCGACGTTCGAGATCGCGGCGCTCCCGAGGTAGTGGTACGTGCGGTCCCCCCACCACCATTCCGCGTCGGCGCCCACCGCTTCGGCGTGCGAGGGAAGGAGCTCTTCCATGGCGGGGTCGTCGAAGCCGCGGGTCACGGACGTCACCATCCCCCCGACCTGCAGGTCGCCGTCCAGGAGGTCCTGCTGCGCGCGGCCGACGAGGTACCCCGTGAGCGGCTCCACTTCCTGCTCCAGCCGCTCCCCGCCGGCCGCCTCGACGTCCGCCCGCTCGCGTTCGGTCACGGCGCCGAGGATCCCGATCGACGTGCCGCGCCGCGTGCGGCCGGTCAACTTCGCCGCCCCCAGGATCGTGGTCGCCGACGGCACGTCGGCGTATTCCCCCGCGCCGAAGGCCAGCCCCGCCCCCTGGGGCGAGCGCCCGATCCGACGCGTGAACAGAAGGTCCAGCGAAGAGATGTTGCTGCACGTGAAGCACCACAGCCCCCCGAAGCTGAACAGCCCGCTGCCTTCGATGAAGAACTCGCGCTTCTCGGGGAAGAAGGTCTCGAACGCCGTCAGGTTCACCACCGCGGGATCGACTTCGGCCTGGCCGAAGTCGGGGTTCACGGTCGCCGACAGGGTCAGGTTCGAGGTCAGCAGATACTTGAGGTCGGCGCCGAGGCGGTACTCCTGGTCGCGGTCGTTGGCGAACGGGTCGAGCGCGTCGATCTCCGCCTTCGTTTCCATCTGGGCCACTGCGTAGGGAAGGAGCTCGAAGCGATTCGGGCTCGCGTTCGGGATCGACAGCCCGGTCAGGTGGCCGAAGCGCGACGCTCCCCCCTGCTGGTCACGGGTCCAGAACGAGAACGCCTGAAACTCGTTCAGCCGACTCACCTCGCGCTCGATCTGCAGCCCCCAGGTCTGCTCCGCCCCGCGCGGGAAGCGGAGCTGGGAGAACGGGATGGCGAGCTCCGCCGTCCATCCCAGCGAGTCGATCTCCGCCTCGGCGCGCCAGACGGGGTTCCAGGAAAGGTCGAGGCTCGATCCACCTGGGCCGTAGGCGTCCGCGCGCGTCTCGGTGGGGTTGATCGTGAACTGCGTCTGCCCCAGGTGGTCGAGGAACGTGTCGAACGTGATCGTCAGCCGGTCGCCGGGCGGATCGGAGTCGCGGCGCGCGAGCCGGCCGATCACGCCGGCCGAGCCCAGCGAATCGAACATCCGGGCGCCGATGTAGAGCGTATGATCGTCGTACACGAACCGGACCTCGGTCGGCTGGCTCGCGGGTGCGCCCTGCTCCGGGTCGCGCTGGAGGAAGCGCGTGACCGCGGGCGCCGATCGCCAGATCGGCTCGTCGAGCTCGCCATCCAGGTCGATCTCGCCGGTCAACCGGACGGCCTGCGCGACGGGCGCCAGGCGCTCGTGGTCCGGCGTCCCCACGCCCGGCGTGGCCAGGGCCAGCACGTCGGCCGCGTTGGCGGACGCGGGCGGGGTCGGCCCGCTCGTCTGGGCCCGGGCGGAGGCGGTCAGGAGAAGGAGCGTGGCGAGAGCGATCGTGCAACGAGCCATCGAAATGCCTCCAGCGATCCGGGTTCGAGATGTATCTGGCCTTCCCCTGGTGGGATGGCTGGAAGGCGCGGAGGGTTGCAACCCGTCCGCCCGCCTGACACACTGATGCGACTCGAACCGCGAAGGAGGGCCATGGCCGCGCGAGACGACGGGCGACGGGAGGCATCATGATCGAACCGGAGGAAGGGGTCCTCACCAGGATCTCGTGGAGCGCCGTCGCCGCCGGGACGCTGGTGGCCCTCGCCACGCAACTCGCGCTGTCGACGCTCGCGCTCGGGCTCGGGCTGGGGGCCGTCGACGTGGTCTCGGATCCCGACGCCGAATCGGGCGTGATCACCGGCGCGGTGGGCGTCTGGTGGACGGTCTCGGCGCTCGTGTCGCTGTTCCTCGGCGGCTGGACGGCGGGCCGGGTCGGGGGCGGGCCGTTCGCGCCCGGCGGGGTATTCCTGGGGGTGCTCGTCTGGGCGATCGTGACGCTGTTCTCGTTCTGGATCCTGACCACGGCGGTCAGCACGCTGCTGGGCGGGCCGCTCGCGGTGGCGGCCGAGAGCATCTACGGAGTGCTCGGCGAGGCCGAGGCCCAGCCCCCGCCGCCGGTGGACGGTGTCGAGAACGAGGACCTCGAGGAGATGCGGGCCGAGGCGATGCGCGGGCTCGCCGCGCGCGCCGAAGGAGCGATCGACGCGGGCCTGTGGGCCGCGTTCACGCTCCTACTGGGCGCCGGCGCGGCGGTCGGGGGCGCTTGGCTGGCGACCGAACCCCCCTACTGGGCCCGACCGCGGGACGACCGCTTCCGCCCCGCGCTCTAGGAGCCGGCGACCCCACTCACTCCGGCATTCCCCCGAGCGAGTCGATCGCGCGGATGTGGTCCCGGGCGGGCTGCAGCGCGCTGTCGACGCGGGTCGTCGTCCGCTCGATCCTCCCGGCGTCCGCCGGCATCGGGTCCGGGTCGCCCGTGCTGCACGACCAGACGACTCCGCACGCGGTCGCGGCGAGAGCGAGCCGGGCCGCGGCGGTCACTCGCGGTAGATCCATGCCCCCACCAGCGCGGCGATCGGGAGCGCGAAGAAGCCCCACACGGTGGACGTCGTGATGACGTCCTGAGGGAAGGTCTCCCAGGCGAGATTGTAGCCGTACCAGAACACGTTGAGGGGGACCCAGAGGAACAGTCCCGCCACGATCGCGGTCCGGGGGCCCGGTCCGAAGCGCGGCCGAATGGCCGCGTAGAGCCAGACCAGGAGAAGCCCGGTGACGAGCGTGACCGCCGTGAAGATCCCGATGTCGGCCCCGGTCGGGTTCTCCATTCCCATCTCGATCATCGCCTCCTGCATGCGCGCCCCGAGCACGTACTCGTGGAGAATGTATTCCCCGATCCCGAGCACCACGCCGGCCGCGATTCCGCCGAGGATCACGCGCCCCCAGTTGATCCGTTCCACGCCGCCCTCCCTTAGAAAGTCACCACATTCGGAGTGGTCCCATTCTATCCCGGTAGCCGACCGTCGATCAAGGTGCGGCGGCTGGTCGGGGCCTCCGCCATCGGAAACCCGAGCCACCCTCGGGACGTACTACACCCCGTCCCCACCCATCTCGAATCCCTGGAGGAATGCGCATGCCCGGATCCCGTTCCCTCGCGCCGACGCGCGCCACGCTGGTGGCCCTGGTCGCGTTCGCCGCTCTCGCGGTGGCGGCGCCATCGGCGCCCGCTCAATCGAAGGTGGAGCGCATCGACGCGCTCGTCTCGAAATACCACGACCTGAACCTGTTCAACGGCGCCGCGCTGGTCGCCGAGGACGGGCGCGCGATCTACAGCCGCGGGTTCGGCGATGCGGTGATGGAGTTCGACGTGCCGAACACCCCGGATACCCGCTTCCGGATCGGGTCGGTGACCAAGCAGTTCACCGCCGCCATCGTCCTCCAGCTGGTGGAGGAAGGCAGGATCGACCTGCAGGCCTCGATCACCGACTACCTCCTCACCCACACGTCGGGCATCCCAAGCTATACGGATCTGCCGGGCTTCATGGAGGGGCCGGTCCGGGAGCCGTTCACGCCGTCGGACTCCCTGCTGCCCGTCTTCTGGGAGATGGACCTCGAGTTCGAGCCCGGCGCGCGCTGGAGCTACAACAACTCCGGCTATCACATCCTGGGGGTGATCATCGAGCGCGTGACGGGTCGGTCGTACGACCGGGTGCTGCGCGAGCGGATCCTGGAGCCGCTCGGCCTCGAGAACACCGGCTACGACCACAACGCCGACGTCGTCGAGCGCCGGGCCCTCGGCTACGTGCGCGTTCCCGGCGGCTTCCAGCACGCCCCGTACCTGGACACCAGCGTCCCGTTCGCCGCCGGGATGATGTATTCGACGGTCGAGGACCTGCTGATCTGGGATCAAGCGCTCTACGGCCAGGGGCCGTTCCGGAACCCGGAGACACGCGAGCTCTACTTCACGCCGCACGTGGCGATGTCCACGGCCGACGGCCCTCACTACGGGTATGGCTGGATGATCCACGACGTCGCGGTCGGCGCCGACACCGTCCACCTGGTCGAGCACGGCGGCGGGATCTTCGGCTTCACGACGGGATTCTGGAGGCTGCCGGAGGAGCGGCGCACGATCATCCTGATCGACAACACCAACGGATCGCAGAACGACCGCATCATGCGCGGGATCCTGGCCATCCTCCACGACCAGGAGCCCGAGATGCCGCGCCGCCCGATCGGCGACGCGCTCGCGGAGGTCATCGAGGACCGCGGGATCGAGGCCGCCGTGGCCGCCTATCACGCGCTCCGGGACAGCGCGCCCGACGGCTACGACTTCGGAGAGGATCAGCTGAACGGCCTCGGGTACGTCTATCTCCGGCGCGGCGACGTGGCGACCGCGATCCGGTTGTTCGAGCTGAACGTCGAGCAGTTCCCGGCGGCGTCCAATCCCTACGACAGCCTGGGCGAGGCGTATCTCGAGGCCGGCGACCACGAGCGCGCGGTCGCCAACTACCGCAGGTCGCTCGAGCTGAATCCCGCCAACGACAACGCCCGCCGCATCCTCGCCCAACGGCTAGGCGTCGAGGTGGAGGTCGCGGTGTTCGAGGTGCCGGACGAGACCCTCGACAGCTATCTCGGCCGGTACGAGCTCCAGCCCGGGTTCGTCATCGAGATCACCCGCGACGAGGAAGGGATCGCCGCCCAGGCGACCGCCCAGCCGCGCTTCCCGCTGGTGGCGATCTCGGCGACCGAGTTCGCCGTTCGCGGCGTCGACGCGCGGCTCGCGTTCCATCGGAACGGCGCGGACATGGCGGAGAGCCTGACCCTGTATCAGGGCGGTCGAGAGGCGGTCGCCCCGCGGATCGAGTAGCGGGCGTGGCGGCGCCGGTCAGGCGTAGCGGAACGTGCGGGTGGCGATCCAGCCGACGGCGAGCGCCCCCACGGCCAGCGCCACGAGATGGGGGAACGCGGCGGAGGCGCCCGCCTGGAAGCTCATGAGCCGATGGAGCGCGTCCATCGTCCACCCGGTCGGGAGGCCCAGCGCCAGACGCTGGGCCCAGCCGGGCGTGACCTCGATCGGCCACCAGCAGCCCCCCAGCGCGGCCAGCAGGTTGGCGGCGAAGACGCCGAGCCCGATCGCCTGGCCCTCGGTGCGGGCCAGGTTCCCGGCGACGATCGCGAGCCCCGCGCAGAGGGACGCCCATCCCAGCATGACGAGCCCGACCATCCAGACATCCGGCCCCCATTCGACCGCGAAGAGCGCGGTGCCGACCGCCATCGCGAACGCGATCTGGACGACCGCGAGGCCCATGCGCGAGCCCCATTTCCCGGCCACCACGCCGGCACGCGGGAGCGGAGCCGAGGCCACCCGACGGAGGAGCCCGTCGCGGCGCTCGATCACGAGCATCACCGCCCCCGAGGTGAGGAGGACGAGGAGCGTGAACATCACCATCGTCCCGGGTACGGCCTGCTGGAAGCCGATCGGCGGCTCGGCCAGGCGGCCCGCCGCGCGCACGTCGAGCGTGAACATCCGCGGCCGCGCGCGCTCGCGGGCGAGAGCCGCCGCGCTGAGCGAGTCGCCGCCGCTCTCGACCAGCGCCGCGTCGGCCAGCAGGCCGTAGACGGCCCGCGCCACCCGGATCCGATCCCACTGGCCGGACGGATCGAGCTCTCCGTCGCGCTCGAAGCGCGCCGGCACGCGGCTCCCGGCGGCGAGCGAGTCGGTGAATCCCGCCGGCACGACGACCCGCCGCGACGCGGCCACGGAGTCGGGCGGCGGCGCGCCGGAGCGGCGCACGTCGAAGCCCTCGTCCGCGAGCCGGCCCGCCAGCGCGTCGGCGAGCCAGCCCGCCGGCTCCGGCGCCACCAGGTCCAGCGCCGGCTTCTCGTCCCCACCGGCGAACCCTCCGGTGATCGTCCCGATGAAGAAGAAGAAGACGGGCGGCATGGCGAAGGTCCACAGAAGCGTCTCCTTCTGCCGCAGCATGTACCAGAGGTCCTTGCGGGCGACGAACCACGCGGCGCGGAGCGCGGTCACGCCGCCCAGCTCCGCACGCGTCGCGTCACCAGCCAGGCGCTCAACGCGAGGAACGCCGCCACCGTCAGGGTCGAGACCGCCAGCATGCCGAGCTGCGGCGCGCCGTCGATGATCTCCCGCAGCCGGAGGAGCGCCCATCCGTTCGGGGTCGAGCGACCGATCGCGACCATCCATCCGGGCATCGTCTCGAACGGAAAGAAGCTGCCGCCGAGCATGGCCAGCGGCAGCGTGACCGCGTTGACGAGCACGTTCGCCGCCCGTTCCGTGCGGGCCAGGACCTGCATCAGCGTGAAGCCGGCGAGGAGCGCGACCCCGGTGACCGCGAGCCAGGCGAAGGCGAGGACCGGGTTCGCGATCTCGATTCCGAACGCCCAGCGCCCGGCCGCCAGCCCGACGGCCGCGACCAGCGCCAGCGCCGCCGCGCCGGCGAGCCACTTGCCGGCCAGGAATCCGGCGAGGCCCCGCGGCGCGACCATCGCGCGCTCGAGCGTTCCCAGCCGCCGCTCGCTCCACAGGTCGGTCGACAGCCCGGTGGACATGAACAGGAGCGCGAGGATCAGCATGCCGGGGAAGAACGCGCGTCCGAAGTCGAATCCCTCGTCGGCCGGGCCGGCGATTTCGAGGTCGATGGCCGGCGGGAGCAGCCACTCGCTCGCGCCCGCGCCCGTCCGGTTGACGGCCGCGGCCACGGAGGCGACGAGGGAATCCGGAGGAAAGCCGTCCCGCTCGACGTCGCCGGCGATGCGGTCGATCGGCGCGGCGAAGAGACGGCGCAGGACCTCGGCCGCCTCGAGCTCCACGTCCAGCGTGGTCTCGAGGATCCCGGGGAGGATCGTCTGCGCGGGGTTCGTGACCAGCTCGAGCGCCGCCGGGCGCGCGTCCAGGAGGGCGCCGCCGAACCCGTCGGGGATCACCAGCAGGGCCGAGGCGTCTCCATCCTCCATGCGCCGACGGCCCTCGGCTGCGTCCACGCCCTCGACGTCGACGATCTCCGCCAGCGGTCCCTGCGTGAATCCACCGGTCAGGAGACGGCCCGCCAGCGAGCCATCGAGGTCCGCCACGAGGAGCCTGGCGCGCGGATTCGATTCGCCGCCGAACACGAGCACGAGCAGACCGCCCACCAGGAGCGGGATGCCGATCCACAGCAGGAGCGCCGGCCAGTCGCGCCGGAGGCGCAGCATGTCCTTTCGCGCGGTGGCGATCAGGAAGCGCACGACCTACTCGCGCAGATCCTTGCCGGTCAGACGGATGAAGAGGCTCTCGAGGCTGGGGCGCGTGACGGTGGTTTCGCGGACCGCGGCGCCGGTGCCGGCCACGAGGGTCAGGATCTCGGGCAGCCGGCGCGAGGCCGCCGCGGCCGCCAGCGTGACCTGATCGTGGCCGACGGCCACCATCTCGATCCCCTCGATCTCCTGGATCGCATGGCCCATCGCCTCGGGATCGAACGCGCCCGAGAGCCGGACGAGGTCGCGCTCGCCCATCGAGCCGCGCAGCTCCTCCAGCGTTCCGGCCGCGATGATCTTCCCGTGGTCGAGGATCGCCAGCCGATCGCAGAGAGCCTCGGCCTCCTCCATGTAGTGGGTCGTATACAGCACGCACACGCCGGCGTGGGCCTGGTCGCGGACCAGGTCCAGGAGCCGGACGCGGCTCTGCGGGTCCACCCCGACGGTGGGCTCGTCGAGCAGCAGGACCTGGGGCTCGTGAACGATCCCGCAGCCGAAGTTCAGCCGGCGCTTCATCCCTCCGCTGAACGTCTCGACCCGGTCGTGGCCGCGATCGGCGAGCCCGACCGTCTCCAGCACGTCCCGGACGCGCTCCGCCAGCCGCTGGCCGCTGAGGCCGTAGGCCTCGGCCCAGAACCGCAGATTCTCTTCGGCGGGCAGATCCTCGTAGAGCGCCACGTCCTGTGGCACGATGCCCATGCGGGATTTGGCGGCCACCGGCTCCCGGGCGACGTCGTGGCCCTGGACCCGGACGGACCCGGCCGTGGGGCCGAGGAGCCCGGAGATGCAGCCGATCGTGGTAGACTTCCCGGCGCCGTTGGGCCCCAGGAGCCCGAAGATCTCCCCCGGCCGGGCGTCGAACGACACGTCGTCGACCGCGACGATTCCGTCATACTCCTTGCGCAGACTCTCGACCTGGATCAAGGGCCGACCCCGAGGGTGGGAGACGATGTGGTCCGGAACGGGGTCATAGGTAGTTTTCAGGGACCATCTACGCCAGAGGAGCCATGATCGTCGACTGGAGAGAGTGGATCGAGCGCTACGTCCACGAGGTCGTCCGCCGGCTGCCCCGCGACCGGCGGGAGGACGTCGCGGACGACCTACGCGAGCGGCTGACGACCGAGGTCGAGGCCCGGCTCGACGGCAGCGCCCGGCTCGACGGCAGCGATCGCGCCGCCGAGAAGATCGCGCTGGAGCGGATGGCGGCCATGGGCGATCCGGCGGAGGTCGCCTACCGGCTGGCTCCCGATCAGACCGTGCTGGTCGGGCCGCGGATCCTGCCGTTCTTCTGGAAGTGCGCGGCCGGCGTCGTCCTCGTCCACCTCGCGTTCACCGCGCTGTGGCTGAGAGGCTTTCAGACGGTCATGTACTTGCTGCCGTTCCGCTTCGCCTTCACCGGCTCGACCTCCTGGATGGAGGTGGTGTTCGGCGCGATCGCGAACTTCGGGGTCGTGGTGCTCGTCTTCGCCGCGATCCAGCGCTGGGCGATGGGAGCCCCCTCTCCCCACCCGGTGCGCTGGGATCCGCGCGAGCTGCCGCCGCTTCCCGCGCCGCGCCCGGCTTCGCGCCTCCAGGTGGGCCTGCGGCTGGGTCTCTGCCTGTACGCCCTGCTCGCGCTCCATTTCGCCCCCGTTCTGTTCCCGTATCTCGCGCACTCCGACGGCAGCTGGTGGCTCACCACCCTGCTCCACCCCGCGTATCACGCGTACGTCCCATGGATCGACCTGTGGCTCCTCCCGACCGTGGCGCTGCTGCTGTGGGATATGGAGCGCGGCGAAACCGGCGCCGTCGAGCGGTGGGCCATGGCCGGTCTCGACGCACTGGGAGCGATCGTCCTGTTCGCGATCGCGCTGGGCGGACCGTTCACCGTCCTGGACTCGATCTTCGACCCGGTTCTGTTCCTGCTGGGCATCGCCTTCGCCGTCTCCGCGGTGGTGCTGGTCGCTTCGGCGGAGTCGGCGGGGGATCTGGTCGGCGACGAAGGCGCGGCATGATCCGTGGCGTGCACACGATGTTCTACACGTCCGAGCCGGATGCGCTACGCGTCTTTTTCCGCGACGTCCTGGGTCTCCCGGCCAGCGACGTCGGCGACGGCTGGCTGATCTTCGACCTGCCCGAGGCGGAGATGGGGTGTCACCCGACCGGAGCCGGCGACGCGAACGAGGCGGGCGGGGTGGAGTCGGGGACGCCGCACATCTCCTTCTACTGCGACGATCTTCCCGCCACCATGGCCGAGCTGCGCGCCCGCGGCGTCGAGTTCGTCGCCGAGCCGGAGGACGTCGGCTACGGCATCCGGACGAGCTTTCGGGCGCCAGGCGACTTCACGATCGAGCTCTACCAGCCCTCGTACGAGCGGAGTTGAGCCGGCGGCATCTTTGCCTCTGACGCACCCGCCACAGGAACGAGCGGCGGAACAGGGGTACGGGAATGGCGGTCGCGAGGCGCGCCCGCGACGCGGCCCGGGCCGGGAGGCAGCGGGCGCGGTCGAACGCCGCGGCGGGTGCGGATCGCTCGTACCCGAGGTCTCCGAGCAGCGGACCGGCGATCGCCTCGAAGCTGCGCACGTCGGCGGGCGACATCTCTCTCCGCCAGTCGCGACCGCCGGGGGACACGGGTTCGGCCAGGCGCCGGTGATTCGCGTCGGCGACCAGATCCGAGCGCCGGTGGAACTCCAGCATCCCAGACTCGAACGGCAGGTCCAGGAAGGCGCATACGTCGCGCACGATCGACTCCGGCGACCGCACCAGATCCTCGTACCGCAACTCCAGATACCGGGCCGGACCCACTGTCGCGCCCAGGCCTCGAGCGGCCGCGACCTCCTCGCGCCAGCGGCAGGCGAAGTCCACGATCCCCCGCGGCCAGATCCAGCGGGGTCGGCGCCGTGCCCGAATCCCGGCGAAGGACAGCGCGGCATCGCGCCCGTCGCGCACGATGTGCACGTATCGCGGGCAGTCGAAGGCATGCTCGAGCAACTTCAGGTGCCGCATGTAGTGCGGCGTCCGATCTCCGAACCGCGGTTTTCCGCGATCGTCGGCGTAGCGCTGGTACAAGGCCCGGACGACGTCGGAGAACGAGGGGCGCTCCGGCAAACTCGTCCGGATGTCGGCCGCTCGCACGCCCCATTCGCGCAGCTGCGGAACGCAGTCGACGTCCGCCAGGATCCGGTCGACGTCGGGCCGGGCGCGCCAGCGGACCCACAGCCCCGGCAGGAAGTTCGACTCCCCGGGAATCGCGAGCCGGCTGTGATGGTCGAGGATCTCCTTGAGGAGCGTGGTGCCGCTCCGCCAGACTCCGAGGACGACGACCGGCGGCGCGCTCACTGCGCAGGCCCCGCGCGTCCAGAGGGCGGCCGCCCCGTCATCCCCCCGACCCGGCTCCGATCCGGGGCGGGCGCGGGATCCAGCGCCGAGTCCGGGCCCGGTAGGCGCGGTAGCGGTCCCCGAAGCGGCGCTCGAGCGCCGGCTCCTCGTACAGCACCGTGAACGCGTGGGCGGCGGCGAGCATCGCGAAGGCGACCAGCAGGGCCGCGAACGAGACCGCGCAGAGGGCATACCCGGCGAGCACGAGGAAGCCGCCCAGGTACATCGGGTTCCGTACCCAGCGATAGGGACCGCTCGCGACGAACTCGCGCGGCGCGTCGAACGGCGCGGGCGTCCCGCGCCCGCGGAGGACGAACGTGGCGATGCAGGCCAGGACGATCGCCCCGCCCACGGGCATGAGCGCGACCCCGATCGGAGCGACCCAGCCCGGCAGCGGGAACCCGAACGGCACGTCCCGCAGGTGGGCTTCGTACGCGAGCCACCCCCAGAGGGCGACGAAGGCGCTCGCGTACACGAGCGCGCGCACCCCCGTCCAGACGACGGCTCCGGCAGGCATCGTCGTCACGATAGGCGGGGCCTCCAACCGGGGCCATCCCAGCGGGACCCTCCCCGCGACTATCTTCCCGGCGTGTCCGAGGAGCATCCCACCGTCGAGCAGGTGGTCGCCGCGTTCGAGCGCGGGCGCACCGTCCGCGGCGCGCTGAACCATCGCGAGCACGTCATGATCGCGTGGCACTACGCCCGCACGCGACCCGGCCCCGACGGGCTCGCCGAGCTGGCGCGCGGGATCCGCGCCGTCGCGGTCGGGCTCGGCAAGCCCGATCTCTATCACGAGACGCTGACGTGGGCCTGGTTCAGTCTGGTCGGGGAGCGGGTGGAACGGCTGGGGCCGACCGCGACGTGGGAGGAGTTCGAGGCCGCCTCGGCCGACCTCCTGTCCGGCCGCGCGCTGGACGCCTTCTACGACCGCGCCACGCTCGAGTCTCCGCTCGCCAAGCGGGTCTTCGTCCTGCCCGATCGCGGGCGACCGTCCGGCGGCTGACCGCTCACAGCGCGAGCTCCAGCCCACGCTGGCGATCCGCCGCCACGAGCGGGCTCGCCGGCAGGCCCGCGCGCGGTTCGGGATCGTTGTAGCCGGGAGGCGCGACGTCGTTGGGCGCGTCGGGATAGAGCAGACTGGCCAGGGCCTGGATCTGGCTCCGACCGATCCCCAGCTCGAACTGGCCGCCGCCGAAACAGGCGATCCCCCGCGCCCGGCAGGCATCCAATGTATCGCACAGCCGACGTAGCGTGCCGAACCGGGACGGCTTCACGTTGAGCCAGCGCGGAGCGACGGGCATGCGGTCGAGGTCGTCCAGCGAGTGGATCGGCGCGTCCCACGCGATCCTCTCCTCGTGCCCGGCGAGCGCGGCGCGTGTCGCGTCGTTCCAGGCGGGATCCTCGAGGATCGCGTCGGGGAACGCTTCCGCCACCGCCCGGTAGAGCGCCGGGTCCGGCGGTGCGTCGACTACGGTCCCCTCGTAGTAGCCCTTGAAGTCGAGCGCGCGCACGCGTCCGCTCTCCGCCGCGCGCGCGATCCGCTCCGCGGTCCAGTCCGGGGTCGGGTCGAGCTTGAACTCGAGGCGCGGGTCGATCGCCAGCCAGGGCTCGATCTCGAGTCGCGTCGATACGACGAACCGCACCGGCCGGTAAGGAAGCTGGAGGATCGCGCCCAGCGAGAGGTCCGCCTGTCGCAGCGCCAGGTCGAGGACCGCGCTCTCGAACGCCCAGCGGCGATAGTCGCGATCGGCCTCGCGAGCGGGGTCCCGCGGGAAGAGGGCGAGCGCGTCGAGACGCGCGGAGAGATCGTCGACGGTACCGCTCCCAGCCAGGTCGAGACTCTCCGGGTAGCCGTCGTGATCGGCCGCCTCGTAGCCGACGTCCTC
>Ga0299913_10002656_pt1 | contig 14237 bp, 13 predicted proteins | sample RVTome_9_FD_201360 | JGI IMG/M metagenome (GOLD analysis project Ga0299913, IMG submission 201360) | Soil microbial communities from uranium-contaminated site in the Upper Colorado River Basin, Wyoming, United States - RVT155D38 (version 2) ... | reverse complement strand
CGGCGAGGAACGTGCCGAGGCGATGATGGTGCTACAGTGAGACTCGCCCGCGGCTTTCCCGGCCACAGGTGCCGGATCGAACGGCCGGAAGCGGTTCACGGAGCGAGGAGATGCCACAACCATCGACGAGGTCCTTCTCATCGGGCATTGGGATCGCGCGCCGCGTCACGCTGGCCGCCGCCGCGGCCACGCTCTGTCTCGCGCTGCCGCCGATCGTCGAATCGCAGCCCGATCGCCCGCTGCGCATCATCGCCTTCGGCGCACATCCGGACGATGCGGAGCTGAAGGCGGCCGGCGTCGCGGCGCTCTGGGCGGCGCAGGGGCACAAGGTGAAGTTCGTCTCGATGACCAACGGCGATGTCGGACACTTCAGCCAGGCCGGCGGCCCGCTGGCGCAGCGGCGCCGCGCCGAGGTGCAGGCTTGCGCGCGCATCCTCGGCATCGAGACCGAAGTGCTCGACATCCATGACGGCGAGCTGATGCCGTCGCTCGAGAACCGCCGGACCGTCGCCCGGCTGATCCGATCCTGGCAGGCCGACATCGTCATGGGGCACCGGCCGTACGACTACCACGCCGACCACCGCTACACCGGCGTGCTCCTGGACGATGCGGCGGTGCTCGTCGTGGCGCCGTTCTTCACGCCCGACACGCCGCCGACGGCGCGGAACCCCCACTTCTTCTATTACTCCGACGGCTTCGAGCGCCCGTACCGCTTCGTGCCGTCAGTGGTGGTGGACATCGACGCGGCCGCGGAGAAGAAATGGCGGTGCATCTCGGCGATGCCGTCGCAGTTCGGCGACCGCGACTCGTGGCAGGGGCGCACGCGGCCGGATGTCCCGGAAGGCGACGCCGAGCGAGCGGCGTATCTGCTGGACCTCGCGAAGCAGCGGACCGCGGCGGTGGCGGATCAGTATCGCGACCGGCTCGTTGCGCGGTACGGGGAGGGACGTGGACGCAACGTGCAGTACGCCGAGGCCTTCGAGCTGAGCCAGTACGGACGCGGTGCGTCAGACGAGGAGCTTCGGTCGCTGTTCCCGGACTAGGATCCGATTCCGAGAGAGGACGAACATGTCACGTCCAGCCGCCACCCCGGATTCGCCGCGCGCCACCGGCCTCTCGCGGCGTCGCTTTCTGTCGAGCGCGGGCAGCGCGGCCCTCGCCTTCTCCATCGTCAGCCCCGAGAAGGTCCGCGGCAGCACTGCGAACGGCACCGTGAGCCTGGGCATCATCGGCTGCGGCGCGCGAGGGCGCTGGATCGCCGATCTCTTCCAGAAGCACGGCGGCTACACCATCGCCGCGGTGGCGGACTACTTCCAGGAGCGTGTCGACGAGGTGGGCACGGCGTTCGGTGTTCCGCCGGGGCGCCGCCATTCGGGACTGTCGGGGTACCGCCGCCTGCTCGAGCAGGGCGTGGATGCCGTGGCGATCGAGAGCCCGCCGTTCTTTCACCCGGCGCAGGCAGCCGATGCGGTGGACGCCGGGGCGCACGTCTTTCTCGCCAAGCCGATTGCCGTCGACGTGCCGGGCTGCCGGACGATCGAGCAGAGCGCCGCGAAGGCGGCCGCCAATCGCCTGTGCTTCCTGGTGGACTTCCAGACCCGGGCGAACGCGCTGTTCATCGAGGCCATCCGCCGCGTGCACGACGGAGCGCTCGGACGCTTCGCGTTCGGCGAGGCGACGTATCACGCCGAGGATCCGTGGGAGGGCCAGCACGAGTACGCCAGGGTCGGCACACCGGAGGGGCGCCTGCGCGCCTGGGGGCTGTCGCGCGAGCTCTCCGGCGACATCATCACGGAACAGAACATCCACACGATTGACGTCGCGAGCTGGGTGATGCGCCAGCCACCCCTCGCGGCGTTCGGCACCGGCGGCCGCCGGTACCGCGACATCGGGACGTGCTGGGATACCTTCAGCGTCACGTTCCAGTACGCGGACAACGTCGGGATCGCCTTCAGCTCACGGCAGTTCAACGGATACGGCACCCGGCCGGAGGGCATCAGGAACCGGATGTTCGGCTCGGACGGCGTCCTCGAGACCGAATACGGCGGACAGGTGCTCGTGCGAGGGCAGCAGTTCTACAACGGCGGGCAGACGCCGGGCATCTACGAGGAGGGGGCCGTCAGCAACATCGCCGCTTTCCACGATGCCATCCAGCGCGGCGATTACAGTCAGCCGACCGTGGCCGAGAGCGTGCGGAGCAACCTGGTCACCATCCTCGGGCGGACCGCGGCCTATGGGAACCGCGTGGTCACGTGGGACGAGATCCTGCGAAGCGACGAGCGCTTCGAGCCCGACCTCACGGGACTGAAGGACTGATCACGGACGGCAGCCTGGCCGCGAGCACCCACGCCAGGCTGCACGTCCCTCCGCATCGGCTTCACTGCCCGGACTGCTCCGCCAGCACGCGCTCGAGCAGCTGATAGCTCTGCTCCATGCCGTCCGTCATGCCGGTCGCCATGGCCGCGTCGCGGCCCTCCTTCGAGCCGAAGTCCATCAGTGTCGTCACCGTGGTGATGCCGCCATCCTCGGAGAACGTCACGGTCACGATCGCCTCGCCGCCCGATTCGCCGACGCCCGTCGTGCCGGCGTCGTAGCGTTCGGTATGCACAAGCTTCCTGCCCGGCTCGACCTCACGGAAGGTGCCGGAGAAGCCGAACTCGCTGCCGTCGTCGTTGCTCCGCCACCGCCAGCGGTACTGGCCGCCGACGCGCACGTCCATCTCGCAGACGGGCATCGTCCACCCCGGGGGCCCCAGCATCCAGCGCTGGAGCAGCGCCGGCTCCGTGTAGGCCCGGTACACCAGCGCGCGCGGCGCCCTGAACCCGCGCGTCACCCTGACCTCGCGCTCGCTCGCGAGCGTGACCTCTGCCTTCTCCACTGTCGCTGCCATGATCGTCCTCCTCGGGTGCGGTTGTGTTCGTCCCAGGTCCGTCAGCGCTTCGGTTTCCTTCCCGTCCGCCGCGCCCTGACCGGCCTGCGCTGGAGCTCGTCCAGCAGATGGTCGAGGCGCCGGTAGCTCGCCTCCCACGTCTCGCGGCATCGTTCGATCCAGGCTTCCGCCGCGGCGAGCGGCTTCGCCTCGATGCGCCGCGGACGACGCTGCGCATCCTGGCCGACACTGATGAGCCCCGCACGTTCGAGCATCTTCAGGTGCTTGGAGACGGCGGGCTGGCTGATCGGGAACGGCTCGGCCAGCTCGGCCACGGAGGCTTCCCCCCGGGCCAGCCGCGCGAGAATCGCACGCCGCGTGGGATCGGCGAGCGCGAGGAACGTGGCGTCCAGTCGATCGGAGGCGGTCATCTCGATACCCTCGATGTTCAATAACTACATGGTTATTGACAGACTGTCAAGCGCCGCGGTTCGCGCCGGAAACCACGTGGGGGTGACCTCGTCGCTGGCGATCTGCTTCTCGGACGTGCCGGTTCGGCGTGGCTCTCGCGCGAACGGCCGGTCCGCGAGAGCGACGGGCCCGCTCAGCGCGGCTGAACGGAGCCCGGGACGAGGGCCCGCCTGGCGCTGGCTCCCCCTTGGAGATCGATCGCGGCGTGCAGGATCGCGGGCCAGAGCAGCGAACCGGTCCCCACATAGAGGATGCCCATCACGATGCCCGTCAGTCCGGTCTTCACGACGCCGGCGGCACCTTGATAGAGGTGAAACACGCCGAAGGCGCCCCCCGCCAGGAGCGCAGCGGGCCACGCGCCGGCATACGCGGCGAGGTACCAGATCAGGTATCCGCGGTAGACGATCTCCTCGCAGATGCCGGCCGTCACCGCCAGCCGGCGAAATGCGGCAGCCTCGCGGTCGGTGCGCGGCAGGAAGTCCGCCACCGCGTCCAGCTGCGACCGCAACGCCGCGAGCCCCTCGTCGTCGAGCCGCGTGATCGCCCGCCACTGCGCGAACAGGAACGCGAGCCCGAGCATCGTGACCGCGGCGCCGGCCATCGACGGCGCTCCAGCAGGAAGCGAGAAGCCCAGAAGCGCGGCCGGACGGCCTCCCAGCCACCAGATCAGCACCACGATCGCCGCCAGCGACCACTGCATGATCATCGTGGAGCGGTATTCGCGGACGCGGACGTAGGCGGCGCCGCTGCGGAGCCGGCGAAGCATCCGCCGGTATTCCCACGCGCCGCGAACGGGCAGCACGAGAATCAGAGCCGCGACCACGAGGTGATCCGCCCAGCCTGGAAGCGGCATGTCAGTCTGCCTTCGCGGGGGGGCCGGCGACGCGGGCGGGCGTGAGCACGAGCGTCAGCGCGTAGGGACGGCGGTCCGGCGACGAGGACGCGCTGCGGAACAGCGTCTCCAGCTCGCCGATCAATGCGTTCGCGCGCTGCAGCTGCGCCGCGGTGAGGCGGGCCTTTCCGCGAAAGCCGATCAACTCCCGCTGCCGTCCGTCGAGGCGTGTGCCCTGATCGATCAGCGCGGTGCACGCCTCCCGCGCGGTGAGGCGCAGCATCGCCTGTATCGCGCGAGCCGCCGACATCCGATCCGCGGCGGATCCGCGGCGCGGCGTCACGGAGAGGCGGTCGGCCCTCAGGCGGAAGCGGCGATCGCGTCGTCGCGCCACCGGGTCCTCCACGGCCACAAGGCCCGCGCGCTGCAGCTCGTTGAGGTGGTAGTACAGCGATGGGCGCGACCGCCCGAGCCGGCGGGCGAGCTCGTGAGTGGTCGCCGGACCGTCGCCGAGCGCCGACAGCAGTTCCAGCCGCGCGGGAGATGCGACAGCCTCGAGCGCCGCACTCCCCACGAGGACTGGCTTCGCGGGTGAAGGCACGCCAACACGGTAGATCGGTCCATTCTAAAATACAACATATTTGGAATGACGTGGGGCCAGCCGGCCTCTGCTACAATCCCGCCCCGTTCCGCGCGGCACGCACCGGCAGCGTGGCGCGCGGTGGCCCACTCGGTTCGGACTGCATCTCCGTCACGCCACACCCGGCGGCGGAATCTGGAGGATTGGATGACGCTGCTGGCAGAGTCCCCGACGAGACCACGGGCAAGAGGCATCACGCTGGCCTTCGCCGGCGCCGTGTGCGTATGGCTGGCTGCCGGTCCGCCGCAGGAGCGGCTCGCCGCGCAGGCCACCGTGCCCACCTGCGAGGTCGATGAGAACCCCGTGCTCTTCGACGCCGGACAGATCCACGCCTACACCTTCCCCGCGGGCGTGGAGTCGCTTCGCGTCATCATGGCCGGTGGCGAGGGCGGTTCGGCCGGTGCCGGAGCCGGCGCGGGGGGACCGGGGGCGGTGCTCGAGATTCTTTACGAGCCGCTCGCGGCCGGCGAGGACCTCGCGATTCTGGCCGGTGAGGCCGGCGAGGATCACGCCGCGTGGGGCGGCGGTGGCGGGGGCAGCTACGTGGCGCGCGGCGTCGGCGCCGGCGCGTTCACGATTGCCAATCTCGTGGCGGTCGCCGGAGGCGGGGGCGGAGGGTTCTCGGCGGCAACCGACGGGGACGGCGGCGCCGGGGGGACGTTCGCAGGCGGCGACGGCGACGGCGGCGCGAACGGCGGCGGTGGCGGCTCGGGTGACGTCGGCGGCGCAGGGGGCACCTCCCTTGCCGGGCGTGCGGGCGGAGGCGGTGGCCACACCGCGTCGGACGGCGCGGACGGAGCCGGGGATGCGGCCGGCGGCGGCGGCGGCTATGGCGGGGACGGCGGCGATGCGGTCGCGACGGGCGGCACGGGCGGTCAGGCGGCTGCCAACGGCGGCGCTGCGGGAGTCAGCGGCGGCATCGGCGGTGCGGGAGGATTCGGGGGCGGCGGCGGCGCTGATTTCGGCGGTGGCGGGGGCGGCGGTTACGTGGGGGGCGGCGGCGCCGCCGAGGGTGCCGGCGGCGGTGGAAGCTCACGGCTCGGCTCCGCGCCCGTGGCATTCGTATCGATCGAAGCGACCAACCTCGGCGACGGGTTCGTGCTCTTCTGCGAGCGCGCGCAGACGGTTCCCGCCGTCGGACCGATCGCGCTCGTCGGAATCGCGCTGCTGCTGATTGCCGCCGTCGCGTTGCGACTCGGCCGTCCGCGTATGGGGCAGGCTGCCGACGCATAGGCGTGGGCCGCCGGTGCGCGTCAAGGGATCTGGAGGAATCCGCGGCCGGCCACGAGGCGTCCGCGGTCCGAGGCGAGGCGGACGTCGATACGGTGCGCGCCGCCCGGCAGGTCGGGGCGCTCGACGAACAGCACGTAATGTCCCGCGAGCGCGTGCGTCACGCGCCGGATGCCCTGCTCGGGGAAGGGATACAGCTTCGCATAGACGCCGCCGGTCTCCTCCGAGACGGACTCGAGTCCCGCCTGCAGCGAGTTGTAATCCGCCTGCGTGACATTCAGCGTGAACACGGCGGCGCGCGCCCGCTTGAGCGCGGCCGCCGCCTCCTCGTACCCATCCATCAGGATCACGCCTGAGAAGCTGAACCGGCCGAAGCCGTAGCCGAGAAGGACCACCGACTTGGCGCCGGGCAGCGGCTCCAGCGACTCGGCGATGCGCTGCAGGGCGCGCTCGACGGCGTGCGTACGGGCCGCCGTCCGCTCGTCGAGGCGGGCGATCAGCGAGACGTCCCTCGCCCGCGCGGCCGGACCGGGATGCCGCCGCAGCACGTCGTCGCGCAGCACCGCGCGCACCCGCTCGAAGTCGTTCGTGAAATCGGTCCAGATTCGCAGGCGCGAATCGAACGAGAGCACCGCCACGCGATCCTCCGGCGTGAGCGGTTCGAGCAGGTGGTCCGCGAGCCGGGACAGCTGCATCAGCCCCGTCACCCGCGAGGACTCGAGATCCTTCTGCACGAGCACGACAATCAGGCGGCCCGCGGGCTCGAGACGCGGGCGCGCGCCGGCCGCACCGCGCGGCGGCTCGCGAGATTGCCTGTGCATCCCACCCGCCGGGCCCGGCTGCGGCTCACGTCCCACCCACTCAGCCGACTCCACGCGCACGCGCCGGCCGCCGATCGTCACGACGAAGTCGGACACGCCGAGGCTGCGGATCGGTGCGCCTCGATCGTCGAACACGCGAACGTCGATGAGCACGCGCGCGACCTCGACGCGCTCCACGAACGGCGCATCCTGGGCGCCCGCGGTCGACGCGCAGAGGATGAGCGACGCGCGCAGGCAGAGCCGGCCGAGACCCATGCGCCCAGAGTAGTCCATTCGCGCTATTGACCGCGCTCAGGCGGCTGCCTAGGATGGCGCCTCCACGCGACACGACATGGCCGACACCCTGCGCCTCGCCGCGCACACGGCGCGCACGCCCTACGCGGCCCTCCTCGTCGTCGGGCTCGGCGGGCTCTTCGCCGGCGTGACCGGCCCGCTGCTGAGCGCGTTCCTCCCGCCGCTCGTGCGCGATGCGCTCGGCGAGCAGCGGACCGTCATCGGCGCGGTGATGGCGCTCGACAACGTCATGCTGCTGCTGCTCGTCCCTCTGGCGGGGGCGGCGTCGGACCGGGCGGTCGCGAGCGGACGCAGCCGCCTGCCGATGGTGCTCACGGCGCTGGTTCTGGCCGCGCTCGGCATGGCACTCCTGCCCGCCTCGGCGGCGTTCGGCATCGCCGGCCTGATCGGCGCGATGGTGCTGCTCTACGCCGGCATCAACCTCCAGCGCTCGCCGTTCCAGGCGCTCATCGCCGACCTCGTGCCGTCGCGCCACCGTTCGCTCGCGACCGGCTCGGTCACCTTCCAGATGTGCGTCGGCGCGATCGTCTTCCTCATGCTGGGACGGGCGCTCGGCATGCAGCCCGCCTTCCTCGTCGCGGCCGGGACCGTGCTGGTGATCGCCGCCGCGTTTGCGATGGGACTGCGCGAGCCGCCGGTCTCGTCCGCGCACGCCGCGGACGCGACGTTCCGATCGCTCGCCGACGCCGCCTGGGGGGCCATTCGCGGCGTCGTGCCCGGCATGCGCGCCATCTTCGTCGCGGCCCTGCTGCTGCAACTGACCTTCCAGTCGTTCGCGACGTGGTTCGCGCTGCACGGGACCGAGCGCTTCGGCGTCCGCCCCGAGGACGTCACCATCGGCTTCATGGCCTGGGCACTCGGCGGCGTCATCGGCGCGCTGCCCGCCGGCATGATCGGCGTGCGGATCGGCCGGCGCAACGCGATGCTGCTCGGCTTCGCGCTCATGGCCCTGTGCCTGGTTGCCCTCGACCGCATCGAGTCGGTGACCTACGCGGCGCCGCTGCTCGCGCTCGCGTCGGTCTGCTGGACGCTGCCGACGGTGAACGCGTATCCGCTGTTCGTCGAGCCCATCCCCCCGGCACGGCGCGGCGTCCTCGCGGCACTGTTCCTGCTGTGCCTCGCACTCGGCGGCGGCATCGGGGATCCGCTGAACGGCGCAATCTTCGACGCAGCCGGGGGCTACCGGCCGCTGTTCCTGCTGATGGCGGGCTACACCACACTGGCGCTGGTGGCGGTGCTGTTCGTGCCGAAGGGCAGCGGCGAGGCAGACACGGGCGAGGGGTGGGGGCGACCCTGAGCGGCCACCCCCGATCGGTCACCGCCGCGTGCTGGTCTGCCGCGGATCGTCGCCGGCATTCACGTAATTGATCTCCCACGGACCGACGCTGTTGAGCTGAATGACGGTCTCGCCGTCGGCCTGCGCGAAATGCCGGGACCTCGGAGGCAGGCTGAAGTAGCTGCCCGCTCCGAGCGGACGTGTGGCACCCGCGTCGAAGGTCTCTCCGTGCCCGAGGCGGAAGGTCCCCGAGATCACCGTCACCCGCTCCGCCACGGGATGCCAGTGCGCAGGAATCCGGTAGCCGTCCGGCATCCGCAGCCGCAGCGCGAAGTACTCCCCGGCTTTCGCCGGATCCCCCTCGACGATGACGAACTCCGCTCCTTTGGGCAGGCTCGGCGGTCCGTCGCGCCACTCGAGCTGTTCGGGGGTATAGACGCGGCGATCGGCCGCCGACTCGTCGCTGGCGGTCGCGCCTGCGGCCACGAGTACGACGGCGGCGAGCGACACCGCGGCGGATGCTGAAGCAACACGTGTCAGCATGTCTCCTCCTGTTTGATTGGTCGATTCTCCCGAAACACTGCAAATGAACTGCCCGTGCAGATGCTCCTCCCAGGCCGGCAGTACGGCGCGCCGATTGCTGCGCTGGCAGCCAGATCGCGAGAGCGGACTCCGCTCACCTCGAAGCGCACCGCGTGTGGATCCGGCGCCTCCGAATGTGGACGCGCGCTCCCTGGGTACCCCGCGCGCGTCACCCTGGGGTGCAGAGCGATGCCGACAAACCGAACCGTTCGCTACCGCGGCGCGCGCTCTTCCGCGCGCCGGGGGGCGCTGACGTCGATCATCGCCCTCTGTGTGCTGCCGGGCTGCGGTTCCAGCTCGTCCGAAACCAGCGTGGGACCGTCGCCGGTCCGCTGCGGCCTCACCGCGAGCACGAATCCTTCCGGGTTTCCGGCGGATGGCGGCAGCGGAACCCTGACCGTTTCATCGGCGCGCGAGTGCTCCTGGTCCGCCTCGTCGCGCGCCGACTGGATCGCCCTCGCGGCGCCGACCGAAGGGCAGGGCGACGGAACGGTCCGCTACACCGTCGCGCCGAACCCGGCGGCGACGCCGAGGAGCGGCACTCTCGTCGTCGGGCCTGAGACCAGGGAGATCACGCAGCAGGCCGCCCGCTGCCGCTTCGAGCTGAGCCGGCGGTCGTTCGACCTGCCACCCGGCAGCGGGGGCGGCGACATCGACGTCCAGGCGGCCGCGGCCTGCGCCTGGGAGGCGACGACCGCCGCACCCTGGATCGACGTCCTCGATGGGGCGCGGGGCACCGGGCCGGGCCGGGTGCGCTTCCGCGCCGACGCCAACCCGTCCGTGGAGGCGAGATCCGCATCCATCGAGGTCGCCGGACTGCGGGTCGACGTGCGGCAGAGCGGCATCGAGTGCCGCTACACCATCGATCCCGCAAACGCCGAGGCGGCTCCCGGGGGCTCCGACGGCACGATCGCGGTGGATGCGGCCGCCGGGTGCGCGTGGAGCGCGGTCAGCGATGCGCCCTGGCTCACGGTCACGGGCGGCGCGAACGGCAGCGGATCTGGCGAAGTGCGCTATCAGGCCGCCGGCAACGACGGCCCCTCCGCACGCACGGGCCGCATCACGATTGGCGGCCAGGTGTTCACGCTGCAGCAGGCGGGCTGCAGCTACGCGATCGATCCGGCGAGTGCCGCGGCGAATCCCGGTGAGACGAACGGCCGCATCTCGGTCGAGGCGGCGTCGGGGTGCTCGTGGACCGCCGAGAGCGATCAACCATGGCTGAGCCTCACCGGCGGATCGAGCGGCACGGGATCCGGCGAGCTGCGGTACCGCGCCGCGGCGAACGACGGCGCCTCCACGCGCACCGGCCGAATCACCGTGGCCGGCCTCGCCTTCACCCTGCAGCAGGCGGCCTGTACCTACACGATCAGCCCTGCGTCCGCGTCCTTCAACGCCTTCGGCGGCGACGGGGAGATCGACGTCCAATCGCCGTCACCGTGCGAATGGTCGGCGCAGCCCTCCGCCGACTGGATCGTCATCCGGTCGGGCGGGACGGGGACCGGCGACGGCGAGGTCCGCTACGACGTGCGGCCGAACCTGCTCGGTGGCGCGCGGACGGGGACCATCGCGGTCGCCGGCCGGACGTTCACGATCTCACAGGGCGGACCGTCCATCGACGGCGTCATCCGCGACGCGACCGGTTCCTGCCCCTCGCGGCGCTTCTGGATCAGGAGTCAGGCCATCCGGACCAACGGCGCGACCGACTACGAGGGCGGCCGCTGCCGCGATCTCAGGAACGGCGTCAGGGTGAGGGTCCGCGGCACGATCGGCGGCGACGGCGTGCTCGTGGCCAGCGAGGTGGATTTCTGAGGGCGGCTATCGCAGCTCGCCGAGGTACCCGCGCCGCGACGCCCACTTCACGAGCTCGAGCACCGGCATCACGGTGAGCGCGAGCGCGGCGGGAATCGCCCAGTCCGTCCAGCTGAAGTCGAACGTCCCGAACGCCTCCTGCAGGAACGGCGCGTAGACGACGACGGCGAGCAGCAGCAGCTCCCAGGCGATTGCCAGGTTGAGCCAGCGGTTCGCGAACGGACGGCGCAGCACCGAGAAGCGATCCGACCGGTAGTTGTAGGCCTTGAAGAACTGGATCAGGACCAGGGAGACGAACGTCATCGCCATCGCCTCGCGCAGCGGCCGGCCGCTCTGCCACAGCCAGACGAACAGCAGCAGGTTGACGAGCGCGGACCACAGCCCGCCGGCGAGCAGCAGGATGACGAGCGGCCGGTTGAAGATGCCGGCCCTCGGGTCGCGCGGACGCCGGCGCATGAGGTCGGGCTCCGGCGGATCCACCGCGAGCGCAAGCGCCGGCAGGCCGTCGGTCGCCAGGTTCACGTAGAGGATCTGCACGGCGGTGAGCGGCAGCGGCAGTCCGCCGAGCGCGGCGGCGGCCATCAGCACGATCTCGCCCACGTTCGACGAGAGCAGGAACGTCAGGTACTTCTTGATGTTGCTGAAGACGATCCGCCCCTCGTCCACCGCGGCGACGATGGTGGCGAAGTTGTCGTCGAGCAGCGTGACGCCGGCGGCCTCCTTGCTGACGTCGGTCCCGGTGACGCCCATCGCGATGCCGACGTCCGCTTTCTTGAGCGCGGGCGCGTCGTTCACGCCGTCGCCGGTCATCGCGACCACCTCGCCCTGCGCCTGCCACGCCGTGACCACGCGGAGCTTGTCGGCCGGCGAGACGCGGGCGTACACGCCGATGCGGCGGACCGCCTGCTCGAACGCCGCGTCGCTCATCGCCCCGAGCTCGGGCCCCGTCACGACCTCGCGGCCGGCCAGCAGCCCGATCTCATCGGCGATCGTGCGCGCGGTGAGCGGGTGGTCGCCCGTGATCATGACGGGGATGATGCCGGCGCTGCGGCAGGTGCCGACAGCCGCGGCGGCCTCGGCGCGCGGCGGATCCATCATCCCCACCAGCGCGAGGAACGTCATCCCGCGCTCGGCGCTCTCGCGGACCGCGGGGCGCTTGCGCGCGAGCGCGAGCACCCGGAGCCCCTGCGCGGCCATGTCCTGCTCGAGCGACAGCAGCCGCCGGCGGTCCGCCTCGTCCATCGGCGCCTCGCCCTCGTCGCGGAGCTGCCGATCGCAGTCGCGCAGGATGTCCTCGGCCGCGCCCTTCGAGTACGCGACGCCGCCTTCGTGCAGCGTGGTCATGCGCCGGCGCTCGGACGTGAACGGCACCTCGTCGACCCGCGGCTGCTCGCGGTTCAACGCCTCGGCATCGAGCCCCGCCTTCGCCGCGGCGACGAGCAGCGCGCCTTCCGTCGGATCCCCCTGGACGTGCCAGCGCCCCTCGGCGGACACGAGCCGCGCGTCCGAGGCCAGCGCCCCGGCGCGGAGCGCCTCCAGCAGCACCGCCGGCGGCGACACCGCGGCGCCGTCCTGGAGGATCTCGCCGGCCGGCTCGTAGCCGACGCCCGACAGCTCGAACGCGCCGTCGGCCGCGACGAGACGCCGGAGCGTCATCTCGTTGCGCGTCAGCGTGCCGGTCTTGTCGGTGCAGATGACGGACGTGCTGCCGAGCGTCTCCACCGCCGGAAGGCGCCGGACGAGCGCCCGGCGCCGGACCATGCGCCGGACGCCAATCGCCAGCGAGATCGTGACGACCGCCGGGAGCGCTTCGGGCACCACGGCGACGGCGAGGGCGATGCCGAAGAGGAACATGTCGAGCGGCGGCAGCCCGCGCCAGAGGCCCGCCACGACGATGATGGCCACCACGACGAGCGCGGCCTTGGCGAGGGCCGTCCCGAGTCGGTCCAGGTTTTCCTGCAGCGGCGTGCGTCCGGCGTCGACCGTCTGCACCAGCGCGCTGATGCGGCCGAACTCGGTCGCCATGCCGGTCGCGACGATGACGGCCTGGCCGCGCCCGTAGGTCACGAGCGTGCCGGCATAGACCATGTTCACGCGGTCGCCGATCCCGAGCGCCTCGTGCTCGAGCGCCGGGATCTTCTTGTCGACCGCCGCCGACTCGCCGGTGAGCGCCGCCTCGTCCACCGCGAGGTTGGCGGCGAGCGTCACGCGTGCGTCCGCCGGCACGCGGTCGCCCGTGCGCAGGAGCACGACGTCGCCGGGCACGAGCTCACGGGCCGGGACGGCGGCCTCCACGCCGTCGCGCAGGACGTGTCCGAGCGGCGCCGCCATCGCGCGCAGGGCCTCGAGCGCGCGTTCGGCGCGGTACTCCTGGATGAAGCCGAGCCCGACGGCGAAGAGGACGATGACGGCGATGACCACCGCCTCGAGGGTGTGGCCGAGCAGCCCCGAGAGCAGCGTGGCCGCGAGCAGGATGACGATGAGGACGTTCTTGAACTGAGCGGCGAGCGTCTCCCACGCGGAGGTGCGCTCGATTGCCTGGAGCTCGTTCGGGCCGTATTCGGCCAGCCGGCGCTCCGCCTCAGCGCTGGTCAGACCCTGCGGCCCTGTGCCGAGCGCCGTCAGCACCTCGGCGGCTTCCAGGCAGTGCCACGCGCGGTCCTGGGGGGATTCTGGGTGGGACATGCGAATCGGTCGCGTCAGGCCCTCCGCGCGGAGGTGCGCATCCGGGGGGCCTGTAAGAATCGGTCGATTCGCCGGCGCGCGTCAACTGAGGCGCCACGGCACGCCGCGGGCACCGACCTTCCTCCGCGACGGGCCGCGGCACGGAGTATCGAACGCGCCGGGCCGGCCGCACGCGACTGGCGCCGCTAAAAGGAGACGGGCCATGCCTCATCAGATGTCGGATCGCATGCAGGAATGCATCGATCGCTGTCAGAGCTGCCAGGAGATCTGCCTCGAGTCGGTCGGGCACTGCCTCGAGCTCGGCGGGAAGCACGCTGAGCCGGGCCATATCCGCATGCTCCTCGCGTGCGCCGAGATCTGCGGCACCTCCGCGCGCTTCATGCTGCTCGGCTCCGAGCACCACGGGCGCACCTGCGACGTGTGCGCCGAGGTCTGCGAGGCCTGCGCGAAAGACTGCGACAGGCTGGACGAGGACGAGATGATGAGGCAGTGTGCCGAGGTGTGCCGGCGGTGCGCCGAGTCGTGCCGGCAGATGGCGAAGACGGCGGCCTAGTCGATTGACTGAACGGGCGGTCCCGGACCACGATGCAGGTGGTCCGGGCCACCTGCGCGACGGCGTCGCCACGACGCCGCGTCGAGTCCGGCGAAAGGAGCCGACCGCCCGATGCCCCGCCGTTCCTTCCTTGCCGCCTTCACGCTCTTCGCCCTAAGCGCAGCGGCTCCCCTGT
>Ga0299913_10002655_pt1 | contig 14238 bp, 13 predicted proteins | sample RVTome_9_FD_201360 | JGI IMG/M metagenome (GOLD analysis project Ga0299913, IMG submission 201360) | Soil microbial communities from uranium-contaminated site in the Upper Colorado River Basin, Wyoming, United States - RVT155D38 (version 2) ... | reverse complement strand
GCAGCTCCTCCTGCTGCTCGCGGAGCTCGGGGGTGAGGTTGTCGCCGAAGTCGTCGGCCTCGAAGACCTGGCGGATCTCGATCTCGCTCTCCTCGTTGTGCGGGTTCGGGCAGCGCTTGACCCACTCGATGGCCTCGTCCAGCGAGCGGACGTCGATGAGCCAGAACCCGGCGATGAGCTCCTTGGTCTCGGCGAACGGGCCGTCGACGACAGCGCGCTCGCCGCTGGCGGAGAACCTGACGCGGGCGCCCTTGGAGCTGGACTGCAGGCCCTCCCCGGCCAGCAACACGCCGGCCTTGACCAGTTCCTCGTTGTACTTGCCCATCGCGGTGAGCATTTCCTCGCTGGGCAGCACGCCGGCCTCGGAGTCCTTGGTGGCCTTGACGATGACCATGAATCGCATCGTGATGTCTCCTTAAACTGGTGTCCGGTTTGACCTCGTTCTACCTAGGCGTCGAACAAGCCTCGGCGACATCGACACGGCACGCGAATCAGGTCTGTGACCGCGGTCACACCGTCAGGCGATGGCGTTGATGTCGCCGGTTTCCAGCACCCGCTTGGGCGCGCCGTCACGAGCGATGGAGATCATCGCGCGGGCCAGCCGCTCGGTCGTCGTGACGTGCCGCGGGAACAGCCTGCGCACCACCGGGTACAGCGGCGCGGCGAACAGGTAGACGGCCCGGTACAGCCTGGTCCTGGAGGTGGCCCCGTGCACCGGCTGGATGTAGCCGGGGCGCAGCAGGTACGCCCGCAGCGGCAGCGCGAGCAGCGCGTTCTCGGTCTCGCCCTTGACCCGTGCCCACATGCTGCGGCCGCGCTCGGTGCTGTCGGTGCCCTGCCCGGAGACGTAGACGAACGCCAGGTCGGGGCTGAGCCTGGCCAGGGTGCGCGCCACCGCCAGCGTCAGGTCGTAGGTGATGCGCCGGTAGTCCCGCTCGCTCATGCCGGCCGACGAGACGCCGAGGCAGAACAGGCAGGCGTCGTGGCCGGCGAGCTCCGCTTCGATCGGCGCGAGCTCCATGAGGTCCTCGTGCACGAGCTCGCGCAGTTTCGCGTGCTGCCGGCCGGTCGCCGCCCGGCCGACGACCAGGACGCTGTCCACCTCGTCGTCCAGCAGGCACTCGCGCAGCGCGCCCTGCCCGAGCATGCCGGTGGCGCCGAAGATCAATACCTTCATCGAGCGGGCTCCCTCGCCTGGTGGTCGGCCGTCGAGGGCAATGGTGGCGCAGGTGCCGGCGTGGTTGGCGTGGTGGTGCCCGAGGTCGTCGGCGGCTCGGTGGTCAGGGCCGTCGAGCTCGGGCTGGGGCTGCGGTCGAAGCTGGGCGTGGTGGCCGACTCCTGCGTCGGCAGTTCGATCGGCTGCGGGCTGCGCTGCGGCTGCACGCCGCATCCGGCGAGCAGCGCAACCGCCGCCGCCACCGCGGCGATCGACCGGTGGGGGCTCACGGGCCGGCCTCCGGTAGCTCGATGACGAACCGCGCACCCCCGCCGGGGCGGTCCTCGACCCACGCCCGGCCGCGGTGGCTGCGCACGTGCTCGTTGACGAGGGCGAGGCCGAGGCCGGCGCCCGTGTCGGTGGCGTCGCGGTCGGCGGGGGAGCCGCGGGCGAACCGTTCGAACACCCGCTCCCGGTCGCCGACCGGCACGCCGGGGCCGGCGTCGTCGACCTCGATGCGCGCGTGGCCGCCGCCGCACAGCACGGCGAGGCGGACCAGCCCGCGGCCGTGCTGCTCGGCGTTGTCCACCAGGTTGGCGATCACCCGCTCCAGCCGGCGGCGATCGGCCATGACGCGTGGCGTCGGGCGGTCGCGCACGACGGCGGGTCGCCGCTCGACGGGCAGCCCGGCGGCGGCCCGGTCGACGAGCTCACCCAGGTCGACGGGTTCGAAGGTGAGCTGGTCGCGGCCGTGGTCGTTCCTGGAGATCTCCAGCAGGTCGTCCACCATGCGGCGGAACCGGCGCAGGTCGGTGCCGAGCAGGTCGACGGCCTGGCGCGCGCTTGGCGGCAGTTCGTCCCTGCGGCGGTGCAGCACGGCCATCGCGTTGAGCATGGTGGTCAGCGGTGAGCGCAGCTCGTGGCTCACGTCCCCGGCGAACCGGGTGTCGCGGGCGACCCGGTGCTGCAGCCGCTCGGCGGTGTCGTTGAACGCCTCGGCGAGCGGGGTCAGGTCCGGATCGCGCCTGACGGGCAGCCGAACGCTCAGGTCGCCGGCGGCCGCGGTGGCGGCGGCCGAGGTCAGCTCGGTCAGCGGCCGCAGGGCGTGGATCGCCGCCCACCGCCCGAGCAGCGCGCCGGCCAGGCCGCTGACGGCGATGCCGGCGGCGAGCATCCAGCTCAGGAAGTGGAAGGTGCGGTCGATCTCGCGCAGCGGGGACACCTCGACGTAGGTGGCCGACACGGTGGGCAGCGGCAGTCCGACGGCGAGCACCGGCACGCCGTCGAGCATGATCCGCTGGTGGCCGGCCTGCCCGTGCTCGGCCATCTCCCGCAGGTCCGGGGGCAGCCGCTTGGGGTCCACGACGTTGCCGCTGGTGATCCACTCGCCGCCGTCGACGACCAGCACGGCCGACTCGAACTCGGCGCCGAGGCCGGTGAGCAGCTCCGGCAGCCCGGTCGACCCGTGCAGCAGGACGTTCTCGACGAGCCGCGCGTTGACCATCGCCTGCCGGACCGCGCTGCGCTCCCGCTGGTCGAGCATGTAGCCGGTGGACAGGTTCCAGGTCAGCACCGCGAGGATGCTGGTGACGAGCAGGGAAACCAGCGCGAACGCGGCCATCACCCGCACCCGCAGGGGCAGCGTCGCGGTCACGACGGCACCCGGTAGCCGGTGCCGCGCACGGTCAGGATGTGCTCCGGCCGGGCCGGGTCCGGCTCCACCTTGAGCCGCAGCCGCCGGATGTGCACGTCCAGCAGCCGGGTGTCGCCGAAGTAGCCGTACCCCCACACCCTTTCGAGCAGCTGCTCCCTGGTCACCACGCGGCCGCGCGCTGCGGCCAGTTCGCACAGCAGCCGGTACTCGGTCTTCGTCAGGCGGATCTCCCGGTCGCCGTGCGCGACCCGGCCCTCGGCCTGGTACACCCGCAGCTCGCCGATCTCGAGCACCTCGGTCGATCCGGTGCCGGCGCCGTCCCCGGTCCTGGTCCGCCGCAGCAGCGCGCGGATCCGGGCCGCGAGCTCGCCGGCGTCGAGCGGCTTGGTGACGTAGTCGTCGGCGCCGGCCTCCAGCCCGGCGATGACGTCGGCGGTGTCGGTGCGCGCGGTCACCATGATGATCGGCAGGTCCCCCCGCTCGCGGATCGCGGAGCAGACGGAGAGGCCGTCGATGCCGGGCAGCATGAGGTCGAGCAGCACCACGTCGGGGTCGGCGTCCGTGTCGGCCAGCCACTGCAGCGCCTGCTCGCCGGTCGCGGCCTCGACCACGCGGTAGCCCTCGTCCAGCAGGGCCAACCCCAGGGCCTGCCGGATCCGGGCGTCGTCCTCGACGAGCAGCAGCGTGACGGTCATCGGGACGGCCTCGAGGTCCGGTGCTTGGGCGTCAGGCATGTTACCTCCGCTTCCTCCGCGCGGTTGCGCCGCGCGGGCGCCGCCGATCGTCAGACAGTCGTCAGGTGCGTTCGGCCGAACGCACCGCAAGATGGACTCCCAAGCTGCAGGTATCCCCGGGGCAAGGAGAATCTGTGACGACAGGGCTGCGACCGATGACGGAGTCTCCCCCCACCGGCCGCTCGGCCGCGTCGATCGCCGACGTGGCCGAGCGGCTCATGGGGGAGTACGAGTTGAGCGTGTCCCCGGCCATGGTCAGCGACGTCGTCCTGCGCGCGCACCGGGACCTGGCCGGTCAGGTCCCGGGCGAGTCCCTCGCCGAGATGCTGTACCGGCTGGCCCGCGAGCGGCTCGACGGTGTGGTCGCCGGCGAGTGACGCCATGACCGGCGCGCACGACCTGGTGGTGGTGACGCATCAGCTGCCCATCGTGGGCGGCCGGCGAGCCGACCGTCTGGCGTGGCGGCCGGGTCCCGGCGGCATGGTCGACGCCATCCACCGGCACCTGCGCAGCCGCGACGGGATCTGGGTCGGCTGGCCGGGAGTCGGCGTCGTCGGCGCCCACCGCATCTGCACCGTCGAAGACGTCCGCGTCAAACCCGTCGCGCTGTCGATGGAGGACCTCGACAACTACTACGACGGCCAGTGCAACGCCACCATCCGGCCGCTCTACCACGATGCGATACCCGAGCCGGTCTTCCGCGGCGGGTGGTCGCAGGCGTACCTGGAGGTGAACGGCCGGTTCGCCGAGGCGGCGGCCGCCGTGGCCGCGCCGGGCGCGACGGTGTGGGTGTTCGACTGCGAGCTGCAACTGGTGCCAGCGGCCCTGCGGGCGCTGCGGCCGGACCTGCGCATCGGCTTCTTCCTGCGGAGCCCGTTCCCGCCCCCGGAGCTGTTCGTCCGGCTGCCGCTGCGCGTCGACATCGTGCGTGGGCTGCTCGGCGCCGACGTGGTCGGCTTCCAGGGCCACGGCGGCGCGGAGAACTTCCGGCGGCTGGCGGGGCGCCTGCTCGGGCTGCACACCGACGGCGTGAACGTGACGACCGAGGACGGCCGTGCCGTCATGGTCGGGACATTCCCGGCGTCGGTCGACGTGGCCGACGTCGAACGCCGGGCGGGGGATCCGGCCGTCCTCGCGCGAGCCGATGCGATCCGCGCCCGGCTCGGGCACCCCGACGTGCTGCTGGTCAGCATCGACGCGCTCGACCACGCCAACGGCATCGAGCAGCGCCTGGCCGCCTTCGACGAGCTGATGGGCGAGCGACGGCTGCCGGGCGCGGCGCTCGTGCAGATCGCGGTGCCGTCCAGACGCCGCGTCGCGAGTCACGACCAGCTGCGCAGGCGGGTGGAACACCTGGTCGGGCGGATCAATGGCAGCCACGCCCGCGTCGGCCACCCCGCGGTGCACTATCTGCACCGGCCCCTGTCGCGTGACGAGTTGGTGGCGCTGTACCTGGCGGCCGACGCGGCGCTCGTCACCCCGCTGCGGGACGGTATGAGCCTGGTTGCCAAGGAGTACGTCGCGGCCCGGCTCCGCGACTCCGGGGCGCTCGTGCTCAGCGAGTTCACCGGGGCGGCTGCCGAGCTCGCCGGTGCCCACATGGTGAACCCGTACGACGTCGACGCGGTGCAGCGGGCGATCGTCGCGGCCACCACCGAACCCGCCGACCGTGCCGCCGACCGGATCCGCTCGATGCGTAGCCATCTGCGCTTCCACGACAGCCATGCCTGGGCGCGGCGGCTGCTCACCGCGCTCGACCGCCAGCCGTCGGCTGCTGTCCATTGACCGTCCCCTGAACGAGTCCCCCGAATGAACCGTGCGGGGGATGCCGGCCCCGACGCCGGCACCCCCGCGCATACCCTGCCCGGGCGCTCAGATCCTGGTGGCGACCGCCATGCGGCCGCTGACATAGCCGACCGCCGCGATGCCGGCGACGAGCACGCCCACGATCATGTCGTTGACGGTCGCCCGCGACGAGTTGGGGCCGAGGCCGTAGGCGAGTACCAGGGGCGCGATCATCAGCCACAGGCCGAGGACCAGTGGCACCGCGCTCGCCAAGCCCAGCCGCGCGACCCCGGTCAACCTGCCGATGGCGACCACGGCCAACACGAGGCCGACGAGCAGGTCGTTCCACCGGGCCCCGAAGCCGCCGCCCGCGTCGGCGTAGTCCAGCACCGCCGGCGCGAGCATCAGCCAGCAGCCGGCGAGCAGCAGCACGCCGGTGACCAGCCCGGGGAGCTGAGGCCCTGGGATCCGCTGCCGCCACGGGCTCGGCGGCCCCTGCGGCTGGCGCTGTGGCTCCGGCTGCGCCGGCGCCGGCGCCGGTGCCGGCGTTGCGGACCGCCGGCCGTCGGCGGCCGATCCGTCGCTCCGGCCGTGGTAACCGCGCACGACCTCGGGCCCTCGATGAGTCGTCGTCATGTTCCATCCGCTCCTTCGTGTCGCGTGATTCCAGGTTCGGCGGTGAACTTTGAGGCGGCCCGATCGGCTTCTTTGCGATTGCATGACGGCTGCCCGGCGGCGGTGCGTGGACATGCGGCGCCACCCGGGGTTTGACAGCATGGCTGGATGGCGGCACGGCTGCTGGTCGTGGAGGACGACGACCTGGTCAGGGCTGCGCTGCGGCTGGCGTTGGAGGACGAGGGCTACCAGGTCGTCGAGGCGCCCGACGCGGAGAGCGCCCTGGTCGAGCTGCGAGCGGGCGGCCCACCCGACGTGATGATCGTCGACCTGATGCTCGGCGAGATGGACGGCTTCAGCTGCATCCGCCAGGTCCGCTCCGACAGCGACGTGCCGATCATCGTGGTCAGCGCGCGGGACGACACGCACGACGTGGTCGCCGCGCTGGAGGCCGGCGCCGACGACTACGTCACGAAGCCGTTCGAGATCAAGGAGATCACCGCAAGGCTGCGCGCGCTGCGCCGCCGCGCCGGCGCCGTGAACCAGCAGGATGCGCCGCGTGACGTGCTGCTCGACGCCGACCCGAGGGCGCCGCTCGTGCTCTCGCCGGGCAGCGGCATGGTCCGCCGCGGTGACGAGGAGCTGCACCTCACCCTTACCGAGTTCCGGCTGCTGTGCGAGCTGGCCAGCGAGCCGGGGCGGGTGCTGAGCCGCAGCTCGCTCCTGGAACGGGTGTGGGACCACGGCTTCTTCGGTGACGAGCGCATCGTGGACGTGCATGTCCGGCGGCTCCGGACCAAGATCGAGAAGGATCCGTCGGACCCGCGCATCGTGGTCACGGTGCGCGGTCTCGGCTACCGCCTCGATGCCCAGCGTTAGGGTGCGCCCTGGCGGTCTCGGCCTGCGCGGCCGGGTGATGCTGACCTTCGGGGTCGGCGCGCTGCTCGTGTCGCTGGTGCTGGCCGTGTCGGTCTTCACGATCAGCCGCGGCTACCTGGTGGAGCAGCGGGAACGCTCGGCCGGCCGGCAGGCGGCCGCGGATGCCGACATCGTCCGCAGCCAGCTCGCCGAAGGTGGCCTGTCCGCCTATGACGTGCTGGCCACCCTCGATCCACCGGCCGAGACCGCGCTCGTGCTGCGCTGGCACGGCGGGTGGTTCGGGTCCGAACCCGGGATCGGGCCCGACCAGGTGCCCGTCGAGCTGCGCTCCGAGGTGGACGCCGGCGCCCGGGCCACCGTGCCGGCGACGGTGCGCGGTGAGCCGTTCTTCGTGGCGGGCGTCCCGCTCGGGGACGCGACGCTGTACGAGTTCGCCCCGGTGCGGGAGCTGGAGGCGACGCTGCGCGTGCTCGGCATCGTGCTCGTCGCGTGCGCGATCGCGGCCACCCTCGGCGCGGCCGCGCTCGGCCGGTGGGCCAGCGGGCGCGTGCTGCGGCCGCTGCACGCCCTCGCCGGCACCGCGGCCAGCATCGCCGGCGGGCGGCTCGACAGCCGGCTCCCCAGCACCGACGACCGGGACCTGGCCAGCATCGTGTCCTCGTTCAACACCATGGTCGACTCCCTGCAGCGCCGCATCGAGCGGGAGCGCCGGTTCTTCGGCGACGTCAGCCACGAGCTGCGCACGCCGCTGACCACGCTGGTGACGAGCGTGGCAGTGCTGCGCCGCCACGAGCACGAGCTGCCCGACCGCTCGCGCAGGGCGCTCGGGCTCGTCACCACCGAACTGGAGCACCTGCGGCGGCTGCTGGACGACCTGCTGGCGCTCGCCAGGACCGAGGCCGGGCTGCACCAGGACGAGCCGGAGCCGCTGTCCCTCGCCGAGCTGCTCACCCACACGCTGTCCAGGTCCGGTCGTCCCGCCGGGCTGCTGTCCGTGGCGGCCGACGGTGCGGTCAGCGGCCGCAAGCTCGCCATGGAGCGGGCGCTCGTCAATCTGATGGACAACGCCGACCGGCACGGCGGCGGGCTGGTCGAGGTGTCGGTGCGCCGCGCCGGTGACCGCGCGGTGGTCTTCGTCGACGACGCGGGGCCCGGCGTGCCGGCGGCCGAGCGCGACCGGATCTTCGAGCGCTTCGCCACCGGGCAGGCCGCGCGCGGCTCGTCGGCCGGCACCGGCCTCGGTCTCGCGCTGGTGGCCGAGACGGTGGCCGCGCACGGCGGGCGGGTTCAGTGCCGCGACCGGCCGGGAGGCGGTGCCCGCATGGTCGTGGAGTTGCCGCTGCGCGACCCGTGAGTGGCGATGAGTGCTATCGCACCCGTTGCCACTCACGGGCGCGTCAGCGCATGACCCCGCCGGCGCGGCCATCGCGGTCGTGCCCCCATGGCGGTAGCGTCGCCGGGTGAGCGCGCCCGCCGTCCGCACCGAGGGACTGACCAAACGCTTCGGCGCGCTGACCGCGGTCGACGCGCTGGACCTGGCGGTCGAGCACGGCGAGGTGTTCGGCTACCTCGGTCCGAACGGGGCCGGCAAGACCACCACCATCCGGATGCTGCTCGACTTCATCCGGCCGAGCGCCGGCCGGGCCACCGTGCTCGGCGGAAGCGGAGCCGACCCGCAGGTCCGGCGGCGGATCGGCTACCTGCCGGCGGACCTGGACGTCGATCCACGCTGGACGGCCGGGGACCTGCTCGACTTCTACGGCGCGCTGCGCGGCGGGCACGACGCGACCTGGGAGCGAACGCTGCTGGACCGGTTCGAGCTCGACCCGACGCGGCCGGTCGGCGAGCTGTCCACCGGCAACCGGCGCAAGGTCGGCATCGTGCAGGCGGTCGCGCACCGGCCGCCGCTGCTGATCCTGGACGAGCCGACCTCGGGCCTGGACCCGTTGCTGCAGCACGAGTTCCAGCTGCTGGTCAGGGAGCTGGTCGGGGACGGGACGACGGTGTTCCTGTCCAGCCACGTGCTGCCCGAGGTGGAGGCGCTCGCCGACCGGGTCGCGATCCTGCGCAGCGGCCGGCTCGTCGCGCTGTCCACTGTGGACGAGCTGCGGCGCTCCGCACGCACCCGCATCGACCTGCGGCTGAACGCCCCGGCAACGGCGGTGGACCTGGCCGTGTTCGACGGGATCGCGGAGGCCAGCGCCGCCGACGCCAGCGTCCACCTGCTCGTCGAGGGCTCCGTGGACCCGGTGCTCAAGGCGGCCGCCAGGCTGACCGTCCAGGCCATCACCACGCACGAGGCCGACCTGGAGGACGTGTTCCTCACCTACTACCAACCGGCGAACCGGCCGGCGAACCAGTCGATGCGGGGGGAGCAGCGATGATCGTGGCGGCGCGGATGGTCCGCGACCGGCGCCGCTCCACCGGCTGGTGGACGCTCGGCGTGCTCGCGCTCGTGGCCTTCACGGTCGCGCTGTACCCGTCGGTCAAGGACCAGGGCGAGATCGAGGACCTGATGCGGAACCTGCCGGACGCGTTCCGCGCGATGATCGGCTACGACGCCGCGGTGCCGCTCACCTCGCCGGCCGGCTACCTGCACGCCAGGCTGTTCTCCACGGTCGGGCCGCTGCTGTTCGTCGTCTTCGGCATCGGCATCGGCGCCCAGGCGATCGGCGGCATCGAGGAGAGCGGCCGCCTGGAGCCGATGCTGGCCAACCCCGTCACCCGCGGCAGGGTGGCCGTCGAGCGCTACCTCGCGGGCGTCGCGCTGCTCGCCGGGCTGGTCGTGGTGTTCGCCGTGGCCACCTTCGCGCTGGCCGCCGCCGTCGACGCGCTCGCCGGGGTGCGCACCGGCGGGCTGCTCGGGGCCTGCGCGGCCGTGGGCGCGCTGGCCGTGCTGCACCTGTCGCTGGCCTACGCGGTCGGCGCCGGCACCGGCCGCCGCGGCCCAGCCGTCGGGGTCGCCGCCGCGGTCGCCATCGGCGGGTACCTCGTCTACAGCCTGCTGTCGCTCGTGGAGGTGCTGGCCCCGCTGCGGTTCCTCACGCCCTGGTACTGGTACCTGCAGCGGAACATGCTCGCCCACGGGGTGGCGGTGGCGGCCATCGTCGTCCCACTGGTGCTCTCCGCGCTCCTGTTCGCGGTCGGCTGCTCGCTGTTCCTCCGCCGCGACCTCCGATAAGGAGGACGATGTCCGGCTCGTCGTCGAGGGTGTCGGTGTGTTGTCAGGAATTGATGACGGATTCGTCAACTTCCGGCCGGTCTGACGACTCATCCGTAATCCAGGTTCTGGAGACGCGCATCGGCTTGCGGCCCAACGCCCCGGCCGCGGCGGACGACCTGGCCCGCCGCTCAGCTGGCGAGTGCGGCCCTGGTCATGCGGGCGATCTCCAGGTCCTCCCTGGCGGCGATGACGAGGGTGCGGACGGGGGCGGTGGGGTCGCCGATGTCGGCGTCGCCGGTGGCACTGGCACTGGCACTGGCGCTGTCGGTGTTGGCGTTGCGGTCTTCGTCGAGGCGTACGCCGAGGAAGCCGAGGCCGGCGGCCGCCGCCGACCGCACGGGCGGCTGGTGCTCGCCGACCCCGCCGGTGAAGATCAGGACGTCCAGGCCGGACATGGCGGCGGCCATCGCGGCGATGTGCTTGCGCAGCTGGTGGAGGTAGACGTCGAAGGCGAGGGCGGCCAGCCGATCGCCACTTCGGGCGGCCGAAAGCACCTCCCGCATGTCCCCGGTGCCGCCGACGAAACCCGCCAGGCCGGCGCGGTGCGACAGCGCCTCGGACAGCTCGCCGACGTCCATGCCTTCGTGCTGCACGAGCCACAGCAGCATGCCGGGGTCGACGCTGCCGCTGCGGCTGGCCATCACCAGCCCTTCGAGCGGGGTGAAGCCCATCGTGGTGTCCACGGAGCGGCCGCCGGAGACCGCGGCGAGCGAGGCTCCGGCGCCCAGGTGGCAGCTGACCAGCCGGAGCTCCTCTACCGGCCGGCCGACCATCGCGGCGGCCCGGCGCGCGGCGTAGCCGTGGGACAGGCCGTGGAAGCCGTACCGGCGCAGCCGCCAGCGCGTGGTCCACTCGTGCGGTACCGCGTAGGTGGCCGCGGCCGGCGGCAGGTCGGCGTGGAACGAGGTGTCGAAGCACGCCACCGCCGGCGTGTCCGGCAGCGCGTCGGTCACCGCGTCGATGCCGGCCAGCGCACGTGGCTGGTGCAGCGGCGCCAGGTCGGTCAGCCCCTCCAGGACCTTGCGGCTCTCGGCGTCGAGCACGACCGGCTCGTGGAAAGTGGGGCCGCCGTGCACGACGCGGTGCCCCACGGCGTCCGGCGCGCCGTGCTCGGCGACGAACGCGGCGACCCGGTCGGACGCGCCGCCGCCGGCCCACTCCTCCAGGTCGAGCGTCGCCACCACCCGGTCGTCCGCGTCGAGCAGCCGCAGCTTGAGGCTGGACGAGCCGGTGTTGACCACCAACACCCGCATCAGTATGGCCAGGTCCAGTCGCGCACCTCGGGCAGGTCCTCGCCCCGGGTGCGGGTCCACTCGTGGTGCCTGGCCCGCATGTCCTGCATGTGCTGGCGCAGCCGCACGGCCCGCTGGCCGAGCCCCGGCACCCGGTCCACCACGTCGGTGACGAGCCGGAACCGGTCCATGTCGTTGAGCACCAGCATGTCGAAGGGGGTCGTGGTGGTGCCCTCCTCCTGGTAGCCGCGCACGTGCAGGTTGCCGTGGTTGGTGCGGCGGTAGGTCAGGCGGTGGATCAGCCACGGGTAGCCGTGGTAGGCGAAGATCACCGGCCGGTCCTTGGTGAACAGGCTGTCGAACTCCGCGTCGGTCATGCCGTGCGGGTGCTCGGTGTCCGGCTGCAGCCGCATCAGGTCCACCACGTTGACCACCCGGACGCGCAGCTCCGGCAGGTGCTCGCGCAGCAGGCTGGTGGCGGCCAGCACCTCCAGCGTCGGCGCGTCGCCGGCGCAGGCCAGCACCACGTCGGGCTCGCCGTCGTCGTCGGTGCTCGCCCAGTCCCAGACGCCGGCGCCCCGCGTGCAGTGCAGCACCGCCTGGTCCATCGGCAGCCAGTTCGGCGTCTGGTTCTTGCCGGCCACGATCACGTTGACGTAGTTGCGGCTGCGCAGGCAGTGGTCGGCCACCGAGAGCAGCGTGTTGGTGTCCGGCGGCAGGTACACCCGCACCACCTCGGGCTTCTTGTTCATCACGTGGTCGATGAACCCGGGGTCCTGGTGCGAGAACCCGTTGTGGTCCTGCCGCCAGACATGCGAGGTGAGCAGGTAGTTCAGCGAGGCGACCGGCCGCCGCCACGGCAGCCGGCGGCTCGTCATGAGCCACTTGGCGTGCTGGTTGAACATCGAGTCGACGATGTGGATGAACGCCTCGTAGCAGGAGAACAGGCCGTGCCGCCCGGTCAGCAGGTAGCCCTCCAGCCAGCCCTGGCACAGGTGCTCGGACAGCACCTCGAGCACCCGGCCGTCGGGGCCGAGGTGTTCGTCGACCGGCAGCATCTCGGCCTGCCACTGCTTGTCGGTCGCCTCGTACACGGCGTCCAGCCGGTTCGACGCCGTCTCGTCCGGCCCGAACAGCCGGAAGTTCCTGGAGCCGGCGTTGCGCGCCATGACGTCGCGCAGCAGCCGCCCGAGCACCCGCGTCGGCTCCGACGTGGTGTCGCCGTTCTTCACCACCTCGGCGTACTGCCGGAAGTCGGGCAGGTCCAGGTCGCGCAGCAGCAGCCCGCCGTTGGCGTGCGGGTTGCACCCCATCCGGCGCTCACCGCGCGGCGCGGCCGCGGCCAGTTCGGCCACCGGCCGGCCGTCGGAGTCGAACAGCTCCTCCGGCCGGTACGAGCGCAGCCACTCCTCCAGCATGCGCAGGTGCTCCGGGTTGTCCCGCACCGCGGACAGCGGCACCTGGTGCGATCGCCAGGTGCCCTCGATCGGCAGCCCGTCCACTTCGGACGGCCCGGTCCAGCCCTTCGGGGTGACCAGCACGATCATCGGCCAGCGCGGCCGCCCGGCCCCGCCGCCGGTGCGCGCGACGCGCTGGATCTCGCGGATCTCGGCGAACACCTCGTCGAGCGCCGCCGCCATCGCGCGGTGCATCGCCTCCGGCTGGTGGCCCTCGACGTACCGCGGGTGGTAGCCGTAGCCGCGCAGCAGCGCGTCCAGCTCCTCCCGCGGGATGCGGGCCAGCAGCGCCGGGTTGGCGATCTTGTAGCCGTTCAGGTGCAGGATCGGCAGCACCGCGCCGTCGTGCGCCGCGTCGAGGAACTTGTTGGCGTGCCAGCTCGTCGCGAGCGGCCCGGTCTCGGCCTCGCCGTCGCCGACCACGCACGCGACGACCAGGTTGGGGTTGTCGAAGGCGGCGCCGTAGGCGTGCGCGAGCGCGTAGCCCAGCTCGCCGCCCTCGTGGATGGAGCCGGGCACCTCGGGCGCCACGTGGCTGGGCACCCCACCGGGAAAGGAGAACTGCCGGAACAGCGCCTTCATGCCTCGCGCGTCGCACGACACGTTCGGGTATGCCTCGGTGTAGCTGCCCTCCAGCCAGGTGTTGGCGAACAGCGCGGGCCCGCCGTGGCCCGGCCCGATCACGTACATCACGTCGGCGTCCTGCTCGACGATCAGCCGGTTGAGGTGCGCGTAGACGAAGTTCAGCCCGGGGGTGGTGCCCCAGTGCCCGAGCAGCCTGGGCTTGATGTGCTCGACCCGCAGCGGCTCGGTCAGCAGCGGGTTGTCCAGCAGGTAGATCTGGCCGGCCGACAGGTAGTTCGCCGCCCGCCAGTACGCGTCAACGGTCCGTAGCGTCTCCTCGGGCACCCGTCGAGCCTCTCACGGGCTCAGCCGGTGCGCAGCTCACCCTGGTCGACCTCGACCTCGGCCGCGTAACCGCGGCGTTTGCCGATGATCAGCGCGGGTAGCCCCGGCTGCGTACGCCGAGAGGAGCGTGACGAGCATGCCGAGCAGGTTCCGTCGAGCGGTTGTCACGGGTGGTGCCGGCTTCCTCGGCTCGCACCTCTGCGAGCGGTTGCTCCGGCACGGCGTCGAGGTGGTCTGCCTGGACAACTTCCTCACCGGTGCGCCGGCCAACGTGGTGCACCTGGTCGGCCAGCCGGGCTTCCGGCTGATCAAGTGCGACGTCACGGACTTCGTGCACGTGCCGGGCGAGGTCGACCTGGTGCTGCACCTGGCGTCGGCCGCCTCGCCGGCCGACTACCTGCGGCTGCCCGTCGAGACGCTGAAGGTGGGCAGCCTCGGCACGCTGCACGCGCTCGGCCTGGCCGCCGAGAAGGGCGCCCGGTTCGTGCTGGCCTCCACCAGCGAGGTCTACGGCGACCCCGAGCAGCACCCGCAGCGCGAGAGCTACTGGGGCAACGTGAACCCGGTCGGCCCGCGCAGCGTGTACGACGAGGC
>Ga0299913_10002654_pt1 | contig 14239 bp, 11 predicted proteins | sample RVTome_9_FD_201360 | JGI IMG/M metagenome (GOLD analysis project Ga0299913, IMG submission 201360) | Soil microbial communities from uranium-contaminated site in the Upper Colorado River Basin, Wyoming, United States - RVT155D38 (version 2) ... | reverse complement strand
AGGCGCCGAAGCCGCCGTTCGACTGCTCGATGAGCCGCTCGATCTGCGCGATGGCGTCGTCGGGGGTGCCGACGACGCCGAAGCCCGACTCGTTCATCGCGTCGGCCATCTCGACGGCGTTCGACGTGTCGGGGGCGATCGGCAGCGCCGCGACCCGCTGGAAGTAGTCGATCCAGTCTTCCAGGCCGAACTGCACGTCCTTGTAGGCCTGCTCCTTCGTCTCGGCGATGTGCATCGGACCGACGAGACGCCACTGCTTGCGGTCGACGGTCGTGCCGAACTCCGCGGCGCGCTGCTCGCAGATGTCCCAGTTGTAGGCGAGCATGTCGAACCCCTGGGTGTTGGTGGCTCCGAGCGACAGCAGGCTGAGCCCGAACTTGCCCGCGGCCCGCGCGCCCGTCGGCGACACCTGGGACGCAACCGCGATCTCGAAGTGCGGGTGTGTGTACGGGCGAAGGTTGACGCGGGCGTTGTCGATTGTGAACCAGTCGGTCTTCATCGTGACCGGCTCCTCGTCGCGGAGGAGGAGCAAGATGGCCTCGAGCGCTTCCTCCATGCGGTCGCGCTGTTCGGCCACCGGGATGCCCATCATGAAGGCGTCGGACGGCAGGGCGCCCGGACCGCAGCCCATCATCACGCGACCGCGGGTGAGGTGGTCGAGCAGGATCATGCGGTCGGCCAGCATCAGCGGGTGGTGGTAGGGGAGTGAGGACACTCCGGTGCCGAGACGGATGTTCTTCGTGCGCTCGGCGGCGACCGCGATGAAGACCTCGGGGCTCGGGATGATCTCGTAGCCCGCGGAGTGGTGCTCACCGATCCACGCCTCGTCGAAGCCGAGGCTGTCGAGGTGCGCGACCAGGTCGAGGTCGCGCTCGAGGGCGAGCGTCGGGTTCTGCCCGACGGGGTGGAACGGGGCGAGGAAGATCCCGAACCTCAGCGGCCAGTCCTGGGTCACGCTCATCGCACGACGGTACTCCCGCACTTGACCGCGCGGTCAAGTCCTTCGAACTTGGGGTTTCAAGCGGGGCCATAACCCCGCTACGCACCCCAAGTTCGTCACTCTTCGAGGAGGTCGGGTTGCTTCTCGACGATCCAGTCGTAGAGCGGCTGGAAGGAGAGCCAGCCGGCGAGGGGCATGCCGACCTGGGCGGCGGTCTTCTCCGCCTGATCGGAATCGATCGGCACCGGCGTGCCCGCGGCCTCGGCGAGCAGCTGCGCTTGGCACGTGCGCTCCATCGTGATGAACCACCACGCCGCCTCGTCGACCGACGTCTGACCGACGGTGAGCAGCCCGTGGTTCGACAGGATCACGGCCTTGTTGTCGCCGAGCGCATGCGCGAGACGCTTGCCCTCCTCGATGTCGAGTACGACGCCGGTGTAGTCGTTGAACACGGCGTGATCGCCGTAGAACGCGCACGCGTCCTGCGTCAGCGGATCGAGCGGGCGCCGCAGCGACGACCAGCTCTTGCCGTAGACCGAGTGCGCGTGCGCGGCGGCAACGACATCGGGGCGGGCGGCGTGCACCTGGCTGTGGATCACGAACGCCGCGGTGTTCACCGGCCAGTCGCCTTCGACGACTTCGCCCTCGTGGTTGACGAGGATGAGATCCTTCACGCGGATCTGCTTGAAGTTCATGGCGAACGGGTTGACCCAGAAGTGATCGATCCGCTCCGGATCGCGGGCGGTGATGTGTCCGGCCACGCCTTCGTCGAAGCCAAATTGCCCAAAGAGGCGGAAGGCCGCGGCGAGGCGCTGCTTGCGATGCCGGCGCTCCTCGTCAGGGCTTGCGAACTCGGGAAAGGACGGAAACGTGCGGTCTGACGCCATGAACAAAGTGTAGAGGTCGACCTGCAAACGCTCACATCCAGCGATGAGCGTCCGACGATCACGCATGAGCCTCAGCGGAGACGGCGGAGACGGCCCTGCTGAACGCGAAGAGACCGAAGCCAACATCCGCTGGCTGCTTGCCGCCGTGCTGCACCATCAGCCGGAGGACGAGCCGCCGCCCGATGGCGCGGCCTGATCCCAGCCCGCCGGCGGATTGATGGACATCTCGCGCAGCGGCGGATCCCATTCGCCGTTCTTGTACTGACGGACGACTTTGGCCGGCGCGCCTGCGGCGACGCAACGGTCGGGGAGCGTGCCCCGCACAATCGAGCCGCCCGCTACCGCGACGTTGTTGCCGATGCGCGCTCCGGGCAACACGATCACGCCTACGCCCAACCAGCAGCCGTAGCCGATCGTGACGGCGTCCTCCTCGGGCCACTGATCCGCGATCGGAATCTCGACGTCGGCGTACACGTGGTTCTGGTCGGTGATGTAGACGTACGGTCCCGTCGTGACGTCGTTGCCGATCTCGATGGAGCGGTGCCCGACGATGTGGCTCCCGCGCCCGATGTTGCAGCGCTCTCCGATGCGGATCACGACGTCGTGCTCGACCGGCTGGCCTGGCGCCATGCCGACGGACAGGCTCACGTGGGATCCGATGAGCGTGTTGGCCCCGATGTGGATGTGTTGCTCGCCGAACACGGACCCGGGTGGGAACGAGATCATGCTGTGCGGCCCCATGTAACCGAACCGCTTGCCGCGCTCGTCATCGGGCGAGACGGCCCCGACGTCGCTCACCCACCCCCACACCTTCTGGATGAGGCCGGCGGCGAGATCGCGGGTGCGCGGCGAGAGCTCCGACGGCTTGAACACGACCGCGCACGGTAGCGCGCCTACAATATCGTCAGTGACGAAATCACGCGTGGGGCCCAAGTGCCGGTGGTGCGGTCGGAAACTGAAGGTCAGTGGGGGACCGGGCCGTCCTCGGTCGTTTTGCAGCCAGGCCTGCCGGCAGAAGGACTACATCGCGCGGCTGCGCGCGCAGGAGGCGGGGCTTTCCGACGCCGAACTGATCGTGACGCGTGAAGAGCTCGACGCCCTGCACGATCAGCTCTACGTGTTGGAAGCGGCCATCGAAGATGTCGAGCGCGACCTCGAAGAGTCGACCACGAAGCAGGACTACGTGGAAGCACTGGAGTGGGTCCTCGATGCGTGCCGGCCGCTGATCGACCGGCAGGGGAGCGCGATCAGCCGGTAGTGGGCGTCCCGCACGTCACGTCGCCCTCGACGTGGATCGTGTGCGGGGGAGTGGCGTCCATCTCGACGGCGTCCCCGTCCGCGTGCCCACCGGTCGAGGTCGCCGTGGCGGAGCCTGGGGGAGCTTGATAGCGGCGCTGAGCCGCCCCACCCTCCGCATCGGGGTGGATCTTATGCTGCCGCCCGTGCTGGCGGTCTCCCTCGGTCTGCTCGTTGCCGCCGCGTTCGGCGCCGGTGACTTCGCGGGCGGCCGCGCCTCGCAGTCGTCGTCCACCCCGGGTGTGTTGCTCGTGTCGCAGATCTCTGCGGGGGCGATCGCGGTCGCACTCGCCTTCAGCGCCGACATCAACGGCCGAGACCTCACCCTCGGCGCGTGCGCCGGCGCTCTCAACGTCGTCGGTCTGGGCCTCCTGTACCAAGCACTCAGCACCGGTCGGATGAGCCTCGCCGCGCCGGTGACGGCCGTGGTTGGCGCCGTGGTGCCGATCACGTGGGGATTGCTGCAAGGGGAGCGACCCTCGGCCCTCGTCCTGGTGGGTGTGGGCGCCGCAGTGGCCGCCGGGGCGATGATCGGCGCTACGCACAGCGACGCCACCTCAGGCGCCGGCCGGCGCGCGCTCCTGATGGCGATCGCGGCCGGACTGGGTTTCGGAGCGTCGTTCATCTTCTTCGCGCAGACGTCGGGGGAGTCCGGCAACTGGCCGGTGCTCGCGGCGAGAACGAGCGCGGTGGTCCTCGTCGTCACCGGCGTCGCGGTGCTCGCCACGCGCCGGACGGTGCAGTTCCCGAAGGGTCGGGATCGTCTCGTTGCGCTCGCAGCAGGCGCTCTCGACGTCACCGCCACGGCGTTGTTGCTGCTCGCGGTGCGACACGGGTTGATCGTCGTCGTCGCCCCGGTCGCCGCACTCGCGCCCGCCATGACGGTGGTGCTGTCGTGGGCGCTGCTCAAGGAACGCATCGGCCGGTCGCAGCTCCTCGGCCTGGCGGTTGCGCTCCCTGCGCTCGTGCTGATCGCTGCGGGCTGAGCTCGCCGGCGTCGAGTCCTCGCAGGTTGGCCACCCGGTGGATCTCAGCTCAACTTGACGTAACGGGGATTCTCGGCGCTCGTAGGTACAAGATCCCAGGTCCCCCAAGGGGAGAACCGGGCACCATCCACCATCTGCGGGCCGCGGCTCTCTACGGTGTTGCCGTCAGCAGTTGCTGCGAAGGGAGAATTCGAATGACGCGTGCAGACCTGGTGAAGTCCATGGCCGACAGCACAGGGATGTCGCAGACCGACGTCGACAAGGTCCTCACGGCCTTCCTCGACGAGGTTTCGAAGGTGGTGGCGACGGGCGGCGAGAAGCTCACGATTCCGGGCTTTCTGACGTTCGAACGTGCCCATCGCAACGCCCGCACCGGGCGCAATCCTCAGACCGGTGAGCCGGTGGACATCCCGGCCACCCACGTGGCCAAGGTCACCGTGGGCTCGAAGCTCAAGGCGGCGGCCAAGGGCTAGCCCCTTCCCCACCGATTGGCCGCCGGGCCCGCCCGTACGGGTGCCGGCGGCGATCGGTGGGTCGCTCAGCCCATCAGCTCCGCGATCTGCCCCAGCAACTCGGGCGGGCCGGACACGAGCATCGTCGTCAGCACGGTCGCCTTCCACTGCTCGAGCTCATCGAGCACCTTGCCCTTCGGCCCGACGAGCGCGATGTCCTCGATGAGCTCGGTCGGCACCGCCGCGATCGCGTCGGGCTTGCGACCGTCGAGATACGCGTCCTGGATCTTGTGGCACGCCTCCTCGTGCCCCATCCGAGCGAAGACGTCGAAGTGGAAGTTCACGTCCCGCGCACCCATGCCACCGATGTAGAGCGCCATCATCGGCTTGAGGAACGACGCGCACTCCTCGACGTCGTCGCCGATGATGATCGGCACGGTCGACGCGATCTCGAAGTCGTCCCACGAGTGCCGCGCATTCGGCCGGCCGAAGCCCTCCTCCAACGCGGCCCGGTAGAACGGGTCACTCTTCGGCCCGAAGAAGATCGGCAGCCAGCCGTCGGCGATCTCCGCCGCCATCGCCACGTTCTTCGGTCCTTCGGCGCCGAGCATGATCGGGATGTCCTCGCGCAAGGGCCTCACGATCGACTTCAACGGCTTGCCGAGCCCACTCCCCCCTCGCAACGGCATCTGGTAGTGCTCACCCTGGAAGTCGACCGCCTCGCGCCGGAAGATGCGCCGCAGGATCTCGACGTACTCGCGCGTGCGAGCCAGCGGCTTCGGGTACGGCTGGCCGTACCAGCCCTCGACGACCTGCGGCCCGGAAGCGCCGAGACCGAGGATCACTCGCCCACCGGAGAGATGGTCGAGGGTGATCGCGCTCATCGCCGTCGACGCCGGCGTGCGGGCCGAGATCTGGACGACCGACGTGCCCAACTTGATGCGTGACGTCGAGGCCCCCCACCACGCCAGCGGAGTGAACGCGTCCGACCCGTAGGCCTCCGCGGTCCACATCGACTCGAACCCGAGCTTCTCGGCCTCGGCGATCGACTCGGCGACGCCCGGCGGAGGGCCGGCGTTGTTCCAGTACCCGATGATCAAACCCAATTTCATGGCGCCGGTTCTACTGCACCATCGATGCCGGCGTGCCCGTGCGGGTTCTGGCGGCAAACTAGAACGTGTTCTAATCTGGCGGCATGCCGATGCCGTCGGACGTGCCCGTCATCGACCTGATGATGGGGCTGCCGGAAGGTCACAAGAAGGACTGGTACGCCTTCATGCGCAAGGGCTTCATGGATGCCGAGTCGGCGGACATGGAGTTCCCGGCGCAGTACATGTTCAAGGACGTCCCGAAGGACATCGACGAGAGCGTCGACCCGGTCAAGGCCGTGCTCGACGAGATGGACCACTTCAACATCGAGAAGGCGATGCTGGGCATCGGAGGCCGAGCCGACGTCGATCGCGGGAACGTCGGGCGGGCGCTGAAAGACCATCCCGATCGGTTCTTCTGCAGCTACGAGGTCGATCCCAACAAGGGCATGGAAGGCGTGCGCGACCTCGTGCGCGTGTACGAGCAATGGGGCATCAAGGCGGCCACGGCGTTTCCCGCCGGCCTCCTCCCCCAGGTGCCGATCAACGACAAGAAGTTCTATCCGCTCTACGCGAAGTGCATCGAACTCGACATCCCGATCACACTCACCACCGGCGTGCCCGGACCGCGGTTCCCGATGCTCTGCCAGAAGACCGAGCTGCTCGACGAAGTGTGTTGGTTCTTTCCCGAGCTGCGGATCGTGATGCGCCACGGCGCGGAGCCCTGGGACGCACTCGCGGTGAAGCTCATGCTGAAGTGGCCGAACCTCTACTACTCGACGAGCGCGTTCGCGCCGAAGTACTACCCGAAGACGATCGTCGACTACGCGAACACCCGTGGCACCGACAAGGTGATGTACGCCGGCTACTTCCCGATGGGTCTGTCGCTCGAGCGCATCTTCAAGGACATGCAGGACGTGCCGTTCCGCGACCACGTCTGGCCGAAGTTCCTCCACGAGAACGCCCGCCGGGTGTTCAAGGTCTGATGGCACCCGACCGCTTTCCGTTCCCCATCCCCTTCGGCTGGTTCTGCGTCGGCTACCCGGGCGACTTCACCGACCGGCCGCGCCCGCTCTACTACTGGGGCCGCCACCTCGTCGGTTGGCGTGACGAGACCGGTGACGCACATGTGATGGACGCGTTCTGCCCACACCTCGGTGCCCACCTCGGCCACGGCGGCACGGTCGCCGGCTGCGAGATCGTGTGTCCATTCCACGGTTGGAAGTACGACACCGACGGGCGCAACACCAACATCCCGTACAGCGAGCGTACGAACGGCAAAGCCAGGATCCGCACGTTCCCCACGGTCGAGCGCAACGGGCTGGTGCACGCGTGGTACCACCCTGACGAGTCGGTCGCTCCGATGTGGGACGTGCCGCTCGTCCCCGAGTTCAACGACGATCCCGACTGGTCGACCGACATCCGCACGCACTACGAGGTCGAGACCACCTGGCAGGAGATGGCGGAGAACGGCGTCGACTCCGCGCATTTCCGCTACGTGCACGACACGGCCACCGTGCCGACGATGGAGTCCTACGAGACGGGCTTTCCCCACTCGCAGATGCGCTCGTCGCAGAAGTTCCCCACGCCGCGGGGCGTGATGGAAGGGCGCATCGACACGCAGTCGTGGGGCCCGGGCATCTCACTCATCTCGTTCTCGGGAATCGTCGACACGCTGAACCTCGCGGTCACGACGCCGATCGAGCGCGACAAGTGCATCATCCGGTTCAACTTCCGGTTCAAGACGATGGGCGATCTCGCGACGACCGAGAACGTCGGCAAGGCCTTCGTGCAAGAGGTGCACAAGCAGCTGCTCGAGGACAAGCCGATCTGGGAGCACAAGGCCCACCTCGTGCGGCCTGCCCTGGCCGACACCGACGGACCGTTCATGAAGTTCCGCAAGTGGTGCGCGCAGTTCTACGCGGAACCGGTGGGCGACGAGCGGTTGGTGTTCCCGCCGCCGTTCTGGCCCGACCGAGTCGACGACGCGCCCCGGAAGTCGACGGCGTCGGCGCGCTTGAGCGACTAGGACGTCTCTTCTTCCTCGGCCTTGGCGAGCAGACCGGCCGACGCGGCGAGCGCGGTCGCGAGGTTGGCCGCGCGCTCGATGACCGCGGCGATGTGATGCTCGGCGACAGAGCTGTGACCGCGTAGCGGCGGCGATCCCATCGAGTCGATGAGCGCCGTGGGATCGGACGCCGGCTTGATGGGCTCGGGTTCCTCGAGCGTCGGTGCGGGGCTCCAGAGATCACGACGCGGCTGCCGGCGGTTCTGTGGCCGCCGGCGGCGGCCGCGCGAAGGGCCGTTCATCAGTCGTCCTCCGTGATCAGCTTCTGCGCGTCGAGGCCGAGCGCGATCCGTAGCTGGTTGGGGTCGAGGTCGTCGAGTGAGCTCGACTTCGGCAGGGCGAGGTCCGCCACGTGTCGCTTGCCGGCCACGACCTCCTCGACGCGTTCGTCGATCGTGCCGGGGCACACCAGCCGGTGGGACACGACCGTGCGGGTCTGGCCGATCCGCCAGGCGCGGTCGCGGGCTTGGTCTTCCTTCGCCGGGTTCCACCAACGGTCGTAGAGCACAACATGGTTCGCGGCGGTGAGGTTCAAGCCCGTGCCGCCGGCCGTGAGAGACAGCACCAGCGCGCCCGCGCCCTCACCGGCTTGGAACTCGCGGACGATGCGGTCGCGTGCCCCGCGGGCGAGACCGCCGTGGTAGCACTCGATCGGCTTCCCGGTCACCTCGGTCAAGTGATCCGCGAGGCGCTTCCCCCACTCGGCGAAGTGGGTGAAGATCAGCACCCGCTCCTCCGCGGCGAACACCGCATCGACGAGCTCCTCGAGCCGGGCGAGCTTGCCCGAGCGGCCGGCGAGCGGCTTCCCGTCGTCCTGATACGCGGCCGGGTGGTTGCAGATCTGCTTGAGCGCAGTGATCGCCGCCAGCACCGCGCCCTTCTGCTTCTGCTGGTCGGGATCGGACGCCTTGGCCACGAGGGTGTCGAGCACCGCCTGGTACAGGCCGATCTGCTCGACGGTCATCCGGCAGTGGTCGAGCTCGTCGATCTTGTCCGGGAGCTCCGCCTCGACTTCCGGCTCTTTCTTCGTGCGACGGAACACGAGGATGCCGTTCAGGGCGCGCAGCGCGGCTTCGCCTTCCCCGGCGAGCTGCGCGACGAACTGCGGGCGGGCGCCGACCAGGCCGGGGTTGCAGAAGTCGAGCACCGACCACAGGTCGCCGAGGCCGTTCTCGATCGGCGTGCCCGTGAGCGCCAGGCGCGACTGCGCCGGAATGCGCCGAAGCAGCTGATGGGTGTCGCTCGCCGGGTTCTTGATCGCCTGAGCCTCGTCGAGGATCATCCGCCGCCACGACAGCGACGCCAGCACCTCGACATCGCGCACGGCGGTGCCGTAGGTCGTGATCACGATGTCGGCCTCCGCGACCTCGGACGCGAGGGCGTCGGCGGACGCGCGGGACGCACCGTGGTGGATCACCGTTCGGAGACCGGGCGTGAACTTGGCGGCCTCCGCCTCCCAGTTGCCGACCACCGCGGTCGGCGCGATCACGAGAACCGGTCCCTCCCCCACAGTGCGCGCCAGGTGCGCGAGCACGGTTGGGGTCTTGCCCAGCCCCATGTCGAGCGCGAGACAACCGCCGAGGTCGACGGCGTCGAGGAAGCCGAGCCAACCGAGAGCCTCTGCTTGGTACGTGCGCAGCTTCCCGACGAACCCCTCTGGCGCCGCCACGTCCGGCGACACCGATGCGGCCTTCTCGAAGAGCTCGGCCGCCCAGCCGGTGCCTTCGATGAACACGCGGTCGCCGAAGGGTGAACCTTCAAGGCCCACGGCATGGCGGAGGATCTCCGCGCCGGTGAGTCGCGTCTTCGTGCCCTGCTCGGCAAGTGCGGCGGCGGCTTCCTTGAGGTCGACGCGGTCGAGCTCGACCCACCGCCCGCGCGACTGCACGAGCGGCCGGGCTTCGGCCGCGAGCCGGGCGACCTCGTCGGCCGTCAGCTCGATGTCGTCGAAGACTGCGGACCAGCGAACGTCACTGAGTTGCCGAGCACCGACGACGCTGTCGGCCGTCGGCTCGACGAACATCCGCAGCCCAGGCTTCGGCTTGCGGCGTGACAGCGCGGGAACGCGCACCTCGTACCCCACCGTCTGCAACACGTCGCCGGTGCGGGTCATGAGCTCCCAGGCCTCGTCGGTGCTGAGGTACACCTGACCTCGGCGCAGCGCGCCGGGTCGTTGCAGCGCCGGCAGCAGGCGTTCGAGGCGAGCCAGTTCGCCCGCGACGGGCTGGGTGTTCTTGGTCGCTGACAACGCCACCTCGACGTCGACGAGCGATCGGCTCGGTCCTGGACCGAGCACCGACAGGAACCACGCGCCGCCCTTGTCCGGTGGATCGAGCTGCACGACCAGGCGGGGGCGGGTCGTGCTCATGACGGGTTTGGCCCAGCGCACGATGCGATTGGCGACATCGGCGCCGACGGCAGCCGGTGCGGTGAACGGGGAACCGTCGAGGCGCGTCGCGAACGACTCGGCCACGTCGGCGATCGTACGAACCACCGGAGGGGGTGCCGGCAGCTCGACCCTCGAGGCAGCCTGCGCGACGACAGCGTGCACCACGGCGCCGAACAGATCCTCCACGACGGCGCGGGACGTGACCGAGGCCGGCGTCATCACCCGAACGGGGCCAGGCATCGTGGCGGCGAACTTGTCCAGCGCCGCGTTGCCGACGAGCGCGGCTTGCCACCGCACCGACATCTCGACGGATCGGTCGCCCCGCTTCTTCGAGTGCAGCGTCGGCACGACCGCACCTTGGGCCACTTGCCGCACCGCCGCCACGGCGAGATGGCCGACCCAACGAACGCTCGCCCCGACGCCGTCACCGAGCTCTCCCGCGTCGCCGTCGGCGTCGGCCTCGGCGTCGAGCCCGCTCCCGACGGCCACGAGCCAGCCGAGGGCGTCGGCGATCGGGATCGACACCGCTTCGCAGACCGCGCCGCTCGGCAGCGGGACCCCGCGGTGCACGCGCCATCCGAGCGCCGGGCCGCCGAGGCGCTCGAGGCGGTCGGCCAGCTGCTCGTTGCTCTCCGGCTCGGCGCCGGGGCCCGCCGCCCAAACGACCACCTCGTCGTCCGACCAGGACGCCTGCAAGCGGACGCCGAGCTCTTCGCTGAACTCGACATCGATGCTCGGCTCGTCGTCCGCGTGCAGCCGGTCGTAGACGCGGCGCAGGCCCTCGAGCTCCTCGGCGAAGTCAGCGATCACCTGCTCACGCTCCGGGCCGGTCAGCCCGTGCACGGCCTCCAAGCGGCGCTGCGTGTCGGCCAGCAGGTCGTCGACGATGCGCGAGGAACGGACCTGGTCGCCATCGACCAGCGCCAGCTGCTCGTCCGAGGCTCTCCCCTCGGCGACTGCCCAGACCGCAGCTTCCAGGGCTTCCGTGTCGTCGTTCGTATTCAGACTGAGGCGCTCCTACGCCACTTCGACGTCCGCTCGACGTCGAGAGATCCGGACCGGCATCGAACAGAGTGGCCCCAGATCAGGCCGACTCACCGCCTCCACCGGCGGGACGCCAGGCGACAGTGTACCCCCAACTCATCGTTTCCTGAGCAGGTCAAGGGGCATTCTCTCCCGAACCTCCTGGAGCTGACACGAGTGTCATGTCCTGACCGGGGAGGGGGATGGGCGAGCGGGCGCTGCTGGACGTGGTCGTTCCGGACGAGTTGCTCCGGACGGCCATTGCGCGCACCGGCACCGACGAGACCCTCGCCGACGTCCAGTTCATGCCCGGCGTGGGCGCCGGCGCCCCTCCGGCCCTCCTACCCCTTGTCCGCACGTGGGGTGTCGCACCGCTGGCCACGTTCGCCCTGGCCGGCTTTCTCGTGCAGATGCTCGATTCCGGCCTTGGCATCCTTGGCCCGGACATCCAGCGCACGTTCGGTCTGAGTGATGCCGGCCTCGGGGCGGTCGCGTTCGTTTCCTCCGCAGCGTTCCTGGGGTTGGGCATCCCGCTCGCGCTCTGGGGCGACCGCGGGCAGCGGCGGCACGCGGCGGCCGCCGCGCTGTTGACGTGGGCGATCGCCGTCCCGCTGCTCGCCTTCGCGCGGAACGTCTGGGTCTTCACGGCTCTCCTCGTCGTGACCGGGCTGGGGCGAGCTGCACCGAACTCCGTGCATCTCTCCTACATCGCCGACGCCTATCCCATCGAGGCGCGGGCGCGGGTCATGGCGTTCCATCGCGCCCATGAGCCGATGGCCCGCACGTTGGGCGCAGGCATCGTCGGCGCGATCGCGGCCCTCGCCGGCGGCACCGAGGGCTGGCGGTGGGCGATGATCGTCGGGCTGGTCGGGTTCCCGGTGGCGTACGCGCTGCGTCGGGTGCGCGAACCAGCCAAAGGCGTGCGCGAATACCACCACGTGCTCGACAACGCCGGCGTGCCAGACGAGCCATCAATGCGCGACCACACCGCGCCGACGCGTGTGCTGCTGGGAACCGCGGTGCAGCGGTTGCTGCGGATCCGAACGCTGTACTTCCAGTTCGTCGCCATCGCGGTGCTCGGGTTCGCGGCCGTGGGCATTCCGCTGTTCGGTTCCCTCTACCTCGATCAGGAGTGGGGGCTCGGCGTCGGCGCGCGCGCGGCGGTCTCTGTGCTCGTCGGCGGCGCCGCCTTCCTCGGGCTCCCGGTCGCCGGATTGGTCGGAGACCGGCTGTTCCGCCGCAGTCCCGAGCTGCCGCTCCTGCTGGCGGCCAGCTCGCTCGCGGCTTTCGGCGTGATATACGCCACGGCCCTGCACCTCCCCCGCCTCTGGATGGTCATCGCCGGGTTCGTGCTGGCTGAGGCGTGTCTCGCGCCGCTGGCCACCGCGATGACCCAAACGGTCGCGGCCTGCGCGCCTCCCGCGCTTCGCAGCCTCGCGTTCGCGCTGTTCGGCATCTACTCGCTCGTGTTCGGCGGGTTCGCGGGCGGGGTGATCCTCGGCGCGATCAGCGACGCCCGCGGCCCGCAGTTCGCGCTCACGCTCATGGGGCCGGTCACGATCATCGGCGGCTCGCTGCTCGCGCTGGGCTCCCGGCATGTGAAGGGCGACATCACACGGACCGTCGAGGAGATCCTCGAAGCGCACGAGGAGGAGCAACGGCAACGCGCCGGAGGAGTCCGGCACGCGCTGCAAGTGCACCACCTCAACGTGGCCTACGGGACCCAACAGGTGCTCTTCGACGTCAGCCTCGAGGTGGCCGAGGGCGAGGTGTTGGCCCTCCTCGGCACGAACGGCGCGGGCAAGTCGACGCTGCTGCGCGCGGTTGCCGGGCTCCAACCTCCGTCTCGTGGGACGACGCGCATCTTCGGAGCCAACACCTCGTACCTCGAGGCCGAACAACTCGTCGCGCTCGGGGTGACGATGCTTCCGGGTGGCAAGGTGACGTTTCCGAGCTTGACCGTGGACGAGAACCTGCGGGCCGGCAGCTTCAGCCTCCGGCGCGAGCCGCGGCTCGCAGCCGACATCGAACAGGTCTACGCCACGTTCCCGGTGCTGGCCGGCCGGCGAGATCAGCCTGCGGGCACGCTGTCCGGCGGCGAGCAGCAGATGCTGGCGCTCGGGCGCGCACTCGTGCACCGCCCGCGACTACTACTGATCGACGAGCTGACCCTCGGCCTCGCACCTATGGTCGTGGAGCAACTTCTCGGGATCGTTCGGGCGATCAACACCCGGGGCACCAGCATCGTGCTCGTCGAGCAGAGCGTGAACCTCGCCCTCACGCTGGCTGATCGGGCGGTCTTCCTCGAGCGCGGCGAGGTCCGCTTCGACGGCAGCACCGCGGAACTGCTGCGGCGCAACGACCTGCTCCGTCCGGTGTTCCTTGCTCCCACGAACGGCGCCAAACGGCCCCCCAGCCGGCGAGGTGAGGAACCGTGAGCATCCCACTGCACGTCGTCGTGCAAGGGCTGATCATCGGCCTGACGTACGGGCTGCTCGCGCTCGGGCTCGTGCTGATCTACAAGACCAGCAGGGTTCTCAACTTCGCCCACGGCGAGCTCGGCGCCCTGTCGGCTGTGCTCCTCGAACGCTTCGTCAACGACTTCAACTTCCCGTACTGGCCGACGCTGGCGCTCACGCTCGTGACCGCCGCGCTCATCGGGGCGGGCACCGAGTTGCTCCTGCGTCGTCTATTCACGCGGCCCCGCTTCCTGGTGATGGTGGCCACCATCGGCCTCGCCCAACTGCTGTTCGTGCTGTCGTTGCTCTCGTTCCTCCAGCCCGACGAGGGCGCACGAGCCTTTCCGGTGCCGTTCTCGCTCAAGGGCCACATCGACGTGTTCGTGCTGCAGCCCGGGCACTTTGTGATCCTCTTCTTCGCGCCGGTCGCCGCTCTATTGGTCGCGCTGTTCTTCTCGCTGACGCCGTACGGCCTCGCGGTGCGCGCCGCGGCCGAGAATGCCGACAGCGCCAGGCTCGGCGGAATCTGGGTGCGGCGTACGTCCACGCTCGCGTGGGCGATCGCCGGGGTGCTCTCGGCCGTGACCGCGATCATGGTCGGCCCGTTCCGCGCCAACGTCTTCGCTCAAGCCCTCGGGCCGAATCTCCTCG
>Ga0299913_10002653_pt1 | contig 14243 bp, 15 predicted proteins | sample RVTome_9_FD_201360 | JGI IMG/M metagenome (GOLD analysis project Ga0299913, IMG submission 201360) | Soil microbial communities from uranium-contaminated site in the Upper Colorado River Basin, Wyoming, United States - RVT155D38 (version 2) ... | reverse complement strand
GCTCCCGCTGCCTGTAGGCCTTCGCCTTCAGGAGCTGGCGCAGCTCCGCGTCGCGCACCTCGGGGGAGGCGTCGGCGCCCGAGTCGGTCGCTCGCTGGGGGAGGTCGTGCTCGAACTGGACCGAGAACTGCCCCTTTCCGACTTGCCTCAGCGCCCGGCCACTCCCGAGCGCGAAGGTGAGCGCGGCGACCGGGATCGTCGCGAGCACGATGATCAGGATCGCCTCGCCGTTGGAGAGCGCCAGGGTCAGCACCGGTTCAAGGTTAGACCGACCCCGCCACCGAGCCCATCCGCTAGGCTTAGGCGCCTGATTGACTGATCGGTCAATCAAGCGTTCCCCGGCGGCCTCCTTGGGATACGCCCGGCCGCCTCGAGCACCAAAGGAGCACACTCGCAGTGGTTGACTTCACCCTCACCGACGAGCAGAACGACCTGCGCGAGCTGGCGCACAACTTCGCCCGCAACGAGATCCGCCCCGTCGCCTGGGACTACGACCGCGACAGCACCTGGCCTCAGGAGATCATCGATAAGGCCTGGGAGGTCGGGTTGATGAACACCCACGTCGGCGAGGAGTACGGCGGCCCGGGCCTCGACTTCCTCTCCGGCTGTCTGATCGAGGAGGAGTTCGGCTGGGGCTGCTCGGGCATCGGGACCTCGCTCGCCGCCAACGGCCTGGCGATGACCCCGGTTGCCCTCGGCGGCTCGGAGGAGGTCAAGAAGGAGTTCCTCGGCATGCTCGCCGAGGAGCCGAAGCTCGCCTCCTTCTGCCTCACCGAGCCCGACGCGGGCTCGGACGTGTCCGGGATGAAGACCACGGCGAAGAGGGTCGGCGACAAGTACGTGATCAACGGCTCGAAGTGCTTCATCACCAACGGCAGCCACGCCGACTGGTACTCGGTCTACGCGAAGACCGACAAGGACGCCGGCCACCGCGGGATCTCCGCCTTCGTCGTTCCTCGTGACGACACCGTCACGATCGACAAGAAGGAGGACAAGCTCGGCCAGCGCGCCTCGAACACGGCGACCGTCGTGTTCAACGAGACCGAGGTCCCGGCGAGCCACCTCCTGGGAGAAGAGAACCACGGCTTCAAGCTGGCGATGATGACCCTCGATCGCACCCGTCCCGGCGTCGCGGCGATGGCCGTCGGCATCGGTCGCGCCGCGCTCGAGTTCGCGTCCGAGTACTCGAAGGAGCGCGTCCAGTTCGGCGTGCCGATCGCGATGCACCAGGCGGTCTCCTTCATGATCGCCGACATGGCGACCAAGGTCGAGGCCGGGCGCCTGCTCACCTGGCAGTCGGCCTCGCTCCTCGACCACGGCATCCGCAACACGCTGGCCTGCTCCCACGCGAAGCGCTTCGCGGCGGACTCGGCGATGGAGATCACCGTCGACGCGGTCCAGGTCTACGGCGGCTACGGATTCATCAAGGACTACCCGGTCGAGAAGCTGATGCGCGACGCCAAGATCATGCAGCTGTACGAGGGCACCTCGCAGATCCAGCGCCTGGTGATCGCCAAGGAGGTCCTGATGGGCCGCGACGTCAACGAGCCGATGCCCGAGTCCGTGAAGACGCAGACCGACGCGGCGAAGAAGGAGTCCGAGACGGCCGGCGCAGCCGCCTAGTCTCCCAGCCCGACGATGAGCGCACCCGTTGGCGTAACGGGAGACCTCCGCCCGCCCGCGGTGCGGCGCTCCCTCAGCTCGGGCCCAGCTTGGCCTTGATCTCGCAGCGGTCAACCGAGGCGCGCGTACCCGGTGTCTCCGCAGGGTCCATCGCGTCGAGGGCGGCCTCCGCCGCCGCCATGTCGTCAGCCGTCGCGAAGAGCTGGATCACGAGCGCGGTGCGCTGGTCCGCGTCGTGGAGAATCTGAACTTCCGTAGCGGGAATGTCCACCGGCGGTCCCTCGCGGGCCTCGGCCTCGGCCAGTCGCCCCGCCAGGTGATCGGGATCGACGTCGGTGAACCTGACGACGCGTGCATTCATGACCTCTCCTTTTTCGGTGCCGGCAAGGCGATCCTACACCGGAAGGCGGGGCGTCCTGTCGGCGGCTCGAGCGCGAGCCCGAGGTCGTCGCGGCTACGCCCGCCGGTTCGGGCTGACCGCGATCATCGCGCCGATCACGACCATCACGATCCCGGCCAGCACCACGTACATGGCCCATCCGTCGAGCGCCTGGATCGTGGCATAGCCCAGCGCGCCGAGGATCGCGAGCGCGATCCCGACGTAGATCGCCAGCGGCCGGGTCGTGCGGACACGGACGCCGGTGTCGCGTTCCCTCAGGTCCGGCCTGCCCAGCTGCATTCGCTGGTTCTCGGTCATGCGCGACATCTGTCTCTCCTCGACGTTGGCGGGTGCCCAGGCTACGCGGTTCGTGCGCGAGAGGTCGATGACCTCCGTCACAGACGGCCCGGCGCCCAGCCGCGCGCCTATAGTCGCCCCATGGCCCAGCGCGCCAAGCCGGGGAGAGGAGGCTCCAGCGAGGCCGCGCGCGACCCCGTCGCGCGCGCCGCGCGCAGTGCCCGCGAGCGTGCCGCCAGCGAAAAGGGCGGACCGGAATCGGAGGGATCGGGCAGGCGCGGCGGCCGCTCGATGGACGTGTTCGGAGGCGAGATCCGTCGTCGCGACGTCTTCCCGCTGCTGGTCCTGCACCTGATCGCGCGTGAGCCCGCCTATGGCAACCGCCTGATCGAGGAGATCGAGGGAATCACCGAGGGGGCGATCTCGGCCAACCCGAACACCATCTACCCGCTGCTCCGCGAGCTCGAGTCCCGGAGGCTGATCGAGGGGACCTGGGAGCACCCGGACAGGCGCAGCCGGCGCTACTACGCGCTCACCGAGGCGGGCAGGGCGGAGTATGAGCGGCTCCGCGATGAGGTCGAGCCGTTCCTCGACTCGGTAATCCGCTCGGTCTCGCTGATCAAGCGCGAGGTGTACGGGTGACCGAGGTCGAGGCTTCGCTTCTGATCGAGGCCTCGCTCGCCGAGACCTGGGAGCGCTACTTCGACCCCGGCGGCTGGCAGGCCTGGGTGGACGGGTTCGGCGAGATCATCGCCAGCGAGGGCTACCCGGAGGAGGGCGGGACCCTGCGCTGGAGCTCGACCGCGGCGGGACGGGGCGAGGTGATCGAGACCGTCGCCGAGCACCGCCCGCGCCGGCTGCACCGGATCGCCTTCACCGACCCCCAGACCGCCGGCGAGCTGACGACGTCGTTCGAGATCCGAGGCGAGGCCACCCACGTCACGCAGCGGCTGACCTATCGGCTGCTCTCCGGCGGGCCCTTCGGGTGGGTCTCGGACAAGCTCTTCATCCGCTCGCAGCAGCGGGGCTCGATCCAGCGGTCGCTGCTCGGCCTCAAGCACGAGGTCGAGGAGGCGGCACACTCCGCCGACCGGCCCCAGCCAGGTAGCGTTCCGCCCCGCTAAGCCCCCTCAGTACACACCCCGATCGGAGGGACATGTTCGTTTTCAAGGCCGCCGTCGTCGGCGCCGGCACGATGGGTGGCGAGATCGCCCAGACGATCGCCGCCGCAGACATCCCCGTCGTGCTCAAGGACGTCAAGCAGGAGTTCGTCGACGCCGGGCTCGACAAGGCCCGCGAGGTGACCAAGTCGCAACTCGACAAGCTGGTCGCCAAGGAGAAGCTGACCCCCGAGCAGGCCGACGCACGGCTGGACGAGGTGATCGGCCGGATCACGGGCGCGGTCGACTACTCGGGCTTCGGCGACGTCGACTTCGTCGTCGAGGCGGCCCCCGAGAAGATGGAGATCAAGCAGGCCGTATTCGGCGAGCTCGACGAGGTCACCCCGGGGCACGCGATCCTCGCGTCCAACACGTCCTCCCTCTCGATCTCGGAGATGGCCGAGGCGACGCTGCGCCCCGACCGGGTCGTCGGATTCCACTTCTTCTACCCGGCGTCGGTGATGCCGCTGCTGGAGATCGTCGAGGGCGAGGAGACCTCTCCCGAGACGACGCTCGCCGCCTACAACTTCGCCCAGACGATCCGCAAGCAGCCGATCACCTGCGCCGAGGTCCCCGGGTTCGTGGTCAACCGCATCCTCAACAGCGCCGTAGGTGAGCTGTGGCGGGCTCAGGAGGAGCATGGTCTCTCGATCCAGAAGATCGACGCCAAGGTCGCGGAGGCGCAGCTGGCGCCGATGGGCCCGTTCATCCTCACCGATCTCCTGGGCCTGGACACGGTGATGCACGTCGCCGAGCACCTCCACCGGTCCTACGGCGACAGCTTCTACGTCCACCAGGGGATGAGCAAGCTGGTGGCCGACGGGAAGCTGGGTGCCAAGTCTGGCGGCGACGGCTTCTACAAGGACGGCGAGCCGCAGCTCGAGGGCGAGGGTGAGCCCGACGACGAGCTGATCGAGACCTTCGGGTTGAAGGCGCTGGTGGAGGCCTGCCTCCTGCTCGAGGAAGGGGTCGCCGCGGCCCGGGACATCGACCTCGGGATGATGGCGGGGGCGGGTCTGGACCCCCGCCGCGGGCTGTTCCCGCCGTTGATGAAGGCCGACCTCGAGGGCCTTGACGTCGTCCTCGAGAAGCTCGAGCGGGCGAAGGACGCTCACGGCGAGCGGTTCGAGGCCCCGCGGGTGCTGAGGCGCCTCGTGGCGCAGGGCCGGCTGGGACAGAAGGCCGGGCAGGGCTTCTACGCCTACCCGCAGCCCGACGAGGGTGACCAGACCGAGACGGTGAAGCTCGAGACGCGCGGCGACGTCGCCATCGCCTGGCTCGCGAACCTGCCGATGAACGCGATCTCCCCGCAGGTGATCAACGACCTCGGCACGGTCTGGGAGCGGGTGAAGGCGGACGACGAGGTCGGGGCGATGGTGATCGCGTCCTCGGTCCCGGTGGTGTTCTCGGCGGGGGCCGACATCAAGGCGTTCACGCAGATGGACACCGAGGGGGGCAGGGAGCTGATCGACGCGGGCCATGAGCTGCTCCGCGACCTGGGGTCCAGTCGCGTCTCGACTGTCGCGGCGGTGAACGCCCTCGCCTTCGGGGGCGGCTGCGAGCTGGCGATGGCGTGCGACTTCCGGATCGCAGCCGAGTCGGCGGTGTTCGGCCAGCCGGAGATCAAGCTCGGAATCCTCCCCGGCTTCGGTGGCACCCAGCGGCTGCCGCGCCTGACCGGTCCGGGGAAAGCGCTGGAGATGAACCTGATCGGCGACGCGATCTCGGCCGAGGACGCCCTGGTCCACGGGCTGGCGAACCGCGTGGTCCCCGACCACGAGCTGTTCGACACCGCCGTGGCCTGGGCGCGCAAGCTCGCCGGACAGGCGCCGGTCGCGGTCGAGCTGGTGAAGCAGGCTTCCCACAAGGGAGACCTCGACGAGGGGATCGAGGCCGAGAAGCGGGCCTTCGCCGAGGCGTTCCTGAGCGACGACGCGAAGGAGGGCATCTCGGCCTTCCTCGGCAAGCGCACGCCGAAGTGGCAGGGCAGGTAGACAGCGCCGCCGCGGGGCGGCTCGCGGAGCTGATCCGCCGGTCGTCCTCAACCGTCGCTCTGACCGGGGCGGGGATCTCGGTGCCCTCCGGGATCCCCGACTTCCGGACCCCGGGGGAGGGGCTATGGACCAGGGTCGACCCGATGAAGGTCGCCCACATCGATGCCTTCCACCGCGACACCAGGGCGTTCTGGGAGTACTACAGGCCCCGCTTTCAGATGCTGGGCGACAAGCGCCCCAACCCCGCGCACGAGACCCTCGCCGAGCTCGAGCGCCGCGGCCTCCTGGACGGGGTGGTGACCCAGAACATCGACCGGCTGCACTCGGCCGCCGGCTCGGAGAACGTGGTCGAGGTGCACGGCTCGATCGCGACCTCGAGCTGCACCACATGCGGCGCCCGCTACGAGCTGGAGCGGGTCGAGGCGCTGTTCGACGAGGACGGGATCGCGACATGTGGCGGCTGCATGGGCAAGGTGAAGCCCGACGTCGTCCTCTTCGGCGAGTACCTGCCGGAGACGGCGATGGCCGAGGCGCAGGAGCTGTGCGCCGAGGCCCAACTGCTGCTGTGCGTGGGCTCCTCGCTCGAGGTCTACCCGGTGGCCGGGCTTCCCGGGCTGACGCTCGCGGGCGGGGGCGCCGTCGCCGTCGTCACGCGCAGTGCGACCCCGTACGACGACCGTGCGGCGGTGCGGCTCGAGAGCGACGTGGTCGAGGACCTGGGTGCCGTGCTCGCGGCGCTGGGCGAGCCTGCGCCGGCCGGCTGATCAGGGCCCGCGCCAAGCTCGGGTCAGCGCGCAAGCACCCGCCGGCGCCGCAGCACCCGCTCGCATAGGCCGATCGTCTCGGCCACCTCTGCCTCCCGGTCCGCGGACAGCTCGCCGGCCAGCGCCTCGTTCGCTGCGTCCCCGGTGATGCCGCGACGAGCTGCGAGCAGCCTCAGGTCGTCCGCCTGGCGGGCGAGCTGCTCGGAGGCCAGCGCGGCGGCGGCGCCGGAGGCGGCGGCGGAGGCGGCCTCGGCCGAGACCTCGGCCAGCAGCGCCTCCAGGCCCACCCGCAGCTGGAGCGCCGCCTCTCGCATCCGCTCGCCTTCGAGGTCCGCCCTGGCGCGAAGCAGGAGCGTCTCGCAGGCGTCCGTGGCCTCGCGGCGTCCGAGCGCTGCCGCCAGCCGCTCCTGCGGCCGCAGGGCGTCGGACCGGCGACGCGGGCCCGGGCGCACAGGCACCACCACGGCCTCGCTCCAGCGTCCGTCGGCGAGCTCGTCGCCGGTACCGAACCCGATCCGGGTCGCCAGAGCCGCCGCTTCCGAGACCCCGCCCCCGAATGGGTCCTGGGTCGCCACGCTGTGCGCGTGCAGGGCCCGGTTGAGGATGCCGAGGCCCTCGCCGACCAGCTCGCCGGCTTCCTCCCCCGATCCCGACGTCTGGCGCAGCCAGGCCTCCGCCTCCTCGCCGGAGGCGAACCCGCCCGGGCGGATGACCGTCGCCCTCGTCACCGGAACCTCGGGTGCCTCCTCGCGTGCCGCCCGAGCCCGCCCGCGACGCCGGCGTCCCCGGCGCATCGACGTCGCCAGCCCCGCGACCCCGCCGACGACGAGGACGTGCTCGACGCCGCCCGACGCCGAGCGCACCAGGTAGCGGCCATGATCGGGGCCGAGGCGTCCCGGGAAGTCGAACTGGACGAAGGGAAGGAGGTCGGCGGCGGCGCTCACCCGCGCTCGCGTCGCGAGGCTACTCGCCGACGTGGGCGGCAGAGGCGCGGTGGCGGCCGCCGGAGCCCCCGCCCTTGACCGACGGGAGCGAGAACTTCGACGGCTTGGTCGGGACCTCGGGGTTGTCGATCTCGGCGATGCGCCCGATCAGCCGCTGCCACTGGGCCGGCTTCAGAAGCTGCACGAACCGCTTGTCGGCCTTCGAGCCCGGCCCCGACGTCGGTGAGTAGCCGATATGCACGTGGTCGGCGTGATCGCTCATCGCGAAGCTCGGCCCGCCGAGGTCCATCAGCGTGATCACCTGGGACGGGAGCATCGTTCCCTGGAGCTGCAGGACGTCTCGAACCAGCGCGTAGGTGAGGGTCCCGACGCCCTGGTTTCCGAGCACCGGCTGGTCGTTGATGGCCGCGATGTCGATCGCGGACCCGAAGGAGTGGTGGCTGACGTTGCCGGAGGTGGTGATGCTGGTCTCGCGTCCGCAGAGCATCGAGGTGATCGTGAGGCGGTAGCCGCGCGCGGTCAGGTACTCGATGACGGCCATGATCCGGCGATCGATCTGGCCGCCGCGCACGTAGTCGCGGTCGCACGCGGCGAGCTGGACCCGCGGGTTCGCGAGCACGCGGCGCTCGAGCTGCTCCTTCGACATCAGCAGGATCTGCCCGATGCTGACGCCGGTGCCCTGGAACGGGTTCTTGCCGGCGGCGCGGTAGATGGCCGTGGCCTCGAGCAGCTTCCAGCCGTCGAGGATCGGCTTGGGGTCGATCTTCTTGGCGCCGCGGCCGGCGGGCTTGATCGAGAAGTTGACGTGCGGGGCGAGCTTGCCGTCGCTGCCGATGCGGCCGAGAACGGTGCCGGCCACGACCTTCGAGCCCTCGCGGAGCGCCTTCATCTCCATCGTGTCGCGGTCGAACTTCATCACGCCGCCGAGGTAGGACTTGAAGCTCTCGTAGCCCGGGAAGCGGCGGGCGAGCATCTCGTCGAGCTGGCCGGTGACGTCGGCCCGGCCGATGTTCTCCGGCCGCTCGGGGAGGGCGTAGAGGCGTTGGCGCAGATCCTCGGTGTTGAGCGGGCCGCCGTCGGCCTCCTCGGCGTCGGCGGTCTCGGAGCGTTTGGTGGAGGCGACCAGCTTCGAGCGCGAGTCGTCGTCCTTGCGCGAGGTCTTGGTCGCGGGCTCGGAGGGCTTCTCGTCCTTGCCGGGGGTGACGAGCCGGAAATCCTTGGCCGAGAGCTTGCGCTGCTTCGGCACCGGGTAGACCTCGGAGACCCGGCCCAGCTCGGCGTAGGTGAAGTGGTTGCCGTAGGAGTCCTCGAGGACGATGTGCTTGCCGAGCTTCTTGTTGTCGCCGATCTTGCGGATGACCCCGTCGTTGACGGCGACGACCGGAGCATCCTGCTTCGAGTAGATGTTGATCCCTCGACGTGTGGGTGAGGTTGAGACTACGTCGGCCGCGTTTCCGGCGACGCCCTTGCGGGGCGCCGAGCGCTTCGCCGCCTCGCGCTCGGAGATGTCGTCGGCGTAGCGGGCGTCGGCGGCGACCGGGAAGCGGGCGCCCTCGGTGAGGCCGGTGAGCGAGCCGACGAGATCGTCGGGGAGCTTGCCGTACTGGCGCGCGTAGAGGAGAACCTCGTCGACGTACCAGTCGGCGTGGTTGTAGGCGAAGATCGCGGTCCGCAGGTCGTCCTCGCCGCCGGCCGCGTTGAGGTAGCGGGCGGCGGCGCAGATCGCGTCGACCGGGTTGTAGGGGTCCTTGCGACCGTCGTTGTTGGCGTCGACGCCGTACGCCTTCCAGGTCGACGGCAGGAACTGCATCCAGCCGACCGCACCCGCCGTCGAGACGTTGAGGTTGGTGCCGAACGCGGTCTCGATCCGGTTGATCGAGGCGAGCACCTGCCACGGGATCGAGTACTGCGTCCCGCAGGCCTGGTAGATCGGCAGCAGGAACGGCGGGATCGAGAACTGGTCGATGACGAAGTTCGGGACGCCCACCGGCGCCGGGCCGAACTCGGCCACGGTCAGCGTCGGGTTGCTGCGGGTGGGTGAGCCGTCCGGGTTGCGATCGGCCGGCTTCTCCATCGGGTCGCCCGGACCGCCGCTGCCGCCTGAGCCGCCGCTGCCGTTGCCGCCGCTACCGCTGCCGCCGGAGCCGCCACCGTTCCCGCCGTTGCCACCGCCGCCGCCGCCACCCTCGCCGGGATCGCCGCCACCGCCGCCGGGGCCCGGGTCGGGCTCGGGGTCGGGGGTGGGGGTGGGGGTGGGGGTGGGGGTCGTGCCGGAGCCCGCCTCGGAGTTGTCGAGGGGGCCGCTACAGCCGCCGTCGGCGAGGTCGATCTTGCCGTCGCCGTCGTCGTCCTTGAGGTTGGAGCACTGGGGGAGCGAGTCGAGCGGCCCCAGGTCGTCGCCGCCGGGCAGGTCGATGCCGACGTCGGAGCCGGAGCTGTCGAGGAGGCCCCCCTGCGCGATCGCAGACCCGCCAACCACCGTGCCGGCGATGGCGAGCGCGATCGTTACAAGAATGTTCCGTCTCATCCCTCAAACACCCGGCGGGCTATCCGGCCCAGCCGACCCTCTTGAACGCCGCGACGATACCTGCTCCCGAGCGCATGAAACGCCAGTTGTCTGGATCTCGCCATTGAACGTTCGAACAGGCGTGGCAACCGTACCCGAAACCATCGGATCGATGCGCAGGTAGCTGAACCACTTAACCCTCGCCAAACAATCGGCATCCGCGCGTCCCGCCTTGAAGGCTCCGAGGGACCGATACCCTCAGGCCGCCCCGCCGGGACGTCAGAGGAGGAGCGGTTGAGCGAGGAGAGCGAGCACAGCAGCGGCATCAGGGCACGGGGCGAGGAGGCCCTGTCGGACCTGGCGGAGGCCCTGCTCGACAACCCGGTGTTCAGCCAGGCGCTCTCGCGGGCGCTCGGCGCCGGCGAGCGCGCGGTGCAGGCCCAGCGAACGGCGATGAGCGCGGTCGGCGTGCCTGCGGCGGCCGACCTCGAGCGGCTGGAGCGACGGCTTCGGTCGATGTCGGGGCGGCTTGAGGAGATCGAGGATCGCCTCGACGACCTCGGCGATGAGATGGCGGCGCTGCGCGCCCGGGCGCGCTCGTCGGCCGCGTCAACCGCCGACGACGGCTGAGGCCGCCCGTCCCAGCCGAAGCGACGCTCGCGCGATCCCTTCGTCGTCCAGCCGCTCGCCGCCGGACGAGCCGGCCACCACGAGCGCGCTGGCGATCGCGATTCCGAGCCGGCTTCCCACCGCCAGCGCCGCGGCAGTCCCGAGATCGACCACCTCGGCGCCGGCCGCGAGCCTGGTGGCGGTGCGCCGCGCGGCCTCGGGGTCGTAGTAGAGGTCGGTGCCGGCCACCACTACCTCCCGGAGGCTGTCGTCGGCGGCGAGCAGGGCGGCGGTGAGGCCGGGATCGGGTTCGACCCGGCTCCCGCCGGGGGCGCCGTCCGCACCGGGCGGAATCGCTGCCGCGGCCACCACCATCTCGCCGGGCGGCAGGCCGGGATCGATCGCGTGGCAGGTTCCGAGCCTGATCGCGCGCCTGACCCCGAGCCGGGCCAGCTCCTCGAGCACGACCGCGACGCTGGGACCGCCGATGCCGGTGGACTGGATCGTCAGCTGGACGCCGCGCGCGGTCGGCGCGGTGTAGCCCCACAGCCCGCGGGCGTGATTCGCCATCCGCGGCCCCTCGAGCAGGTCCTGGGCCAGGGCCAGCGCCCGGCCGGGATCGCCGGGCAGAAGCGCCTGGGGGGCGATCGAGGCGGTTGGGCGGAGGTGATCCGTCGGCGCGAGCTTCGACACAGACTCTAAGCTTCCCAACCTTGACCGAGGATCGCGAGGACAGAGGCGATCGCGGGGTCGGCGACGCTCTCCGCGACGCGATCGAGCGCACCCTGGCGGCAACCGCCGGGTCGGCTGCGAGCACGCGTGAGCGTGCCGGCGAGCTGGTCGATGAGCTCGCCCGGCGCGGGCGAGAGGCGAGCGGCGAGCTGACCCGGCGCGGCCAGGCGGCCGGCGCCGAGCTGGCGAGGCGGGGCCAGGACGCCGGCGCCGAGCTCGGCAAGCGCCTGGAGGTGCTCGAGCGCCGGCTTGCCGAGCTGGAGGAGGACCTGCGCCGCGAGGCGGGCGATTCCGGGACGGCTGCCGGCGACCGCGGCAAGGGGATCGATGAGGGCGGCGAGCCTAATTCTGAGGCTGAGGGTTAGTTAGTGGCCGCCGGACGCCGGGTGGTGGTCATCGGGGTCTCGGGGCATTGGGGCTCCGAGCTCGCCCGCCGGCTCGAACGCGACCCGGCGATCTCCTACCTCGCCGGGATCGACTCGCGGCCACCCGACGCCGACCTCGAGCGGACCGAGTTCATCGAGGCCGATATCCGCAACCCGGTCCTCTCGCGGATCCTGCCCGGAACCGAGGCCGACACCGTCGTCCACTGCGGAATCCTCTTGTACCCGGAGCCGGGGAAGCCGGCGCGGGTCCTGCACGACATCAACGTGATCGGGACCCTGCAGCTGCTGGCGGCGTGCGAACGGATGACGACGCTCGAGCGCGTGGTCGTCCGGGGCTCCGCGGCCATCTACGGCTGCGAGGGCGCCGCGCCGCTCTTCTTCTCCGAGGACCTCGCCCGCCGCCCCCCGCTTCGGACCCGGTTCCAGCGCGACATCTCGGAGCTCGAGGACTACTTCGCGAACTTCGCCCGGCGTCACCCCGAGGTCACCTGCTGCATGCTGCGCTATCAGCCCGAGCTGGGCCCCGGCCTCGACACGCCGCTGGCGCGCTACCTGTCGCTCCCGGTGGTGCCGGTCCAGCTCGGCTTCGATCCTCGCCTGCAGCTCCTCCATACCGACGACGCCACCGGGGCGCTCGTGGCAGCCGTCGCGAATCCGGTGCGCGGCGCCGTGAACGTGGGGCCGACGGGCTCGGTGTCCCTCAGCAGGATGCTTCGCCTGGCGCGGCGCCCGACGGTCGGCATCCCGCATCCGCTGTTCGAGCCGGCGCTCGCGCGGGTGGGCGAGCGGCTCGGGGTGGGGCGCCTCTGGGGTGACGGGGTGCGCTTCCTGCGCTATGGGCGGGGCGTCGACAACACCCGCCTGCGCGAGGAGGTCTCCTACGAGTTCGCCTTCGACGCCGAGGGCACGGCGCGCGACTTCGCGGCCGGGCTGCGGGGGCGAAAGATCGGGCCGGCCCTCCACCCTGGCGCGCTCATCGACCGCCTGGCTGGAGCGCGGCCGTGACCGGCCCGTCGGCGCCGGCGGCCGCGCCCGAGGCGATCGCCGACTTCCTGCGCCGGTTGCGCCTGGGGGTCGAGGACGGGATCGGCCCACTGGCGGCCGCCGAGGGGGCGGCCTCCGCTCTGCCGGATCGGCTCCAGCATGCGCTGGAGGTGGTCGGCCGCCGGCTCCGCGGCGAGTACCACGAGGACGAATGGGGCTTCGACGAGGACTTCGCCGAGGCGGTCTACCCCCTGTTCGAGTTTCTCTACGACGTCTGGTGGCGGGTCGAGGCCGAGGGAGTCCGCAACGTGCCCGCGCATGGCCGGGCGCTCCTCGTCGCGAACCATGCCGGCTCGCTGTTCCCCTTCGACGCCTCGATGATCCTGGGCGCGATCATGAAGCAGCACCCCCTGCCCCGCTGGGCGCGGTTCATGGTGCTCGACTGGGCGTTCGTGCTGCCGTATCTCTCGTCGTTCATGCGGCGCGTCGGCGGGGTCCCGGCGAGCCCGTTGAACGCGATGCGGCTGCTGGGCCAGGACGAGCTGGTGATGGCCTTCCCCGAAGGGGTGAAGGGGACGGGCAAGCCGTTCTCGCAGCGCTACCGGCTGCAGCGGTTCGGCCGCGGAGGCTTCGTCGAGATCGCGCTTCGAACCGGCTCTCCGATCGTCCCGGTGGCCGTCGTCGGCTCGGAGGAGATCTACCCGAAGATCGGCGAGAGCCGGGCGATGGCGAGGGCGGTTGGCGCGCCGTTCGTGCCGATCACCCCCACGTTTCCGCTGCTGGGGCCGCTGGGCCTGGTGCCGCTGCCGGCGCGCTGGAGGATCGAGTTCTGCGAGCCCGTCGACCTCTCCGGGCACGGCCCGGACGCCGCCGACGACCGCCGGGTCGTCTTCGACATCTCCGAGCAGGTGCGCGAGACGATCCAGCAGAAGCTGTACGAGAACCTGGCGAAGCGCGGCTCGGCGTTCCTGTAGCGCGGAGGCCAAGGGCCCCGCCGCCGCGCTTGCGGCATTAGACTCAAGCCTGATGAGCAGCACGGCTGTCGCTGCGAGAAGCGAGGCGACCGAGTCGCTCGCACCCTCACGCGCCGAGTTCCGGACGCTGCTCGAGCACGTCCTCAGTGACGTCGACGCCGACGAGAAGCTCGGTGCGCTCCTGCGGGCGGCGAGCCTCCGAGTGCGTTTCCACTATCCCGACCTCGGGATGATCCTCAACGTCGCCGCCAGCGACAGGTCGGGCCACCACCTGCGGTGGGCGTTCTCGGACGATGTCCCCTGGTCCCCGAAGCTGAGGATGGAGATGGACTCGAGCGTCGCAAACCGCTACCTCCAGGGCCGCGAGAGCCTGGCGGTGGCGATCGCGCGCGGCCGGGTCCGCGTCAAGGGCGACTCGCGGGTCGCGCTGCTCTACCTGCCCGCGATCAGGCTCGTGTGCGAGCCGTACCGGCGGGTGCTCGCCGCCGAGTACCCGCACCTCGCCAGCGGATAGCCGCAGACGTCGCCGTTGACACCTCGTCCCGGCGGGCGTAGGGTGGACGGTGAGAAGAAGGCAACAGGCCGCAGTGGCCCAAGCCCGCTCGCCCCCTGGCGACTGGGACGGACTGGCGAAGGGCTCGCAAGGCGCTGAGGCGCCGCAGGCCGACGTCGCGGGCCGTTACGCCCGCAAGCGACGGGGCCACGTGTCCCGTCGCTGCGTTCGGGCCGGTCTCGCGCCCGCCGCCGTCACAGATCGCTCGGCCCCCGGGCGGTAGCGTGCGGGCCATGCCCGACGAGTCGATCCCGCTGAGCGAGGCCGCCCGCGTCTCGGGCGTGCCGGCCTCCACCCTCAAGCGCTGGGCGCAGGAGCGCGTGATCCCGATCCGTGGT
>Ga0299913_10002652_pt1 | contig 14245 bp, 11 predicted proteins | sample RVTome_9_FD_201360 | JGI IMG/M metagenome (GOLD analysis project Ga0299913, IMG submission 201360) | Soil microbial communities from uranium-contaminated site in the Upper Colorado River Basin, Wyoming, United States - RVT155D38 (version 2) ... | reverse complement strand
CTGGTTCCGGCTCTTGACCAAACACATCCTGCCGAACGCGATGTGGGCTCTGATCGTGTTCGCCACCACCTACACCGCCGTCGCCGTGACGGCCGAGGCGCTTCTCACGTTCCTCGGGGTAGGACTCGATCTGCCTGCGATCTCGTGGGGGCTGATGCTGGCGCAAGCGCGCTTTAGGAGCATCGACAACCCACATCTGCTCATCCCGGCGGTGTTCCTGGCCCTGACCGTCGCCTGCTTCGTGCTCGTCGGGGAAGCGATCCGCCGAGCCTTGGATCCGGAAGAGTGAGCATGGGCCGATTCCTGCTTCGCCGGATAGCTCGGGGCGCGTTCACCATGTTCCTGTTGACCCTGATCGTCTACGGCGGCTTGGCGCTTCTACCGGGCGATCCGATCCGGGCTCTGTTCGGACCGCGTAGACCCGATCCGGTCATCTATCAGGCGGTGAGAGACCAGTTCAATCTCAACGAACCCTGGATCGTGCAGTTCGGGCTGTTCCTGAGAGACCTGCTGTCCGGCGACCTCGGTCACAGTTTCCCAGGCGATCTCCGCGGGCAGACCAGGGTCGGGCCTGCGGTCAGAGATCTACTCGACCCCGCGATCCCGGTTACGGCCCGCCTCATCCTTCCGGTCCTGGCGATCCAGATCGTCGCCGGAGTCTTCGCCGGAGCCTTCTCCGCCGCGTACCGCAAACGGCCGGCGGGCACGGCCGTGTACGCGATCTCGGTGGCCGTCCTGGGCATCCCCGTCGTCGTGCTGGCTTATTTCCTGCAAACCAGCTTCGGTTACCAACTCAATTGGCTACCGGTCGCGGGGTTGACGGAGTGGCCCAGCTACATCCTTCCGGTCACCAGTCTCTCCTTGGGGACCACCGCCCTCGTGATCCTGATGACGAGATCCCAACTCCACGACGTGCTGCGTCTTCCGTTCATCAAAGCGGCGGCTGCACGTGGCATAAAAACGCGTCGCCTGGTCGGCGTCCACGCCATGAAGGTCTCGCTCGGGCCGGTCGTCACGCTCGTCGCGGCCAACCTCGGACAGTTGATAACCGGTCTGATCATCGTCGAGACGATCTTTGCGATCCCGGGCGTGGGAAGCATGCTCTACCGGGCGATCTTCGTGCGCGACCGCGCGCTATTGATCGGCCTGCTGATGGCCACGACCGCGTTCGTCATCGTGGCCAACATCGTGGCCGAGGCCGCCCACATGCTGCTCGATCCACGCACGCAGAACGAGCCGCAGGAGAACTAAGCCCTCACCTCTAGGATGCGGGGCATGGGAAAAGCTGTGGTCATAGGCCTGGACGGCGCCGCCTGGCACCTCCTCGACCCACTCTTCGAGGAAGGGGCCATGCCGCGGCTTAAGGCACTCCGGGAGCGAGGGGCGTGGGGAACCCTGAAGTCGACCGTACCCACCTACACGCCCCCTGCGTGGACGTCCGCGGCAACCGGAGTGAATCCGGGGCGCCACGGGATCTACGGATTCATCGAGGGCCACGCCCAACACACACAGGAGCTCGTGCACTCGGGAAAGATCAAGGCCCCCACGGTCTGGGAGATAGCCAACGCCCAAGGCGCGCGAGCCGGCATCTACAACCTGCCGCTCACGTACCCGCCGCGGAAGCTCGAGGGATGGATGGTCTCCGGGATGATGACGCCCGGCTACGGCGAACAGCAGCGCGGCTTCGTCTATCCCCACGAGCATGAGGCAAGGATCCTCGAGTGGGCGCCCGGATACGTCGTCGACGTCAGCGCCAACTACGAACAGGACTGGCGAGACGCCGCGCTCTGCGACAGGGCCCTCGTTTCGATCGAGCAGCGCGAGAAGGTGTTACGGGGCTTGCTCGAGCTCGATGCACCCGAGGTCGTCTTCTCGGTGATGGAAGTTCCGGACCGGTTGCAACATGTGTATTACCGCTACATGGATCCCTCCGACGAGCTGTACGACTCACCGGAGGCCGAGCGGTTGCGGCCGGCGATAGCGAGCTGCTTCGAGGCGATCGATCGAGTCGTTGGAGTCCTCGAGGACTACGCGGGAAGCGACGGAGGCATCGTCGTCTGTTCCGATCATGGGTTCACAGCCTGGGAGGTGAGCGTCCACCTCAACGCACTGCTCGCCGAATGGGGTTACTTGAAACTCAAGCCCTCTGCGAAAGCCATGCAGACGGGGGCGGCTCGCAAGCTGGTCCCTATCGCGAAGAGGTTCCTCCCACGTAGGGTGGCGCGCGAGGCCAAGGGCCGCACCTTCGCGGCCGTCGATTGGAGCAAGACCCGCGCCTTCGCCTCCCCGATCCCTCAGCAGGGCCTCTTCATCAACCTGAAAGGGCGGGAACCCCACGGCATCGTTGAGCTGTCGGAGCTGGAAGTGTTGAAGGACGACCTCGTCCAGCGATTCGCAGGCCTGCGAGCACCTGATGGGACACCGGCTACGGATCGCGTCTACCGCTCGGAGGACGTGTTCCACGGAGAGGCCCTGAAGGGGGCGCCAGACGTCCTGCCCGTGCTCCGCGACCATCGCTTCGAGCTCGACGACGAGCTCTTCCACACACAAGCGTTCACCGACCTGCGCCACTTGCCCCGAGGTGTGCACCATCCCGACGGTGTCGTCGTCGTGGCCGGGCCCGGCGTGCGGTCCGGGACACGGATCTCGGGAACGGTGATGGACGTGACCCCGACGCTGCTCTATCAGGCCGGGCTCGAGGTCCCCACCGGACTCGACGGCAACGTGCTGACCGATGCCTTCGATCCGAAGCACCTGGGAGATCACCCGGTCGGAACCACCGCGCCCCTATCATCAACACAGGAGGAGGAGGCCTCGCCCTACTCCGCGGAAGAAGAGGCCATCATCGAGGAGTCCCTTCGGGGCCTCGGGTACCTCTAGGGGGGCGCATGGCACAGCCCGCAACCATCTTGGAACCACAGTCGACGGTCGCGCGTCAGCCTCTGCAGCGGAGGAGCGCGAAGAGGATCGCTGTGCGCGCGCTGGCCGACGCGGTGGCCGTATCGGTCGCGCTCTTCGGAGCGTCGATCATCAGGTTCGAGATCATGGACGCGGCCCCGGCGGCGCGCTGGGATTACACCATCATCACGGTGGCCGCGGTCCCCGTCTGGATCCTGCTGTTCTATCTATACGGGCTATACGAGCCTCGCCAGGTCCTCGGACCCGTCAACGAGTTCAAACAGGTCTTCCACGGAGTGGTCGCCGGCACCGTCGTCATCTTCATCGCGGACTCCATCGCGAACATGAACCTCGCTCGAGGCTGGGCGCTGCTCGCGATGGTGACGGGCTTCCTCTTCGTGGGTGGCGAACGCCTCTTGGTACGCAAGACATTGCACTTCCTGCGCAGACGCGGCGGAGACACGACCCGGACGATCGTCCTGGGGGCGAACCACGAGGCCCGGACGGTGGCGAAGACGCTCGAGCGGGAGGGTTGGTTGGGCTACAAGATCCTCGGCTTCGTCGACGACGAAGCCGAGCCGGGAACCGAGCTGGGGGACGGCAAGAAGGTCATTGGCACCTCCGCTCAACTGAAGGAACTCATCGAGCAGCGCAACGTAAGCCTGGTACTCGTAGCGGCCTCCGCCTTCGACACCACCTCGCTCAACCGGCTTTTCTGGGAGCTACAGGACATAGACGTGGACCTTCAGATCACGTCTGGAACGATCGACCTGATGGCGTCGCGCATGATCGTCCAATCGGTCGCAGGAGTTCCTTTGCTCTACGTGCGCCGGACCGGGATGAACCGGGCTCAGAAAACGATGAAGCGTGCGCTGGACATGACCGGATCCGGCCTTGGCTTGCTACTCCTATCCCCGATGTTGATCGCGGTCGCGCTGTGGATAAAGAGGGACTCGACAGGTGGGGTCTTCTTCAAACAGGTCAGGGTCGGCCGCGACGGAGCACCGTTCGAGTGCTGGAAGTTCCGTTCGATGTACGAAGACGCCGAGGACCGCCGGGCCGAGTTGGAACATCTGAACGAAGGCTCGGGATTGCTGTTCAAGCTCGCCGACGATCCGCGTGTAACGAAGGCCGGAAAAGTGCTACGTCGCTACTCTCTCGACGAGCTTCCGCAGCTGTGGAACGTGCTGCGCGGCGAGATGAGCCTGGTCGGCCCCCGGCCCGCGCTGCCTTCGGAGGTCGAGCAATACGACGACTGGGTCCGAAACCGGCTCAAGGTGAAGCCCGGGATGTCGGGACTGTGGCAGGTCAGCGGGCGCACGGAGACGTCTTTCTCCGACTACATCCGCTACGACCTCTTCTACATCCAGAACTGGTCGCTCTCCCTGGATCTATGGATCCTGTGGCGAACCCTTAGAGCGGTGTTCAGCGCCGAGGGAGCGCACTAGCTCTCGGCGAGCGCCGCCTCGACCTTGTCGATCAGGTCCGCCGACGTGAAGGGCTTCTGGAGATAGTTCTCGTCCGCTTGAAGGATCCCGTGGCGCCCGATCATGTCGTCGGAGTAACCGGACATGTACACGATCTTCGTGCCGGGCCGCAGCGCATTGACGTGAACGCCCAGTTCGCGTCCGGACATCCCCGGCATAACCACGTCCGCGAGCAACAGATCGATGCGGCCTTCATAGCTTCGGCACATCGCCAGGGCGGCATCGCCGGTGTAGGCATGCAGGACCTTGAACCCGGCCCGGTCGAGAATCCTTGCCACCGCCGTGCTGACATCGGGGTCGTCCTCGGCCAGCAGGACCACTCGGCCGCTCGGCGCGGTCGGACGGCTCGTAGTCGGCGGTGGCTCGACGTCCACGGACCCCTCCGCCGCCGGCAGATAGACCTTGAACGTGGATCCGATCCGGGGCTCCGAATGGACCGAGATCCGTCCCCCGGCCTGACTGACGATCCCGTAGACCATGGACAAGCCCAGGCCCGTGGCCTCCGCCTTGCTCTTGGTCGAGAAGAACGGCTCGAAGATCTTCGGCACGACGTCTCTCTCGATCCCGTGACCGGTGTCGCTGACGGAGATGCACACGTACCTCCCCGCCGGCAGCGGATCGAACCCCTCCTCCATCTCCTCGGTGAGAACCACGTTGCTGGTCTCGATACTGAACGTGCCGCCTTGAGGCATCGCGTCTCGGGAGTTCACCACCAGATTCATCAGGACGTGACCGAGTTGGTTCGGATCGATCTGGGTCAACTCGAGGCGGGGGTCGAGCTTCAGCAGGATCTCGATCCTCTCCCCTACCGCCCGCCGCAGCAGGTTCTCCGTCTCCTCGATCACGTCGTTCACGTTCAGGACCTTAGGGTCGATGATCTGCTTGCGGCTGAACGCGAGGAGTTGCCGGACCAGAGAGGCCCCCCGCTCGGCTGCTCCGGCGATCAGCGTGAGATCCTCCCGCGCGGGGTCGTCCGATACGAGCCCCTCCTCGATGAAGCGAACGGAATTCTGGATCACGAGAAGGAGATTGTTGAAGTCGTGCGCCACGCCTCCTGCGAGTTGACCGACACTTTCCATCTTCTGCGCCTGGCGCAACTGTTCCTCGAGGACCTTCCTATCCGTCACGTCCTCGACGATCCCCGCCACGCGCGTGACTTTGCCGTCCTCGTTCCGAACCGGAAAACCTTTGTCGTGCACCCACCTGATGGATCCGTCGGGACGCAAGAGGCGATACTCCATATCGAAATCGAGAGCCTTGAAGGCCGTCCTCTGAACGCGCGGCCTGTCTTCGGGATGGATCCTGTCTAGGAATCCTTTGGGGTTTGCGATTACCTCTTCCATCGACATGTCCCACAGCTTCTCGAATTGCGGGCTGACGTAGAGGACCTGCTGAGACTCGCGGCTCGACAGATAGAAGATCTGGTCGATGTTCTCCGTGATCTGCCGGACGAGCCCTTCGCTCTCCCGTAAGGCCTGCTCGCTCCTCCGCAGCTGCTCGCGTTCCGCGACCCGCTCGGTGACGTCGCGCGCGATGCCGCAGATCCCGACGAAGCGGTCACCGTCCATGCTCGGAAAAGAGTTCACGTCGAGGACCACGTGGCTGCCGTCGGGTCGCTCGACGGTCACCGTCACGTTAAGAGTCGCTTCACCGGCGGACAGCTTCTGAAACGACTCCAGTGGGACCTCGGTCTGGTCCGGAGGAAAGAAGTCGAGGAAATGCGCCCCGATGATCTCCTCACGCGGCCGCCCGGAGAGCTGAACGGCGGCAGGATTGACATCGATGATCTCGCCGGCGGGGTCGACGCAGAAGACGGCGTCAGGATTGAGATCGAACAGCATGTAGCCGCGTACGTCCGCGCTGATCCCGTTGCTACGTTCCCCCGCCACTGTTTCCGACCCCTCATCTGAATGAGACCCCGGGGGACCTTACCAAGTCGAGCTCGGTCCGGTCCGGTACGGAGGGGGTGCCGCCGGTCCGGCAGAGGAGTACGCTCTAGGAATGCTCGAGGAGATCGTCGTCACTGTCGATGACAGCCCGGGGGTGCTCGCCCAGATGGGAGAGCTCCTCGGCAGCTCGGGTGTGAACATCGAAACGCTGTCCGCGTCGTCGTTCGACGGTCGCGGCGTGATCCATCTGGTCGTGGACGACGGAGAGGACGCCGCCGAGCTGCTCGCCTCAAACGGCTTCAACGTGACGGGATCGCGGCCGGTCCTGACCACGACGCTCGACGACCGTCCCGGGGAACTCGGCCGCTACTGCCGCCGCCTGGCCCGCGAAGGCGTCGACATCTCGGCCGCCTACGTGGTCAAACGAGGCGACGGCGAGACCGAGCTCCTGTTCGCGGTCGACGATCTGGAGAGCGCGGCACGCGTCTAACGCACACGCGCAGAGAGCCCGCCGAAGCGGGCCCCCTTTTTGGTTCCTGAGCTCTAAACGGTCGTGCGAGCCGTGGCCGCCCCTGCGGTTCCGAAGTAGACGGCTGCCGCACCCGAGACCAGGTGCAGGAAGTTGTCGGCCTGGTTGATCTTGATCAGATCGTCCAGGAAGTCCGTCGCAACGAACCCGATCAGGGCTACGAAGAGGTACGCGACACCTACGGCCAGGCAGACGGTCTTCGCCGTGTCGTGCTTGCTCGACCCGAACAGCAGCGCCCCACCGATCAGCAGGTGGACGATGTTGTGAAGGGCGTTCACGTCGAAGATCCCGAGGATCGGCTCGTTGACGAATCCAAGCAATCCCACGATCACGTAAACGGCTCCGAACACCAGGGCGAACATCTGGGTCGGCGACTTACCTGCGGTGACTCTCTCTGCCACTTCTTCCCCCTTCGCGATCTCTCCAACTGACCTCTATCGGACGTCTCCATTGTCCATCCGGTTACCGGTTCGTGCCCGGATGTCTGATTACGGCCGTAATCAGGGCCCATAAAGCGCAACTATTTACGGCCGTAATCAGTTGCGCGGTTCGGGGTTAGAGGTAGCCGAGATTGCGCAGGGATTCCTCGATCTGGGCCTCCTCCTCGGGGGAATAGGCGGTGGCCTCGGCGCCGGATCCCGCGAGCGGCAGCTGCATGGCCTCCACCTCGACGGGCCGGGACGACAGCAGATCGGGTGGGAGGAGCTCTTCCAAGACCCGACCGTCCATCTCGGGAAGCTTGCAACCGGCCAGGTACAGAGCGGTGGGAGCGATGTCGTAGAGGCGCGCCTCCGCTCCCGACCCGCGGAAGATGCCCGGCCCCGAGACCCCAAAGACGCCATCCATGTGATGGAACCCCCGCGGCAGGCCGCGATAGTCGTCAAGGATCGCGGGCGAGTAGAGCCCGTCGGAGAGCTCGTAGGAGTAGGCGCGACACACGGGGAAGAGATCCGGCGCCTCGATCGCCTGCGGACCGTTCATCACCTCCTCGCGCTTGTAGACGCGGTCCACCACGGGCTTGCCGTCATCCGGATCCCTCAGCGAGCCGAGTCGCTCGATGATCTCGTCCCGCACGGCTTCGTAATCGCTCTCGGGCACTATCCCCCGGGGTTCGCGTCCGGCGAGATTGACGTAGATGCCTTGCTGTGGGATCGGGGCCGAGAACGCCTTCGTCTTCGACCAGTCGATGGAGGACTGCGCGGCCCCCTTTGCCCTCTGCCAAACGGACTTCGGCAAGGCCTTCTTGGCGCGGCGGGCGAGCTTGCGAAGACCGGCCGAGCGCGAGACCGCGCCGCCGGCTCCCCCAACCGTCAGGAGCCCCCACTCGCGCAAGGCGACGTTCACGTTCACGCTCTTGTCCTTGGGCCCGAACCCGTGATCCGACATCGTGATCACGTAATCGTCGCCTACCCAGTCGAGAAGATCGCCGATCATCTCGTCCATCTCGTCGAAGAAGCTCCAGGCGCGCTCGCGGATCACCTTCGCCTCTTCGGAAGCGAAGAGCTTCTGACGAGGATCGATGTACTTGTAATGCACGTGCATCAAGCGGTCGGGTTGTTCGAGAACGGCGAACAGGATCGGGATGTCGCCGTCGCTCTCCAACAGGTACTGAAGCGCGCTGCGCTTCTTGGTGAGGTTGCGCGACAGACGTTCGATGATGTCGGTCGACTTCCAGTCCTCGGCGTAGTTGACGTCGATGTCGATCTCGTAGGAGCCCGTCTGCGCCACCAGGGCTTCCCTGAGCGACTCGGGGTGGGTGAAGCGCTCCGGCGTGTGGCCGCCCCCTTCGGGTGTGAGCATCCCGGACACCGCCCAACCATCGACCGGCGGGGCCGGGTACGTCATCGGGATGTTGAACAGACCGATCCGCTTGCCCTGCGCGTTCGCGGCGTTCCAGATCGCAGGAGCCTTTACCTTGTCGAGCCGGACGAGGCCCCGGTTCTGCTGCACGTTGCCGAGCGTGAACCCGAAGATGCCGTGCTTTCCCGGATTCACTCCCGTGAAGATCGAGGTCCAGCCGGGCGGCGTGTAGGGGGGCACGGTCGAGGTCAGGATCCCCGACGCGCTTCGCTCCAGAAGCTCCTTGTAGCGAGGCATATGACCGGCCTCGAACGCAGGCTTCAGGACCGAATAGGTGATCCCGTCGAGCCCCAACAGCAAGACCTTGCGCGTCATCCCGGCCCACCTTTGTACGAAAACGCCCCTCTGACGGGCGTTTCGGTCCAAAAGTGCGTCCGCGGCGTCATCTGAGTCGTCTCCACACGGTCAGCAGGATAGCCACCGAGACCAGCGCGATCCCCACGATCAGGCCCTCCAGGACGAACCCGGTGATCGGCCCGAAGACGAACACGACCGCCTGCACGTCGGGCATGCCGGGGGTCGGCAACAGCCGGTACCGCGCCAGCCGCTGCGACCAGGCCCCGCCGATGCCCCCACCGGGCTCGCCCTTGTCGGCCCCGGAGATCTCGAGGAAGTAGTAGGCCAGCACGATGTATGCGACCACGATCATCAGATCGAGGGCTTCAAATCTCCCTTCGAGCCAAGGGGTCAGGAATTGATACCGCCCGCTCGGTTCGACGATCTGGTTCCGGTAGACGAAGGCGGCCAGACCCAGGGAGGCGCTGGCCCGGCGGCCGCCGTCGGCGAGGGCGTCCAGGGCCTCGCCCTTGTCGCTGGTGATCCCGGTGGCTCGGGCCAGCTTGCCGTCGACGCAGTCGGTCACGAAGGCGAGATAGAAGGCGATCCCTCCTGCGATCAGGCCCCAGCGCTCGCCGGTCGCGAAGAAGACCCCCACCGAGAGCCCGCTGACCAGGCTCAGCATCGTGACCTGATTGGGGGTCAGCAGCCTGCGCTTTGCCAGGAAGTTCGTGAGAGGGACCGCGACGGGGTCCGTCAGCAGGACCGTGAACCAGTAGTCGCGTTTCTTGGCGCCGCGCGCGTCCGCGTCGAAGCGGCTCATTTCGCGCTCGGTTCGAGCGCTGGGTCGACGAGGCCCCTCCCCCGCAGCTGCTCCCAGGCTCCGGCGATCATCCCGGTGACCAGACCGGAGTCCTTGGTCTGCACCGCCTTGCCGACGTTCAAGATGAACAGGCCGAGCCATGCCCACCACAGCGCGCCTTTGTGGAGGGTGTCCTGCGGCATCAACTTGCGATGGAGATAGAACTGGTTCGCCAGGTTCATGCGCTGCAGGTTATGAGAGTTCAAGCGCTGGCTCGGGCTCTTCAGATGATCGCAGCGCGCCTTCGGTGTCTGCACCAAGACGTAGCGGCGCGACACACGGTAGGAGAAATCGATGTCCTCCTTGTACGCATAGCCGGACAGCGCCTCGTCGAAGCGCTCGTGCTCGAACACGTCGCGCCGGTACGACATGAACCACCCGTTGAAGTACTCGAGCTTGCGCACACCGGCAGAATCGGAGACGCCCTCGGCGTAGAAACCGGCGCGCACCTTTCCGCTGGCCTCCGGCCACCATCCCCCGATCCCGAAGATGCGGCGGTAGATACGGGTTCCGAGTGACGGACGCGCCGGCCGGGCCGGGGTCGCTCTGACACCGCCGAGCTCCGGCCCCCAGCGCTCGTACTCCGCCAGCACCTCCTCGTGGCAATCGGAGGCCAACCAGACGTCGTCGTCGATCAGGAACACGGGGTCGCCCGTGGTGCGATCGATGCCGACGTTGCGCTGCACCGTCAGACCTCTGGGGGCCGGGTGGTGGTAGTCCAGGCGGATCCCCGCTTGCTCGCACAGCTCCTCGATCGCCCCTCTTGTGGGTGTCTCGTCGCTCGAATCGACGATGCACAGCTCGCCCGGCAGCACGGTCTGTGAGACCAAGCTCTCTATGGTCCGCAGTAGGTCGTCGGGCCGGTTCCGCGTGGCGATCACGAACGCCGACGATGCCCTATTCGTCTTGTTTTCCACGGCGAGCAGGTTACCTTCGCAGTCATGTCTGCTCTCAGGTCGTCCTCGCGCGGCCCCACGCTCTTCCGCAAGAAGAAGCGGCGGGTGCTGCCCGTCGTTCTGGCCGTGGCCGTGCTGCTTGCCGCAGGCGGCGGCTACCTCTTCCTGACGCGCGACCGGACCGAGGCGAATCCGGAACGGGTCAAGCTGGTACGCGCCTGCGACGTCGAAGTCGAGATCCTCGAGAAGGTCTGGCGTGGCTACGTGCCCGGTCGGTCCGGCGACATCCTGACGATCGAACAGCTGCCCAACCAGTACGGCACCCGCCACTCCACGCCGTTCGCCTACACCCAGGATGTTCCCCTTGTGCTCTACGGGCCCGGATTCATCAAGAAGGGGGTAACCAGCGACCGCGTGACGACGGTCGCGGACCTCACGCCCACCTTCGCCGAGCTCCTCGACTTCGAACCGCCACCCGAGGCCGTGGGCAAGCCGCTCGCCGAGGCGCTCTTACCCGAGGGCAGGAGGAACGGACTGCCCAAGCTCATCTTGACACTGGTGTGGGACGGCGGCGGGGACAACGTGCTCGAGTACTGGCCGGAGTCGTGGCCCGAGCTCAAGGCCTTGATGGCCGAGGGATCGAACTACACGCAGGCAACCGTGGGCTCGTCGCCTTCGATCACTCCCTCCACTCACGCCACGATGGGAACGGGAGCGTTTCCGAACCGTCACGGCTTGTCCGACACCAAGATGCGCGTGAAGGGAGAGATCGTCGACGCTTACGACAGCTCCTCTCCCAAGTTCCTCGAGATCGACACTCTCGGCGACACGTGGGACATCGAGAACGACAACGAGCCGCTGGTCGGGATGATGGCGCGCGACACCTGGCACCTCGGGATGATCGGTCACGGCGCCTACAACGAGGGTGCCGACCACGATCTCGCCGTCATGGACGACCTCGGAGACGTGGAATTCCGGACGAAGGAGGACTTCTACTCGATGCCCGACTACGTGCTGGGCAACCCGGGCCTGCAGGAGGCCATCGACGAGGTCGATCTGCGAGACGGCGAAGCGGACCAGCGCTGGCTCGACAATCCGCTGTTGCCGATCGACGGCAAGATCCGCTACACGCCGGCATGGTCGATATACCAGACGAAGATCCTCAAAGACCTCATCACGAACGAGGGCTTCGGAGCCGACGACGTGCCCGATCTCTTCTACGTCAACTACAAGGCCACCGACCTAGCCGGACACGAATGGAACATGGTCGAGCCGGAAGAGAAAGAGAACCTCGAGGAGCAAGACCGTCAGCTCGCGGAGCTGGTGCGGTTCCTCGACAACGAGATCGGACGCAGGAATTACGTCCTGGCGTTCACTGCGGACCACGGGCAGACCCCGTACCCGTCGGAGACCGGCGGCTGGAACATCATCATGAGAGAGGTCGCGGCGGACATCGAGAGGGAATTTGACAACGCCACCCCCGAGAGGCCGTTGATCCTCGGGAACCGCGGGTACCAGATCATGTTCGACCGCAAGGAGCTGCGACGCAACGAGATCGATCCCGCCGAGATCTCGGCCTTCCTTCGCACCTACACGATCGGCGACAACGCGCCGAGTGAGGGTGACCTCGGGGCATTCGAGGATCGTGTCGACGAGCGAGTCTTTCTCACCGCGCTTACTCCGGACGAGCTCAAAGACGCGCTGGATTGCGCCAGGACCCGCGACTAGCTACTACGTCTTCTTCAGACGCGCCCGGACCACTCGGGCGACAAACACCGGGTTGCCGACCAGGTAACGACGCCACAGCCTGCGCGGCTCCTGCAGCAAGCGGAAGACCCACTCGAGGCCGAAGCGATTCATCCATGCGGGCGCCCGCGGCACCTCTTTAGCGGCAAAGTCGAAGAAGGCTCCCACCCCGACGCCCAGGCGAGCTCCGGTCGCCCCCAGGTGCCCGGCCAGCCAGCGTTCCTGCAGGGGATTGCCCAGCGCGGCCATCACCAACGTGGCGCCCGTGACCCTGATCGCAGCGGCCACCTCCGCATCGTCTCCCGGGGGCCAGTAGCCGTCCCGGGTGCCTGCGATATCGAGAGCCGGATATCTCGCGACCAGCCCGGCAGCGGCCCGCTCGGCGACGCCGGGCCGGGCCCCCAGCAGGAACACGGGCCAGCCTCGTTGGGCCGCCAGCTGCAGGATCAAGGGATTGAAGTCGCTCCCGTTGAGATTTGCAGGGAACCGCTCGCCGTTCAGCCGGGCGGCGATCCCGATCCCGGCGCCGTCGTTGAGCACCAGCGCGGCCTCCCTCAGAAGCTCCCGATAAGAGGGATCTGAGGCGGCGAGGTTCAGGGTGTGGGCATTCGCGTAGGCCACCAACCCCGGCCCGGCGTCGTCGTGGAGACGCGCCAGAGCGGCCAGGGCCTCGTCCGGTCGCAGCTTGGCCACCGGGACGCCCAGGACCTCGATCGTGGGCCACGCTGGTTCCATGGCGGCAGTCTGCCAGCCCGGCCTAGGGAGGTGCACCTTTGTACGAAAACGCCGCTGAGAGAGGCGTTTTAGTACAAAAGTGGAACGAGAATAGAGATGCGGGCCGGGCGCAGGCTACCTAGAGGAGACGCTTGCGCCCGACCCGCAAACCGGGTCGGTTGCCGTTACAGCTGCGGGCCGAACAGAGGCAGACCCAACGGCTCGAAGGTCACTGTCACCTCTTTGTCCGCGTCCATCGTCACGGTGCATACGAGCGCGAGCTCCGTATCGCAGCCGGTCCAGGCGGGGGTGAGCGGGTTCATTCCGTCGCCCGCCTCGGCGGTGATCGTTACGGTGTCGCCGTCCGCGTAGTCACCGTCGCAAGGATCCACCGGTCCTTCGTCCGCGGAAACGCAGGACACCGTTCCCCCTGTGGGCGTCACGGTCAGTGTGTACATGACCGGCCCGCCGGTCAGATCGAAGGTCGCGATGACGTTCTTCGCGGCGTCCACCGTCACGTCGCAGGTTTCGCTGGCGCCGCAGGTCGCGTCGCCACTCCATCCGCCGAAGGTGGATCCCGAGTCCGGCGTGGCGGTGAGCGTCACGACCGTCCCCTCGGGATAGCTCGTGTTGCAGGTCGGGGCGCAGGAGATCTTGTTGTCGGCCCCGGACGACACCGTGCCGGTCCCGGTGCCCGCGTTCGTCACGGTAAGGCTGTGCAAGGGCAGCAGCTCGAACGTGACCGAGACCGTCCTGTCGTCGGTCATGGGGACGACGCAGGTGGTCGAAGTGGCCGGACAGGTGGCGTCGCCACCCCAGGCCGCCAGCTTCGAGCCCGGGTCGGGGGTAGCCGTGAGCGTGACCGGCGTCCCCTCCGCATAGCTCGCCGCGCAGGTGGCCCCACAGTCGATGCCGGCCGGTGACGACGTCACCGCCCCGGTTCCATCACCGGTATGGGACACGGTCATCGTCCTGGACCCCGCCGCGGTGAACGTGGCTCCCACGGTCTTGGCCGCATCCATCGTGACCGTGCAGGTGTCGGTGCTGCTCGCGCAACCGGTCCATCCTGCGAAGGTGGCGCCCGACGC
>Ga0299913_10002651_pt1 | contig 14246 bp, 16 predicted proteins | sample RVTome_9_FD_201360 | JGI IMG/M metagenome (GOLD analysis project Ga0299913, IMG submission 201360) | Soil microbial communities from uranium-contaminated site in the Upper Colorado River Basin, Wyoming, United States - RVT155D38 (version 2) ... | reverse complement strand
CAGTCACTCCTGGAGAGCACCGGCGTCGAAGGGCTGTTGGTCACGAACCTCACGAACGTCCGCTACCTGACGGGTTTCTCGGGGACGAACGGCCAGGTTCTCGTGACGAGCAAGGGTGCCGTGTTCATGTCCGACCCGCGCTACGACGCGCGGGCCCGGTCGCTCGTCGACGCGGCTCCGATCGTCATCTACAAGAACCGCCTCAGCGAGGTGCTGCCCGGGCAACTATCCGCAGCGGGAGTGACCAAGCTCGGGATCGAGGCCGGAACCATGACGCTGGCGAGCCGCGACGATCTCGATGAGCGACTCGACGGGATCGAGCTCGTGCCAGTGAAGGATGTGATCGAACGGCAGCGGCGCATCAAGGATGCCGATGAGATCGCTAGGACCTCGTCGGCGGTTGCGATCTCCGATCAGGCTTTCGCATGGGTCCTCGATCGCATTACCCCGGGTGTCGCGGAACGAGACCTCGCGCTCGATATCGAGGTCCACATGCGCCAGGCGGGGGCCGAAGCCGTGGCATTCGAACCGATCGTTGGATCGGGCCCCCTTAGCGCGCACATCCACCACACTCCCAGCGACCGCACGTTCGAGAAGGGCGATCTGGTCCTGCTGGACTTCGGCTGCCGCCTCGACGGGTATTGCTCGGACCTCACGCGCACGGTCGTCATTGGTCCCGCGAACGACGATCAGGTTGAGCTCTACGACCTCGTCTTGAAGGCCCAGAGCGCCGCCATCGCGTCCGTCACGTCCGGAGCGCGCGGGGCCGAATGCGACGCCGTTGCACGTGCGGTGATCGGCGAGGCCGGACATGCCGATGACTTCGGGCACGGCCTCGGACACGGGGTCGGTCTCGACATCCACGAGCAGCCGACGCTGAACCGGATCTCCGAAGACGTCCTCGAAGCCGGTCACGTCGTGACCGTGGAGCCCGGTGTCTACCTGCCGGGGACCGGTGGGGTCAGGATCGAAGATTGCGTGGTTGTGACGGAAGATGGATGCGACGTCCTGGGATCGGCTCCCAAGGACAAGCTGATCGAACTGTGAGGTGACGGGCACTACATGATCTCGACCAACGACATGCGACCGGGGCAGACCCTAGAGCTGGACGGCAACCTGTTCACGATCGTCAACTACCAGCACGTCAAGCCGGGCAAGGGCCAGGCGTTCGTGAAGACTAAGCTCAAGAACGTCAAGAGCGGGGCCGTCGTGGACCGAACCTTCCGTGCCGACGAAAAGGTCAACCTCGCCGTCCTGGACAAGCGCGAGATGCAGTTCCTCTATGAAGAGGACGGCGGCCTCGTATTCATGGACAACGAGACCTACGAGCAGACGCATGTCGATCCGGCTTTCCTGGGGGACGCCCGCAAGTTCCTGAAGGACGGGACGGTCTGCATGGTGCCGGTCTACGAGGGGATCCCGATCGGCGCCGAGATGCCCATCGCGATGGAGCTCGCCATCACCGAGACCGAGCCCGGCGCCAAGGGAGATCGTGTATCGGGGGCTCTCAAGCCCGCGACGGTCGAGACCGGGGCGATCGTGCAAGTGCCGTTGTTCGTCGAAACGGGCGACCGGATCAAGGTCGACACGCGCTCGGGCGAATACATGTCGCGGGCCTGATCGGCTCCAGCCGACCTGCATGAAGGAACGCCGCGCTGCCCGCAGGCTGGCGATCGACGTCCTCTACGAATCCGAGATACGTGACTCCCTTCCGACCGAAGCCCTGGCCGCGCGCCGGCAGAGCGGGTGGGTCGTGGCGACCTCCGACGACCTCAGCGAACCTCTCGCCGAGAAGGAGCCACCCACCGAAGAGGCGATCGCCTACGCGCGCCTCCTCGTCGAAGGGGTCCAGGAGCACCACGCCGACATCGACGCGCTGATCGTCCGCTACGCCGACCGGTGGGCGATCGAGCGGATGCCGGTGATCGACAGGACCCTTCTCCGCATCGCCCTGTTCGAGATGCTGTGGGGTGGGGACGTGCCGGTGGCCGTGGCCATCAACGAGGCGGTGGAGCTGGCCAAATCGCTGTCCACCGACGATTCGGGCCGCTTCGTCAACGGCCTCCTCGGCAAGATCGCCGATCAGGAGCTCACCGGGTAACGAGTCGGCCCCGTGGACAAGTTCTTTGTTACACCAGGTTCGCTATGCGGGTCCCACGGCTCAAAGAACGCCACCTGGCGGCCGGAACGAGCGAACCGCGGGGTGACGATCGGGAAAGTTGCCGGGAGCGTCTTGGGCGCGGTACCCTGTAGCGACACGCCCTTTAACTCGGCCCGGTGAGGCCGGAAAGGAGCACCGATGACGCTGCCGCGCGACGCTTCCCCGGCCCGGGGAGGCGTTTTTCATCTCCAACTTCTCGCGAATGACCTTGGAATGACCGAGAAGTTGGAGATGAACTAGTGCGACCGGCCGGAAGAAGAGCCGAGCCCCCCGGCGAGTTCGTCGTCAAGGCCCGCGTCATGGAGCCCGACGACGTGCGCCGCGCCCTGACCCGGATAGCTCACGAGATCGTCGAGCACAACAAGGGCACCGACGACCTCGTGATCGTCGGGATCCGCACCCGCGGAGCCCCCCTTGCCGACCGGATCGCGGCCGCGATCGCCTCGTTCGAGGGCGTCGACCTCCCCTCGGGGGCGCTCGACGTAACGCTCTATCGCGACGACGTCGCCCTGAAAGGCCCCCGCCGGCTGGAGGCCACTACGGTGCCCGCCGACATCGACGGCCGGGTCGTGATCGTGGTCGACGACGTTCTCTTTACCGGCCGCACTATCCGGGCCGCCTTCGACGCACTCCTGGACATGGGACGCCCCCGCGCGATCCGGCTGGCGGTGCTCGTCGACCGGGGTCATCGCGAGTTCCCGATCAGGGCTGATCACGTCGGCAAGAACCTGCCCACCGCGGCCGACGAGATCGTGAAGGTCCACGTGGAGGAGCTCGATGGCGAGGATGCCGTCCTGATAGGGGAGTACCGATGATCAAACACCTTCTGTCGATGGACCAGCTGGACGCGGATGCCATCACGACGATCCTCGACACCGCCGAGTCACTCCGACAGGTGACCGATCGCCCGATCAAGAAGCTGCCGACCCTGCGCGGGCGCACCGTGTGCAACCTCTTCTACGAGGCATCGACGCGGACCCGTATCTCCTTCGAGCTCGCCGCGAAGCGGCTCTCAGCAGACGTCATCAATTTCTCCGCCGACTCGAAGTCCTCCGTCGCGAAAGGGGAGAGCTTCAAAGACACCGCATGGACGTTGGAAGCGATGGGTGTGGATGCGATCGTCGTCCGCCACGGCTCGTCGGGAGCGCCTCATCAGCTATCGCGTTGGGTAAAGGCGAGCGTCATCAACGCAGGCGACGGTTCCCACGAACATCCCACGCAGGCGTTGCTCGACCTCTTCTCTATCCGCGAGCGCTTCAAGGACCTCGAGGGCCTGAAAGTGGCGATCGTGGGCGACGTTCTTCACTCGCGTGTCGCGCGCTCGAACGTGAAGGGTCTTGCCACGATGGGGGCCCACGTCACCTTGGTCGGTCCTCCCACGCTGATCCCCAAGGAAGCCGAGAGCTGGGGCGCGAGCATCGAGTACGAGCTCGACCCGCTGCTCGCAGACATCGACGTCTGTTACCTCCTGCGGGTCCAGCAGGAGCGCCAGTCGGAGCAGCTGTTCCCCTCCTTGCGCGAGTACGCGGCGCTGTGGGGACTGGACGACCGCCGCATGCAACTCATGAGACCGGATGCGCTCGTCATGCATCCCGGCCCCATGAACCGAGGCGTCGAGATCTCCGCGAACGTTTCGGAATCGGCCCGGTCGATCATCCTCGACCAGGTGTCGAACGGCCTCGCGGTTCGCATGAGCCTGCTCTATCTGATGCTCGGGGGACACTCCGAGGAAGGCCAGGCGCTCGAGGAGCTTGCCGTATGACGCGCTATCTGTTGGCCGGCGGCCGCGTCGTCGATCCCGCATCGGGCACCGACACGACGGCCGACCTGCTGCTGCGCGATGGCGTGATCGAAGCGATCGGAACCGGGCTCGACGCGAAGGGGGCCGAAAGGATCGACGTGGGCGGCGCGGTCGTGTGTCCTGGATTCGTCGATCTGCACACGCACTTGCGCGAGCCCGGCCGCGAAGACGAAGAGACCATCGCGAGCGCGTCGGCGGCCGCCGCGACGGGTGGCTACACCGCTATCTGTGCGATGCCGAACACGGATCCCGTTGCCGACAGCGCTTCGGTGGTCGAACAGGTATGGGCGCTCGGCCGCGAGGCGGGACTCGTCGACGTGGCCGTGGCCGGAGCTCTTAGCAAGGGGCTCGAGGGCCGCAAGATGGCCGACATCGGCGAGATGGCCCGATCGTCCGCCCGCGTCCGCATGTTCACCGACGACGGCCGCGGCGTCCAGGACGCGCTGTTCGTGCGCCGGGCGATGGAGTACCTCGTCGCGTTCGACGGCATCTATGCGGAGCACTGCGAGGACGCGTCGCTGGCCGAAGGCGGGCAGATGCACGAGGGTGAGCGTTCGGCCGCGCTCGGACTGAGGGGCATCCCCGCCGCCGCGGAAGAGCTGATGGCGGCACGTGACATCGAGCTGGCCAAGCTCACCGGCTGCCGCCTCCATCTCCTCCATATCTCGACCGCCGGAACCGTCGAGTTGGTCCGGCGCGCGAAGGCCGACGGTGTCCGGGTGACCGCCGAGGCGACGCCCCACCATTTCTCGTTGACGGACGTTGCCCTCGACGATTACGACCCCAACGCGAAGGTCAACCCACCGCTCCGCACAGAGAGAGACCGGTCGGCGATCGTTGCGGGACTGGCCGATGGGACCATCGACGCCATCGCGACCGATCACGCGCCTCATGCCGACCACGAGAAGGACCAGGAGTTGCTGTACGCCCCGCCGGGGATGCTCGGGCTCGAGACCGCCCTCGGGCTCGCGGTAACCAACCTGCTGGCCCCCGGGCACCTGTCGCTGAGCGGGCTGGTGGAGCGGCTGTCGGTTGCACCCGCGAAGCTGCTGGGGCTGACCGACCACGGGAGCCTCGCGGCGGGGAGCGCCGCCGACGTCACGGTGTTCGATCAGGGCGCGACGTGGACGGTGGATCCGGCGGCGTTCCGATCGAAGAGCCGCAACACGCCGTTCGCAGGCGAGGAGCTTAGGGGACGCGTCACGGACGTCTTCTTCCGCGGCCGTCGCACGGTGGCCGAGGGTCGCCTCGTCGACGAGGCGCTGGTATGACGCGATCTCCGGCCGTGCTGGCGCTCGAGGACGGCACGATCTTCGAGGGCGTCGCGGCCGGGGCGCCGGGGACGATCACGGCCGAGGTGTGCTTCAACACCGGCATGACCGGCTACCAAGAGGTGCTGACGGACCCCAGCTATCACGGTCAGATCGTCTCGATGACCGCGCCGGAGATCGGCAACACCGGCACGAACGACCCCGACGATCAGTCACGGCGACCGTGGGTCGCAGGATTCGTCATGCGCGATGTGCCGATGGATCCGTCGTCGTGGCGGGCGACGTCCTCGCTCGAGGCATACCTGCAACGCCATGAGATCCCTGCGATCGCCGAGGTGGACACGCGCCGGTTGACGCGGCACATCCGCGACCGAGGCGCGATGCGCGGTGCTCTGTCGTCGGAAGGAGAGACCGGTGACGAGCTCGTGGACCGGGCCCGCGCGGCCCCCACGATGGCCGGATGGGACGGAGCACGCGAGGTGACTACTCCGGAGCGCTACGAGTGGACCGCGGCCGAGCTAGAAGAGCGTGCCTCGAGCGGCTACGCGGCCGGTGCCGAAGTGTCACCGGCGACCGCGCGGCTCCTGGCCCGCTCTTCGGGATCCCGCCGGCGCATCGCGGCCTACGACTTCGGGATCAAGCGCAACATCTGTGACCTGCTCGTCGCATCGGGCTTCGACGTCACGGTCGTGCCGGCAACGATGCCGGCCGGCGAGGTGCTCGCGATGGGCGTCGACGGTGTCTTTCTCTCCAACGGCCCCGGCGACCCCGAGCCGGTCACCTACGGGATCGATGCGGTGCGCGGCCTCCTCGGTCGCGTCCCGGTGTTCGGCATCTGTCTCGGTCACCAGATCCTCGGTCTCGCGCTGGGCGCACGCACCTTCAAGCTGCCGTTCGGTCACCGCGGGAGCAACCATCCCGTCAAGCGCCTCGATCACGACCGCGTCGAGATCACGTGTCAGAACCACGGGTTCGCCGTCGATCCCGATTCGCTGGTATCGACTGCAGCCCGGCTCAGCCACCAGAACCTCAACGACCAGACGGTCGAAGGCCTCGCGGTCCCGGGCATCTGCTTCAGCGTGCAATACCACCCGGAGTCGGGGCCGGGCCCTCACGATTCTCGCTACTTGTTCGAACAGTTCCAGTCTTTGATCGAGCGTTTCGAGCCGGCCGATGTGCCGGTCGGAACGCCCGCGTAGCAGCAGGCCACGTAGAAGGAGGGAGACATGGGCAGAGGAGACCGCAAGGCGACCCGCTGGAAGAAAGACCGGCAGCGCCGCAAGCGCGCCCGCGACAAGCGCAAGGCCGAGGCCCGGGGAACGACCAGGAAGTGACAAGCAACTAGTGGCTTCCGTCCTGGGGTTGGAGCACGTGACCATCACCGCGCCCGAGGAGCTCGAGGCCGACGTCGTCGATTTCTACGAGCGCGGGGTGGGGCTCACGCGTCTCGAGAAACCTCCCGGAACGACCCCCGGCGGCGCGTGGTTCGAGGCCGGCGGCCAGCAGCTCCACGTGATGATCGATCCTCACAACCCTCCCAAGAACGCCCACTTCTGTCTGACGGTGGACGACTTCGAGGCTTTCGTGGACGCGCTACGCGCCGCTCGCTGCCATATCGAGCAGGCTCCGGCCCGGCCCGGTCGCAAACGTTGCTTCACGCGCGACCCGGCCGGCAATTCCGTCGAGATCGTGTCCGTCGAGGGTGGCTCGTAGCCGATGCCGCGCCGCGACGACCTCCACAAGATCCTGGTGATCGGCTCGGGACCGATCGTGATCGGCCAGGCGTGCGAGTTCGACTACTCCGGGGTTCAAGCGTGCAAGGTTCTGAGGGCCGAGGGCTACGAGGTCGTGCTCGTCAACTCGAACCCGGCGACGATCATGACCGATCCGGAGTTCGCCGACGCGACCTACGTCGAACCGATAACCGCGGAGTACGTCGCCAAGGTGATCGAACGCGAGAAGCCCGACGCGTGCCTCCCGACCCTGGGAGGACAGACCGGGCTCAACGTTGCGATGGACCTCCACAATGCGGGTGTCTTCGAAGCTCACGGCGTCGAGATGATCGGCGCCGGGGCCGAGTCGATCCGCCGTGCCGAGGACCGCAGGATGTTCAAGGAGACGATGATCGCTGCGGGTCTCGATCTCCCGCGCTCGACGTTCGCCTACTCGATCGACGAAGCGCTGGCCGCGGCCGAGGAGCTCGGCTATCCGGTCGTCATCCGGCCCTCGTACGTCCTCGGCGGCGGTGGCTCGGGAGTAGTCGCCTCTCCCGAGGAGCTGCGCACGGTAGTGACCGAGGGTCTGCGTCTGTCCACGATCGGCGAGGTCCTCATCGAGGAGTCCATATCCGGGTGGAAGGAGTTCGAGCTCGAGCTGATGCGCGACGCCGTCGACAACGTCGTCGTCGTGTGCTCGATCGAGAACCTCGACCCGATGGGGGTGCACACCGGGGACTCGATAACGGTCGCTCCGGCTATGACGCTGACCGACGTCGAGTACCAGGGGATGCGTGACGACGGTGCCGCCGTCATGCGTGCGATCGGGGTCGAGACCGGGGGGTCCAACGTCCAGTTCGCCGTTCACCCCGAGACGGGACGCCGCGTCGTGATCGAGATGAACCCGCGCGTGTCACGTTCTTCGGCGCTCGCGTCCAAGGCAACCGGGTTCCCGATCGCCAAGATCGCCGCCAAGCTGGCCGTCGGCTACAACCTCGACGAGATCCCCAACGACATCACGAAGAAGACCCCCGCATGCTTCGAGCCGTCGATCGACTACGTCGTCGTGAAGATCCCGCGCTGGACCTTCGAGAAGTTCCCGAACGCGGATCGCACGCTGGGTACGAAGATGAAGTCCGTCGGCGAGGTCATGGCGATCGGGCGCACGTTCGTCGAGGCTCTGCAGAAGGGCTTCCGGTCGCTGGAACAGGATCGTCGCTCGCTCGGGGACGGTTTCGACGGCCATTCTCAAGAGGAGCTCGCCGCGGCCCTGTCCGGTCCCACCGAGGACAGGGTCCATGCCCTCGAGCGGGCTCTCGCCGGCGGCATGGACCCTGCCGAGGCAGCGCGCGTGACCAAGATCGATCCCTGGTTCATTGCACAGATCGCGCGCATCGCCGCCGTCCGCGCCGAGCTGGAAGCCGGCCGGGCTCTCGACCGGTCGGCGTTACGCGCTGCCAAGCGCGTCGGGTTCTCGGACCGGCAGATCGCCGACATGGTGTCGTCCGACGAGGCGACGATCAGGGCGCGCCGGATCGAGCTCGGTGTGGTTCCGACGTACAAGACCGTCGATACCTGCGCGGCCGAGTTCGAGGCCGAGACGCCGTATCACTATTCGACCTACGAAGACGAAGACGAGGTCCGCGACGGCGACCGGCCGAAAGTGATGATCCTCGGCTCGGGGCCGAACCGGATCGGCCAGGGCATCGAGTTCGACTACTGCTGCGTCCAAGCCGCGTTCGCGCTGCGTGATGCCGGGTTCGAGACCATCATGGTGAATTGCAACCCGGAGACGGTATCGACCGATTACGACACCTCCGATCGCCTGTACTTCGAACCGCTCACGTTCGAGGACGTGATGAACATCGTCGAGCGCGAACGCCCGGTCGGGGTCGTCGTGCAGCTCGGGGGGCAGACGCCGCTGAAGCTGGCGACCCCGCTGGCAGCCGCCGGGGTGCCGATCATGGGGACCACTCCCGACGCGATCGACCGGGCCGAGGATCGTGAGCGCTTCGGAGACCTGCTCGCCGACCTGAGGCTGCCGCATCCTCCCAACGGCGTTGCGCGCTCGATCGGCGAGGCACAGGCGGTGGCGTCGTCGATCGGATACCCGGTGCTCGTCCGGCCCTCGTACGTGCTCGGGGGTCGTGCGATGGAGATCGTCTACGAGGCATCGACGCTCGAGCGCTACATGCGGACCGCCGCCGACGTCTCGCCGGCGCATCCCGTCCTCGTGGACAGGTTCCTGGAGGGCGCGGTCGAGGTCGACTGCGATGCGGTGTTCGACGGTCACGAGCTGTTCGTCGGTGGTGTCTTGGAGCACATAGAAGAGGCCGGGATCCATTCGGGAGACTCTGCGTGCGCGCTGCCCCCATTCACGCTCGGTGAGGACCAGGTGGAGCAGGTGATCTCGCATACCGACTCGCTCGCACGCGCTCTAGGCGTGCAGGGCCTGATCAACATCCAGTTCGCGGTGAAGGACGAGGAGGTGTTCGTCCTCGAAGCGAACCCGCGCGCGTCACGCACGGTGCCGTTCACGTCGAAGGCGACCGGTGTCTCGCTCGCCAAGGTGGCGGCGCGCGTGATGGCGGGGGCCACGCTCGAGGAGCTCCGCTCCGAAGGGCTCGTGCCGAACCGGTCGATCGGCCACGAAGGGATCGACCACGTCTCGGTCAAGGAAGCCGTCATGCCCTTCGAACGCTTCCAGGGTGTCGACACGGTTCTCGGGCCCGAGATGCGCAGTACGGGTGAGGTCATGGGCATAGACAGGAGCTTCGGTGCCGCATTCGCGAAGGCCGAAGCCGCGGCCGGCGTTCGCCTTCCGATCAAGGGCACCGTCTTTGTATCGGTATCCAACCGCGACAAGCGTGCCGTCATCTTCCCGGCGAAGCGTCTCGCCGACCTCGGCTTCCACCTCGTGGCTACGGGAGGTACCGCGCGCGTGTTGCGGCGCGCGGGCGTCGACTGCGACGTCGTAGACAAGGTGTCGGCGACGTCGCCGGGGAGCAAGAACGTCGTTCATCGGATAGCCGACGGCGACATCGAGATGGTCTTCAACACGCCGTTCGGACGGGGGGCACGATCCGACGGCTACTTCATCCGTACCGCTGCGGTGCAAGCGGGCGTACCGTGTGTGACGACGATGGCCGGGATGGCGGCCGCGGTGCAAGCGATCGAATCGCTGATCCGAGGAGAGATCACGGTGAAGCCACTTCAGGACTATCTGAGCAATGATCAGCAGATGACCAGCTGATGATCGTTTCCCACGGCGAGGTACTCACGCACAAGAAATACGGCGAGGCGTACCACTCGTTAACGATCGTCGCGCCCGAGATCGGCGAATCCATCAAGCCGGGGCAGTTCGTGAACATCAAGTGCGGGAAGGACCGCTCCTACATCCTGCGACGACCGTTCTCGGTCTATCGGGTGCACAAGCGCGGCGGGTGGGCATCGACGCTCGAGATCGTCTTCGACATCCGGGGCCCGGGGAGTGAATACCTCTCGCAACTACGGAGCCACGCTATCGTCGACCTGATCGGTCCCCTGGGCCGCGGTTTCCAGCTCCCCAAGCGACGCGCTCACTGCTTGTTGATCGGTGGCGGGATCGGAGCAACGCCGATCTTCTTCCTCGCCGACGAGTTGCGGAACGAGGGGCACCGTGTAGACGTGATCCTCGGAGCGCGCAATGCGGGACTCTTGCTCAACCCCATCGAGATGCGACGGCTCGCGTCCGTGTCGCTGACCACGACCGACGATGGGAGTGCGGGCGACAAGGGGATCGTCACGGATGTCCTCGCGGAGACGATCGAGCGGTGCGGGACGGAGATCATCTACGCGTGCGGGCCCCATCCGATGCTCGCCGCGGTGTCTCGTATCGCCGTCGAGAAGAAGGTGCCGGTCCAAGTCGCCGTCGAGGAGTTGATGGCGTGCGGTTACGGCGTGTGCATGACCTGTGTCATGCCCATGCGACGCAAGCGGAAGCGGGACGAGCCGCCGGAAGACGCGGTGGTGTACGCGCGCTCCTGTACCGAGGGCCCGGTCTTCAACGGGGCTCACGTCATCTGGAACGGAGCCACCGATCCGGTAGACGAAGAGCGATCGGAGCCGGCTCCGGCGGCTGCCGGCGCCCGCGAGCACGCTCCTCCGGGGAACTAAGGGCATGTCCGCGAACTTGACCACGACCCTGGGGGCCCTCGAGCTGTCCAATCCCGTGCTGGTCGCGTCGGGGACCTTCGGGGCCGGCCGGGAGGGCACCGCGTTCGTCGATCTGTCGAAGCTCGGCGGCATCATCGTGAAGTCCATGACGCTCGTCCCGTGGAAGGGCAAACCGACGCCGCGCATGTGCGAGACGCCGTCGGGGATGTTGAACGCGATCGGCATCCAGAACAAGGGAGTGGACCACTTCATCGCGGAGGATCTCCCGTGGTTGCTGAAGCGGCGCGCGACGGTGTTCGCGTCGATCGCGGGCAACACCGTCGACGAGTTCGTCAAGGTTGCCGACAAGCTGCGAACGGGGGGCCGCGGTATCGCAGCCGTCGAGGTCAACATCTCGTGTCCCAACCTCGAGGACAGGAACAACATGTTCGCTCACTCGGTCGAGGCCACCGGCGCGGTGGTCCGAGGAGTCAAAGCCGCGCTCAAGCGGGTCCCCGTTTTTCCGAAGTTGTCGCCGAACGTGACATCCCTGACCGACATCGCGGGAGCCGCGATCGACGCGGGAGCGGACGGCCTGTCGCTCATAAACACCGTCTTCGGCATGGCGATCGACGTCGAGACCCGCCGCCCCAAGCTGGCCGGGACGACCGGTGGGCTCTCGGGACCGGCCATCCGGCCGATTGCGGTGCGCGCGATCCACGACGTGCACCGCGAGTTCCCGCACGTTCCCTTGATCGGCCAAGGTGGGATCTCGACGGCCGCCGATGCGCTGGAATCGATCCTCGCGGGAGCTTCCGCCGTCGCGGTCGGGACGGCCAACTTCATCGATCCGCGCGCCTCTATGGAGGTGACGTCGGGGATCGCGGCCTATATGGAGCGCCACGGCGTCGAGTCGGTCGGGGAGCTGGTCGGCGGGGTGAAGCTGGAAGGATGACCAAGACCACGATCTCCAACCCGTTATGTATCGCCCTGGATTCGCCCGATCGCGACCGGATAACCGATGTCGCCGAGGCGACCCTGGGCTACATCGGGATGTACAAGATCGGGCTGACCACTCACATCACGTTCGGACGCGAGCTGGTCGAAGAGCTGCGGGTTCGCTTGCCCGTATTCCTCGATCTGAAGCTGCACGACATCCCGGCCCAGGTCGAGGGAGCCGTCCGCGCGATCGCGTCGTTGGGTGTTTCCTACACCACGGTCCATGCGGCAGGAGGCACCGACATGATCCGCGCGGCGCTGGGCGTGGCCGAGGATGTGAAGGTTCTAGCGGTGACGGTCCTTACGAGCCTCGACGACGAGGTGCTCGCACAGATGGGGCTACCGAAGACGACCGATCTCGTCGCAGGTCTTGCCGAGATTGCGGTCGATGCCGGAGCGCACGGTCTCGTTTGCTCGGCACACGATGTCGCCGACCTGCGGGCTCGGTTCGGGAGCGTGGACGAGGGGGGCCCGCTGCTCGTGGTCCCGGGCATCCGGACCCTCGCCGCCGTAGACGACCAGCGGCGCACGGCGACGGCCACCGGCGCCCTGTCCGCCGGCGCCGACGTGCTCGTGGTCGGACGCCCCATCACCCAGGCCCCCGATCCGGGAGCGGCGGCCCGCGACCTGCTGAGATCCCTGCAGCAATGAGGGTAGAGGTGAGCTTGCTCGGGCCGCGGCGCCTGCCGGGCCTGCCTATAATCCGGCACGGCCCGGACCATCTCGAGCGATTTCACAGGGAGGAGACCGCATGCCCCTGCCACCTCCGCTAACGGAGGAGCAACGACGCCAGGCCCTCGAGAAGGCGGCGATAGCCAGGCGGAAGCGTGCGGATCTGAAGGGCCAGCTCAAGAACGGCAGCACCAGCCTCAAGGAGCTTCTCGATCGCACGGCCGACGAGATAGTCGGAAAGATGAAGGTGTCTTCGGTCCTCGAATCGCTTCCAGGGGTCGGCCGGGTGAGAGCGCGCAAGATCATGGAACGGCTCGACATATCGGAGTCCCGTCGGATGCGCGGCCTCGGCGCGAAGCAGAAGGAGAATCTGCTCAGCGAGTTCGCTCGTCGCTGACCCATGAGGTCGCAGAGGCCGTCCGCGGACGGAAGCGGGCGGCTCTATGTCGTCTCCGGGCCGTCCGGCGCGGGTAAGGGAACCGTCGTCAAGGAGGTGCTCGCGCACCGGCCCGAGGTCGTCCTGTCGGTCTCGGCCACGACACGACCGGCGCGCCCGGGCGAGCGCCACGGCATCGATTACCGCTTCATCAAGACCAGCGAGTTCCTCGGGATGCGAGACCGCGGTGAGTTCCTCGAGTGGGCCGAGGTCTACGGGAACTACTACGGAACCCCTCGGGGGCCGGTAGAGACGGCCCTGAGGGCGGGACGGGACGTGATCTGCGAGCTCGACATCCAGGGGGCCTTGGCCGTGAAACGCGCGCGGCCCGAGGCCGTCCTGATCTTCATCGAGCCGCCGTCGCTAGACGAGCTGTTCCTCCGCCTGCGAGGCCGGGGGACCGAGGACCCCGAGACCCTGTCCCGGCGCATGCGGGCCGCCTACGACGAGGTCAAGAACAAGGCCTCCTACGACCACATCGTGGTGAACGACGACCCCGCGCGGGCGGCGGAGGAGCTCATCCGTATACTGGAAGGGACAGCCCCCTAGGGGCGTTGCACCTTCTCCAGGACCCCCACAGCTATCCCGAACGAGAAGAGAAAGCGAGAGCTTGTGATCGAACCCAAGATCGAGACACTGCTGGAGGCCGCCGACAGCAAGTACACGCTGGTCATCCTGGCCGCCAAGCGGAGCCGCCAGATCAACGCCTACTTCAGCCAGCTCGGCGAGGGCGTGGCCGAGCACACCCCGCCGCAGGTCCCTCTGAGCCCGGACCGGGCGCCGAAGGCCTTGTCGATCGCGCTCGAGGAGATCTCCACCGGTCTCGTCGAATACGAGCGCACGGCCGACGGCATCAAGTAGGTACCTGGGCACACCGCCGATGATCTCCGGCGGCACCACGGACGCTCAGGGTCGCCGCATAGTCCTTTGCGTTACGGGAGGAATCGCGGCCTACAAGATCGTCGAGGTCGCTCGCTCCCTGACCGAGCTCGGAGCCGACGTGCGCGTGATCATGACGCGCTCCGCCCAACGCTTCGTGGGCGCGCAGACCTTTGCC
>Ga0299913_10002650_pt1 | contig 14246 bp, 19 predicted proteins | sample RVTome_9_FD_201360 | JGI IMG/M metagenome (GOLD analysis project Ga0299913, IMG submission 201360) | Soil microbial communities from uranium-contaminated site in the Upper Colorado River Basin, Wyoming, United States - RVT155D38 (version 2) ... | reverse complement strand
AGGTCTTCCGGGGGCGGCTGAAGGAGGCCTGCTGTATTGTCAGCTCGCGTCGACGGGAGGGAGAAACACCTGGGGTGCGATCAGACTCTCACCACGGGCTGCTAGACCGGGAGGACAGGCGATGAAGTTTTACGCATCGATCGCGGGACTGTTGGTAGCTGCGTGCGCTGGCACGCAGACGGAGTCGGCCACCCCCCATCGATCTTCAGGGGCACCACCAGTCAGCGAGGACGAGTACAGTGCCTATTGGGAGCGAGGAACCGCAACCGTCTCCGGTCAGGCGTCTCCGAAGACGCATGGAGCGGGAGTGGAGGAGACTTTGGGAAGCCCGGCAGGGGACGTGTCGCTGGCGGAGCTCCGGGGGACGTGGCGCCTCAATGTCGAGGAGAGCGTGCGGCGACTGGAGGCGAGCCCTCGTGCCGCCAGCGAGTCGAAGGAGCGGCTGCACGACCTCGTGAGAAGGCAGGCAGCGAGGCAGGAGATGGTGATCGGCGAGGCGGAGCTGAGCCTGTCGAGCGGCCGCGGGACGCAGACCATCACCGTGCGCGACGTCCGCACCGAGGGGGACACCGTGATCTACGCCTATTCCCAAGGCGGTGCGGATGGCGAGCTCGAGCTCACGCTCAGAAACGACGGGATGCTCGATATGTACAATGCTGAGAACGACGATGTAAATTGGATGGTCTGGCAGCGGGCGGAGCATTGGGAGCTGCCGGATCCCCTGCCCGAGCCGCAGCCGACCCAGCCGGTCACCGACGAGGAGAAGCAGGCGAAGTCGCTGGAGACGATCGAGCGCGTCGGAAACGCAATGCTGAGCTTCTTGATCGACGGGATGGACGGCCCCCCGCTCGAAGTAAGCCAGCTACCCGAGTCGTGGTCCTACGAGACGGAGGATCGGAGATCCAAGCCCCTTCGGCGGGTTCCCCACGCAGATGTGGTGGAGCTTCTGGTGCCCGACTATGTCCCGGAGGTGCCGCATGCCAATCCGTGGGGGCACTCATACCAGTTCGCGATCGACGAGAACCTCATGGGAACCGACGTCATGAGCATCCGGTGTCCAGGCGGGGACGATCGGTTCGAGACCGACACCTACACGCTCGGGACGTTCCCCGAAAAGGAGTTCGACCGCGACATCGTGTGGGCGGATGGGTTGTGGATCCGGCGGCCCGAGCAATGACTCTCGCCGCGGGTCGGATTCGGGCGTGAGTCCTTCGTCTACCGCCTCACCCCGAAGGCCCTACAAGTCCTCAGCGAGCACGAGCCCGGCGCTCCCCTCGCCGACCCGTAGCCCGCATCGCCGACGTCGAGGACGCGGCGAGCGCCGCTGGACCGGTCCGGCCTCACCCTCCGTCCGCCCGCGCCCCCCCGATGCGCTCCACCACCTCCTTCGCGATCTCGTTGGGAATCGGAATCGCCAGGTGGTACTGGACGATGCGCCAGCCGTCCCGCGTCTTCATCAGGCCGCCGGTGCCGCGGGTGGTGCCGTAGGAGTCGTTCTCCAGCATCTCGTCGAACCAGGCGGTGCTGCGGTCCTCGTCGAGGTCGACATGGCGGCTCGTCGGCACGTAGGTCCAGCCCTGGCCGCGGTCGAAGTAGGGCTGGGCGAAGGCGCGGAAGTCGTCGACGGACCAGCGCTCGCCGGCGTCGGTGCCGAGGTAGACGGCTTGGTCCTCGAGCAGTGGATCGATCTCATGGCCACCTCCCAGGTGATCATCGCCCCGCTCCCGCGCCGGCGATCTCGCTCACGTAGGGGGTGCCGGTGACCGCTCCGAACACCCGGCCGAGGAGGTTCACATCTCGCGCCGGACGTCAGCGGCGCGGGTGGAAGGTCAATTCCAATTCGGGCTCGTAGGCGTAGATCAGCTGGGCGTTGTTCCAGGCAAGCTGCGCGTAGCCCGGCCGCAGCATGATGCCATGGTTGGGGCGCGAGCCGTCGATCCACGAGCGCACGACGTCGGTGAAATCCATGCTTACCGATGTCGTGCTGCCCGGTAAGGCGGACACTGAGGCCGGCGGGTGGAATCCCGCCACAGTATCGCTCGGTGAAGTCGACAGCGCCAGCACGCTGTCGGTGCGGTCGAGACGGTAGCCGACCGGCCAGTCGCGCCGCATCACGCGAATCTCGGTGCGCTGGAGACCCACCCCTTCGATCGCCTGGTTCTTGAGCAGAGTCATGTAGAGCACTAGCCTGGCCCGGTAGAGTTCCTTCTCCGGATCCTCGAGCTGTGCCCGAATCAGCGGATCGTTCAGATCGAAGCGGAGGAGGCCCTGGTAGATGTGGCTGATGCGCAGGTCGCGCGGCAAGGGATCGGCGCCCGGGTGCACCGTGTTGGCCCAGCCCGCGACCAGCGGCGGCGGCGCAGGCCGGCCGTCGAGGGGAAAGAATTCCGGCGCCCTGCCGGTGCGATCGAGCGTCAACGGATCCGGCCCGCGATGCTCGCTTTCTCCCACCACCCACGTGCCCAGCTTGTCCGGAAACGCTATGAGCTTTTCGCCATCACAGCCGGCCAGCGACATCAGCAGCGCGCACGTCACCGCATTCAAGCCGTGCTTTTTCATCGCGACACCCCTTTGGAGCGGTTGTCCCGCGGCACCCACGTGACGGACTCGGCGACCCGTTCGCCGTTCGAGAATACTCCAGATATCAGAATCGGCACCGCCGCTTTGCCGAAGACCTGCGGAATGGGGCCATCGAGGTACTGTCCTGATTCAGTCTGAGGGGGTCAGCAGCCGCTCGATCTCGGGGGCGACGGCGAGGTCCACGTCGTCCTGGCCCGCGGCGTCCGGTAGTCGCGGATCTCCGAGCACCGTCGGCGAGCCGACCGACGGGATGCGCCTTGGCGACCTGCCGGATCTCTCGCAGCTCGTCCTTCTCGACGAGCACCTGAAGACGTTTGGTCATACCAATGAGGCCAGATGACTCATCGGCATGAGTCTCCTCTCATGGCGCTTGACCTCGTCGCCGTCGCCGCGACCTCCCCTGCGACTCGTCGCCACGCTCGCTGCCCCGGGATGCGCGCGCCGCTGGTCGTCTTCGATCGCTCGCAGAATGGGTGATCTTCTCCACGAGTGACGGGTCACTGGAGGGTCGCGAACCCCTCCGCCTTCGCCAGGCGGTTCTCGAAAGTCCACGTCTCGTCGCAGCCTGCGTCCTGGTGGACGAGACCGAGGAGGTAGTCGGCGAAGTCGGCGCTGCCCGCCCGGTACCGTGAGACGGCCTGGCGGACGAGGGTCCGCTGCTCGATCTCGAAGGCGAAGGAGTCGAGAAGGACCTTCAGGGCTTCGACCACCTCGGCCTTGCCGTACCGGTACTCACGGCCCCGGAGCACCCAGACGAGCTCGCACAACACGATGCCACTGACGAACAGCCGCTCGCCCCGGGCCTCCGCGCCTTCGATGGCGGCCCTCGCCAGCTCCGCTTGCTGGGGATCGTCCGCCGTCACGTAGCGCACCAGGACGTTGGTGTCGAGACCCTTCACGAGGTGCCCGAGCGAGGCGTCCGGGTCCGGCGGACGGCCTCCTCCCTGCCCGCTGCGATCGCCTCGTCCATCTCCTCCACACTCACCGGCTTCCTGCCGGGCCGGTGGAGCATCCCGAAGAGGTCTCGGACCGGGCGGGACAGGGAGACCAGGCGAACCGTCCCGTCCTCGGCGACCCGGAAGTCGATCCGGTCCCCCTCGGCCACATGGAGATGCTCCCGGATCGTCCGGGGAATCGTGACTTGGCCCTTGCTCGTGATCTTGGCAGTCGCCATCGCTCACCTGCCGGGCAGATCTCCTTACCAGCGGTAAGTCTAGCAGAGTGCGGCGCCGCGCCGTCGTGGTACCGAAGATGCACTCGACCGCGCTGCTCATTCTCGACGAGGTCGTGAGGCCGAGGAACTACGTGTCGAGCATCCTCGCGAAGCTGGACGCCCCCGATCGTACGCGGGCGGCCCTGAAGGCGCGAGAGCTCGGTCTGGTTTAGGTCGGACCGGCGTCCTTCTTGACCTGGTCAGTGGTCTGGTTTACTCTGCGCTCGCCATGGCCGTTCTCAACGTCCAGGAGGCCAAGACGCAGCTCTCGCGGCTGCTGACCCTCGTCGAAGCCGGCGAGGAGGTGGTGATCTCCCGGTATGGCAAGCCGGTCGCCCGCCTCGTGCGGGTGGCGCCGCCGGAGCCCGCGCGCCGCCCCGGGACCTGGCGGGACAGCCTGCACATCGCCGACGATTTCGACGACGAGATCGGCGAGGACTGGCTGGAGCCGCTCGAACCGTGAGGTTTCTCACCGACACGCACGCGATGCTGTGGTGGCTTCGCGACGACCCGCGGTTGTCCCGGCGGGCCCGCACACTCTTCGGAGACGGGTCGAACGACATCATCTGGAGCATGGCGAGCTCGTGGGAGATCGCCCTCAAGGCGGCGACCGGCAAGCTCGACCTCGAGCGGCCCATAACACGCCTGTATGCGGACCTCGTCACCGAGCAGGGCGTCACGGTGCTGTCGATCGGTCACGAGCACTGTGCCCGCGTCGCCGAGCTTCCCCTACGTCATCGCGACCCGTTCGACCGCATGCTGGTGGCCCAGGCCCAGGAAGAGCGCGTGCCGATCCTGACCGCCGATCCCAAGATCGCCGCCTACGACGTCGACGTGATCTGGTGAGACACCCGGTTCGCGCCCTCGGGTCCCCGCTACCCGCCGCCGGCTACCGCGGCGGGCGGTTCGCGGGGAAGAAGTGCTCGAGCATCCGCGCCACCAGGTTCCGCCAGGCGCCGAAGCTGTGTCCTTCGTGGGTGGTCACGGTGGTGACCGGCAGGTGCCAGCGGCGGAAGAGCTCGGCGGCCGCCTCGACTTCGGCGGCGATGACGCCCTCGTAGGTGCCGGCGCTCAGCCACAGCTCGAGGCCGGCCGGCGGCGGCCGCTCGCCGGCGAACCACGGCTGCCAGTAGGAAAGCGGACCGTGGAACGACGGCGACATTGCGCCGGCCCTGGCGAACAGATCCGGGCGCTCGAGCGCGGCGTAGACGCTCGCCCGGCCGCCGGCGGAGGTTCCGGCGTGGAGGCGCGAGGCCGGCTCGGCCCGCGTCGGGTAGCGGCCGTCGACCCAACGCACGACACGCTCCAGGTAGGCGAGAAATGCGGGATCGTACGAGTACCAGCGGTGCCGGTCGGGTGCGGAGTCGATCATCACCGCGAGGAGCGGTTCGATCCGCCCCGCGGCGATCAGCGCGTCGAGGGTCGCCGGCAGGACGAGGTGCTCCTTCCAGGCGCTCCCGTCGGCGGTGTAGACCACCGGATAGCGGCGGCCGCGGTCGAAGCCCGGCGGCAGGTAGACCGTCACCGACGGCTCGGCCCAGGGCTCGTCGACCGGGTGCAGGGCACCGCTCGGCACCGCCTCCTCGTGGCGGGTGGCGGGATCGAAGCGGTAGCCGGGCATCACCAGCTCCGAGACGGTGCCGCCGCCGACGCCGCTGAAGATCGTGCGCGGATTGAGGGGGTCGGGCCGCCGCTCGCCGTCGATCGCGAACGCGTAGTCGAGGCGGGCGTCCGGCTGGACCTCGAGGCGGGCGAAGTAGAGGCCGCCGCCGGGCGCCGCCGCCTGCATCGCCACACCCTCCTCGCCCCAGTACGGATCGTGGAAGCTGCGACTGCGGAAGTCGCCGACCAGCCGCACGCCGTCCTCCTCGCCGCTGCCGAGGTAGAGGAAGACGACGTCGCCGTCCTCGCCGGCGATCGGCAGCCCGCCGGAGCGTTGCCGGCGCGCTGCCCACTCCGCCGCCAGCGCCCCTCGCGCGGCTGGCTCGGCGGTCCGGTAGGCGACGAGGAAGCGGTCGAAGTCGCCGTCGGCCGCACCCGGCGCCGCGGGCGCCAGGAGCAGCAGGGCGAGGGCGCTGAGGGCGATCCGACGGCGACACATCAAGGCCGGAGTCTAGCGGGCAGTGGAGGGCGAAGGCGGGGTGCAGATGAGGATCGCCACCCGGTGCACGCTCGGTGCCCCTCGACCGGGGGTGATACCCTGAGCTGCCGAAAGGCACTCCCCATCCCTCGAGTCATCGAAGGCCTCGCCGTGATCGACGACTTCCAGGTGGCCTGGGCCCGGCGTGGGGAACCGTGGCGCTGGATCGAGACGACGAAGCCACCGTGGAGTCGCTCTTTCAAGCCGGCTCCGCCAGCAAGCCCGTGGCCGCGCTGGTGACCTCCGCTCTGGTCCGCAAGGGAGCGCTCGCCCTCGAGCGGCGCGCGGAGTCTCCGGTGATCCTCTCCTCGTGCCCGGGTCCCGGAGGGAAAAGCTGATGCCACATCCAATCCTGATCCTTGCCGCTCGTTTGCTGTTTACAGCAATGCCGGCCGCGGTGCCGGCCGACGAGCTGCAATCGAAGCTCGCGGAATTCGACGCATTCGCTCGCGAGCACCGGCTCGAACACACCGTGCTCAGCATGTCCTATGCGATCGTCAAGGATGGCAGGATCGTCGCCATCGAGGGAATCGGCTGGCAGGACCATGATGCCGAGGAACCCACCACGCCGGATACCAGCTACCTGGTCGCCTCCATCACCAAGACCTTCAGTGCCGCGACGCTGCTGGCGATGGACGCCGACGGCATCATCGACCTCGATGCCGACTTCACCACGCTCAGCGACTGGCAGGGGCGCTGCGACTGGCTCACGAACAGCGGCATCGTCTTTCGCGGTGGCGTGACCCTGGATGACGGCTACACCCCGCCCAAGATCGACTGCTCGGCGAAGATCACACTCCGCGACGTCCTGAAAATGCGCGTGCTCGGCGAGCCGGGGAGCAATTTTCTCTACAACCCGATCGTCTACGGGCGCCTGTCGAACTGGGTCGAGGAACAGACCGACAAGCCGTTCACCTACTGGGTGCGGCGCTACGTCATCGACAAGGCAGGGCTCGAGAACACCGCCGCCGGGTGGCGCGATGCCGAGGCCGGCGATGCGCGGCGACTGCTCGCCCCGCCGTTCCGTCACGCGCCGGAAGAGTCCGACAACCTCGCGCCCTCCGTGCTGCCGAACCCGGAGATGAACGCCAGTAGCGGCATCATCGCCAGCGCGCGCGAGCTCGCGCTGTATTCCATCGCGCTGGATGAAGGCCGCATCCTCTCGCCCGAGCTGCGTGAAACGATGTGGATGCCGCCGACGGATGCCGACGGTGAGCCTGCCTCCTACGCCTACGGCTGGTGGGTACAGCCATGGCGTGGCCAAAAGCTCGTGTGGCACGGCGGCTGGTGGCCCGATGCCTACGCCGGCTTTCTTCTGAAGGTGCCGGGAAAAGGCCTGACGCTGGTCGCGCTCGGCAACACCGACGGCCTTCACTGGGGCAATCGTCTGCACGTGGCTGAGATCGAAAAGAGCCCGCTGGCGTCGAAGTTCCTGGAGCTGTTCGCGGCGGATTAGGCGATGGTGATCTCCGCCCTGGTCGACCGCCGCAAGTCGAAGCACGCGCCGCCCCGGTTCCCGCACGACGAGCCGGCACCGGAGGAGGTGCCGATCCACCCGGCCGGGGAGGCGGCGGCCATCACTGCTCGCGTAGACGTCGTCCCAGAGGTGGAACGCCTCGGCCAGCCGCTCGAGGTGCTCGGTCGCGGGAGGAGAAAGCTCGGCCTCGGCGACCGCGGGTGCCGCGGCGAGGAGCAAGGCTCCGAGGACGGCGAGCGACACGCGGGGACGCAGGTCCATGGAACTGATTATCGCAGCCCCGGAGGTCGAGCACCTCGCTCGATCTCCAGCCCGCGTCGCCCGAGGCCCGGATCCGCGACCGCCGCCTCCGGCCGAGCGGCGAACACGAGGCTCCCATGGATGAGACGCGCTGAAAATGCCGCCCCGCGCTCCTGATAGCGTCACGGGATCATGGGCGACGGCGAGCGAGCGAGCCCGGACGACCTCCGCCGCTGGGTGGAGAACCAGCGCGCCGCGGGGGAGCGGGAGCGGCGAGCGGCCCGCGACGGCGCCTACGCCCGCGACCCCGTCCGCGCCGCCCTCGACCTGATCGCCCTCGCCGGCGAGCGCTTCGGCTGGCCCGTCCCCGAGGACGAGATCCGCCGCCGCGAGGACGAGGTCGCACGAGAGCGCTGGGCGCGCCTGAGAGAGGCCCTCGGCCCACCGCGGTGACGGGGCCTCCCGCCACGGGCGTTCTGGAAGCACTCGCCGCGCTGCAGCGGGCGCTCGAAGACCTGGACGCCCCGTCGATGATCCTCGGCGGGATCGCCGTCATCGCACGCGGCGTCCCGCGGTTGACGGTCGACATCGACGCGACCGTCTGGGGCGAGAGCGTCGCCCTCGAGGAACTCTTCACGTCCCTCGCGGCACAGGACATCCGGCCGCGCATCCCCGAGGCCGAGGAGTTCGCCCGCCGCCGGCAGGTCCTCCTCCTCGTGCACACGCCGAGCGGCACGCCGCTCGAGGTCAGCGTCGGATGGCTGCCGTTCGAACGCGAAGCGATCCTCCGCGCCGAAACCGTCGACTTCGGCGGCGTCCCCATCTCCGTCGCCCGGCCGGAAGACCTGATCGTCTACAAGGCCGTCGCCTGGCGGCCGCGCGACCAAGAAGACGTCGAGCGGCTCCTCGTGCTCCACGGCGACCAGATCGACCTCGACCGGGTGCGCGAGCTCGTCCGGCAGTTCGCAGACGCCCTCGGGGAGCACGAGCGGTTCCGTGAGTTCGAGGCGCTCGTCCGGCGGACCCTGGGACGGTGAGCGGCGGTAGGCCTCGGTCGAGCCGCTGCCCTTCGTGCCAAGGCCTTCCGGCTCGACGCGGCCACGGGCTTTCGCCGGAGAGCCGCCAAGGACTCGAGCGCCGGCTCAGCCCGGACGCTCGAGCGCCAGCTCGCTCCAGAGGAACTCGAAGCTCGCCGGTTCGCGTCCCTCGGCGGCCGCCTGCCGGCGCTCGTGGTGCTCGTAGCTGAGAAGGAGCTCGACGACCCGCTCCCGTCCCGGCTCCGCCTCGATGGCCTTCCGCGGCGTCAGGTCTTCGAGGGCCGGGATCGGCTGGTCGGCCCAGCCGGCGTAGGCGTGCTCGATCAGCTCCTGGTGGACCTCCGGCGGCACCGCGACCCGGTCGCTCGCCGTCTGGCGGCTCCGCTCGCGGGCCTTCGGGCTCGCGGGGTCGACGTGCTCGCGCACCCGGTGGCGCACGGCCGGTCCGGCGACATCCTCGAGCCAGCGGCGGCTCTCGTTCGCAAGTCCCTCGGTGCGGCCGAAGACCTCGAGCCGGTCGCCTTCGAGGGTCAGGCTCCAGAGCACGCGGTCGGCGCCCCGATCGACGCGGGACCACCCCCGTTCGGGATCCCCCTCGACGTCGTCCTCGGCGGCCAGGGCGTCGAGCAGCGCGGAGCGGTCCTCGACCCGGTAGTGATCCGTCGTCAGCAGGATCCGCTCGCCGGTGCCGGCGTCCACCAGCTCCGGCAGCGCGGGATCGAGCCGGCGCAGCCAGGCGGCGACCACGACGTCGCTGACCAGGCTCGGGACGTCCTCGGGCGCCCACGACTCCTCGATCTCCCGGATCTCCTCCCGGAGGGGCTGCAGGTCGAGCCGGGGGAGCGGGTAGATGGCGCCGCTCCCGATCCACGCCCCGTCCCGCTGCCGGCGCACCAGCCGCCAGCCGACGACGTCCCCCGGGACGAGCGACTCGGTAGCGCTCCGCTCCTGGACCGGGACGGGCGCCGCCCCGCGGGTGACGGCGTCGCGGACGACCACGGACTCGCCCCGGTGGACGGCGAGCACCTCGTAGAACCGGAGCGGCCGCTCGGCCAGCTCGCGAAGCGCCTCCCGCTCGGGGAACGTCAGTGCTGGGCCGCCGGGCCCGGTCAGGATCTCGTAGGCGCTCGTCCACCGCCCTGCGACCCGGATCTCCGCCTCGGCGAGGAGCCATTCGAACTGGTTGATCTCGAGCATCGTGACGAGCCCCGGATCGAGATCCTCGGGCAGCTCGAACCCGCCCTCGATGCACTCGAAGAACCCTCCGAGCGCCTCGTCGACCGCGCGCCGGTGGCGGCTCAGCAGGTGCTCCAGCGCCGTGCGGACGGCGGAGGCCTCGACGTCGGCGGCCGACTCCTCCCGCCGCTCGCGCATGCAGCAGTGCTTGTACTTCCTCCCGCTCCCGCAGGGGCAGGGGGCGTTGCGACTCGGGCCCGTCACGGGAGAAAGAGTAGCGGAACTCGCCGCCACCGAGGCCGTTGACGATCCTGATCGCGCTGTGTGTACGTAACTCTTGACACAGATTGAGTGCCGGCCTACTCTCGTTCCCGGAGGACGAGATCATGCGCATGGCAGGAGTTCGCGACTTCAGAGCCCACCTCACCCGTTTCGTCTCCGGCGACGAGCCGGTGCTCCTGACCCGTCACGGCAAGGTGTCGGGCCTGTATCTGCCCCTGGAGGATGCCTCGCGGGTGCCGGACGACCTCCGGCGGGAGCTGGCGGCGGTGCTCGGGAGCCACCTTTCGCGCCTCCTCGAGCTTCGGGGTGTCGGCGAGCAGGAGATCGCGGAGGACTTCCGTGCCCATCGCCGCCGTCGTCGCTGACGCCAACGTGCTCCTCTCCGCCGTGGTCGGCAAGGCCGCCCTCCGCGTCATCGAGGACCACGACGTCGCGGTACACGCGACCCGGTTCAACGGCGAGGAGGTCGAGGAGTACCTGCCTCGCCTCGCCGCCAAGTACGGCCTCCCCGAAGACCTGGTCCAGCTCCAGTGGCGACTGCTGCCCGTCGTCCTCCACTCCGAATCCGAATACGCGGAGCGGCTGCCCGAGGCCCTCCAGCAGCTTCGCGAGCGCGATCCCGAAGACGCCCACGCGCTGGCTCTCGCCTGGACTTTAAAACTCCCGCTCTGGTCGAACGACCGGGGCTTAGAGGGCCAAGCCGTCAAGCGGTACACCACCGCGCGGCTCCTGCGCGCGCTCGGAAGCTGAGGCCCCCGGGACCAAGATCCTCGACCCTGGAGCGGGAGGACATCCATGCCCTGGCGTCCTGACGAGGGAGGTCACGTCGGACGACGTGGCAGGTGTACGACAACTCCTCCGAGCGCGCCGCTCGGATACGCTTGATCGCGCTCGGCAGAGGCGAGGCCTCGGATGCTGTGATCGATGCCCAGGCCTGGTCCCGGATCGAAAGAGAGGCTCGACGTGAACCGTGAGGCACCCAAGGACATCGCGGCGATCCTCGGAACCGACGAGCCCGAGCGCGTCATGCGCGAGGCGGTCCAGGAGGCGATCCGCCGCCACAAGCTCCTGGGCCTGCCGATCGCCGTCTCCCGCGGGGGCAAGGTCGTGTGGATCCCGCCGGAGGAGATCGACGTGCGATCTGAGGGCGACGACGGCGCAGGCTGAATACTACGCTACGGCTGTGGTCGCTCGGGGTCCGGCCTACATCGAGATGAGGGCGTTCGGTATGCGAGGCTTTGTCGAGGACGACCCTCGCTCATCGATTCTATGGTTCGATCTCGAGCTTCGCAGCGACTTTCTATCCCCAAGGCGAGCCCCTATCCCTGAACCGGCCGCGGTAGTCTCGGTGCCGTGAAACCGCTCGCCACCACCTGGCCGTTTCGCCTTCGCGCCACGGTTTCGCCGATCCTCCTGCTGGCGATCCTGGCCGCCGCTCCGGCGGCCGCCGATCCCAGCTTCCAGATCAGCTTCCTCGTCGACTATCGGTCTGCGGTGGAGCTGGCCTCCCCCGCAGTGGCGGTCCAGGGGGAGGGCGAGACGGCTTTCGTGTGGCGGGGGGAGTGTCCGCAACCGGGCTTCTGCCTCAGCCACTACACGCCGGGGCAGCAGCCGCCGACGCCGCCGGTCCTCCTCGACGTCGGTGCCTCGGTGCCCGACTCGCCGCCCCGCGTCGCGGTGGGAGCCGGGGAGGAGCTGGTGGTGGTGTGGTCGGAGCCGGCGGCCGACGGCACGCGACGGGTCGCTCTGCGCATCTACGACTTCTTCGGCCTTCCCCTGGGCCCGAAGCGCCTCGTCGCTGCGGCGGCGGGAGAGGTCTTCGCCCACCCCGACGTGGCGGTGACCCCGGCGGGCGAGCTCGTGGTCGCCTTCGAGCACCGGGGCTCCGGCGATGCCGAAGGCGCCGGGATCGAGATCCTGGGCCGTCGCCTGGCCGCGGACGGCTCCCCCCTCGGCCCCGCCTTCCGCGTCGACGGACCGACGTCGGCGGAGGTCGCCTGGCCGCGGGTGGCGGCCGGTCCCGACGAGACGGTCTTCGTCTGGGAGAGCCGTCTCGGCGGGGCGGGTGAGGGCATCGGCATGTGCCGGGTGACCGACCTTGCGGCCCCGGAGTGCGCGGTCGGGGACGCCTTCGCCGCGCCGCGCTCCGCCACCTTCCAGCGCCGCGAGCCGGCGGTCGCCGCCAGCGCCCAGGGGACGTTCCTCGTCGCCTGGACCGATGTCGATCCGGCGCCTGCGGGCGTCCCCGCGGTCCGCTTCCAGGTGCTCCGCGACGGCGCCGCCCTCCTCGCCGAGCCTCCTTCGTACGACAGGGCCTCGACGCCGGCGGTGGACGGCGCCGACGACGTCTTCCTCCTGGTGTGGACCGCCTACCCGCTCGACGAGCCGCGCCACGTGCTCGCGCAGCGCCTGGACGCCTTTGCCCAGCCCCTGGAGGGCGGCGGCTATCTGATCAGCAGCGCCCACGTCCTCGGCACCGGTGTTCCGCTCACCCCGGACGCCGGCCTCTACGGGAGAGGCGGCCTCGACACGGCGTTCGTCGCCGGCTGGCGGCATCGCGACCCGCAGGGTGAGCTCTCCATCATCGGCGCCCGCGCCTCGTCGCAGACGAGCCCGCCGACCTCGTGCACCGAGACCGGGGAGAAGATGTGCCTCGGTGCCGGCAACCGGTTCCGGGTGCGCGCCTTGTGGAGCCGGTCACGACCGGCTCCGGCCATCTACGGCCGCGGGCGGCAGATCGAGATCACGCCGGACACCGGGTACTTCTGGTTCTTCCGCGAGACCAACGTGGAAGTCCTGGTCAAGGTGCTGGACGGCTGCGCGGTGAACGGTCACTACTGGGTCTTCGCCGCGGGTCTCACCGACCTCGACGTCATCCTGGACGTGTACGACACGCAAAACCAGGAGTCCGAGATCTACCACAGCGAGGAGGGGCGGCCGTTCCAGCCGATCCAGGACACCGGGGCCTTCCCGTGCGGTTGACAGGGACGGTATGCCGTCGACGTCAGCGGCAACTGGCGGATCACGTTCGGCTGGATTCGGACAGACGCCACGGACGTGGATCTCGAGGACTACCACTAGGGAACGGAGCAGAAACGATGGGCACGAAGCCGGTGAGGCGGGGGCTGCCGCCGATGCATCCCGGAGAGCTCCTCCGTGAGGACGTCCTTCCCGCACTCGGCCGCCCCAAGGCCGAGATCGCGCGGCTTCTCGGCATCTCGCGCCAGACGCTGTACGACATCCAGGGGGAGAAGCAGCCGGTGACGCCGGCGATGGCGCTGCGCCTCGGCAAGCTCCTCGGCAACGGTCCGACGCTCTGGCTCAACCTTCAGCGGCGACACGACCTCTGGCGAGCCGAGCGGGACCTCGGGAGCGAGATCGAGGAGATGCCCACACTCGCCGCGATCGAGTAGCCCGGCGACGAGGAACGAAGGTCCGGTGCCAGCATGCCGACCTGAGAGATGAGCCGGAACGAACGATAGGGCCTTGTCCGGCGGAGCGTCGGGCAGAACGAGCGTTCACCGGGCGCCGGATCCCGGCGCGCGGGAAGACCGCCTCGGAGATGGTCCTCGAGGATCGTCGGTGATCCTGTTCGTGGACACGAGCGCACTGGTCGAGCGGCCTCCCGCATGCTTCGCGTGATCCTCAGCGAATGAGGCGGAGCTTCTCGCGCACCGCCTCGTCCTCCAGCGCTTCGAGCACGATCTCCGCGGCGCGACGCCGTCCCGAACGCTCCCGGTCGCGCAGATAGTCGCGCAGCGCCTGGTTGATCGCCACCTGATACGGAAGCCCGCCCGCGAAGGCCTCGGCCTTGAAGATCGCGACGACGTCCTCGTCGAGCCGGATGGTGACTCGCCGGGTCGGCACGCCCGCGGCCGTGACGTCGACTCGGCGGCGCGCCGGTCGCCACCCTCCGAGCCCGGACACCTCGGACGGCATCTCCTCAGGGCCTTGCTGTCGACGACTCATAGACCTCGTGCTCCTTGGCGGTCGCTCGTCGCGCACCGAGGATCCGGATCACGATCCCGCCCTCGTCTTCCCTCTCGGTGGACCAGGCGACGAGGAGGGCGGTGGCTGCTGACCCCTTGTCGACTCCGGTGA
>Ga0299913_10002649_pt1 | contig 14247 bp, 11 predicted proteins | sample RVTome_9_FD_201360 | JGI IMG/M metagenome (GOLD analysis project Ga0299913, IMG submission 201360) | Soil microbial communities from uranium-contaminated site in the Upper Colorado River Basin, Wyoming, United States - RVT155D38 (version 2) ... | reverse complement strand
CGGGCCTCATCCTGCTCTTCCCTGTGATCCAGACCATGACCAAGGTCGATCTCCGGGTCATCGTCCTCGACGTTCCTACCCAGGACGTGATCTCGCGCGACAACGTCTCGGTCAAGGTGAATGCAGTCATCTACTTCCGCATCGTCGATCCCGAGAAAGCCGTCATCCGCGTCGCGAACGTCTTCGAAGCAACGAGCCAGCTTTCACAGACGACGTTGCGTTCGGTACTCGGTCAGCACGAGCTGGACGACATGCTCGCCGAACGGGACAAACTCAACGCCGACATCCAGTCGATCCTCGACCAGCGCACCGACAACTGGGGCATCAAGGTTGCCAACGTCGAGATCAAGCACGTCGACCTCGACGAGAGCATGATTCGCGCGATTGCCCAGCAGGCGGAGGCCGAACGTTCGCGGCGCGCCAAGGTGATCAACGCCGAGGGCGAAAAACAGGCAGCCGACCGGCTCGCCGAGGCGGCGCGGATTCTCGGCGGCGAAAAGCAGGCGCTGCAGTTGCGCTACCTGCAGACCCTCAAGGAAGTCGCAGGCGAGAGAACCAACACGATCATCTTCCCGTTGCCGCTCGACCTGATCGAGCCGCTGATGAGTCTGCGCAAATCGACCACGCCGGACAGCTGACCGCCCTCATGCGGAGGATTGCCGTGCGGTCGTGACGGTAACCTCCGTACCGCCCAGCGCCGACCGGCCGATGCGGACCTCACCGCCGTAGGAAGCGGCGATATCCCTGACCACGGCCAGGCCGATGCCGTGGCCTGGCGCAGACTCGTCCAGCCGAATTCCCCGTTCGAGCAGAATGCCGGCCAGATCTTCGGCGATGCCCGGTCCGTCGTCCGCTACGACCAGTTCGAAACCTGAACCCGCCGCGGATCGGAGGTGCAGCTCGACCCGCGATTGGCACCACTTGCAGGCGTTGTCCAGAAGGTTGCCGGCAAGCTCGAGGAAATCTCCGCGGTCGCCGCGGAACACGACGCCCCTGGCGACGTTCAGGACAATGTCGGGACTCTTGTCCTTGTAGACCTTTGCCAGTCCTTCAACGAGTCGCCTCAGTTCCTTTTCGACGGCCACGGAGGTCAGGCCGAATCCCTCGGCGACGTAGCTTGCCGGTTTGCGAAGCTGATATCGGACGATGTCGTTCATGCGATCGACCTGGGTTTCGACACGCTTACCGAGTTCCGACTGCGGATGCTCCGCGATGACCGACCGTACCGCGGCCAACGGTGTCTTGAGGCTGTGGGCGAGGTTGTCCAGAGTGTGCATGTAGCGCTCGGAGCGCGCCCGCTCGTTGCCGATGAGCAGGTTGACGTTTCGGGTGACTCCCTGCAATTCCGACGGCAGATTCGCCGACAGCGCTTGCCGGCGTCCCTCCTCGATCTCCGTAATTTCCCGCTCTATCTGCCTGAGAGGCTGCAAGAGGCTCCGCATGACCAGCGAGATCGAAAACAGCATGACGATCGCGACCGCCGTGAACCAGCCGAGCAACTGGCGGCGAAACGTCGCTATCTGCGCATAATAGGCATCGAGACTTTCCGCGACGCTGAAGGTGTGGGGCTCCAGGTCCCCGTCCGGCATCTCCCAGGCAACCGAAAGACTTAAGGACATGAGTTCCGTGCCGTCCTCGAGTGTGACTTCCGCATAGTGACTGGCGCCCTGCGTCGGCGGTTCCGTGCGCGGCAGATCGACCCCGAGCATCGATCGGGAGCGCCATATCGTGTTGCCGCGCACGTCCCGCAACTCCCCATACAATCCCGAACCCGGGTTGCCGAAACGCGGCTCGGGCAGATCCGGCGGCAGTTGCAGCACGTCGTCGTCGTTCGGGTCCGCTGCGGCGAGCAGAGACATCAGGTGTCCGTCGAGGATATGCCGCTGAGCCTGTTCGCCCGTCTTGCGAAACGCAATGTCGAGCACCACGATCGTCGCACCGAAGAACACCAGCAGCAGCAGGCTCACCGACAACAGCAGGCGAGCACTGAGCGATTTCACGCGTGCTTTCCCCCGATGCGACCCGGGTTGTTGTTTGCGGGACGGCGCACTACTGCCCTGACTGGTTTCGCTCTAGCGCAAAGCGGTAACCGCGACCCCGCAGGGTTTCGATGGGCTTGATGCGGTTTTCGGGATCCATCTTTTTGCGGAGTCTCCCGATGAAGACCTCGATCACGTTGCTGTCGCGTTCGAAGTCCTGGTCGTACAGGCGATCCGTGAGCTCCGCTTTGGATATCACCTCGCCGGCGCGCATCATCAGGTGTTCGATGATGCGGTACTCGAACCCCGTCAGTTCGACGACCTGACCCTCGACCGACAGTTCCTGGCGGGTGGTATCCAGCGATACCGGTCCGGCTGACAGGGTCGGAGACGCCCAGCCGCCGCTGCGCCGTAACAGCGCGTTTACGCGCGCCAGCACTTCCTCGAAATGAAACGGCTTGACGACATAGTCGTCGGCCCCCGCGGCAAGTCCATCGACCTTGTCCTGCCAGCGATCGCGCGCCGTGAGTACCAGTATCGGCCAGGTCTTGCCCTTTTCCCGAACCTGGCGGATGAGGTCGAGCCCGGACACTTCGGGCAGCCCGAGATCGACGATCGCCAGGTCCACGGGATATTCGAGCGCGTAATAGAGCCCTTCCCGCCCGTCACCCGCCCGCTCGACGCCGAAGCCCTGCTCGGAGAGCTGCCTGCAGAGGGATTCCCTCAGGGTTTCGTCGTCCTCGATGACCAGCAACCGCATAGGACCAAAGCCTTCAGGAACGTCTCGGGCATCCGGGGATATTGACGGTCTTGACCTTGCCGTCCTGGGTCAGCACCTTGATGTGGTGTACTTCGCGGTTGCCGCTCACCCGGGTTTCCGCGCTGACGATGCGGCCGTTGTACTGTCGCCTGACCCGCTCTACGGCTTCGTTCAGTGACGGGCAGTTATTCTGCGCGACAAGCAGTTGCCCCATGGGGACACCGTGCCGCTTTCCGCCGGCCGCAAAGCTCTCGCCCGCGGCCGCTGCCGCGCCCAGGGACAGCAGCAACGCCGGGAGTAACAATTTCGTCAGCATGCGCATTGAGAATGATGCCTTTGGATTTCCGGGCTGCAACCAGTGACTGTGCGGGCCAAGTTTGGTGGGTCGCCGGGACGATTGCAACGAGGGGGATCGCTGCTCACGCCCGGCCCACCCGATGCCGGAACGGGACGGCCGGCGCTCAGTGCGCCGGCCGTACGTCGACCCTTATGCGAATGCGGTCGCCCGGGTCGTACGGCGTGTCGGTCGCATATTTGCGGCCGTTGTACGTGTAGATCACCCGGTAGCTGTCGATACGTTCTTCTTCGCGTGAGGCGTAACGGGTCTCGCAGCGCTGCACGGGACGTTCGTAGCGGGTGGTCTCATGGTAGGGCGTGCGCCGCGTCGCATTGTTGCCGATTGCCGCGCCTGCCAGCGTGCCGGCTATCGTTGCCGCATCGTTGCCGCGGCCGCTGCCGAACTGGTGCCCGACCACGCCGCCAATGATCGCTCCGACGAGCGTGCCTGCCGGGCTGCCCGCCGGGCGATGCTCGACTAAGTACTGGCGGGTCTCTTCCCAGCATTCTCGCACCGGGGTCGTCACCGTGACGTACCGTACGTTTGGCTCGACGCTCAGGACCCGGGCGTAGTCGTATACGGCGCGATCCCTGCCGTAGGCATGGCCGTGGTCCGCGACGGCCGTTTCTGCGGCGAGTGTCAACGCTGCGGCGGCCACGGCCGGGACGGTCACTATCCAGAGTTTGCGGTTCATCGTCCTTCTCCCCATCCGTATCAAGGGCCCGGACTATGGCTTCCGGGCTTGGGGGCAACGATATCGGTCCGGCAATGAACAGTGGCTGAATGCGGTCGGGTTTCCGCGAGAGGACACTCATTTTGTGATCTGTGCCGGAATCGCCTGGACATGAGACGGTGCCGGGTTGTTGTTGGCATCGCCCGCAGTGCGGGCTCCTACGGCCTGCTGCGACGACAATTCGCGGGCTGTAGGAGCCCGCCCCGCGGGCGATCCCACCCATCCGCCAACCACCCAGTAAAGAATAGAACCCACATAGCCCGCATCGCGGGCGAGCCCCTCAGCCCGAACCTGTCGCCGCCGCCTTTTCGCGCGACTTCGCGGCCTGCCAGTGCGCTTCGAGCGTCTCAATGTCGAGTGACGCAAGGTCGGTTCCTGTTTGCCGAAGCGCCGCCTCCATCTCGCGAAAGCGGCGCTCGAACTTGCGATTCGCGAGGGCGAGCGCTTCTTCAGGGTCGATCTTCAGGTGCCGCGCGAGGTTGGCGACGGCGAACAGGAGATCGCCGAGTTCCTCCCTTTCGCGGTCGCCGCTGTCTTCGGTCATCGCGTCTTGCAGTTCGGCCAGTTCCTCTGCAATTTTGGCCATTGGCCCTCTGCGGTCCGGCCAGTCGAAGCCGACGCCGGCAGCGCGTTTGCCGAGCTTTTCTGCACGTTTGAGGGACGGCAGGGCGCCGGCAATTCCATGCAGCACGCTGTTGTCCGCCGGCTCCGACGCGGCACGTTCGTCGGCTTTTATGCGTTCCCAGCTCCCGGCGACCGCGCCGCGATCCCTTTCCTCATCGGTGCCGAACACGTGTGGGTGCCTGCGCAGCATCTTGCCGGCGATTCCCTCTGCAACATCGTCGAACGTGAACGCCCCGGCCTCTTCGGCAACCCGGGAATGGAAGACGACCTGCAGCAGCAGATCGCCGAGCTCGTCACGGATGCCTTCGACGTCGTTGCGCCGGATCGCGTCCACGACTTCGTAGGCTTCCTCGACGGTGTAAGGCGCCAGCGTCGAGAAATCCTGCTCGCGGTCCCAGGGGCAGCCGGTGTCCGGATCCCGAAGCCGTACCATGATATCAAGCAGTTTCTCTATAGATTCCATAAGATATTATTTATTCGTCATTTATTGTCCATTCATGAGCCGCCTGCGCAGGTTCAGCAGGATGTTCGCGGTGGCGCCCCAGATGCGTTCGGAGGCGAACTGGAACTCCACTATGGGCACGCGGACGCCGTTCCACTCCCGCTCCGATGCGCGCTGGTTCGACGCGTCGAGGAGATAGGACAACGGTACTTCGAAGGCGTGCTGTACCTCGGCGGGATCGATTCGCAACTGGATGCCCGGTCGTAGAAGCCCGACAATCGCCGTGACCGCATAGCCCGTGATGGTCGGCGTAGGCTCGAGGTACCCGGCCACCTCGACTTCTGAAGGCCGGACGCCGATCTCTTCCCAGGTTTCGCGCAGCGCGGTCGCCTGAATGTCTGTGTCGCCCGGTTCCATGCGCCCGCCGGGAAAACTGACCTGGCTTGCGTGATAACGCAACGCCGCCGAGCGGCGCGTCAGCAACACCGAGAGCATGTCGTCATGCTCGATGATCGGGATCAGGACGCCTGCGGGCTTGAGATCCGCCGTGAGTCTTGTGCGCAGATCGGGCGGCCAGCGCTCGAGCGGCTCCGGAACGACGACACGCACGGGGTCCTGCGGCAGTCTGGTGTCGGCAAGTCGCTCGCGTATGTCCCTCGCGGAAAGCTTCGCGTTCAGAGGCGTCACTATTGCTTGATGCCGCCTTCGGTCAGTGCAGCGGGATCGAGCAGCCGATCGAGCTCGTTCTCCGTCAAGTCCGTCATTTCCCGCGCCACGTCCCTGATCTCCCTGCCCTCCGCATAGGCCTTCTTCGCGATCGCGGCACCTTTCTCGTAGCCGATCACGGGATTCATCGCAGTGACCAGGATGGGATTACGGCCAACCGCGCGGTCGATGTTCTCCTCGTTGACGCGGAAATCGGCAATGGTCGTGCCCGCCAGGCAATTCGCCGAGCTGGTCAGTATTTCGATGCTCTGCAGCAAGTTGTGCGCGACCACCGGCAACATGACGTTCAACTGGAAATTGCCGGATTGTCCGGCGATCGTAATGGTTGTGTCGTTGCCGATCACCTGGGCGCAGACCATCGCCACTGCCTCCGGAATGACCGGGTTCACCTTGCCGGGCATGATGCTCGACCCCGGCTGAAGTGCAGGCAGCTCGATCTCTCCTATTCCCGCGAGGGGCCCGGAGTTCATCCAGCGCAAATCGTTGACGATCTTCGTCAATGCGACGGCCAGGGTCTTGAGCTGACCGGAGGTTTCCACGGCCGTATCCTGGCTGCTCAGCGCTTCGAACAGCGAATCGGCCTGGCGGAAACCGATACCGGTCTGTTCGCTCAACAGCACTGCCACCTTGCTGCCGAACTTCGAATGCGCATTGATGCCGGTGCCGACCGCCGTTCCACCCTGTGCGATCGCCGTCAGGCGCTTCATCGTATCTCTGAGTCGGTCGATACTGCTGCCGATCTGCGCGGCCCAGCCGTCGAGCTCCTGGCCCATCGTCACCGGCATGGCATCCATCAGGTGCGTGCGTCCGGTCTTTACGATGTGACTCGTTTCGCCGGCCTTCCTGGACAGTGCTTTCTGCAGTCGCGCCAGGGACGGCAACAACGCGTCGTGAATCGCAACGGCGGCGCTGACGTGTACGCAGGTGGGAATGACGTCGTTACTGCTCTGGCCCATGTTGACGTGGTCGTTCGGATGCACTGCGGTTCCAAGCAGATCGCTGGCAAGACGTGCAATGACCTCGTTGGCGTTCATGTTCGAGCTGGTTCCCGAGCCCGTCTGAAAGACGTCGATCGGAAAATCCGCGTCGTGTTCGCCGCCGGCGACTTTGAGCGCAGCCTTCTGAATCGCGACCGCCCTGTCGCTGGTGAGCAGACCGAGTTCGGCGTTGGCCCCAGCGGCCGCCCACTTGACCAGACCGAGCGCCGCGATGAACTGACGTGGCATGGGCATGCCGCTGATCGGGAAGTTCAAGACGGCACGTTGTGTCTGGGCACCCCACAACGCCTCTGCCGGGACCTCGAGCTCGCCCATGCTGTCCTTCTCAATGCGGTGCTTCTTCTCACTCATCGTTTCCTGATTCTCCGGGTCCGCCGTAACGAGTGGTGTATGATTCGCGCTTTGCGGATACAAGTCTAGCCCGGAGACCAGAAGTCCCCCGGAACAAGAGTGCGCTCATGAGCCTTAAAGCGTTGTCGCCAATCGATGGCCGGTATGCCACAAAGGTCGATGCACTGCGCGGTATCTGCAGCGAGTACGGGCTCATTCGTTATCGTGTACTGGTCGAGGTTCGCTGGCTGCAATGGTTGTCCGACGAACCCTCGATTAAAGAACTCACGCCATTCTCGATGATCATGAAGAGCGTCCTGAATCGCATTGTCGACGAGTTCTCGTACGACGACGCCGAATGGATCAAGAAGGCCGAGGCGAAAACCAATCATGACGTCAAGGCAGTCGAATACTTCCTCAGGGATCGGCTAGGCAAGGGCAGCGACGCCGGAAATGGGGGTGATTTCATACACTTTGGCTGCACGTCCGAGGACGTCAACAACCTTGCATACGCATTGATGTTGCGCGCCGCGCGCGACGAAGTACTGCTACCCCCAATGAAGGAACTGGCCGCGAAATTGCGCGCCCTGGCGAATGCGCACGCCGATGTCGCAATGCTTTCGAGAACGCACGGCCAGGCGGCAAGCCCGACGACTCTCGGCAAGGAAATGGCCAACTTCTGCGCGCGGCTTCTGCGGGCGCAGAAAAACCTGTCCGGCGTCTCGATTCGTGGCAAATGGAACGGTGCGGTCGGAAACTTCAATGCTCACGTTGTCGCCTACCCCGAGGTCGACTGGCCCGAGCTGAGCAACAGGTTCGTCTCGTCGCTTGGCGTGGACCCGAACGCGCTGACCACGCAGATCGAACCGCATGACTGGACCGCCGAGTACGCGCATGCCCTCGAACGGTACAACACCGTACTGTTGGGCTTTTGTCGCGACATGTGGGGCTATATCTCTCTCGGCTACTTCAGGCAACGCGTGAATCCTGACGAGGTCGGCTCGTCCACCATGCCGCACAAGGTGAACCCCATCGATTTCGAGAACGCCGAAGGCAACCTCGGCGTTTCCTCGGCGCTCCTCCGCCACATCGCGGAGAAGCTTCCGGTTTCCCGCTGGCAGCGTGATCTGAGCGACTCCACGGTGCAACGCAATTTTGGCGCGGCCATCGCGCATTCGCTCATCGCACTGCAATCGGTACGGAAAGGGCTCGAGAACCTGCAGGTTGACCCCGAGGCGATCAGGAGCGAAGTCGACGAAGCCTGGGAGGTATTGGGCGAGGCGATCCAGACGGTCATGAGGCGTTATGGCATCGCCGAGCCCTATGAGAAACTGAAATCGCTCACCCGTGGCCAGCCGGTAACCCGAGAACTTTTGCAGGAGTTCATCAGGACTCTGGACATTCCGGAGGATGCCCGCAAGCGGCTGCTGGAACTCGAGCCCTCCGCGTACACGGGCACCGCCAGCCGACTTGCCAGGTCCCTCTGACTCGCTTTCCTTTCGGACTCGCCCGATTCCACATTGTGAACCGAGCGTGCGCATGCAGCGCCGGGCGGTACTTTGCGCGCGTAATCGGTGACGGATGCGGGCCTGATGTCGTCTGCGAGCGGCGACATCTTGTGGGATGTCCGGAAAACGTGACACAGTTGGCAACGGCGCGCTGGCGGCGGCCGTTAAGATTGCCCTTACGTGCGATGAGGGTCGTTCAACTGCGGTGACGCCGGAACAATCAGGGGATTATCATTAGCAGAAGAAAAAAGCCGAAAAGTCCGTCATAGATTTCTCAGCCTTGCGTCACGACACGCTTCCGATTCTGCTTACCCGGCTGCTCCCGTACCGCCCATGAACCGAGATCCGGAACGACGCGCAGACTTCTTCAGGTAACGATGAACGACGGTAAATGATGGAAAAATCTAGAAAAAAGGATCGGCGGTGGGTCATTTCTACGCAGGAAGAAATGCGCCAGGCGGTCATTGACGTTGCCAATGAGGCGACGCGCCGCATCTCGATATTCACACACGATCTGGAGCCCGGCATTTACGACGATCCGGACTTCCTGGAGGTCGTCAAGCGGCTCGTCCTGTCGCAGGCGTATGCCCGCGTGCGCGTCCTTATTGCAGACCCTTCCCGCGCCGTCAAGAACGGCAACAACTTCGTTCACCTCGGGCGGCGTCTCAATACATACATAGAGTTCCGTCACGTACGTCAGGATCTTCGCACTCATGCGGAGTCGTTCTGCATTGCGGACGAGATCGCGCTCGTGTACCGGTTGCAAGCGAGCCGCTGGGAGGGCATCGCCGACACCTATGAGCCGGGCGTGGCCAAGGTCTACAGCAAGTTGTTCGACGAGATCTGGGTGGCGAGCGAAGTCGAAACAGAGTTTCGCCAACTCGGCATCTGATCCCAACAGGTTGTCCACGGATCTCACCTGCCGGTCCAGCAGAACGTCGACCGGGTGATCGCAAACGCGTCGCTCGTTTGACCGTTTGGCGCGCTGCGGCCTATTTGGGCCGCGACCGGGGGTGATAAAATCGGCGCATCATGACCGATGAGGCCCCACCATCCAGCGACACTGTCCGCGGCCAGCGCATCGTCGTCGGCTTGTCCGGCGGCGTGGACTCGGCCGTTGCAGCGCTGCTCCTGAAAGATGCCGGCGCAGACGTCCATGCGCTGCATATGACGAACTGGGAGGACGACGAGGGCTACTGTACGGCAGCGGCCGATCTTCAGGACGCCCGGCGCATCTGCGAACGGCTCGACGTCCCGCTGCATCACGTCAACTTCGCGCGCGAATACCGGCAGCGGGTTTTCGAACACTTTCTGAGCGAGTATCGGGCCGGCAGGACCCCGAATCCGGACGTCCTCTGCAACCGGGAGATCAAGTTCGGCGTATTCCGCAGCTATGCGAAGCGGCTGGGTGCCGAACGACTTGCCACAGGGCATTACGCGCGAATTCGTAACAAAGGCGGAAAGGCACAGTTGTGGAAAGCCGCCGACGGGAACAAGGATCAGAGCTACTTTCTGCACGCCGTCACCGAGGAAGCGCTCGCCGAGACTCTGTTTCCGCTTGGCGAACTGTCCAAGGGCGATGTGCGCGCCATCGCCCGCGATCGGGACCTGAACGTTTACGACAAGAAGGACAGCACGGGAATCTGCTTCATAGGCGAGCGCCCTTTTCGCGAGTTTCTCGCACGGTATCTGCCGGCCAGTCCGGGACCGGTACGCACGCCCGACGGCCGGACGCTCGGCGAACACGCCGGGCTGATGTACTACACGATCGGTCAGCGGCAGGGCCTCGGCATCGGCGGACTGAAGGACGCAGCGGACGCGCCATGGTACGTCGCCGCCAAGGATCCCGACGAGAATGCGCTGATCGTCGTGCAAGGCGAGCATGCGTTGCTCTACTGCGACGCGCTGGACGCATCCGCGGCAAGCTGGATCGGACAGCCGCCTAAGGCGCTCGGGCGGGCAGAGTTCCTGTCCTGTAGAGCCAAAGTGCGCTATCGCCAGCCGGACCAGGATTGCAAGGTCGGGACGTCCACGGACGGCAAGCTCACGGTCTCGTTCGACCGGCCGCAAAGGGCGGTGGCGCCGGGCCAGTCGGTCGTCTTCTACCAGGGCGAGCGCTGCCTCGGCGGTGCCGTCATCGATCGGGCGCGTGCCGAAGCCCGGCTGAAGGCCGCGATTTAGGATGTCGTATTCGTTATAATGCGGCGCCCAACCCCCCCGGCCGAGACCTCGCTAGACACCAACCAAACACGTTCATGACTCATGCGAACGAGGTTCGGAAAGACTCTTCACGATTCCCGGAGATAGACTATGAAGGACAGCTTCGGCGCTCGTTCAATGCTTGACGTTGACGGCAACCGGTACGAGATATACCGACTCGACGCCGTCAAGGAAGGTCACGCAGGCCGACTGCCCTACTCTCTCAAGGTTCTGCTGGAAAACCTGCTGAGACACGAAGACGGCAGGGACGTGACCCGCGAGGATATCCTGTCGCTGGCCAACTGGGATCCGAAAGCGGAACCGGCAACCGAGATCTCTTTTACGCCGGGCCGCGTGATACTGCAGGACTTTACCGGCGTGCCGGCGGTAGTGGACCTCGCAGCGATGCGCGATGCCGTGGTCAAACTGGGCGGCAGCGCCGACAGCATCAATCCGCTGTCCCCCGCGGAACTCGTAATTGATCATTCGGTGCAGGTCGATCGCTACGGCGCCGCCGACTCACTCGACCTCAACAACAAGATCGAGTTCAAGCGCAACAAGGAGCGCTATACCTTCCTGCGCTGGGGACAGAGCGCATTCGAGAACTTCCGCGTTGTTCCACCGAACACAGGCATCGTGCACCAGGTCAACCTCGAGTATCTGGGGCGGGTGATCTTCGACACGACGAAGAATGGCGTACGCTCCGCCTATCCCGATACCCTCGTCGGCACCGACTCACATACGACCATGATCAACGGCCTCGGCATTCTCGGCTGGGGCGTCGGCGGTATCGAGGCGGAGGCTGCGATGCTCGGCCAGCCGATAACGATGCTGATTCCGCAGGTCCTCGGCTTCAGGCTCAGCGGTGCGCTTCGCGAGGGCACGACCGCTACCGATCTGGTGTTGACGGTAACGGAGATGCTGCGGGAAAAAGGCGCCGTCGGAAAGTTCGTCGAATTCTTCGGCGACGGCCTTGCGGACCTCCCCCTGGCGGATCGAGCAACCCTCGGTAATATGTCCCCGGAGTTTGGGAGCACGTGTGCGATCTTTCCGATCGATGGCGAGACCATTCGCTATCTGGAACTGACCGGACGCGATCTGTCGCATATCAGACTCATAGAAGCCTACGCAAAAGCGCAGGGTCTGTGGCGTCGTGAAGGCGAACAGCCCGCACAGTACAGCGATCTCCTGGAGCTCGACCTCGGTTCCGTGGAGCCCAGCATCGCGGGGCCGAAGCGGCCGCAGGATCGTATCGCGCTGAGCAAGGCGGACAGCCGTTTCCGCGAGCACCTCGAGGAAGCCGTCTCGGGCCGCGCATCGGGAGGCGCGGCGACCGCGAACCTCGACGGCGCGCCGGTCGAGATACGCGACGGCGCGGTGCTGATCGCCGCAATCACGAGCTGCACGAATACATCGAATCCTGCCGTGATGATCGGCGCCGGACTGCTGGCGCGAAATGCCGCGGCACGGGGCCTCAAGACAAAACCGTGGGTCAAGACCAGCCTGGCGCCGGGATCCAAAGTCGTTACGGATTACCTCGAGAAAGCCGACCTCCTGGACGATCTGGCCGCGCTCGGGTTCTACACCGTAGGCTACGGTTGCACCACCTGCATCGGCAATTCCGGTCCGCTCAGAGACGAGATTGCCGAAGCGGTTACGGAGGGCAAGATCGTCGGTTGCGCCGTGCTGTCGGGCAACCGCAATTTCGAAGGCCGCATCCATCCGATGGTGCAGATGAACTTTCTCGCATCTCCCCCGCTGGTCGTCGCATATGCCCTGGCCGGGACTCTGGAGCTCAACCTGCTCACCGACTCGCTCGGCAACGACTCCTCGGGCAACGCGGTCTACCTGCGTGACATCTGGCCGACCCAGAAGGAAATCCAGGAATTCATCGTCCGCAACATCGACTCGGGCATGTTCAAATCGAGTTACGGCAGCGTTTTCGACGGCGACGCGAACTGGAACAGTCTCGCTGTGCCCGGCGGTGAAATATACAGCTGGGATCCGGAGTCGACCTACGTCAAGAACCCTCCCTACTTCGAAGGCATGACGCTGGACACCCGGCCCCTCGAGGACATTCGCGGCGCGCGGGTGCTGGCCCTGCTCGGCGACTCGGTAACGACCGACCACATCTCGCCGGCAGGCAGCATCTCCTCCGGAAGCCCTGCCGCGCTGTATCTGCGTGAAATGGGTGTCGAGCCCGTCGACTTCAACTCCTACGGATCGCGGCGCGGCAACCACGAAGTGATGATGCGTGGAACCTTTGCGAATATTCGTTTGCGCAACCAGCTCGCGCCCGGCACCGAAGGCGGCTGGACGCGCCATCAACCCAGCGACGACGAGATGTCCATCTACGACGCGTCGCTGCGCTATCAGGAAGAAGGTACGCCGCTGATCGTTGTTGCCGGCAGCGAATACGGCTCCGGATCGTCGCGTGACTGGGCGGCCAAGGGCACGCTGCTGCTCGGCGTCAAGGCGGTGATCGCCGTCAGCTACGAGCGCATTCATCGCTCCAACCTGATCGGCATGGGCGTCCTGCCGCTTCAGTTCGCGGAGGGCGACAGCGCGCAAAGCCTTGACCTGACCGGGAAAGAAGTATTCGAGATTGAGGGGGTTGCGGACGCCGGGTCCCGCACCGTGGCCGTCACGGCGACCCGGGCGGATGGAGAACAGGTTCGCTTCGATGCCAGAGTGCGCATCGACACGCCCAAAGAACGCGACTACTTCGAGCACGGCGGGATACTTCACTACATGCTGCGACAGCTGGCGACGCGGGCGGAGGCGGCGTGACGGAACCAGCCCGGATCCCCCGATGATTTTCAAGCGCCGGAAGGATGGCAACGCCGCGGCGGCGAAACCGCGCCGGCTCGCCGGTAAGCCCTTGTGGGTGAAAGGCGCGCTGGGTGGCGCGGCCGCGTTGCTGGTGTTCCTGACCGGTCTTGCAGTGTACTGGTCCGGTGAACCCGACATCTTCTGGGTGAACGAACGACCGGACGGCGAACGGACCGTGGTTGGCTTCGCAACCACCGATACCCTGGTTCGCGTGGCGCAGACGTTGCTGGACAAACCGGGGGGCTATCTGACGAACGACATCATGCCGCCCGGCGTGTTCCTCGATAACATTCCCAACTGGGAATTCGGCGTCCTGCAGCAGGTGCGCGACCTGGCGCGCGTCGTCCGCAACGACTACAGCCGCAGCCAGTCGCAGTCCCGGGAAGATCCCGACGTCGCAATTGCCGAACCGAAGTTCTCCTTCAGCAACGACTCCTGGATACTGCCGCCGACCGAGTCGGAGTATCGCGATGCCATCGCAGGCTTCTCTCGCTATCGTGACCGCCTTTCGGGTATCGGCGGTTCCGACGCCCAGTTCTACGCTCGTGCCGACAACCTGCGGGAGTGGCTGGCACAAGTCGAAAAGCGACTGGGGAGCCTCACGCGACGTCTCGGCGACAGCGTTGCCAGGACCGTCATCAATACCGACCTGGCCGGCGAGCGCTCCGCCGCCGCCACTTCGGCACTGGCCGACTCCGTCGACGTCCGCACGTCCTGGTACGAAATCGACGATATCTTTTTCGAAGCGCGCGGAACGTCGTGGGCACTGGTGCACTTTT
>Ga0299913_10002648_pt1 | contig 14249 bp, 12 predicted proteins | sample RVTome_9_FD_201360 | JGI IMG/M metagenome (GOLD analysis project Ga0299913, IMG submission 201360) | Soil microbial communities from uranium-contaminated site in the Upper Colorado River Basin, Wyoming, United States - RVT155D38 (version 2) ... | reverse complement strand
CGTCGAGGTACGGCCGCGCGACCTCCTCGAGCCCCTCGTGGGTGGTGGAGATGGAGAGGACCACGCGCAGCCGGCGCCCCTCTTCCACCGTCCCCCGGTCCCTCTCGAACGCCATCCCCCGGTCCATCGCGCTCAGCCCGTAGCGGAGCTCGCTCGAGGCGGCGTCGATGCCCACCTGGATCGGGTGGTCGTACCAGAACGCCTGCCGCCCGAGCGCGCGCAGCCCGCGTCGCACCTCCTCCGAGAGGTCGAGCGCGTCGACCTCGACGCCCGGGGGGGCGCCGGTGAGCAGGAGGTTCACCGTGAAGAGCACCTGTCGGGCGGGGTCGGTCGGCGGCTCCGGGTTCGTGCCCGTGATCTCGATCGTGCGTCGGGCCCGGAGCTCGGCGGCCCGCTCCTCCTCGTGCCCCCGGATCCCCACGCCCTCGGGGAAGAACACCGACCACATCCGCTCCGCCAGCTCGCCCGCCGACCGACCGGCGTCGTCGCGTCCCAGATACTCGGCCAGCGCGTCGATCCGCTCGATCACGTCCGGCTCCAGCCCCTGGACCTCCTCCTCGATCCGGGCCAGACCCCGGTGGAGGAAGTCCGCCACCGGATCGCCCGCCTCCGCCCCCCGGGAGAGCTTCCCGGCCGCATCCGCGGAGCGGGGATGCGCCGGCCCCGCCAGCGCCACCAGGAAGGCGGCGTGCGGGGCGATGGCCTCGCCGGACCCGAGCTGGGATTCGACGTCGACGAGGGGAAGCGCTCCCGAAGCGGACCTCGGCGCGATGAGCGCCCCCACGACCTCCGCCAGGCGAGGCTTCCTCATGACCCGGATGCTACCCTCCGGTCATCGGTCGGAGGAGGCAGGCATGTATCGGTGGTGGGTCTTCCTGCACGTCGTCGGAGGGTTCGGGTTCTTCATGGCTCACGGCGCGTCGGCCATGGCGGCGATCCGCCTCCGGCATGAGCGCGACCTCGACCGCGTCCGCGCCCTCCTCGACCTCTCCTCCGCCTCGCTGGGCGCGATGTACGTCTCGCTCCTCCTGCTGCTGACGGGCGGGATCGTGGCCGGGTTCGTGGGCAGCTGGTGGGGCGACGGCTGGATCTGGACCGCGATCGGGGTGCTGCTCCTCCTCATGGGATCGATGTACGGGTTCGCCTCTAACTACTACAACAAGGTCCGGGAGGCGGTGGGCATCCAGACCTACCAGCAGAAGAAGCGGGGGGTCGAGCCGGGGCAACCCATCGGCCCGGAGGAGCTGGCGGCCATCCTCGGAACCTCTCGACCGCTCGTTCTCCTGGCGATCGGCCTCGTCGGCCTGCTGCTGATCCTCTGGCTGATGATCCTCAAGCCGTTCTGAGCCCGGCTCCGAGACTCGCTCCCTGGGCCCCTCGCTCGAGCCGTTGTGGCAGCCGCTAGGTGAGCGGGCCCCTCACAAAGATGTTGAGGAGGCTGTTGTCGTCGGCCGTGCTCAGGTTGTTGGCATCGGACGGCGATCGACGGATGATGTTGCAGCCTGCGCCCCCTCCGTGAACACTGGCTGTGCAAGGGAGGTGACGAATGGACCGACCAAGCTACCCGCTGAGACTGGAGCTGGAGGCGCCGCTCGAGGTCGAGAACTGGCGCCCCCTGGTCCACTGGCTGCTCGCGATCCCGCACTGGTTGATCGTGAGCGCTCTCCGAGCCGTGCGAAGCGTGCTCCTCCTGATCTCGTTCTTCGCGGTGCTGTTCACCGAGCGGATCCCACGGGCCCTCTTCGACATGGTGGTGATGACGCTCCGATACCACTGGCGGGTGAGCACCTACACCCTCTGGATGCGAGAGGGCTACCCTCCCTTCGACTTCTCCCCCCGATCGGAGGACGCGGGAGACGACCCGGCGATCCTGTCGGTCGACTATCCGGAGAAGGTCAACCGGTGGCTGCCCCTCGTGAAGTGGTTCCTCGCGATCCCCCACTACGTCGTGCTGGTGTTCCTGTTCCTCGGGGGGATCTTCGTGGGGATCGGCGCGTTCTTCGCGGTTCTGATCACGGGCAGATACCCGGAGGGCATGCGCTCCTATCTGGTCGGCGTCGCCCGCTGGGGCATGCGGGTCATGGCCTACGCCGGCTTCCTCCGCGACGAGTATCCGCCGTTCTCGCTCTCCTGAACCGCGTCGATCGGGGACGAAGCGTGCGAGCCTAGTCGGCTGCCGGGGTCTGGCCGAGCTCCTCCGCCTCGAACAGCCGGCGGATCTCGATCTCCCCTACGGCATCGGGCTCGCCACCCGCCTCGAAGGGGAGTCGCTTGGCCCATTCGATGGCCTCGTCCATCGACTTCACGTCGAGGATCCAGTACCCGGCCACGATCTCGGAGGGCTCGCCGAAGGGGCCGGGGATCACGGTGCGCTCGCCGCGGGAGAACCTGACCCGAACGCCCTCGGCGCTCCAGTGGAGCGCGGCGAGGTCCACCAGCACCCCCGCCTTCGACAGCTCCTCGTTATACCTGCCCATCTCGGACATGAGCTCCTCGCTGGGCAGGTGGCCGGGCTCCCGGTCTCCCTTGATCACCATCATCACCCGCACGTCGCGCCTCCTTCGTCTCGACGTGGACGCCCTAGGGCTCGACCGGAGACTCCGTCCGGACCGTCGCCTCGAGGGCCTCTCGATCGATCGGATCCTCGCCGCGGCGGCGGTGCCAGCGGTCCCAGAGCACCAGATAGCTGGGCAGGACCAAGACGGCCGCCAGCAGCGCGAGCCCGATCGTGTAGGCGGTGACGAAGCCGAACTGCCGGAACGGGATCGTGGTGGAGATCACCAGGATCCCGAACCCCGCGATCGTGGTGAGCGCGGAGCCTGCCAGCGCGCCGCCCGTGTGGACGAGCGTCTGCTCGATCGCCTCGCCGTCGTCGGTGTTCCTCGCTCTGTCCTCCAGATATCGGTGGGTGATGTGGATCATGTACGGGATCCCGATCCCGATCGCCAGGGCCGAGATCGTGGCCGTCACCGGCCCGAACGCGATCCCGAAGGCGACCATCAGAGTGAACGACAGGAGCACGACCAGGATCACGGGGATCGTCGTGATCACCCCCAGCATCGGGCGCCGGGACTCGTACCAGAAGTTCACCACCAGGAGCAGAAGCGCCGCGGCGAGCGTGAGGAGCAGCGACGACACCTGGGAGTCGCGGAGGGTGGTGATGATCACGTCGCCGATGATCTCGTCGGACGTGGCCGTCGCGACCAGACCCGCGGCCGTGAGCGGCTGGAGGTCCTCCGTCACATCCTCCCGAAGCTGCGTCGCGCGCGCCTCCCCCGCCTGAGTCTGCACGGTAAAGAGCGCGGCGTCGTACGGGCCGCCGCCGCCGTGGAGCACCGCCGCCGCCGGACCGGGCGCCGCCGCAGCGGCCGCGTCATAGAGATCGGCGACGTCCGCTTCCGGATCGACCGAGGGGTCGTCCGCGGAGATGCCGGCCGAGGCCGCGAGCGCCGCGACGTCCGGATCGAACGTCGGCGACTCAGGGGTGGTCAGGCTGGCCAGGAGCGACACCGGTGACTGGACGACCGGGGCGTCGTCGAAGCGCAGCACGTTCTCGGTGTCGGCGAGGTTCGCCGTCGTCCGGACCATCGCGTTGTACGCCCCTGGGGTCGCCACGTCGCCCTCGATCAGCACCTGCGTTGTCTCGCCGAACCCGCCGCCGTAGTCGTCGAGCAGGGTCTGGAAGGTTCCCCGCACCGGCGACGTGGTGGGCACGAAGTCCAGGATGCTGAATCGCGCCTCCAGTCGCGTCACGCCGAAGGCGCCAACGGCCGCGAGCACGATCGAGACGATCACCACGACGACGGCCGCGCGGAGCGGCAGCGCCGACGCGCGACCGATCAGCCGCGGGAGCACCCGTTTCCCCCCGTCGCGCAAGGCCTCCGCGTCGAGCGTGCCCCGCCGCTCGCCGCGGCGGTCGAGCAGCGCCCGGATCGCCGGGACGAAGGTCAGCATCAGCAGGAACGAGGCCACGATCCCGAACGCCGCCAGCTCGCCAAACTCGCGGAGCGCCGGGATCTGATTCGTGACGTTGGTCAGGAAGCCGACGGCGGTGGTGATGGTGGCGAGCACGAGCGCGATCCCCACGGTGCGGATCGCCGTGGTGATCCCCCGGTCCACGGTGGCCCCCCTGGCCAGCTCCTCCTGGTACCGGCTGTTCATGTGGATCGAGTAGTCGACGCCCAGACCGATCAGGAGGATGGGCAGGATCTGCGCCATCGGGCTCGCCGCCCCGAACCGCAGGCCCCCGTAGCCGTTCATCCAGGTGATCGCCAGCAGGATGGTGAGCATGGTGATGAAGGTGTTGGCCGTCGTGCGACGCAGCACACGCGGCGACAGGAAGATCCACAGCGCGAAGATCACGAGGTACACGAGCGCCGCGATCCCCAGGACGGGGCCGGTCTCGATGTCCTGGAACGAGTCCGGGAAGAGGTCGGGGAGCACGAGCGCCAGCCCCGGGACGATCAGCACGACGAGCGCAAGGAGCATCCCCACGATGCCGATCGCCCGCAGGAGCGCGTCTCGCCCCGAGCGGGGCCTGAGCAGGAAGACCAGCGACAGGACGAACAGGATGATGAAGGCCGCCGTGGCGAACAGGCGTCCGATCTCGGCCTCGAACTCCTCTTGGCCCTCGAACAGCAGCTCGAAGCTGAACGGCTCGGCCGAGATCCCCGGCGGCAGCGGGGTGTCGCGGATCTCGCCGGCCGCCGCGCCCGACGCCTCCGCGTACTCGGTGAGCTCATCGGTGGAGGGTGGGCCAGTGTAGAAGGTGATGACCAGGCCGCTCGGCGACGTCGCCGTGGACGCGTCGACCGAGCTCGGCAGCAGCTGCTCGATGAACCCGGCCTGCTCCGGAGGCGAGGCCTCCAGGCCCTGGCGGTAGAGCTCCTTCACCTCGGCGTCGCTGGTGGGCTGGGGCGCCCCCGCCTCGATCGCGCCGAGCACCGGAGCGAGGAAGCTGACGGTGTTCGGCTGCTCGGGCGTCGGCTCGACGACGAACTCCGAGAGCGAGCCGGTGAGCATCGTCTCGGTGAGCGCCTGGACGGCGGCCAGGCCGTCCGCCGTGATCACGTCCCCGTCCTCGGAGGTGACGATCACCTGCATCGGGCTGAGGGTGGACTCGGCACCGAAGAGCTCGTCGATCCGCTCCGCGGCGAGGAGCTCGGGCGCCTCCGGCGCGAAGGCCTCGTTCTGATCCTCGGCGGGCTGGAAGTTCTGGTTCTGGTAGCCCAGGAACCCGGTGACGACCAGCGCCACCGCGATCACCAGCCACGGCGCCCGGCGAACCACGCCCGCCAGGGCATCGATCAGCGTCTTCACGCCCGGATCCTCCCTCCGTCGACCGAGACAGCGTCAGGCTTGCGAGATGCGGCGAGCAAGCCCGCCATATCCTAGGGCACGGACCGGCTGCTGACTCCTGGGGCGCCGGGCGATCTCCACGCCGGCTGGATCCCATCGTCTCGGGGCCGGGCCGGATTGCCCCCCCAACTTGGATGATGTATACGAGAGGCACGGTTCCTCATGCCTAAGACGGTCGCCGAACAGATCGCCGATCAGCTCCGAAGCGAGATCCTCGCCGGGCTGATCCCTCCCGGGACGAGGCTGTTCCAGGACGTGGAGGCCGCACGACTGGACGTGAGCCGAACCCCCCTGCGCGAGGCCTTCCGGCAGCTCGAGGGCGAGCGGCTGATCCAGATCACCCCGAACCGCGGGGCCGTGGTGACGCGGCTCACCCCCCAGGAGGTCACCGAGATCTTCCGGATCCGCGGCCAGCTCGAACCGCTTGCGGCGGCTCAGGCGGCACGGCTGTCCACCCCGGAGGAGGTCCGAGCGATCGGATCGCTCCTGGAGGAGCTGGAGGAAGCGCGGACCGAGCGACGCATCCGGCAGCTGCTGAAGCTCAACAAGAGCTTCCATTTCCACATATACGAAGCCTCCGGGATGCCTCGCCTGGTCAACATCATCTCCTCGCTCTGGGGGCCGATCGAGGCCATGCGAGCGGCGTACGCCTCGGAGCCGGTCACGGCCCGGCACGCCGCCGACGAGCACTCGCGCCTGTACCGGGCGATCGAGGACCGGGACGCGGACGAGGCCGCAGCGATCACTCGCCAGCACGTCGAGACGATGACCGCGGCGCTCCTCGGGTGGATGGAGGGCGCCTCATACCTTGGAGGTGCGGGCCGACCAGCGGTTGGGGAGGAGGGCGCCCTCACCAGAGGGAGGTGATGCGTCGGAGAAGGTCGCGCCCGAGGCGGATCGGGGGGAGGTACTGGGCCGGGCAGGCCCGGACGAGCAGGTTGCGGTACACACTGAGAGAACGGGGTGATGTGACATGGTCGTGCGCAGACCGTTGAGGTTCCTGGCCCTGCTGGTCGTGCCGCTCCTGGTGGCGGTGGCCTGTGGCGAGGACGGCGCCGGCGACGGCGGCGACAACGGAGATGGCGGGGATGGAGCGCTTCCGGTTGTGCGGCTCCACGGGCTCGAGGGCGGCCTCAGCTCGATGGCGCTGAAGATCATCGAGGCGGAGGGATTCGACGAGCAGAACGGCTTCCAGGGCGAGTACTTCGAGGTGTCGGGGGACGCCTCCGTGCAGTTCCTGCTCCAGGGGAACTCGGACGTCTCGTTCGACGGAGACCCGATCACGGCCGCGCTTCTGCGGTCGCAGGGCAACGACATCACGACCTTCTACCCCATGGCCGTGCAGGATGTGACCCTCATGGTGCGCGGGGACTCCCCCTACCAATCCGCGCAGGACCTGATGGGCGAGCTCGTGGGGCACGACGGGCTGGAGTCGGGCGGCATGACCGCCGCGAACATCATGCTCAGTGAGTTCGAGGACATCCAGATCACGGAGGACTACGACCTTCAGTTGGTCCCCGAGCCCGCCCTGATCCGACTGCTCGACCGCGGAGAGATCGAGGCCTCGTTCATGGCTCAGCCCTTCATCCTCACCGCCATGCGGGAGTTCGGCATGCGCCCGGTGTGGGGTCCCGGCTGGGAGGAGTGGGAGCAGGCCGCCGGCGGACGAGCCTGGAACATCACGATCATGGCCTCCGAGCAGTGGCTGCGGGACAATCCGGACCTGGCTCGCGCCGTGACGGCTGCATGGGACGACGTCTACAACTGGATCACCGAGGATCCGGATCGGCTCAAGGAGGACCCCTTCCCCGAGCTGATCGGGATCGAGGACCAGGGGGTCCTGGACGAGTTCGTGGAGCTCGTGCGAACCTCGGAGTACTTCACCAATAGGTGGACCCCCGAGGACGTCGAGGCGGCCAGGGACTTCATCGAGTTCGCAGCCGAGGAAGGCACCATCATCCAAGAGGCCCCCGAGGGCTCGGTGATGAGCCTGGACGACCTGTAGACGGACGGAGGATCGTTGACCAGCCCATCAGCCACCGCCGCGGACGCCTGGGTCCGGGACGGTCCTAGCCGCCGCCCCCGACGGGCCCATCGATGGGCCCGTCGGGGGCGGCGGCTGGTCATCGTGAGCCTGCCCATCGGGGCGGCCCTGGTGGCCTGGTCCCTCCTCTGGGACCGGACCGACTTCCTGCCCTCTCCATCCTCCACGCTGGCCACCGCCGTCGAGCTCCTCCGGCAGCCTGAGACCTACACGAATCTCCTGGACACGGCCCGCAGGCTGGCCCTGGGGCTCACCCTGGGGTTCGGGACGGCGGTCCTCGTCTCGCTGGTGATGCGACAATCCGCGTGGTGGCGGCGGTTCTTCACCCCGTACATCTTCGCCACCCTCTCCACTCCCTCACTGGCCGTCGCCCTGTTCTCGCTCATGGTGTTCGGCTTATCCGAGGTCGGTATCTACATCGCGGTGGGGATCACGATCTTTCCCTTCGCGGTGATCAGCCTGATCGAGGGCCTCGACGATCTCGACGCCCGGCTCGGGGAGATGGCCTCCGTGTACCGCTTCTCATGGCGCCAGCGGGTCAGGAACGTGGCCATCCCGGAGATGGCGCCCCACCTGTTCGCCGCGTTCCGCAACGTCCACGCCCTGGCCTGGAAGGTCGTGGTGATCGCCGAGGTCTTCTCCCAACAGACCGGAGTGGGCTACCAGTACAAGCTCGCGTACTCCTTCTTCGAGCTCCAGCGACTCCTGGTGTGGGCCGCCCTATTCATCTCGATGGTGGTGATCGTGGAGTACGGGATCCTCCGGCCGATGGAGCGTGTCTCGTTCAGGTGGCGCCGAACCGAAGGAGGGGCGTGAGCATGGGGCGGAGGGTTGGGAAGCCCGAGTCGGGGCGGGATGACACCGAGGCTCCGTCGTCGAGCCGGATCGTGGAGATCGAGGACCTGGCCTTCGGGTACGGGGAGGCGAAGCAGCCGGCCCTCGACGGCCTGACGCTCTCGATCGACCGCGGGGAGTTCGCCTGCGTCCTGGGACCGAGCGGCTGCGGAAAGTCCACCCTCCTGGGGATCCTGAGCGGGCTGTACGCGCCGCAGCGTGGGCGAGTGGCCGTGGACGGGACGCTCGTGTACGAGGGCGGGCGCCGGATGGCCCGAGAGGCGCCCGCGATGGGCTACGTCTTCCAGGACCCCCGCCTCCTGCCGTGGCGACGGGTCCGGCAGAACGTCGAGCTGGCCCTCCGAGCGGCTGGCGTGCCCCAGGCGGAGTGGGACGGGCGAGTGAGCACGTACCTCGACATGTGTGGGATCGGGCCCTTCGCCGAGTCGTGGCCCGGGAACCTCTCCGGAGGACAGCGCCAGCGGGTGGCCATCGCCCGGGCGCTGGCCATCGAGCCCACCCTGGTGCTGATGGATGAGCCCTTCAGCACCCTCGACGAGGTGACGGCCCGCTTCCTGCGTCGGGAGCTTCTCGAGGTGTGGGAGCGGACCGGGCAGACGATCATCTTCGTCACTCACTCCATCCGAGAGGCGGTGTTCCTGGCGGACCACGTCTACGTCATGACGGCGGGCCCTGGGAAGCTCCTGGAACGGCGGACGATCGAGATCCCAAGGCCTCGCGTCTACGAGGACCCGCACCTGACGGAGATCGAGGCCGGCATGGTCGAGTGGGTCCTCGAGCACTGGGGCTTCTACGACGCCACCCCTCGGGAGGAGGGGAAATGAGGCCCTCTACCGCGGTGGCGCCTCGCCTGCGGGCCGCGGGCGAGGGCCCCTCCCGGACCAGCCTCCGGCTGGCCCCGGTGGTGGGGATCGCGATGGGCCTGGTGGCGTGGTGGCTGGCGGCCAGGTTCCTCTTCCGCTTCCTCCCCGATCCGATCACCACCCTGCGGACCTTCGGGGAGCAGGTGGTCACCGAGACGTTCTTCGAGAACCTGGGGGTGACCGCCCGCCGCGTCCTGCTGGGGACGGTCGGAGCCTTCGTCGTCGGGAGCGCGATCGGCCTGGCCATGGGCCGGATCTGGACGGTGGAGACCGCCCTCCACCCGTGGGTCTTCGTGGGCCTGGCCCTGCCCGGACCCTTGGTGATCCTGTTCGCCATCCTGGCGATGGGGCTCGGCGAGATGACCTCCCTGACCGCCCTGTGGGTGGTCGTCACGCCCTTCGTCGTCACGCTCGTCTACGGGGGGGCCAAGGCCCTGGACCCCGAGCTCCTCGAGATGTCGGTCACCTATCGGTTCGGCCGGGGAGACCGTCTGCGACACGTGCTGATCCCGGCGCTCATGCCCTCGCTGATGTCGGGCGTTCGGGTGGCGTTCGCCATGTCCTGGAAGATCGTGGTGCTGATCGAGGCCCTGTCCAGCACGGTGGGGGTCGGCGAGCGGATCCACTTCTTCTTCATCTTCAACCAGCCCGCGGCCGTGCTCGCGTGGACCTTCACCTTCACCATCATCATGGTCGCGGTGGAGCTGCTCGTGTTCCAGACCCTCGACCGTCGGCTCTTCGCCTGGCGTCCCCGGGCGAGGCTGTGAGCCGGGTGGCGCCGGGGACCGGGCTGCCGTGACCATCGTCCACATCGGGTTCCCCTCACCCAGCCTGGCTGATGTGGACATGGCGACCTGGAGGCGGGTGGCGCCGCTGTGCGAGGAGGCCGGCTTCGACACCTTGTGGCACTCGAACGAGCGCTTCTACCGGGAGATGTGGATCCGGATGGCGGTCAGCGCGCTGGGGAGCGAGCGCATCGGCCTCGGGGGCGCGGTGGTGGATCCCTTCGCCGTGCACCCGGCGATCACGGCCCAGTCCCTCGCCACCGTGGCCGAGCTCTCGGGCGGCCGGGCCAGTCTGGCCCTCGGCGCCGGTGGCTCGGGGTTCCCCATGATGGGCATCCGCCGGGAGCGCCCGGCCGCGGCTCTCCGGGAGGCGCTCCAGGTGATGCGACCGCTCCTGGCCGGCGAGACGGTCACGCTGGAGGGAGAGACGGTCACCGCCCGGGCGGCCCGGCTGCACTTCGCCCCGCCCGGACCCGTCCCCCTGTGGCTGGCCACGCGCGGAGACCACACCCTGCGCCTGGCGGGCGAGCTGGCGGACGGGGCCATCGTGGCCACCTACGCGCGACCCCCCGAGGTCCGGGCCGCGCTCGGGCTGGTCGAGGAGGGGGCTCGGCGTGCGGGCCGGTCGCTCGCGGACGTGCGGACCATGGTGCGGGTGGACACCTGCATCCACGAGGACGAGGCGGCGGCGGCCGAGGCCGGTCGGCTGATGCTCGCCAAGCTGCTGTGGCTCAGCTATCCGGACCGCCGGTTCGTGGAGCGGGCCGGCCTGGAGGTCCCCCAGGGCGTCGAGCGGATCCTGGCCGAGCGGGACTACGATCGCATCGGAGAGGCGGCGCCCCTGATCCCCGATGACCTGGTGGCCGCGTTCACGTGGACGGGGGCGCCCGAGGCCGTGGTCGAGCGAGTCACCGAGGTGGTCCGGGAGACGGCCGTGGACGAGGTGGGGTTCTGGCTCCTACGGGCGGGCGACCAGACCCTGGAGGAGGCCGTGAGGGTCGTGGCCGCCGAGGTCCTCCCCGCGGTCGCCCGCCACGAGGCGGGAGGTCCCGGGCGGTGACACCTCTCTACGACCCCGACCGGATGGGCGCCGCGCTCCGTGAAGCGGGTGCCGCGGCCCTGGTCGCGTCCCTGCCGCAGAACGTCCTGTACCTCACCCGGTTCCGGAAGGCCGGAGCGCTGGCTCTCCTTCGGGCCGAGGACGCCGAACACCCCACGCTCCTGGTCCCCGCCGCCAGCCTCGACTTCGTGTTGGAGGACCCGGACCCCGCGGTGGAGGTGATCTCCTGCGGGACCTTCTACCGTTCCTTCTTCGGGGAGGATCTGCCCCCGCGCGAGGACACGATCCGACGCCTGCACGAGGCCGCCCGCCGGGAGCCGCCCGTCCAGGTGGCCGCCTCACTGCTGGCCGATGCGGGCGGCCCGGTCGTCGTCGACCAGCCACCCGAGGCGCTCGTCGGGCTCGGGGACGCGGCTCCGGAGGTGAAGCTGAGCGCGGATCCGGGTCTCTTCATGGATCTTCGGATGGTGAAGACCCCGGAGGAGATCGATCGCCTGACGACGACGGCTGGGATCACCGAGGAGGCCATCGCCGCCAGCGTGGCGGCCATCCGGCCGGGGGCGCTGCAGGCGGAGATCGCCGGCACCTATGCCGGTGCGGTGGTCGCCCGGGGGGCCGGGATCCGCGCGGACAACGTCTCGATCGACGCGGGGGCGGCGCTGGGCAACGTGAACATGCCCGAGGACCGCGTCCGCGAGGGGAGCATCGTGCGGTACGACGTCGGCGCGATCCACCGGGGCTACGCTTCGGACATCGCCCGGTGCTTCTCGGTGGGGCCGCCCCGGGAGGAGCACGCGGCCACGTACCGCGCCCTCCTGCGTGGCGAGGAGGCGGCGCTCGAGCGGCTCCGTCCTGGGGTGCGGGCCTCGGAGCTCTTCGAGGCCGCGGTGGCCACGGTGCGTGGGGAGGGCATCCCCCGCTACGAACGGACCCACGTCGGCCACGGGATCGGGATCGCCGGCGGGTACGACCGGCCGCTCCTGGCGCCGGGCGACGACACGGTGATCGAGCCGGGGATGGTGCTCTGCGTGGAGACCCCTTACTACGAGGTGGGGCGGGTGGGCCTCCAGGTCGAGGACATGGTCGTGGTCACCGGCGACGGCTTCGAGCTCCTGTCTCACTCCAGCCGCGATCTCGAGGTGGTCGGCTGAGTGACCGCGGCCTCCACCCTCGTCGGCCTCGAGTGCCTCCGCTGCGAGCGGAGGCCCGAAGGTGGTGGGCACCCCGCGACGGGCTGCGCGCGGTGCGCCGAGCAGGGCGTCCCGGCCACGTTGGTCACCGTCTACGACCTGGAGGCCGCGAGACGGACGTTCACCCCCGAGCACCTGGCGCGGCGGCCGGGGGGACCGCTCCGGTATGCGGAGCTCCTCCCGATCGAGGCCGGGGAGGCGGAGCGGGGTCTCCGAGAAGGCGGGACTCCCCTCCTCCTGGCCCGGCGCCTGAGCGAGGAGCTCGGACTCCGCGCGGTGTGGGTGAAGGACGAGTCCCGGAACCCGACATGGTCGTTCAAGGATCGCCCGGCGGCGATCGCCGCCGGCGTGGCCCTCCGCGAGGGGGCCGCCGGCCTCGTGGTCTCCTCGACCGGGAACGCTGCGGCGGCCACCGCCGCCGCCGCCCGGGCCGCGGGGCTCCCCGCGGTGGTGCTCTTCGCGCGGGGAGTCGACCCGGTGATGGCCGGCATGGTGCACGGCTTCGGGATCACCGTGGTGGCCACCCCGACCAAGAAGGACCGGTGGGTCCTGATGCGCCACGCCGTGGAGGAGATGGGGCTGTTCCCCGTCAGCAACTTCGCCGACCCGCCGGTCGGCATCGATCCACGGGCGATGGACGGGTACGCGGCGATGGGCCTGGAGATCTGGGAGCAGCTCGGCTGGCGAGCCCCGGACGCCGTGTATCTCCCGGTGGGGTACGGCGACGGGCTGTTCGGCGTGTACAAGGCCTTCGCGCAGCTGCGAGAGATGGGGCTGGTCGAGGTTCCCCGAGTCTCCGGCGGCGAGGTGTACGGATCGCTCACCGCGGCCCTCCGCGGCCCGGGGGATCGGGTCGAGGCCGTGCCCGTGGATCGTCCCACGGTGGCCTCGTCGATCGCCACCGCACAGAGCACCTATCAGGCCCTGCACGCGGTTCGGTCGAGCGGAGGGACGGTGCGGCAGGTCTCGGAGGCGGAGATCGAGGAGGCGCGGCGCCTGTTGGCGGCCACCGAGGGTCTCTCCGTCGAGGCGGCCTCGGCGGTGGCGCTGGCCGCCCTGCGCGCCGACGTCGCCGAGGGCGCCGTCCCGAGCGATGCCGAGGTGGTGCTCGTCTCCACCTCGGCGGGGGTGAAGAGCGTCTCCGCTCTCGGGCTCGCCGAGCGCGAGGCGCCGCTGATGAGCGGGGTCGAGGAGTTCGCCCGGGTGGTTCGCGACGTCGTGGGGGAGGGACGGTGAAGTTCGGGATCGGTCTCCCCACGGGGATGGAGGGGCTCATCAACCCCGTCCCCTTCTTCGAGCCCGGAGACTTCCTGGCCATGGCGCGCCTCGCCGAAGATCTCGAATACGACTCGGTGTGGGGCAACGACCACTACGCGCCCCAGGACTACGTGCGGAAGGCCCACGGGAGGGCGCCGAACTTCTACGAGGTGCTGACGGTGCTCTCGGCGGTGGCAGCCGTGACCACCCGGGTGGAGCTCGGCACCGCGGTGCTGGTGCTGCCCATGCGCCAGCCCGTCGTCGTGGCCAAACAGGCGATGACCCTCGACCATCTGAGCGATGGCCGTCTCCTGCTCGGGGTGGGGATCGGCGCGTACCGGGAGGAGTACGCCGCGGCCCGTCCGGACCTCGTGGGGACGAACCGCGGAGAGCTGCTGGAGGAGGGGGTGGAGCTCCTCAAGCTCCTGAGCACCGAGGAGTCGGTCACCTACCGTGGTCGCTTCTACCGGACGGAGGAGCTCGAGATGTTCCCGAAGCCGGTGCGCCGGCCCCTGCGGGTGCTGGTCGGCGGGCACCAGCAGGTGGCCCTCGATCGCGCGGTGGCCCACGGACAGGGATGGATCCCCGGCTGGCGCCCGTTCGACGAGCTCGAGGAGTGGATCGGGATCCTGCGGCGAAAGGCCGAGACGGCGGGGAGGGACCCGTCGTCGCTGATCGTGGCCCCGCAGCTCTCCTGCCTCGTCGCTCGAACGCACGAGGAGGCCACGAGCAGGTACATGGAGAGCGGGATGGTCCAGCACCGGAAGTCCCTCGCCTATACGGGGAGGGATCCCGAGCTGGCCATGGACAACAACCTGATCGGGAGCGCGGAGGTCG
>Ga0299913_10002647_pt1 | contig 14250 bp, 10 predicted proteins | sample RVTome_9_FD_201360 | JGI IMG/M metagenome (GOLD analysis project Ga0299913, IMG submission 201360) | Soil microbial communities from uranium-contaminated site in the Upper Colorado River Basin, Wyoming, United States - RVT155D38 (version 2) ... | reverse complement strand
GTAGACGCCCCAGCTCGGGGAGCCGGTGGCGGCGAGCGCGGCCCGGATCTTGAACGCCGGCGGGCCGCCGTACTGCAGGAACGCATGGAGGATGTCGGGGGTGTTCACGAAGAAGTTCGGCCTGATCAGGTGCGCGGACTCGTCGGCCAGCTCGCGGAGGTAGTCCTCGATCTCCCAGCGGGCGGTGCGCCAGGTGAAGTAGGTGTAGCTCTGGTGGAAGCCGATGGCGCCGAGGGTGTGCATCATCGGTGGCTTGGTGAACGCCTCGGAGAGGAACAGCACGTCGGGGTCGGTGCGCCGGATCTCGCGGAGCAGCCACTCCCAGAACGGCACCGGCTTGGTGTGCGGGTTGTCCACCCGGAAGATCCGCACCCCGTGGGACATCCAGTGCCGGACGACCCGGAGCACCTCGCGGCAGATCCCGCTCGGGTCGTTGTCGAAGTTGACGGGGTAGATGTCCTGGTACTTCTTCGGCGGGTTCTCCGCATAGGCGATCGAGCCGTCGGCGCGGGTCGTGAACCACTCGGGGTTGCTCGACACCCACGGGTGGTCCGGGGCCGCCTGCAGGGCGAGGTCGATGGCGACCTCGAGCCCGAGCTCCTCGGCCCGGGCGACGAAGGCGTCGAAGTCCTTCAGGGTGCCGAGGTCGGGATGCACGGCGTCGTGGCCGCCGTGGCGGGACCCGATCGCCCATGGCGACCCGGGGTCGTCGGGCCCGGGGGCGAGCGTGTTGTTGGGGCCCTTGCGGTTGATCTCGCCGATCGGGTGGATCGGCGGCAGGTACACCACGTCGAACCCCATCGCGGCCACGCCCGCGAGGCGCTCGGCCGCGGTCGTGAAGGTGCCGCCCTTGACCTTGCCGGTCTTCGGGTCGCGGGTCGCGCCCTCCGAGCGGGGGAAGAACTCGTACCAGCTGCCGTACAGCGCCCGCTCGCGGTCGGCGTACGCCGGATGCGGGCCCTCGACGGTCAGCAGCTCGCGCAGCGGGTGGCGGGCGAGCACCTCGCCCAGGTCGTCGGACTGCAGGTGGGCGAGCCGTGCGGGCACCGGCCGGTCCTTGTCGCGCGCGGCCGCGATCGCCCCGTTGAGGATGGCCGTCTCGTCCGGGTCCGCCGCCTCGGCGAGCACCCGCTCCAGCAACAGCGAGCCCTCGGTGAACATCAGCTCGACGTCGACGCCGGCCGGGATCTTCAGCCCGGCGTCGTGCTGCCAGGTGGCGACCGGGTCCGACCACGCGTGCACCTCGAACGTCCAGGAGCCGGGCACGTCGGGCGTCACCCACGCGAGGTGCCGGTCGACCGGTTGCTCCAGCCGCACCATCCGGACCGGCGGTCGACGACTGCCGTCGGGGGCGGTGAGCACCACCTCGGCGCCGAGAGCGTCGTGCCCCTCCCGGAACACGGTCGCCGACACCGGGAAGGGTTCACCCACGGTCGCCTTGGCCGGCTGGCGCCCGAGATCAACCACGGGCATGACGTCGATGACGGGGATGCGACCGACCATGGACCCACACTTGCGAACTCCGCCGTCCCACGCAAACGTCCCGGGCGCGTCGCGGTCGGTGGTCGAGCAGCGAGCGCGAGCGAGCGACGTCGAGACCCCGCAGCCGAATGCGCCCCCGTTCCTCTCGGCGCACCGCTGTCTCGATACGCCGGACGCGACCTCGTTCCTCGGTCGCGCGGCTACTCGACCGGCATTTCCGCACACAGCCCGCTCGTTCCTCGCGGGCTGTTGGAAATGCCAAACGGGACGAGCCCCCATGACCCGTCCCGTTCGACTCCCACCACGCCATTTCCGAAGGCGCTCTGCAGGGGTACAACGGGCGAGTCCGATCCTGGTTATTGGATGGCTATTGGATCGTTCAAGTGATCGGCGGTACCTTGCCGTCCATGCGTGCCATCCGACGCTTCACGGTCCGTCCCGTCCTGCCCGACGCGCTCACCGCGCTGGGCGAGCTCGCCGGCAATCTGCGCTGGTCGTGGCACCCCCCGACCCAGGACGTGTTCGCCGAGGTCCACCCCGATCTGTGGGAGTCGACCGGTCGCGATCCGGTCCGGCTGCTCGGGGCGGTGGGCGCCGCCCGGCTGGAGGAGCTCGCAGCCGACGACGGGTTCCTCGAGCGGTTGCGGGTGGCCGCGGCCGACCTGGAGCGGTACCTCACCGAGGACCGCTGGTACCAGCGACGCGGCGGGGACGGTCCGGCGTCGATCGCCTACTTCTCGCCCGAGTTCGGGATCACCGCGGTGCTGCCGCAGTACTCCGGCGGCCTCGGGATCCTGGCCGGCGACCACCTCAAGGCCGCCAGTGACCTCGGCGTCCCCATCGTCGGCGTGGGCCTGCTCTACCGGCACGGCTACTTCAAGCAGTCGCTCTCACGCGAGGGGTGGCAGCAGGAGACCTATCCGCTGCTCGACCCCGACGGGCTGCCGATCTCGTTGCTGCGAGAGCCCGACGGCACCCGCGCCACCATCTCGATCGCGCTGCCCGACGGCCCCGACCTGGTGGCCCGGATCTGGGTGGCCCGGGTCGGCCGCGTGCCGATGCTGATGCTGGACACCGACGTCGAGGGCAACCCCGACCACTACGTCGAGATCACCGACCGGTTGTACGGCGGCAACAGCGAGCACCGGCTGCGCCAGGAGCTGCTGCTCGGCGTCGGCGGGGTCCGCGCCCTGCGGGTCTGGTCCCGGGTGACCGGTGCGCCGGAGCCGGAGGTGTTCCACACCAACGAGGGGCACGCCGGCTTCCTGGGCATCGAGCGGATCCGCGAGCTCACCGTCGGCGAGGCCGGGCCACGGCTCGACCTCGACACCGCGATCGAGGTCGGTCGCGCGTCCACGGTCTTCACCACACACACGCCGGTGCCGGCCGGCATCGACCGGTTCCCGCGGACCCTGGTCGAGCAGTACTTCAGCGACGCGGGGGCAACCCCGGGGGTGCCGGTCGAGCGGATCCTTGCGCTCGGCACCGAGGACTTTGACGGCGGCGACGGAGCGGTCTTCAACATGGCCGTGATGGGCTTCCGGCTGGCGCAGCGCGCCAACGGCGTCTCGCTGCTGCACGGCCATGTCAGCCGCGGCATGTTCAACGGGCTCTGGCCCGCGTTCGACGAGGCGGAGGTGCCGATCGGGTCGATCACCAACGGGGTGCACGCCCCGACCTGGGTGGCGCGTGAGGTGATCGAGCTGGCCGAGGCGAACGGTGCCGACTCCGGAACCGACGACACCGAGGCCTTCTGGGCCGCGGTCGACAAGGTCTCCGGGGCCGACATCTGGTCGGTGAAGCGGCGGCTCCGTGAGCGGCTGGTGCTCGACGCCCGCGCCCGGCTGGGCCGGTCGTGGCGCAAGCGCGGCGCCGCCGAGGCCGAGCTCGGCTGGATCGACTCCGCCCTCGACCCCGATGTGCTGACCATCGGCTTCGCGCGCCGGGTGCCGTCGTACAAGCGACTGACGCTGATGCTGCGCGAGCCCGAGCGGCTCAAGGCGCTGCTGCTGCACCCGGAGCGACCGGTGCAGCTGGTGATCGCCGGGAAGTCGCACCCCGCCGACGACGGCGGCAAGAAGCTGATCCAGGAGATGGTGCGCTTCGCCGACGACCCCGAGGTGCGACACCGGATCGTGTTCCTGCCCAACTACGACATCGCGATGGCCCAGCCGCTCTACCCCGGCTGCGACGTGTGGCTGAACAACCCGCTGCGGCCCTACGAGGCCTGCGGCACCTCCGGCATGAAGGCGGCCCTCAACGGCGGGCTCAACCTCTCGATCCTCGACGGCTGGTGGGACGAGTGGTACGACGGCGAGAACGGCTGGGCGATCCCGTCCGCCGACGGGGTGGAGGACCCCGACAAGCGCGACGACCTCGAGGCGGCCGCGCTCTACGACCTGATCGAGAACGACGTCGCGCCGCGGTTCTACGACACCGATGCCGACGGCGTGCCGGTGCGCTGGGTGGAGATGCTGCGGCACACGCTCAAGTCGCTGGGACCGAAGGTCCTCGCCACCCGGATGGTGCGCGACTACACCCGGCAGCTCTACGCGCCCGCTGCCGAGAACGCCCGGGCGCTCAACGCCGACTTCGACGGCGCCCGCGAACTCGCCGCCTGGAAGACGAGGGTGCGGGGTGCCTGGCCCGGGGTCCGGGTCGAGCATGTCGAGAGCGGCGGCGTCGGCGACGTCGCCGAGGTCGGCGCGGTGCTGACCGTCCGGGCATTCGTCTCCCTCGGCGAGCTTGCTCCCGACGACGTGGACGTCCAGCTGCTGCACGGGCGGGCCGACGCCGAGGACGTGCTCACCGAGGCCACGGTCTCGTCGCTCCGGCTCGTCGAGAGCTACGAGGGCAACCGGCACCGCTTCGACGGTGATGTGACGCTCGAGGTCAGCGGCCCGTTCGGCTACACCGTCCGCGTCGTGCCCCGCAACCAGCTGCTCACCTCACCCGCCGAGCTCGGCGTCGTCGCCCTGCCTTGAATCCGGCTCGGCGACGCGGTCAGATTTCGCGGCCGGCAACCCGCTCCGGTCGCACCATGAGCACGTCGAACTCGATCACCCGCAGGCTCTTGTGGTGCCAGCTGACCGGTGACATCGCCGAGATCTCGAAACCGGCGGACGCGTACTCGCTGAGCTGCTCGGGCATCCGCGGCATGCCGTCATAGATCGGCACGCACGACACTTCCGACAGCAGCGCCGACACGTCCGCCAGCCGATCACCGGCCCCGCGGAAGGCCTGCAGGTCGTAGCCCTGCGTATCCAGCTTGAGAAGGATCCGCGGGTTCCCGAGACCGGCTGTCGCCTCGTCGAGGACCGAGTCCAGTCGTCGCACCTCGACCGCCTCGGTGGGCGAGTCGCGGATCCCGCTGGCCCAGTCCTTTCCGAACTCGGTCGGGCCCAGAATCGAGCTCATCTTGCCCGCGACATGGATCTCGGCAGAGCCGTCCGTGTCACCGAGCGCGTAGGGAAGCACGAACCACCCGGGATCCTTCGCCGCCGCTTTCCGCACGTCGGCCTGAAGGTGTGACACCGGCTCGAAGGAGACGATGCGCCCGGTGAATCCGCGCTCGCGAACCCGACGGGCGAACTGGCCCCGGTTCGCGCCGACGTCCAGCACGCAGTCGATGCGCATCTTCTCCAGCACCCGGGCCAGGTATTCGCCGGCGAGGTAGTCGCTGATCTCGTTCCGGTGCTGCCTCATCCGCTTCTGGCTGCGGTCGTCGTCGAGCAGCAGCACGAGGCCCGCGTCGCGCGACCCGATGCGCTGCAGCCTCAGTGGAGGGCGCTTGCCGCGAGAACGTTGCAGGAGCCAGGCGCCGTTCCGCACGCGCTGCACGTCGTAGCCCGTACGGCTGACCAGGGCACGTACCCACCGCCGCCGGCGAACCATGGCCACACCCTAGGCGGGTTGGCAACCACCATGGCCTGCTACGTGACGGCTGAGCGTTCACCAACACGGTCTCGTCGCTCCGGCTCGACGGCTCAGGTGTGCCGTTGACTTGCAACCGCAACCCACGCGAAGCCGAGGAGACAGAGCGCGGCCGATCCGGCGATGAACGCGATCGCCGGCCCGGGAGTTGTCAGCATCACCCCGGCTGCGCCGATCGCGCTGACGACGGCAGCGGCGCGGGGGATCGACACGCTGCGGTACAGCCCATAGCCCAGGACGAGCCACCCGACCGCTCCGAGGGCAAGCACCAGGAATGAGACGCCGGCGACCGCCGAGTCGTTGAGCCGGGTCATCAGCTCGAGCATCGCCTCGCGGTCGTCGTGTTCGGCGACGATCGTCACGACGCCGACGAACGCCGAGAACAGGGCCAGTCCGAAGGCGCCGAAGCCCGCCAGAACCAAGCCCGCCCAGCCCGCGCGGGGCGACCTTTCCCGGACGATCCCGCCGACCACGATCGCCGCGACGACGAACAGCGCGGCGCTGAGGACCGCCAGCAAGGCTCCTGCCTGATTGCGGCCGACGGAGTCGGCGACCTCGGTCAGTACTCGGGCGTTGTCGGGTTTGTTGGCGTCGTCCTGGTACCACGGTGTCGCCAGCAACCGGGCGACGACGGCCACCGCGGGCGCGGCCACGAGGGCCACCGCCTGCAGCCGGGTGAGCCGCGGCATCGCGGCGACGTCTGGATGATCGATGGTGTGAGACATGGCGGGAGCCCTTCAGTGGAGTGAATGTCGTGCCTCACTCTTCGCCCGACAAGGGCCCGGCGCCTCGGGGCCGGCCCCGGTCTGTGGCTCCGGGCAGGCCCGGAGGCCAACCGGCTTCAACGGTGCCACTATCAAGGAGTGAGGTCGCCGCGCAGACCGGAGGCGCTGGCCATCGTGATGGCTGCCGCGACGCTGCTGTCCGTCGTCGCGATCGTCGTGCTCGACAGCCTGGTGCGCGACGCGGGCCGCGCGGATCTGGCGCAGTTGGAGGACCTCGGGACGCTCCCTTACCTGGTCACCATCGCCACGTCCACGGCGACCGGTGCGCTGGTCGTCCTGCGCAGACCGGCCCACCCCGTGGGTTGGTTGTTCCTCGCTCTGGGTCTCAGCATCGGGCTCGGCGGCCTGCTCGACAGCTACGGCCGGTACGGCGCGGTCGCGCGCCCTGGCAGTCTCCCAGCGGCGGACCTGGCCGCGGTGCTGGGCGACGGCATCTTCGTCGCGTGGTTCGTGCTGATCGCCCTGATCCTGCACCTCACTCCCACCGGATCGGCGCTGACTCCGCTGTGGCGCCTGGCGGCAACCTGGACCGTCGTCGCCGGCGCGCTGGCGTACTCGACTGTGCTCTTCTGGCCGGGCCCCCCCGAGGACGCCGCCATGGCTTCCGTACGCAGCCCGTTGGCTCTTCCCGAATCGTGGGAGACCGCTCTGGGGATCCTGCGGACGGCGCTCGTGGTGCTCACCGCGATCGGTCTGGTCGTGGCCGCGGTCTCTCTGGTGGTTCGGTTCCGAAGATCGCGCGGGCCCGAGCGGCTTCAGCTCCTGTGGCTGGCCATCGCGGTCGTCCCGCTCCCGGCGTTCGTCGCCCTAGCCTTCTGGGCCTCGTCGGATCATCCGGTCGTGCTGTCCTTCGTGACGGCGGGTTTCATCGGGCTGGTCCCGATCGCCGCGGGGCTCTCGATCGTGCGCTACCAGCTCTACGCCGTCGACCGGATCCTCAGTCGGGCGGTGACCTACCTGCTCGTCTCGGCCCTCTTGGCGCTCACTTTCAGCGTCATCGTCACCGCCGCCGGGCAGGCCATCGGGGACCGCGCAGGTGGCTCCTCCATCCCCGCCGTGCTCGGGACCCTCGGCGCGGTCGCGGTCGCGGCGCCGGCGTACCGCGGGTTCCAGGAGGCCATCGACCGGCGCTTCAACCGTCGGCGGTACGACGCCCTGACCCGGGTCCAGGACTACGTGCACGATCCCGATCCCGGCGTCTCGGTCGAGGAGGTGCTGCGCCAGGCGCTCCAGGACCCGAAGCTCGACGTCATGTACTGGGTCGAGGACGGTGGCCACTGGGTGCTCGTCGACGGGCGGCATGCCGAACCGGCCAGTGACGACGTGGCGGTGAGCCGCCAGGGACGCCCGGTCGCCCGGCTCCGGGTGGCCGAGCGGATCGACCGCGAGCTCGCCCGATCGGTGGCCGACGAGGCCACCCCGGAGCTGGAGAACGCGATGCTCCGGGCCCGGATCAGCCTCCAGCTCACGGAGGTCCGCGAGTCCAGGAGCCGGATCGCCGCGGCGAGCCTGGCCGAGCGCCGCCGTCTGGAGCGCAACCTGCATGACGGCGCCCAGCAGCGCCTGCTCGCGCTGGCCCTGGAACTTCGGGCCGCGCAGGTCAACGGCACGGCTCAGCGCCTGGAGGAGGCCGTGGTCGTCGGCATCGACGCGCTGCAGGCGGCCGTCGTGGAGCTGCGCGAGCTGGCCAACGGGCTCCACCCGGCGATCCTCCAGGAAGGCGGGCTCGGGCCAGCGATCGAGGATCTGGCGAACCGGCTGCCCGTCCACGCCGACGTGGGCGAGGTCGATCGGCGGTTCCGCCCGGAGATCGAGGCCGCCGCCTGGTTCATCGCCTGCGAGGGCGTTGCGAACGCGGTCAAACACGCCGACGCCACGCGCATCGACCTGGTGCTCAACGCCCGGGACGGGGTATTGCGAGTGCGGGTCACCGACGATGGCCGCGGCGGCGCCGATCCAGAGGGTCACGGCCTCCGCGGCATCGCCGACCGCACCGAGGCGCTTGGTGGCAGGTTGTCGGTGCAGTCGGACACCTGCGCCGGCACGACCCTGATCGGGGAGCTGCCGTGCGGGTCGTGATCGCCGACGACTCGGTGCTGCTGCGCGAGGGACTCGCCCGGCTGCTGGCCGAGGCGGGCATCGAGACGGTCGCCCTGGTCGGCGACGCGGAGCAGCTCGAGGCGGCCGTGGCCGAGCACCGTCCGGACGTCGCCATCATCGACATCCGGATGCCGCCGACGTACACCCACGAAGGTGCCCAGGCCGCTATCCGGTTGAGGGAGCAGGACGCGCAGATCGGCCTGTTGCTGCTGTCGCAGTCCCTCGAGAGCCGGTACGCCGCGGAGCTGGCTCGGCTGCATCCGAAAGGCTTCGGCTACCTGCTCAAGGACCGCGTGGTCGACGTGTCCCTGCTGGTCGACGCCGTGAACCGGGTGGCGTCGGGACAAACGATGCTCGATCCCGACGTCATCAGCTTTCTTCTCGGCCGGCGTACCCGACGCGACCAGGTGGCGGACCTGAGCGACAGGGAGCGCGAGGTTCTCGCACTGGTTGCCCAGGGGCGGTCCAACGCCGCGATCGCCAGCGAGCTCGTGCTCACCCCCAAGACGGTGGAGACGCACATCGGCAGCATCATGTCCAAGCTGGAGCTGCCGCCACAGGCGGACGGTCATCGGCGGGTGCTTGCGGTGCTGGCGTGGCTCCAGCAGGACTGAGCGACGCGCGTGCCTGCGCTCAGGTCTCGCGGAGTACGACGACCGTCCAGCCGCCGAGGGTGAGCTCCTCGCCGGTCTTGACCGGGGTGCCCACGGGGTGGGCGGGGTCGGTGGAGAGCACGACCTCGCCGTTGTGCACCCACTCGTTCTCCGGGAGCTGCACGGTGACCGGGTCGTTCCCGGAGACGAACCACAGCACGAAGGACGCGTCGACCTGCTGCTCGCCGTGCGGCCCGGGGGCGCGCAGCGGCTTGCCGCTGACGAACATCCCGAGCGTCGTCAGCCCGACGTCGTGCCAGTCGTCCGCGTCCATCTCGCGGCCCTCGGGGTGCAGCCAGACGAGGTCCTTCGGGCCGCCCCGCATCGCCGGCCGGCCCTCGAACCAGTGCCGCTGCCGCAGGGCGGGGTGGTCCCGCCGCAGGGCGAGGGCGACCTTGGTCACCTCGTAGACGTCGAGCCACGCGTCGTCGGGTCGCCAGTCGATCCAGGAGAGCTCGTTGTCCTGGCAGTAGGCGTTGTTGTTGCCGCGCTGGGTCCGGCCACGCTCGTCGCCCGCGGTGATCATCGGCACCCCGTTGGACAGGCACAGCGTCGCCATCAGGTTGGCGGCGATCCGGCGCCGCCGCGCCAGGATCCCCTCGTCGTCGGTCTCGCCCTCCACGCCGTGGTTGCCCGACCGGTTGTTGTCAGTGCCGTCGCTGTTGTCCTCGCCGTTGGCCTCGTTGTGCTTGGACTCGTACGTCACGAGGTCGCGCACGGTGAACCCGTCGTGGGCGGTCACGAAGTTGATCGACGCGTAGGGCGAGCGGCCGTCGTCGGCGTACAGGTCCGACGACCCGGCCAGCCGGGTGGCGACGGTGCGGATGCCGGAGCTGCTCTCCCGCCAGAAGTCCCGGATCTCGTCCCGGTACTGGTCGTTCCACTCCACCCACGGCGGCGGGCACTCGCCGACCCGGTAGCCGCCCATCGAGGCGTCCCAGGGCTCGGCGATCAGCTTCACGTGGCGGAGCACCGGGTCCTGGCCGATCGCCGTGAGCAGGTGGCAGCCCATGTCGATCTCGTGGTCGACCCGGGTGAGGGCCGACAACAGGTCGAACCGGAAGCCGTCCACGTGCATCTCGGTGACCCAGTAGCGCAGCGAGTCGAGGATCAGCCGCAGCGCGAACGGGTACGCCGCGTCGACGGTGTTGCCGCAGCCCGTCACGTCCCAGTAGGTCTCGTCGGGCGGGGTGCCGGGTTCCCCGTTGCCGACCCGGTAGTAGACGTGGTCGTCGAGGCCCCGGAAGCTCAGCGTGGGCCCGGTCGCGGCGGCCTCGGCCGTGTGGTTGTAGACCACGTCGAGGATCACCTCGATCCCGGCCGCGTGCATGCTGCGGACCATCTGCTTGAACTCGGTGACCTGCTGCCCGCGGTCGCCGGAGGCCGCGTAGCCGTTGTGCGGGGCGAAGAATCCGATGGAGTTGTAGCCCCAGTAGTTGACCAGTCCGCGCTCGACGACCGCCGGCTCGGAGGCGAACTGGTGGATCGGCAGCAGCTCGACCGCGGTCACCCCGAGATCCCTGAGGTAGTCGACGACGGCGGGGGTGGCCATGCCCGCGTAGCTGCCCCGCAGGGCCTCGGGAACCCGGTCGTGCAGCGCGGTCATGCCCTTCACGTGCGCCTCGTAGATGACCGTGTCGCGCCAGCGGTGCCGGAGCGGCCGGTCGCCCTGCCAGTCGAAGTCGTCGGCCCCCAGGACCACGCTGCGGGGCACGAACGGCGCGGAGTCCGTCGTACTCCGCTCGTCGGGCGCGGCCAGGTCGTAGCCGAAGATCGCGGGGTCGTAGGTCACGTCGCCGCTGACCGCCCGGGCGAACGGGTCCAGCAGGAGCTTGTCGGCGTTGAAGCGCAGGCCCAGCTCGGGCTGCCACGGGCCGTCGGCTCGAAAGCCGTACCGCGCGCCGGGAAGTACGTCGGGAAGCGCGCCGTGCCAGATGCCCAGCGACTGTTCGGTCAGCTGGTGTCGGGTCTCGGCGCCGTCGTCGTCGAAGAGGCAGACCCACGCGGCGGTGGCGCTGGGGGCGTGCACCGCGAAGTTCGTGGACTCGGGCGACCAGGTCGCGCCGAGCGGATGGTTGCGCCCCGGCCACACCGACGCGCGGTCTCCGAGTTTGCGCCACAGGCCGGGAGTCACAGTGGCATTGTTCCCGATGCCCCCTTGCCAGGGAGGAGGGTGGCGGCACAATGCGGGACGCATTGCCCACAACGCTCGAGGCGAGGAGAGGGACAGATGAGTGAGTTCGTGCGGCTCGAGGTCGCGGACGGCGTCGGGACGATCCGGCTCGACCGGCCGAAGATGAACGCCCTCAACGTGCAGGTGCAGGAGGAGATCCGGGCCGCGGCCACCGAGGCCGCCGAGCGCGACGACATCCGGGCCGTCGTCGTCTACGGCGGTGAGCGGGTGTTCGCCGCCGGCGCGGACATCGACGAGATGGCCGACATGTCCTACCAGGACATGGTCCGGCGCTCGGGCGCCCTGCAGTCGTCGTTCACCGCCGTCGCCCGGATCCCCAAGCCGGTGGTGGCCGCGGTCACCGGCTACGCGCTGGGGGGCGGCTGCGAGCTCGCCCTGTGCGCGGACTACCGGATCGCGGCCGATGACGCCACGCTGGGTCAGCCCGAGATCCTGCTCGGCATCATCCCCGGAGCCGGCGGCACCCAGCGGCTGACCAGGCTCGTCGGCTCCAGCACCGCCAAGGACCTGATCTTCACCGGGCGGTTCGTCAAGGCCGACGAGGCGCTGGCCATCGGACTGGTCGACCGGCTGGTCCCGGCCGGCCAGGTGTACGACGAGGCCGTGGCCTGGGCGGGGCAGTTCGCAGGCGCGGCGGCGTACGCGCTGCGGGCCGCGAAGGAGAGCATCGACCGCGGCGTGGAGGTCGACCTGGACACCGGACTGGAGATCGAACGTCAGCAGTTTGCGGCACTCTTCGCGACCGATGACCGTACGATCGGGATGCGATCGTTCAGGGAGAGCGGTCCGGGGAGAGCGGAGTTCAGTGGACGGTAAGGGCCACGTGGCGCAGACAGCCACCAACACCGACAAGATCCGCACCAACGTCGGACGCGGCGTATGGGGGGTCTTTCTGGTGTTCGGGCTGGTGATGGCTGCCGCCGCCCTGCTGATCGCGCTCGAGGCCAACGACAAGAACAGCCTGGTCAGTTTCGTGCTCGACTTCGCGAAGGCCCTCGACCTCGGAGTCTTCGACCTCGACAACCCGATCAGGGAGTTCAACGGCGACGACGCACAGACCAACGAGATCAAGCAGGCGCTGCTCACCTACGGACTGGGCGCCGTCACGTACCTGATCATCGGCCGCATCCTGGAGCGCGTGATCCAGCCCTGATGGGAGACGGGGTGACCCGGGCCACGCTGTGAGGTAGTCCACGGGCGGCTCGTGTTCCGCCGTACCTGACTCGGCGGTAACCTGCCCAACGCTGCCACCAAGGCCATTCGAAAGCACAGGAGGGGCCGTTCCGGCCACACCACCATGAACATTGTTGTCTGTGTGAAGTACGTGCCCGACGCCACCGCCGACCGGCGGTTCGAGTCGGACAACACCGTGGATCGCGAGGGCGTCGACGGGCTGCTGTCCGAGCTCGATGAGTACGCCGTCGAGCAGGCGCTGCAGATCAAGGAGAAGGCCGAGAACCCCGACGACGTGAAGGTCACCGCGCTCTGCGTGGGCCCGGAGAAGGGCGTCGACGCGGTCCGCAAGGCCTTGCAGATGGGTGCCGACGAGGGCGTGCACGTCACCGACGAGGCGATCGCCGGCTCGGACGCGGTCGCGACCTCATTGGTGCTCGCGAAGGCCGTGGAGAAGATCGGGTCGGCGGATGTCGTGCTGTGTGGCATGTCCTCCACTGACGGCAGCATGAGCGTCGTCCCGGCGATGCTGGCCGAGCGGCTCGACCTGCCCCAGGTCACCCTCGCCTCGGTGATCGAGTCGCAGGGCGACCAGGTCCGGATCAAGCGCGACGGCGACGTGGCCACCGAGGTGATCGGCGCGACGATGCCGCTCGTGCTGTCGGTCACCGACCAGTCCGGCGAGGCCCGCTACCCGTCGTTCAAGGGGATCATGGCGGCGAAGAAGAAGCCGCTCGAGACCTACGCGCTCGGCGACCTCGGCGTCGACGCTGGTGACGTCGGGCTGGCGGCCGCCTGGACCGAGGTGACCGAGACGACCGAGCGTCCCCCGCGGACCGCTGGCGAGATCGTCAAGGACGAGGACGGTTCGGGCGCCACGGCGCTGACCGAGTTCCTCGCGTCCAAGAAGTTCATCTGAGGGCCAGGAAAGGTAGAGAGCCTGATGTCTGAAGTATTGGTACTCATCGACCACGTCGACGGCGCGGTCCGCAAGCCCACCTACGAGCTCCTCACCATCGCCAGGCGGCTCGGCGAGCCCTCGGCGGTCTTCATCGGTCCGTCCGACAAGGCCGGCGACGCGGTCGAGGCGGTCAAGAAGTACGGCGCCGCGAAGGTCTACACGGTCGACGACGCCGACATCAAGGGCTACCTGGTGGCTCCCAAGGCGGAGGCCCTGCAGCAGCTCGCCGAGAAGACCTCCCCGGCCGCGATCCTGATCTCGTCCTCCTTCGAGGGCAAGGAGATCGCCGGCCGGCTCGCGATCAAGCTCGGCTCGGGCCTGATCACCGACGCGGTGGACGTGCAAGAGGGACCGGTGACCACCCAGTCCGTCTTCGCCGGCAACTTCACGGTGCAGGCGAAGGTCACGAAGGGCACGCCGATCATCGCCGTCAAGCCCAACGCCGCCGCGCCCGAGGAGGCCGCCGGCGCTGGTGACGTGGAGGAGTTCACCGCGACGATCTCCGACTCCGCGAAGAAGGCCCAGATCGTGGCGTCCCAGCCGCGCAAGGCGACCGGCCGCCCCGAGCTCACCGAGGCCGCGATCGTGGTCTCCGGCGGCCGCGGTACCGGCGGCGACTTCACCCCGATCGAGAACCTCGCCGACGCCCTCGGCGCCGCCGTCGGCGCCTCGCGGGCCGCGGTCGACTCGGGCTGGATCCCGCACACCTTCCAGATCGGCCAGACCGGCAAGACCGTCTCGCCGCAGCTCTACATCGCCAGCGGCATCTCCGGTGCGATCCAGCACCGCGCCGGCATGCAGACCTCGAAGACGATCGTGGCCGTCAACAAGGACGAAGAGGCACCGATCTTCGAGCTGGTCGACTTCGGCATCGTGGGCGACCTCAACACGGTCCTCCCCGCGGTGACCGAGGAGGTCAACAAGCGCAAGTGACCGAGCAGCTGGCTGCGAGGCACGAGCGGGCTGCGT
>Ga0299913_10002646_pt1 | contig 14250 bp, 12 predicted proteins | sample RVTome_9_FD_201360 | JGI IMG/M metagenome (GOLD analysis project Ga0299913, IMG submission 201360) | Soil microbial communities from uranium-contaminated site in the Upper Colorado River Basin, Wyoming, United States - RVT155D38 (version 2) ... | reverse complement strand
GGGCCCTCGACCTCGGCCGCCTCCACCTCCCCGGTCTCGGCGGCCCGGCGCATGCCGAGGATGCCGGCGAGGTTCTGCCCGAGCGCCCGCGAGGACTCGGCCTCCGCCCCGTCCAGCTCGCCCGCGAGGGTCTCGAGCTCCTCCACGAGCTCCTCGAGCCCCTGACGCACCGCGTCGGCCTCCGCCCCGGCCTGGTCGCGGAGGAACCCGCGCCACGCGGCGGCCAGCGTCCCACCGGGCTGGTATCCCCCGATCCGCTCGCCGTCGAGCGAGATCGCGCCATCGGCGAACACGATCGAGTGTCCCGTGTCGTTCGTCAGGACCAGCTCGAGTGCCGCCGCCCCCCCGCGGTCCGAGGAGAGCGTCACCGCGCTCCGCACGACCCGGATCTCCTGCGCGGCCTCCTGCCCGCTCGCTGCGCCCGCGAGGGACAGGACGGCGGCGGCCGTGCATGCGGCGACCAGCGGAATTCGTCGAAAAACGGTGTTCATCATCTCGGTTCGGTTTCTCCGCGTCCGCTCTCGGGGGAGGTCGTACGTCGAGGTCGGCTCATGCGGCCCGTTCGAGCCGCAGCGCAACCGGCGGCGTCGACCGCACCAGGCGCACCATTACCCAAAGACACAGAAGCCCGACCAGGCTCGCGAGGCCGAGGCCGCCCAGCGCCTGTGTCGGGCTGATTCGATCTGTGATCGCCGTCCCGGCATCGAGCAGACCGAGCTCGTAGCCGGCGCGTCCCAGCGCGAGGAGCCCGCGGACCGCGAGGTCGCGGACCCCGGTCCACAGGACGACGCCCACCTGCGCGGGCGTGACGCCCTGGAGCCCGAACAGCCAGGCGGCGCCCGCACCGGTGATCCCGATCAGCGAGGCCGTCGCCGTGGCCAGCGCCGTGCGGCGCTGGCGGACGAAGCGCCACAGACGCTCGTGCCACGGAATCGGAAGCCGGACACGCGCCATGACCGCGGTGGCGAAACCCGGCGAGGGCGCGAGGCTCGGCAGCCCCGCGAGCACCCGCTCCAGCCACGGGACCGGCAGTTCCACACGGGCCATGACGGCTTCGGCGAACCCGCGCGACGGCTCCACCCGCGGCAGCGCCTCGAGCGCGGCGTCCAGCCACGGCGCGGGCAGCTCGACGCGGGCCATGACCGTATCCCTGAAGCCCTCCCCCGGAGCCAGATCCGGGAGACGCTCGACCGAGGCGATCAGCGCGCGCAGGTCGTCCACCTCCTCCCGGCAACGGGGGCAGGCGTCCAGGTGCCGTGCCCGATCTGCCGGGAGCGAGTCGGCGGAGCGCTCCGCGAACTGCTCGATCTCTCGTGGTGTCAGGTGCATCAATTCCAGTCTCCCGTGGCTCCGCGACGGCGCGCGAAGCGTCGCCCTCTCCTACGTGGGGCCTCCGGCACGGGTTTCACCGACCCGAGCGCGGGAATCCCCCCGGAAGTCAGGGCTCGCGAAGGTGTACGAGCGCCTGTTTCAGTTCGTTTCGAGCCCGGTGGATGTAGGTCTTCACGGTCCCCAGGGGCACGTCCATCACCTCCGCGATCTCCTCGTACGCGTATCCCTCCACGTGGCGGAGGAGAATCGCCGTCCGGTACTCGGGGCGCAGGTCGTCGATCGCACGCTCGATCTCCTCCCCCATGGCCCGCGCCTCCATGAGCTCGTCGGGGCGCTCGTCTCCGGCCTCCAGGGTGATCCGCGTGGCGGCCTGCCGATCGGGCGTCACCGCGTCCGGGGCGCCCTGGATCGACACGACGTCGAGCTCCTTCTTGCGCAGATGGTCGATCGTCAGGTTGTAGCCGATCTTGAACAGCCACGACGAGAACTTGTAGGACGGGTCGTAGCGCTTGAGGTTGTTCAGCGTGCGGACGAACGTCTCCTGGGCGAGGTCCTCGGCGAGCTCCCGGTCGCGCACCATCCGGTAGATGAGCGAGAACACCGGCTTCTCGAAGCGCACCACGATCTCGCGCGCCGCGCGCTCATCGCCGTCAAGACACCTCTCGACCAGGGTCTGGTCGCTGTCGTCCGTATACGCCACGGGGTCGTCGCCATGTTCCCAGGGCCGAGGATCGTCGCCGCGCCGGGGTCTACGCGGGGTCGCGACGGGCGGTTTCGGCCGCATCTCCGCCGCTCGGCGGGCGTCTGGAGGATAGTCGACACGCCGGACCGGAACAAACCGGCCCGGCTCCGGGCGGGGAGCGGCGCCTCGGGCGCGGGAACGGCGCTCAGCGCTGGCATTCCGGGCACAGGAACGTGCTCCGACCCGCCAGCACCACCCGCTCGACCGGCGTGTGGCAGCGGACGCACCGGTCGCCCTCCCGCCCGTAGACGCGGAGCTCGTTCTGGAAGGTCCCCGAGCGGCCGTTCACGGCCTGGTAGCTGCGGACCGTCGTGCCCGATGCGCGGAGCGCCGCGCGCAGCACGGCGCGGATCGCGCGGTGAAGCCGGCCGACCTCGGCGGCCTCGAGCGATCCGGCCCCGCGGCGCGGGTCGATGCGGGCCCGGAAGAGGGCCTCGCTCGCGTAGATGTTCCCCACGCCCGCCACGCGTCGCTGGTCGAGCAGGACGTTCTTGATCGGTGCGCGGCGTCCCGCGAGCCTCTCCCCCAGCCGCGCGGCGGTGAACCGGGCCTCGAGGGGCTCGGGCCCGAGGGTCCGCTCGATGTCGGCCCACGCCGCGGCCGCGAGGACCTCGAACCCGCCCAGGCGGCGGACGTCGTCGTAGTAGAGGGTGCGGCCGTCATCGAGCTCGAGATCGATCCCGGGGTGGCGGAACTCCGATGGATCGGGAGGCTCGGTACCGAGCCAGAAGCGTCCGGTCATCCGGAGTTGAATGCGGATGAGGCTGCCCGGGGGGTCGCCGGGCCGCGAGGGGTCGTGGAGCGGAAGGAGGAGGTACTTGGCGCGGCGGCCCGGCTCTCCGAGCCGGCGCCCGCGCACGGCCGCCACGAACTCGTCCGGCGTTCCCGGACCGAGCACGAGGTCGTCGTGGTGGATGCGGACCGCGAGGATCCGGCGCCGCGTGATCTCCGGCGCCAGCTCGCGTCGGATCGTCTCGACTTCGGGCAGCTCGGGCACGGGGCTCCCGGCGGGTCAGCCCCCGGCGAGGCGTGCCGCCTCGACCGCGGACATCCGCTCCGGCTTGAGCTCGTGCCAGCCGATGTCGCGCCGCCACTGGGCGCCCTCGAACCGGATGCGCACGGCCGCTTCGCGGCTGCGGCGCGCCGCCTCGGCGAGGTCGCTTCCGAACCCGGTCACGCCCAGCACCCGCCCCCCGGCCGTCACCAGCGCGCCCGCCCGATCCGCGGTGCCGGCGTGATAGACGCGAACCTCCGCGGGGTCGAACTCGGGGAGCTCGATCGGGCGACCGAGGTCGCTCGACGCGGGATAGCCCGCGCTCGCGAGCACCGTGACCAGCGCGGCGCCCTCCGCGGCTTCCGGCGTCCACCCGGCGAGCGACTCGCCGCGCGCGACGGCCAGGAAGGGCTCGACGAGGGGGGAGCGCGTGAGCGGGAGGACGACCTGAGTCTCGGGGTCCCCCATGCGGCAATTGAACTCCACGACCTTCGGGCCGTCCGCCGTGAGCATGAGCCCGGCGTACAGGAAGCCGCGGTATGGGGTCTCCTCCTCCGCCATCGCATCGAGCACGGGCTGGGCGATCCGGGCGCGGATGTCCTCGAGGAAGTCGGCGCCCGAAGGCGAGGCCGGGGCGTACGCGCCCATGCCGCCCGTGTTCGGCCCCACATCCCCCTCCCCGATGCGCTTGTAGTCGCGGGAGGTGAGCAGGGGGATCGCACGCTCGCCGTCGGCGAGGAAGAAGACCGAGAGCTCCACCCCCTCCATGAACTCCTCTACGACCACCTCGGCACCGGCCTCGCCGAAGCGGGCCTCGACCATGAGGAGGTCGATCGCCTCGAGGGCCTCCTCGCGCGTCTCGCATACGAGGGCGCCCTTGCCGGCCGCGAGGCCGCTCGCCTTCACGACGAGCGGCTCGGGGTGCCCGCGGACGTGTGTCCGCGCCGCGTCCGGGTCCTCGAAGCAGGCGAAGCCGGCCGTGGGCACGCCCCGCGCTTCGAGGAGCCGCTTGGCGAACGCCTTGGAGGCTTCGAGACGGGCGGCGGCGCGTGTCGGTCCGAAGATGGGGAGCCCCAGCGCGTCGAAGCGGTCCACGATCCCGGCGGCGAGCGGCGCCTCCGGTCCGACGATCGTGAGATCGACGGCGCGCTCGGCCGCGAACCCGGCGAGCCCCTCGATGTCGTCCGTCGCCAGCTCCACGCACTCGGCCAGCGCGGCGATGCCGGGATTGCCGGGGGCTGCGTACAGGGTCGCCCCGGGGGCGTCGCGCCGGAGCTTGTCGACGTACGCGTGTTCGCGTCCTCCGCTCCCGACGACGAGCAGCTTCACTCGCGCTCCCCCGCGAACCTCGCTTCGTTCACTCGCGCCGGGCTCCCCGAAAGGCTTCGCCGATCTTGTTCTTGAGGCGATCCACGGTGGCGTCGACTTCGTCGAGCAGCTCGCGTGCCGCGTCCTTGTAGCCCGTCGCCGCCTCGGAGAGGTCCTGGCGCCAGGGCCGCTCGTCCTTCTCGTCGCGGCGCTGGTACTCGCCGGCCAGGATCCGGTCGTAGGCTCCGCTCTCCATCCAGTCGCGCAGCTCGCCCACGCGGATCACCGCGAACGGGTGCGTCTGCCCGAGCACGTTCAGGACCTTGTAGACCGAGTCGAGCAGATCGCCGCTCTCCCGGTACTCGTCCGACTGGGCGATGAACTCGTCGAGGTCCAGCGGCTGCCCCCGCATCCCGCCCGCCATGTGCATGAGCGAGGACATGGTCACCTCGGGGTCCTGCACGGCCAGCAGGCCGGCCCGGTCGGACGAGAGCTCGCTCTTCCGGTACCACTCGAGCAGCGCCATGAGGATGGGCCGCATGGCGAGCCCGATGATCGTGTAGCGGAAGAGGACGAGATTGAGCATGAGGATGAGGAGCGTGCGGTAGAGGACGTGCCCGCTCAGGATGTGCCCGACCTCGTGCCCGAGCACCGCCTCGACCTCGTCGTGCGACAGGATCTCGAGCATCGACGAGTTGAGCACGATGAAGGGATCTCCCATCCCGACCGCCCCCGCGTTCACGATCGGCGTCTGCGAGATGTAGACCTCCGGCGCGTGGTCCACGTCGAGCACCTCGCACACGCGCTCGAGCCGTTCGTGGACCCAGCCGTACTGGTTCGGCGACACCCGCACCGCGTTCGCCTTGAAGGCGAGCCGGAGCGCGCGCTCGCCGAACAGCCCGAAGATCTTCCGGAGGGCGAGGTCGAAGCCGGGGACCTTGCGGAGCGCGTTGAGCGCCGCGCGATCCGCCGGGTGCTCCCAGGCGACCGGGCTGATCTGCGTCAGGATCCTTCGCTGTACGCCACTCGATTCACTCATCGATTTCCTCCCGCCGGGCGGGTCGGTTTCAGGTCATCCAGGGGGTCGGCGCGGCGGCGCGCGCTCCGCCCCGTCGTACGACCCGCCCGGGACCGCTGTTTCAGCGCTCCGGCCGGATCCGCCCGCCTCCGTTCACAGCGTCCCGAGCGCTTGCTCGAGGTCCTCGAGGAGATCGGCCTCGTCCTCCACGCCCACCGAGAGACGCACGAGCCCCGGGGTGAGCCCGATCTCCTTCTTCTTCTCCTCGGGGACCGAGGCGTGCGTCATCGACGACGGCACCGACACGAGGCTCTCGACGCCGCCGAGGCTCTCCGCGAGCTGGAAGACGCGGGTGGCGGCGGCGAACGCGTTCGCCCGCTCCCGCGAGCCCAGATCGAAGCTCACCATGGATCCGTAGTCGCGCATCTGACGACCGGCGAGCTCGTGCTGGGGGTGGTGCGGGAGACCGGGGAAATGCACGCGCTCGACGGCCTCGTGTCCGTCGAGCAGGGCCGCGGCCGCCGCCGCGTTCCGGCAATGGGCGGGCATCCTGAGGTGGAGCGTCTTCGTTCCCCGCAGGACCAGCCAGCAGTCGAACGGACCGGGGACCGCCCCGGTCGTCTTCTGCTGGAAGCGGAAGCGCTCGGCGAGCTCGTCGGAGTCCGTGATCAGCGCCCCTCCGATCATGTCGCTGTGCCCGTTCAGGAACTTGGTGGTCGAGTGCATCACCACATCCGCGCCCAGCTCGAGCGGTCGCTGCAGGAAGGGGGTCGCGAACGTGTTGTCGACCGACAGGCACGCGCCGGCCTCATGTGCGATCGCGGCGCAGGCCGCGATGTCGGTGATCGTGATCATCGGGTTCGAGGGCGTCTCCACGTGGATCAGCCGGGTCTCTGGCCGGACGGCCGCGCGCACCGCCTCCGCATCGGTCGTGTCCACGAAGTCGAACCCGACCCCGAACTTCTCCCAGACGTGACGGAGCATGCGGTCGACGCCGCCGTACACGTCGGCCCCGCAGACCAGGTGGTCGCCGGACCTCAGGGTGGCCTTGATGAGGGCCTCGATCGACGCGAGCCCCGACGCGAACGCCGCCCCGTGCCGCCCGTTCTCGAGGGCCGCGAGGTTGTCCTGCAGCGCCTCGCGCGTCGGGTTCTTCACGCGGGCGTAGTCGTACCCGTCGATGGGCGCGCCCACCCGCTGCTGCACGTAGGTGGAGGTCTGGTAGATGGGCGGCATGATGGCGCCGGTCGACGGGTCGGGGCGCTGTCCCGCGTGAACGGCGCGGGTTCCGAATCGCTGCGTTTCGTGGCCCACTCGGGATCGGTCTCCTGCTCTCGGTGGAAGGCGCGGGTCGCCGGACGCCCGATAGTAACGAATGGCGTTCGGCGCGCGCGAACCGGGGCGCTCCCGGTTGAAGCGCGCTTGAGAGGACCGGGCATCCTGCCGCATGCCCGGCTCCCGCGCGCCCCACCGGCTCTACGTGCACATCGCCTGGTCGACCCTGGCGCCCGCCGAAGCGCCGGCCGCCGCGCGCCGCGCGATGATCGAGAGCCACGTGCTCGCGACCTGCCGCTGGATCGGGGCCCAGCCCGTCGAAGTGTGCGCCCTCGCCGACCGCGTCCACCTCCTCGCCGGGCTCCCTCCGGTCCTCAGCGTCCAGGCGCTCGCCACCCACGTCCGGCGCACAGTCGAGGACCTCCTGGCAGATTCCGGGCGCGTGGTCCGCTGGAGCCCCGGCTTCGCGGCGGTCACCGTGTCGCCCCGCGACGTCCGCCGGATCCGCCGGAGGCTCGCGTCGCTGGACCCGTCCGATGGTGGACCCGATCCATCCCGCCCGCGACCGGGGGCGGCGCGGCCGCGCGGCCGGACGCGGAGACGTCGGGGCTGACCTTCCCGGCCCCTGGCGTGTACCCTGCCCGATCGCGGTTCCGATCGCGGTTCCGATCGCAGTCGACCGGAGCGCGGTACCGGCGGGGGCCCGCGGCGGGCGGGCCGCGACCGACGTGTGGTTCCCGGGTGGTTTATAGCACGGGTCCTGCACGCGGCGAATCCGCGTTCGCGCGAACGACGTCAGTCCACAGGGAGCGGGGGAGACACGTGGGAAAGCCACTCATCATCTCCGCCTCGGGCATCCGGGGGATCGTGGGGGAAGGTCTCACGCCCGAGGTGGCGGCGCGCTACGGCGCCGCCTTCGGGACCCGGGTGCGGGAGGCGACCGCCGGCTCCGACGGGCGTCCGCGCGTGCTGGTGGGACGGGACAGTCGCACGTCTGGGGGGCTCCTGCTCGACGCGGTCACCGCGGGGCTCCGGGCCGTCGGGGTCGATGTGTCCGACATGGGGATCGTGTCGACCCCCACGGGGCTGCTCGCGGTCGAGGAGGACCCCGGGGCGGCCGGCGGTCTGCTGGTGACCGCATCGCACAACCCGGCAGAATGGAACGGACTCAAGCTCGTGGCCGCGGAGGGGCGCTTCCTCACTCCCGAGGCCGGCCGTCGGGTCGAGGCCCTCTTCCGCGAGGGGATCTCCTACGTCCCGTGGGATCGGGTGGGCTCCCGGACCGAGCTCGCGGGCGCCAACGAGCGCCATCTGCAACGGATCCTCGCTCTCCCCATCGTCGACGTGCCCGCGATCCGGCGGCGGCGGTTCCGGATCGCGCTCGACTGCGTGCGGGGCGCGGGCGGTCTGATCGTCCCGGATCTGCTCGAGCGGCTGGGATGCGAGGTCGTGGGGATCGATCTCGAGGCCGACGGCCGCTTCCCGCGCAAGCCGGAGCCGGTTCCGGAGAACCTCGGGACGCTCGGCCGGACCGTCGTGGCCGAGAAGGCGGACATGGGGTTCGCCGTGGACCCCGACGTCGACCGTCTGGCGCTCGTGGACGAGACCGGCACCCCGGCCGGCGAGGACTGGACGCTGGCGCTCGTGACCGAGCTCGTGGCGTCCGTCGAGCCGGGTCCGGTGGTCACCAACCTGTCGTCGAGCCGATCGATCGAGGATGCGGCCAGACGTGCGGGCGTCGCGTTCCACCGCGCGCCCGTCGGCGAGGCGAACGTGGTCGCGCGCATGCTCGAGGTCGGGGCGACCATCGGTGGGGAGGGGAACGGGGGCGTGATCTATCCCCGGCTCCATCTGACGCGCGACGCCCCGCTGGCGGCGGCGCTCATCTTGCAGTTCGTCGCACGGGCCGAAGCGCCGCTGGGCGCGATCCTCCGGGGGCGCCCGGGGTACCGGATCGTCAAGCGGAAGCTGGACCGGGATGGACTGGCGATTCCCGAGGCGCTGCAACGCATTGCGGCGTCGACTCCTGAAGGAGTCGAGCAGGACCGTCAGGACGGCCTCCGGCTCGAGTGGCCGGACGGCTCCTGGGTCCACGTTCGACCGTCGGGAACCGAGCCGATTCTGCGGATCGTGGCAGAAGCGCTACACGAGGAACGGGCGACGGAGCTCGCGGACTGGGTCGAGACGCGGGTCACCGGAAATCACGCGATAGAAACGCGATAGAAAGCGACGGTCGGGCGGATGTGCGGAATCGTCGGGTACGTGGGAAAGCAGGACGCCGTACCGCTTCTCCTCGAGGGGCTCAAGCGGCTGGAATACCGCGGATACGACTCCGCCGGTGTCGCCATCCAGAACGGCGCGGGGCTTGAGGTCCGCAAGTCGCCGGGGAAGATCGCCAGCCTCGAGGAGCTGATCTCGAGCCTGCCGCTCAGCGGATCGACGGGGATCGCCCACACTCGCTGGGCCACGCACGGGGCTCCCAACCAGGTCAACGCCCACCCCCACACGAACGAGACCGGTCAGATCGCGGTGGTGCACAACGGCATCATCGAGAACTGCGACGTGCTCCGGCAGAAGCTCCAGGAGCTCGGCCACGAGTTCATCACCGAGACCGACACGGAGGTCCTCGTCCACCTCATCGAGGAGACGTTCGAAGGGAATCTCGAGCAGGCGGTCGCCGCGGCCCTCACGCAGGTGGAGGGCACGTTCGGGATCGCGGTCATGAGCCAGGCCGACCCGGACAAGATCGTGGTGGCGCGCCGCGCCGCCCCGCTCCTCCTCGGCGTGGGCGAGAACGGCGATCGGGCCATGTGGGTCGCCTCGGACGTCGCCGCGGTGCTCGGACACACGCGCCAGGTCATCTACCTCGAGGACGATGAGCTCGCCGTGCTGCGCGAGGGCGGCTACGAGATGATGGACCTCAGGTCGCTCGGCGCGCCGGGCGGCATGCGTCCGATCGAGAAGGAGATCAGCCACGTCGCGTGGAATCTCGAGCGGATCGAGCGCGCGGGCTACCCCCATTTCATGCTGAAGGAGATCCACGAGCAGCCCAACACGGTGCGCGACGCCTCGCGCGGACGGCTGCTCGAGGAGGAGGGGACGGCGAAGCTCGGCGGTCTGAACGAGATCTCCGACGAGCTCGATCGCGCCGAGCGCATCATCCTCACCGGTTGCGGCACCTCGTGGCATGCCGCGCTCGTCGCCGAGTACATGATCGAGGAGCTGGCCCGGATCCCCGTCGAGGTGGAATACGCGTCGGAGTTCCGGTACCGGAATCCCATCATCCCGCCGCGCACGCTCGTGGGCGGGATCAGCCAGTCCGGAGAGACCGCGGACACGCTCGCCGCGATCCGGGAGGCGAAGGAGCTCGGCGCGACGACGTTCGGGATCGTCAACGTGGTGGGGTCCTCGATCGCCCGCGAGACGGACGCCGGCATCTACACGCACGCCGGTCCCGAGATCGGCGTCGCCTCGACGAAGGCGTTCGTGGCGCAGGTCACCGCGCTCTCGCTGCTCGCCCTCATGATGGGGCGCCGCCGCGGTCTCTCGATCCTCGAGGGGCGCGAGGTCGTGCACGCGCTCCGGCAGCTGCCCGAGCTCATGCAGGAGGTGCTCGACAGCGAATCGCGCATCAAGGAGATCGCGCAGGAGTTCCGCGATTCGCGAAACTTCCTCTACCTCGGCCGGGGGCCGAACTTCCCGATCGCGCTCGAGGGGGCGCTCAAGCTCAAGGAGATCAGCTACATCCACGCGGAGGGGTATCCGGCCGCGGAGATGAAGCACGGTCCGATCGCCCTGATCGATGACGAGATGCCCGTCGTGTTCATCGCGCCCCGCGACTCCGTGTACGCGAAGGTCGTGCTGAACATCGAGGAGGTGAAGACGCGCGGCGGGCGAGTGATCGCGCTGGTCACCAACGGCGACACGGATCTGAGGGAGAAGGTCGACTACCTGATCCGCGTCCCGAAGACGCTGCCGCTCCTGCAGCCGGTGCTGAACGCCGTGCCGCTCCAGCTCCTCGCGTACCACATCGCCGTGCTGCGCGGCTGCGACGTGGACCAGCCGCGCAACCTCGCCAAGAGCGTCACGGTCGAGTAGCGGCCGGGGTCGTGCGGCGAGGGCGAACCTTCAGCCGCACGGGGGTTACAGGAAGGGGACCGCGGGTTATGTTCAAGCCCGTGGACGACGCCGGACGGCCGGGTTCGGCCGGGGGCGCGCGGTCTCAAGGTACGGGGGAGTCGAAGGGCATGCCGACCGAATACCTCCAGATGCTCCGGGAGCAGGTCGCGAAGTACGCCGGGACGTTGCGTGACGTCATCGTCCTCGCCCCGGTCTACGGGATGCTCATGTTCCACCTCATGAAGGACCCGCGGCTCTCGCGCGAGCAGCGGTTGTGGGTGGACGCGGCCATCGCCTATCTGGTCAGTCCGGACGACGTGATTCCCGAGGACGAGGTCGGTCCGTACGGGTATCTGGACGACATCTTCTGCTGCGCGTACGTGGCGCAGCGGATCGGAGAGGAGCTCGGGTGGGACGTCGTCGAAGAAGGATGGACCGGGGAGCGCTCGGCCGCGGAGGTGTCGCGCGACGTGATCGTCCGCGAGCAGGAGCTCCTCGGTGATGCGGGGGACGACGTGCTTCGCTTCGCGGGGCTCCTCGACTCCCGCGAGTCGCGCGGGAACGACGACGCCTCCGACGGCCCGTTCACGCCCATCGCCCTCGAGGCCGGATAGCGCCGCCCGCCGCGTGGGCCGCGAGACCGCCCTCGGGGCGCTGATCGCGCTGGCGCTCGCCGCGGGGCCCGTCGCCGGCCAGCACCGCATCGTCTCGCCGGAGGGCCAGACCCTCGAGTTCGAGCGCGATTCCCTGCTGGCGATGCGCGACCACTCCGACGCGCTCTACGACGAGCTCCAGGAGGACCCGCAGGTCCTCTACTACACCGCGTACGGTCCGGAGCTCTCCGCCGATCAGCGCGACCCCGCGCTCCCGTGGAACGCGGTCGACGTCGTGACCGATTCGATGGCGGCGATCGTCACGCCCGGCAACCTGCGCGAGGCCGACCGGGCGTACTACAACTACGCCGTGCTGCGAATGCACGCCGTCCGCGACGACCCCGACGTGCCGTGCGACGAGCTCTTCGAGCGCGAGATGCAGGCGGTGGACGCGTTCGTGGACGGTTGGATCGTGGCTCGCACCCTGTTCGGAGGCCCGGCCTTCGAGCCGCTCGACGAGCTCGTGTTCGCGCGGGCGGACGGGGTGCTCGAGGGCTACGTCGCGGCGAGCTCCGACCGCCACCTCGGCGGCTGCCTCGCGGTGTGGCGCGACGAGCACCCCGGAGTCGTCGAGCGCTACACGACGTGGAGCGAAACGCGCGCCTTCGGACCCTCGTGACCCCGCCCCGCCCGGCGACCGGACGGGGAGGGGGCGGCGTGAACCCTGAAAAGCCTGTTGAAGACCTACGGCGGGTCGCGCGCAGAGGTCTCGCGCGGCTCAGCCGAGGAACGACGACGAGTGCGTATCCATAGCTACGCCGAGGAGGAGAGACGATGGATCAACCGCGCGACCCCCCTGCGCCGATCGACGGTGTTGACGTGGTCGACGGGCACGGCGGTCCGGTCGGCCCGGCCCCATCTCCTTCGTTGGGGCTCGTCGAAGTAGGAAGAACTACTCCTTCCTCGCCCCGCCTCGGATCTGGGGCCGTGGCGACCGGAACGCGACCCGCCGTATGTCTTCAACAGGCTTCTGACCCGACCGGCGGATGACCCTGCGTCTCTACAACTCCCTCTCTCGCGAGCTCGAGACGTTCGAGCCCCTCGAGCCGGGCGTGGTCCGCATGTACACCTGCGGGCCCACGGTCTACGACCGCGCCCACATCGGGAACTTCCGCGCCTTCGTGTGGGAGGACCTCCTGCGGCGGACGCTGCGCTGGAAGGGCTACCGCGTGATCCAGGTGATGAACCTCACCGACGTGGACGACCGGACGATCCACGCGGCGCTCGAGCGCCGCGTGGCGCTCGAGGAGGTCACCGAGCCGGTGATCGAGGGGTTCTTCGAGGACTGGGAGACGCTCGGTCTCGAACCCGTCGAGCACAATCCGCGCGCCACCGGGCACATCGAGGGGATGATCGAGCTCGTGAAGCGGCTCGAGAAGCGCGGCCTGACCTACGAGAGCGACGGGTCGGTGTACTTCCCCATCCGCCGCTTCGAGGGCTACGGGCGGCTGGCGCGCATCGACCCGGAGGCGCTCCGGGACGCCGGGCGGGCGAGCGGGGACGAGGAGTACGACAAGGACGATCCGCGCGACTTCGTCCTGTGGAAGGGTGGCGAGCGGGACGCCGAGGGGCGTGTGGCGAAGTGGGACTCCCCCTGGGGGCCCGGGCGCCCGGGGTGGCACCTCGAGTGCTCCGTGATGGCGATGGCCTACCTGGGGGAGACGCTCGACATCCACACCGGCGGGATCGACAACCTCTTCCCGCACCACACGAACGAGATCGCGCAGTCCGAGGGCGCGACGGGGAAGCCCTTCGCGAAGTACTGGCTCCACGCGGCGCACCTGCTCGTGGAGGGCCGGAAGATGGCGAAGTCCCTCGGGAACTTCTTCACGATCCCGGACCTCACGGCTCGGGGGATCGCGCCTTCGACGATCCGCTACCTGCTTCTCTCGGGGCACTACCGGTCGCAGCTCAACTTCACGTTCGAGGGGCTGGACGCGGCCGCGCGCGCGGTGTCGCGGCTGCACGAGTTTCGCGAGCGCCTCCGGGGCCTCCAGGCCACCGGCGAGCCGACCGCCGAGGCCGGCGACCTGTCGCGGATGTCCGACGAGGCCCGCGCCGCGTTCGAGGCCGCCATGGACGACGACCTGAACGTATCCGAGGCGCTGGCGGCAGTCTTCGGTCTCGTGCGCCAGGCGAACCAGGCGCTCGATCGCGCCGCCCCGAGCGTTCCCGCCGGTGTCGGGCGGGCGCTCGACGTGCTCGCCGATGTGGAGCGCGTGTTCGGGGTCCTCGCGCTGAAGGACCGTGAGCTGGCGAGCGTGGCCGGCGATCTCGCCGAGTGGGTGGATGGGAAGATCGCAGAGCGCGAGCGAGCGCGCGCCGAACGCGACTTCGCCCGGGCCGATGCGATCCGTGACGAGCTGCTCGAGCGTGGGATCGTGCTCGAGGACACGCCGCAGGGGACCCGCTGGAAGCCGAAGGAGGCGGTCGCCGCGGGCTCCTGAGTCCGGTCGCGAGCCCCCTCCCGGCGGGTCCCGCGACCCCGGTCCTGCAAGGGATCCGGGCGACCGCACGATCGGTGCCGTAACCGGTTGACGCTCCTCGACACCGCCGATATGTTAGACGTCTATTTGCGAAAGGGTCGCTGGCGTAGCTCAACCGGTAGAGCATCGGATTTGTAATCCGAAGGTTGTGGGTTCGAGTCCCACCGCCAGCTCGGTCGAGCCGGCACCGAGTGACGCCCCGGCCGACGGACGCGCGAGGCGAACCCCGTCGGACAGCGGGGGCCGACGGTGGGGTACCGAAGCGGCCAAACGGGGCAGACTGTAAATCTGCTGGCTTATGCCTTCGGAGGTTCGAATCCTCC
>Ga0299913_10002645_pt1 | contig 14252 bp, 18 predicted proteins | sample RVTome_9_FD_201360 | JGI IMG/M metagenome (GOLD analysis project Ga0299913, IMG submission 201360) | Soil microbial communities from uranium-contaminated site in the Upper Colorado River Basin, Wyoming, United States - RVT155D38 (version 2) ... | reverse complement strand
TGAACAGCTCCTCGTGCGTCGGCCCGAGCAGGTAGTCCGCCTTCTTGCGGTCCTTGAGCCGGAAGATGCCGTCGCCGTACTCGGTCCAGCGGCCGGTGACCTCGTAGGGCTCGCGCGGGAGCAGCGCAGGAAAGTGCACCTCCTGCGCGCCCATCGCGTCCATCTCCTCGCGGACGACCCGCTCGACGTTGCGCAGCACCCGGTAGCCCAGCGGCAGCCAGGAGAAGATGCCGGGCCCGACGCGTCGGACATAGCCTGCGCGCACGAGCAGCCGATGGCTCGGCACTTCCGCGTCAGCCGGGTCCTCGCGCAGGGTGCGCAGGAACAGCGACGACATCCTGGTGATCACTTGCGGTGCTCCTTGCGGTGACGGACGGACACGATGCGGCAGCCTAGTGCCGCCGCCGGAACTGTCGGACGTCGCCGTTAGCGTGCCCGACATGACAGCTATTGCCATGGTGACGATCGACTGCGCCGATCCCAAGGGCCTGGCCCGCTTCTGGACCGAGGCGCTTGGAACGACCATCTCCCACGATATGGAAGGCGCCTACCTGATACTCGCGCCGGCCACCGAGGGCGGCGTGGCGCTCGCCCTGCAGAAGGTGCCCGAGTCCAAGTCCGGCAAGAACCGGGTGCACATCGATCTCACCACCCAGGGCCGTGCGGCCGACGTGGCCAGACTGGTCGGGCTGGGCGCCACGGTGGTGGACGAGCACGAGTTCCCGGGCTTCGCCTGGACCGTGCTGACCGACCCGGAGGGCAACGAGTTCTGCGTCGGCGGGGAGACCTAGGGGCGGGGCGCCGCCACCGGCGCCAGGCGCGATTGGCGTGACCGGTCGGCGCACGCCGACGAGCGTCGGCGGACTGGACGATCGCTGGGTCCGCCGACGCTAGAGCGGTCGGGCGTAGGTGGTGCAGCGCTTGCGGGTGACGAAGCCGCAGCGCTCGTAGAGGCCGAGCGCGCCGGTCGGATTGCCGGTGTCGACGCTGAGCGCGGCGCGTTCGTAACCGGCGGCGGCGTACGCGGTGAGCGCCTCGGTGAGCAGCGCCGATGCGACGCCGCGGCCGCGCCACGCCGGGCGGGTGCCGATCTGCCCGACCCACGCCTCGCGTACGCCGCTGGCGGCGGTGTTGGCCTCGAACTCGTAGCTGAGCAGCAAGCTGGCCACCTCGTCGCCGTCCAGCATGGCGAACGAGGTCGCCGGGCGGAACGCGCGCGATCCGGTGAACCACTGCTTCCAGCTTGACTCGTCGCGTTCGACGCTGCCCCAGTGGTCGGCGAAGGCGTGGTTGCGCGCTCGGCGCAGCGCCTCGTCCATCGCCGGGTCGAACCCGACCATCCGCAGCCCGGCCGGCGCGGGCGCGGCCGGCGGCGGCTCGGCCAGGTCGCGCTGCATGTCGTACCAGTAGCGCACGGGACGCATGGCATGTCCCCGGACCAGCGCGGCGACACCCGCGTTGGTGTCGTAGGTGTAGACGTGCAGCTCACCCGGCAGATCGGGGTGCTGCCGGCGGTGCAGCTCGGCCGCACGGCTGGCAGTGCGTTCGAGCACGTCGCGGCCGAGGCCGGCGCGCCGGTGATCGGGGCGGACGCAGCCCTCGGCCTGCACCCGATGCACGTCGCGCACCAGGCTGGAGCCGCGGGTCAGGCCGTAGGCCACCATCTCGTCCCCCGCGAACGCCGCAACCGTGTCGCGCTCGGCGTCCAGCGCCGGGTCGGCCAGCTCCTCCAGCAGGTCGTCGACGTCGTAGTTCTCCCCCGTGCCGTCGACCTTCTCCGCGGCCGCCAGCAGCGCGGCCCACTCCGCGGCATCCGCCACGGTGATCGGCCGCCAGCTCAGCTGTACCCCCTTCGACTGCATAGCGCCGGACGCTACAACGCCCCCGCCACCCCGCTCACCTGCTTTTCACCGCCCGTCCGCCAACTCCCGAACCCGTGTCCGCCGTTTCGACAGGCCGTGTCCGCCGCTTCGACAGGCCGTGTCCGCCGCTTCGGAAGGCCGTGTCCGCCGTTTCGGGAAGGCATGGGTAGGGCCGTAGCGGCAGGCGCGCCGGATCGGGGGCGTGCAGCGCGGAGCGTGAGACGTGCGAGGCGGGCGCCGCGGGGCGGGCGCCGCGGGGCGCGAGGCAGGCGGGCGGGCGGGCGGCGGAAATTCGGTTGCGCGGTGGGGAGGGGTGCCAGCACGATCATGGGGTCACGCGATGCGGAAGGAGGGATAGGCATGTCCACGACTGTCACGCGGCCGGTGCTTACCCCGCCCGCCCCCTCCCCCGCCGGCTGAGCCGACAAGCGAACGCAGCGAGCGCGCCGGCGGGACCCCACATCGAGGAGATCCTCCCGTGCGCGAAGAGCACGACAATTTTGTTAGCCCACGCCGCCGTGGAAAGCGGCGTTTCGATGACGACGATCGCGGTTTCGCCGACAAACGCCGCGCGCTGGCCACGCCGCTGCGCGCGGACACCATCGACGACGCGCCGGACGGCACCCGCTGGTCCACCTGGGGCGATGCGATGCACGGTCCGGAGCCGCACCCGAACTGGGTGATCACCGAGCTGGCCGCGTTGGACGCCGAGCTCGGCGTGCTGAAGACCGGCAAGGAGGCCGACGTCCACCTCCTGCAGCGGTTCCTGCCGGAAACCGACCGCAGCTCGACGATGGCCGCCAAGCGGTATCGCAGCAACCAGCACCGGCTGTTCCATCGCGATGCCGGCTACCTGGAGGGCCGCCGGGTCCGCAAGTCGCGCGAGCTGCGCGCCATGGCCAAGCGCACCACCTTCGGTCGCGACGTGCTCTCCGCGCAGTGGGCCGTCGCCGAGTTCGGCGCGCTCAGCCGGCTGTGGTCGATCGGCGTGCCGGTGCCGTACCCCGTGCAGCTCGTTGGCACCGAGCTGCTGCTGGAGTTCGTCGGCACGCAGGACGGCACGGCGGCGCCTCGGCTGTCGCAGCTCCGCCCGCCCGGGCCGCAGCTGCGTGCGCTGTGGCACCAGCTCGTCGACGCGCTCGTGCTGATGGCCGGCGAGGGGCTGACCCACGGCGACCTTTCGCCGTACAACGTGCTGGTGCACGACGGGCAGATCGTGCTGATCGACCTGCCGCAGGTGGTCGACCTGGTGGCAAACCCGCAGGGGCTGGCGTTCCTGCGCCGGGACGTGGCGGTGATGACCAAGTGGTTCGCCGCGCACGGGCTGGCGCCGGAGGTCGCCGACACCGAGCGGCTGCTCGACCTGCTCGTGGCCGAGGCCGGCCTGCCGCACTGAAGCGGCACTCCGGGCTCGATCGCCAGCTCCGCGGCCATCCCATGACGTCTCGCATCCGTATCGACGTTCTGAGCGCCCGAAACGTCGATACGGATGCGAGACAACGTCACGCGGACGGGTGGTCGGCCGGCGGGTGGGAGGTGGTCGGCTCCGGCAGGGCAGCTGGCGGGGCGGCGGGGAGGGCGGCGGAAAGGGTGGCAGGAAGGGCGGCAACCGGGCCGATCACGATGATCGCCGGGGGGCGGATGCCGGCGGCGGCGATGTCGCCGGCGACCGCGGCAAGGGTGCTGCGCACGGTGCGCTCGGTGGGCCGGGTGCCGTCGGCGATCACCATGACCGAGGTGTCCGCCGGCCGCCCGCCCGCCAGCAGCGCGGCGGCGAACTCGGCTATCCGCTCCACGGCCATCAGCAGCACCAGGGTGCCGGTGAGCCGCGCCAACGCGGCCCAGTCCACGAGGCTCTCCGGGTGGTCGGGGGGGACGTGCCCGGACACCACGACGACCTCGTGCGCCATTCCGCGGTGAGTAACCGGCACCCCCACCACCAGGGGCACCGCGAACGCGCTGCTGATGCCGGGCACCACGGTGACCGGCACCCCGGCCGAGGCGCAGGCGAGCACCTCCTCGAAGCCGCGGCCGAAGACGTACGGGTCGCCGCCCTTGAGCCGCACGACGAACTTGCCGGCCCTGGCCCGGTCGATGAGCACCGAGTTGATCACGTCCTGGCTGGCGGCCCGCCCGTAGGGGATCTTGGCCGCGTCCACCACCTCGACGTGCGGCCCCAGCTCGTCGAGCAGCTCACGCGGCGCCAGCCGGTCAGCCACCACGACGTCGGCCCTGGCCAGCAGCCGCCGGCCGCGCACGGTGATCAGGTCTGGGTCGCCAGGCCCGCCGCCGACCAGCGCCACGCCAGGCGACACCGCCGCCGCGTCCGACACAGACCCGGAGCGCAGCGCCTCCAGCAGCGAGTCCCGCACCGCGGCCGAGCGCCGCGGACGGCCGCCGGAGAGCACGCCGACGAGCAGCCCGTCGTGCTCCGCGGTCGCCGGGGTCACCGCGGTGCCGGCGCTGCCCCGGTCGGCGCGCACGCAGAACACCCGCAACCGCTCGGCCTCGCGGACCACGGCGCCGTTGACGTCCGCCGAGGAGGTGCAGGCGAGCACGTACCAGGCACCATCCAGGTCACCGTCGCGGTACGGCCGGCGTTCCCAGCGCAGCTCGCCGGCGGTTGCCATGGCCTCGACGGCCGGCGTCGCGGACGGCGCCACCAAGAGCGCCTCCGCGCCGGCGGCGAGCAGCCTGGGCAGCCGCCGCTGGGCCACCGTGCCGGCGCCGACCACCACCACCCGCCGTCCGGCCAGGTCCAGTCCGGCCAGGTAGTGCCGTTCGGTCATGGTCCAGCAGTGTGCCTACCGCTGGCCCGGCCGGTCCCCACCGGGTGCTCCGCGCCCGTCGACGACCTCTGAGCCCCGGACGCCGCAGAGCACGAACACAGGGCTGCTCTGGGCAAGCCGGGTGGAGCCGCCGGAGTCGGCGAACCGGGCGACGGAGAGCTGGCAGCCGTCGACGGTGAACCCGTTGTCGCGCAGCGCGTCGCGGCTCTCCGCGAAGTGGTCGAGCTCGTTCAGCGCGACCACGATCCGGCTGGCGGCGGTGCTCGTGCAGGCCGCCACCACGCCGGGCCCACCGCCACCCACGAAGATCGTGTCGGGCTCCGGCAGCGTGCCGAACACGCCGGGCGCGCTGTCCTCGACTACGCACACCTCCACGTCGTAGGCCGCCGCGTTGGCGATCAGCCGCACGCACTGGCCGGCATCCGGCTCCACCGCGAGCACCGCCGCCCCCATCCGGGCGCACTCCACGGCGATCGCCCCGGACCCGGCGCCGACGTCCCACACGAGGACACCGGGCCGCGGCGCGAGCCTGGCGAGCACGACCGCCCGCACCTCGGCCGCCGCCAGCATGCCGTCGCGGTGGTGGAACCGGGACGCCGGCAGCGCCCAGCCGTCCGGCGGTGGCGCCGGCTCGCCCCCCGCGTACCAGCTGGCCGCCGGCACGGTCAGCGGGTCGCGCAGGCACAGCACGACGTTGGGCTCGCGCCACGGCATGCCGGCCGCGCGCTCGGCGTCCACTGTGGACAGCCGTTCAGCCGGCCCGCCGAGGTCCTCCGCCACCACCAGGGTGCGCTGCCAGCCGTGCAGGCCGGCGGCCAGCTCGGCGGGTCCCGCGCCGCGGCCGGTGAGCACCGCGACGGCCGGCCGCGCCCGGCAGACGTTGACCACCGCACGCAGCGAGTCCTCGTCCGCGGTGACCACGGCGACGCCGTCCCACGGCCGGCCGATGGCGGCGCACAGCCGCTGCACGGTCGACGGTGCCGGCAGCACGCGCGGGGTGATACCGCCGGCCCGCAGGGCGCGCACGATGCCGAAGAAGCCGGGGTCGCCGGCGGTGAGCACGACGGCCGGCCCGTCGTGGTTGCGCAGGTCGTCGAGCACCCCTTCGAGCTCGCGCAGCGGGAGCCGCGGCACGCTCAGCCCGTTCGCGAGCTTCGGCAGCTGTGGCAGCGACCAGGCGTGCCGGTCGGCGCCGATCAGCAGGGTCGCCTCGCTCAACGCCTGCTGCGCGCCGGCCGGCAACTCCGCCCCGTCCATGCCGACGACGGTGATCGGTTCTGCGCTCATGTCACCCTCTGTCGATTCCGACGGCGATACGAACGCCGTAGTGGATCACGAGCCGGAGCCGGAGCCGGCGCCGGCGCCAAGGTCGCCGAGGTCGCCAAAGCCGCCCGCGGCCTGCCCTGCGGCACCTGCTGCCCCACCAGGAACAGCGCGGGCAGCCACAGCCGGTGCTGCTTGACCGTCCGCTCCAGCTCGCCGAGCGTGGTGCTCAGCACGAGCTCGTCGGGGCGGCCGGCCTTGTACCCCACCACGACCGGCGTGTCGTCGCCGCGGCCCGCGGCGCGCAGCCGGGCCACCAGCACCTCGGTCCGCGCGGCGGAGGCGGTGATCGCCAGCGTGCCGCTGTCGGGCACGGCCGCGTCCTGCGCCGCCAGCAGCACGGACGGCTCGGTGAGCTCCCGGCCGGCGGTGGCGACCACGGCCGACAGCGTCGACACCCCCGGCACGATCTCCACCTGAAGGCCGAGGCGGCGGCACGCGTCGTACTGCCGCTGCAGGCCGCTCCACATCGCGGCGTCCCCGGCGACCACCCTGGTGACGGTCAGCCGCCGGGCCGCGGCGCGCCGGTAGAGCAGCAGCAGCTGGTCGTGGGACAGCCGCGAGCAGTCCACCAGCTCGGCATCGGCCCTGGCGTGCTCGCGCACCCCTTCGGCGGTGATCGCCCCGGACGGCCACAGCACGAGGTCGGCCTCGCCGATCCGCCTCGCGCCGCGCACCGTGATCAGGTCGTCGGCCCCCGGCCCGGCTCCCACGAAGAACACCCGGCCGAAGGACTGCGTGTTGACACACATGGGCGCACTCCCCTCCCCCACCCGCACCGATGGGAGGTCGGGCGTAAAGGTTGCCAGGCCGCTATTCGCGGCGCATTGGCAGGTGCGCGATACCGTCCTCGACGAACTCCTCGCCGTCCGGCACGAACCCGAACGAGGCGTAGAAGCCGGCCAGGTGTGACTGCGCGTCCAGCACGCACGGCGCCGAGCCGAGCTCGTCAAGCGCGGCCACCATGAGTTGCCGCGCCACGCCGGTGCCGCGCGCCGAGCGCGCCGTGCACACCCGGCCGATCCGGCGGCGCGGCCCGTCGGTCAGCAGCCGCAGGTAACCCTGCACGTTGCCGGCATCGCCGGTCAGCCAGAGGTGGACCGTGGACGGGTCGAGGTCCTGGCCGTCGAGCTCGGGGTACGGGCATGCCTGCTCGACCACGAACACCTCCACCCGCAGCCGCAGCAGCGCGTACAGGGTCGCGAGGTCCAGCTCGTCCGGGGTGGCGCGGTGCAGCACTCGTGCACCCTACGGGTGCCCGTGAGTGGCGATGAGTGCTGTAGCACCCATCCGTACTCACGGGTCCAGCAGCCCGGCGACCCTGGCGTACACCCCCGGCTGTCGCGGCCTCGCGCAGCCAATGCCCCACGAGGTCACCCCGATCAGCCGGCCGCCGGACACCAGCGCGCCGCCGCAGAACTGCACGCCGCTCATGGTGGTCAGCGCGACCACGAACGGGTGCTGCCCGGTGCTGGCGGCGACGCCGCCGACCACGTCCGGGCGGGCCGGCGCCGCGGCGGCCGATCCCGCCAGCAGCACGGACAGCGCCACCACCAGCCAGGTTCTCACGAGGGGTCTATCGGCAGCCTGCCGGCGGCAACCAACCCCGACGAACGACGATTCCCCGAACGTGGCGTGTCACTCTGGTGTCATGGGACCTCGCCCGACGGCTGCGGGTGCCGTCGTCGCGGCGACGGTGCTCGCGATGCTGGCCGGCTGCCAGCCCGCCCCGCCGGCCGCCACCACACCATCCACTACCCAGGCCACCACGCAGACCACCACGCCGACGGTGGCGGCCACCCCGAGGCAGACCACCGCGCAGGCCGCACCGCTGCCGACCACCGCACCGCCGCCCCCGCCGGTGGCCCCGCCGTGGGTCGTCGGCGCCCGCCCGCTGCCGCTGCGGCCCGACGGCTTCGGGCGCGTGCTGCCCACCCCCGACGTGCTCGTCAACCGTGCGCTGCCGACCGAGGACCGGCTGCCGGCGCCGGCCGGTGCGGGCTACGTGTCGAGCAGCGCGCCGGTGCCCGATGCCGTGCTGCGCCGCTCCACGTGGCACCGGGACTGCCCGGTCCGGGTGGACGAGCTGCGCTACCTGACCATGTCGTACTGGGGCTTCGACGGCCGGCACCACACCGGCGAGATGATCGTCAACGCCCGGGTCGCGGCCGACGTGGTCGCGGTGTTCGGCAAGCTGCACGCCGCGCGGTTCCCGTTGGAGGAGATGCGGGTGGTGAACGCGCCGGAGCTGGGCGCCCCGCCGACCGGCGACGGCAACAACACCACCGCGTTCGTCTGCCGCCCCGCCCGCGGCCAGACCCGCTGGTCCGCGCACTCCTATGGGCTGGCCGTCGACGTCAACCCGTTCTGCAACCCGTACCTGCGCGGCGACCTCGTGCTACCCGAGCTGGCCTCGTCCTACCTCGACCGGGGCAACGTGCGGCCGGGCATGCTGCGGGCCGGCGACGCGGTGGTCCGCGCGTTCGACGCGATCGGCTGGACCTGGGGCGGCACCTGGCGCTCCCCGCGCGACCCGATGCACTTCTCCGCCACCGGCGACTGACCCGTGCCAGACATACACATGCTAGTGTATGTGCATGTCGCTGTCCCGACGGCTGCAGCTGCTGCTCGACGAGCAGCGGTACCAGCGCGTAGCCGCCGAGGCACAAGCGCGTGGGGTCTCCGTCGCCAGGGTCATCCGGGACGCCATCGACCGCAGCCTCACGCCGTCGGCGGACCGGCGGGCCGTAGCGCTGCGCCACATTTTCGACGCCGAGCCGATGCCGGTACCCGAGGACCCGGCCGACCTGCGGGCCGAGCTCGACGAGCTGCGCGGCCGGCGCTTCGCGTGATCGTGCTGGACACCACGGTCCTGGTCTACGCCGTGGGCAACGAGCATCGCTTTCGCGAGCCGTGCCTGCGGCTGCTGTCCTCGCCCGGCCTGCGGCTGACCACCACGGCCGCGGTCATCCAGGAGTTCGTCCACGTTCGGCAGCGGCGGCGCTCGCGCGCGGACGCCGTCTCGCTCGGCCGCGACTACCTGGACCTGCTCGGCCCGTTGCTGGAGGTGCCTGACGTGGCCGTCGGCGATGCGCTCGACCTGCTGACCGAGCACCCGGGGCTCGGCGCGTTCGACGCGGTGCTCGCGGCTGCCGCGATCCGCGCCAGCTGCACCGCCCTGGTCTCGGCGGACGCAGCGTTCTCCGGCCTGCGCGGCTGCGAGATGGTCGTGCCGGACGAGCGCGGGGTGGATCGGCTGCTGTCCTGACGGAGCGTCCCGCGGCCGACCCCCCGTAGGCCGCGGGACGCTCCCTGGGGAGTGGCTAGTTGCCGACGTCGATGACCACCCTGGTCGGCGAGCCGAGGGTGAACACCCTGACCCACGTGCGGCTGCGGGTGCCGATGCCGATCGAAAGATTGGCCTCGAAGTCGCCGGTGATCGCGACCGCCATGACGTTGCGCAGGTTGCGGGTGCGGAACTTCTGCGGGCCGCCGTAGGTGCTGTTGCCGGCGTCGTCATGTGCGGCCGCCGGGGTCACCGTGACAGCGACGAAGTGTTCTCCGGTCAGCCAGGCGATCTCGCCGGAGCCGTCGTGGATCAGCTCGTCGACCCACTCGTAGCTGACGCCCGGCCGGTAGCCGGACATGTCGAGCACGACCCGGTCGTAGCCGGGATGCAGCCCGGTGCGGATTCCGGTGAGCACCGGGGTGACCGTGGCCGATGCGGGTGCGGCGGCGACCAGTCCCCCGACCAGCCCGAGCACTATGGCGGCGACCGCGATGGACGCGCGCCGAACGTTGATGGCCATCCTGTGGCCTCCTTGCATTGGGATCGTCGCGATGGGGCCCGGCGCCGGGTGCTATGGAGACGCCTGGACCCCGCACCGGTTGCCCGTCGGGGGGAACGGGACCCGGATGGCCGCTAAGGTCATGGGGCTATGAGCCTCGAGCGTCCACCAGCACCAGACCCGTACTCGCTGCTGCCGGAGGTTGCGTCCTTCGCCGTCCGCAGCGACGACGTGCGCGACGGCGAGCAGCTGCCGGAGGCGCACGTCTTCGACGACTTCGGGATGAGCGGCGAGAACAGGTCACCGCACCTGGCGTGGGACGGCGCCCCGGACGGCACCCAGAGCTACGTCGTCACGTGCTTCGACCCGGACGCGCCGACGCCGTCCGGCTTCTGGCACTGGGTGCTGGTCGACGTGCCGGCGTCGACCACCGAGCTGCCGACCGGCGCCGGTGACGGCTCCGCGCTACCCGAGGGCGCCTTCCACGTGCGCACCGACTACGGCTCGGCCGGCTACGGAGGCGCCGCGCCGCCGCAGGGCGACCGGCCGCACCGGTACTACTTCGTGGTGCACGCCGTCGACGTGCCGTCGCTCGGTGTCGACGCCGACGCCACCCCGGCCGTGGTCAGCTTCAACCTCGCCTTCCACACGCTGGGTCGCGCGATCATCACGCCGACGTACCGGCACTGAGGCTGCACTAGCCTGCAACCGTGCGGCACTTCGACCTGGCGATCATCGGCACCGGCTCCGGCAACTCCATCCTGACCAAGGAGTTCGACGGCTGGGACGTGGCGATCGTCGAACGCGGCAAATTCGGCGGCACGTGCATGAACGTCGGGTGCATCCCGACCAAGATGTACGTCTACGCCGCCGACGTCGCGGAGACGATCCGAGGCGCGTCGCGCTACGGCATCGACGGCACCGTGGACAAGGTCCGCTGGACCGACATCAGGGACCGGATCTTCGGGCGGATCGACCCGATCGCGGTGGCCGGCGAGCGGTACCGCACCGAGGACAACCCCAACGTCACCGTCTACAAGGGACAGTGCCGCTTCGTCGGCCCGAAGCGGCTGGACACCGGCACCGGCGAGACGATCACCGCGGACCGCTTCGTGCTCGCCGCCGGCGCCAGGCCGAACGTCCCGCCAGATGTCTCCCTGGCGGGGGTCGACTTTCACACCAGCGACACCGTCATGCGGCTGGACACCCTGCCGCCGCGCATGGTGATCCTCGGCGGCGGCTACGTCGCCACCGAGTTCGCCCACGTGTTCTCCGCGCTCGGTGTGCAGGTCTCGATCGTGGCGCGCGGTGACGCGCTGCTACGCCACCACGACGAGACCGTCTCGCAGCGGTTCACCGCGCTGGCCCGCGACCGGTGGGACATGCACCTCGGCCAGGTGCCGGCGCGCGTGCAGCGGGTCGGGCCGGAGGTCGTGGTCACGCTGCCGGACGGCACCACCGTGGCCGGCGAGGAACTGCTCGTCGCCGTCGGTCGCGCACCGAACGGCGACCTCATCGACGCCACCGCGACCGGGGTCGCCATGCACCCGGACGGCCGGGTGGTGGTGGACGAGTTCCAGCGCACCGCGGTCGACGGGATCCTGGCGCTCGGGGACATCTGCTCGCCGTTCCAGCTCAAGCACGTGGCAAACCACGAAGCCAGGGTCGTGCGGCACAACCTGCTGCACCCCGACGCGCCGGTGGCGGCGGACCACCGGTTCGTGCCGTCGGCGGTGTTCACCGACCCGCAGCTCGCCTCGGTCGGGCTCACCGAGGCGGAGTGCCGGGCGGCCGGGCTGGACTACGCCGTGGCCGTCCAGGACTACGCGACCGTCGCCTACGGCTGGGCGCTGGAGGACACCACGGGGTTCTGCAAGGTGCTTGCCGAGCGCGGCACCGGCCGGCTGCTCGGCGCGCACGTCATGGGGCCGCAGGCGCCCACCGTGGTCCAGCCGCTGATCCAGGCGATGTCCTTCGGGCTCGGCGCCACCGACATGGCCGTCGGCCAGTACTGGATCCACCCGTCGCTGCCCGAGGTCGTCGAGAACGCCCTGCTCGCCCTCGACCTCTAGGGCGATCTACGCCGGCAGAATCGAGACGCCGTACGCATTGAGTCGCCGGTCGGAGCTGATCAGGGTCAGCCCCTCGCACTGGGCCTGGGCAACCAGAAGCCGATCGAAGGGATCCCGGTGGTACAGCGGCAGGTCGCCAACGGTGAGCGCGTGCCGGACGCTCACCGGCAGTTCGACGAACCAGTTGGCGGCGATCTGCGCTTCGAGTTCGTCCGGCGCCTCCAGCTTGCCGATCGCCTGCTTGGTGCCGATCTCCACGGCACTGACCGCCGACACGTAGATCGTGTTCTCGCTGCCACTGATGACCTCGCGGGCCTTCGGGCCGAGCTGGGGGAGGTCGAACAACCACCACAGCAGTGCCTGTGTGTCCAGCAGGACCCTCATCAGCCTGCCGACTCCTTTCCGTACCAGAGGTCGATGATCTCTTCGGGCGTCTCGTCGAAGTCCGGCGCGATCCAGCCCTTGCCCCGCCACGCGCCGGGCTTGCGCTCGTGCGGGACGCGCTGCAGCGGCACCAGGCGCGCGACCGGCCGCCCGTTGCGCGCGATCACGATCTCGGCGCCGGCCTCGACCTCGTCGACCAGGCGGGACAGTTGGCTCTTGGCTTCGTAGATGTTGACCTGCTTCGACACGCCGTCACAATAGCAGTGCAGACCTGGGCTGACTACCTGTTGGAATGAGTGCCGTCTGCCAGGATACAAAGGTGCCACGACAGCAACCGACCCTTGTCCTGGTGCACAGCCCGTTCCTGGGACCGGCCAGCCTGCGGCCGCTCGCCGAGACGCTGGCCACGCACGGCAGACCGACGGTGCTGCTCGACCTGCGGGTGACGGTGGCGGCCGCGCCGGTGCATTCCAGGATGATCGGCTCGTTCGCCGACGCGATGGCCGAGGCGGGGCCCGTCGAGCCGGTGGTGCTGATCGGACACAGCAGCGCCGGACCGCTGCTGCCGGCCTTTGCGGACGCGCTGGACGAGCCGGCCGCCGGCCTCGTCTTCCTCGACGCCGGGCTGCCGACCCCCGGCCGCAGCTGGCGCGACACGGCCCCGCCGGAGCGGTTCACCCAGCTGCGCGACCAGTCGAGGGACGGGCTGCTGGCGCCGTGGCCCGAGTGGTTCAAGCCGGACCCGCTGCCGCGGCTGGTGCCCGACACCGTGCTGCGCGCGCAGATCGCGGAGGAGGCGCCCGAGGTGCCGGTGGCCTTCCTCAAGGAGACGCGGCCGTCTGCGGAGTGGTCCGGCCCGGCCGGCTACCTACAGCTCTCCGGCGCCTACGACGAGGACGCCGCGGCGGCCAAGCGACTGGGCTGGCCCGTGCGCCGCATCGACAGCCACCACCTGGCCGCGGCCTCCGAGCCCGAGACCGTTGCCGACGCGCTGCTGCGGCTGCTCGCCCAGCTGGACCTGTGAGGCGGTCTTGGGAGGCGCTACGGCAGGGTGAGGATCTCCACGCCGTCCTCGGTGACCAGGACGGTGTGCTCGAACTGGGCGGTCCAGCTCTTGTCCTTGGTGGTGACGGTCCAGCCGTCACTCCAGATGTCGTAGTCGATGCCACCGAGCGTGATCATCGGCTCGATCGTGAACGTCATGCCAGGTTCGAGCACGAGGTCGACGCTCGGCTCGTCGTAGTGCAGCACGACGAGCCCGCTGTGGAACGAGCGGCCGATGCCGTGCCCGGTGAAGTCGCGCACCACGCCGTACCCGAACCGCTTCGCGTAGGACTCGATGACCCGGCCGACGACGTTGAGCTGGCGGCCGGGACGCACGGCCCGGATGCCGCGCTCGGTGGCCTCCCTCGTCCGGTCGACCAGCAGCCGCACCTCCTCGGCGACGTCGCCGGCGAGGAAGGTCGCGTTGGTGTCGCCGTGCACGCCGCCGATGTAGGCCGTGACGTCCACGTTGACGATGTCGCCGTCCTCGATCACGGTCGAGTCCGGGATGCCGTGGCAGATCACCTCGTTGAGGCTCGTGCAGCACGACTTGGGGAAGTTCTTGTAGCCGAGCGTGGAGGGATAGGCGTCGTGGTCGCACAGGAACTCGTGCACCACGGCGTCCACCTGGTCGGTGGTCACGCCCGGCGCGACCGTCTCCCCCGCGAGTGCCAGCGCCTGCGCCGCGATCCTGCCGGCGGTGCGCATCGCCTCGATCACCGAAGGCGGCTGCACCCACGGGTCGCCGTTGCGCGTCGGGCCTGGCTTGCCGACGTACTCGGGCCGCGGGATGTGGGCTGGCACGGCGCGGGCCGGCGACAGCTGGCCTGACCGGAGAGCGGTTCGAACGGGCATGCATTCCACCCTAAGCGATGCTCCCAACCTGACCAGGTCTGCCAGCTCTCCCGTCCCGATGTCGACTCGCATCCGTATCGACGTTTGGGGCCGCGAAAACGTCGAGACGGATGCGAGTCGACGTACGGGCAGCGG
>Ga0299913_10002644_pt1 | contig 14253 bp, 13 predicted proteins | sample RVTome_9_FD_201360 | JGI IMG/M metagenome (GOLD analysis project Ga0299913, IMG submission 201360) | Soil microbial communities from uranium-contaminated site in the Upper Colorado River Basin, Wyoming, United States - RVT155D38 (version 2) ... | reverse complement strand
GCCGGCCGGCCGGGGGGCCCCGCCGCCGAAGATCGTGGTTCTCGAACCGTGCTGCCCGTAAGTTCCGGCACCATGGATCGGAAAGCCGTGCTCGAGGCCCTCAAGCCCTACGCCGACCGGCTCGACGTGGATCAGATCGATCGCGCGTATGCCTTTAGCGAGCGCGCCCATGCCGGGCAGAAGCGTCTCTCCGGCGAGCCCTTCGTCTCCCACGCCGCCGAAATCGCCGGCATCCTCCTCGATCTCAACCTGGTCGACACCAGCACGCTCGTGGCGGCCCTTCTGCACGACGTCGTGGAGGACACGGACACCTCGCTCGAGAGCGTCGAGGAGGAATTCGGTCCCGAGGTGGGTCGTCTCGTGGACGGGCTGACCAAGATCGGCCACCTGCGCTTCCAATCCCGCGAGGAGCGGCAGGTCGAGAACTATCGCAAGCTCCTGCTCTCGATCGCCCAGGACATCCGCATCATCCTGATCAAGCTCGCCGACCGCCTGCACAACATGCGGACGCTGGAGTATCTGCCCGACGCCAAGCGCCGGCGGATCGCGCGGGAGACGCGCGACATCTACGCGCCGCTGGCCCACCGCTTCGGCATGGCCACGATCCGCTGGGAGCTTGAAGACCTTTCGTTCAAGTTCCTGGAGCCCGAGGCGTATCGCGACCTGGCCAAGAAGGTCAAGGCCAAGCGGCGGGAACGGGAGCGGATGATCGCGGCGATCTCGGGCCCTCTGGAGGAAGCCCTCAACGAGGCTGGCATCCGGGCCGAGATCACCGGTCGGCCGAAGCACCTGTGGTCGATCCACAAGAAGATGGTCAGCCGCGGCAAGCCCTACGACGAGATCTACGACCTCCTCGCCATGCGCGTCATGACCGAGACGGTGCGCGACTGCTATCACGCCCTGGGGATCATCCATACCCTGTGGACGCCGGTCCACGAACGGTTCAAGGACTACATCGCGACCCCCAAGTCGAACATGTACCAGTCGCTCCATACGACGGTGTTCGGGCCGGGCGGCACGCTCTACGAGATCCAGATCCGCACCGGCGAGATGCATCTCACGGCCGAAGTCGGCATCGCGGCCCACTGGAAGTACAAGGAGGGCGTCGCCGGGACCGAGTTCGACGAGCAGCTGTCCTGGTTCCGCCAGATCCTCGAGTGGCAGCAGGACATGACGGATCCGGAGGAGTTCATGGAGTACCTCCAGATCGATCTGTACAAGGACGAAATCTTCGTCTTCACGCCGCGTGGGGACGTGGTGCAGCTGCCGGTCGGCTCGACCCCCATCGACTTCGCCTTCCAGGTCCATACGGAAGTGGGAATGCGGTGCTCGGGGGCTCGCGTGAACGGGCGCATGGTGCCCCTGCACCGCGAGCTGCGGTCGGGGGACACGGTGGAGGTCCTGACCAGCTCGGCCCAGCGGCCGTCTCGGGACTGGCTCCATTTCGTCAAGACCTCCAAGGCGCGATCGATCGTCCGCCGCACGATCCGCGAGGAGGAGCACGCCAGCTCTGTGGCGCTCGGCAAGGACATGCTGGAGAAGGAGTACCGCCGCAACCGCGCCCGGAAGCCGGACGAGGAGGTGCTGGAGAAGACAGCCGCCCACTTCAACGTGGGTGGGGTGGAGGATCTGCTGGCGGCCCTCGGTCGCGGAGACCTGACGATCTCTCAGGTCTGGAACGTGCTCTTTCCGGAGGAGAAGACGGGCCAGCGAAAGCCGGCCACGGCGTTCGAGCGGCTGGTCGAGAAGATCAAGGGGCGCCCGGGCGGCGTCCGCATCCAGGGATTCGACAACATGATGGTGCGCTTCAGCCAGTGCTGTCAGCCGATCCCGGGCGACCAGATCATGGGGTACGTGACGCGCGGAAGGGGCGTCTCCATCCACCGGGTCGACTGCCCGAACATCCTCAACTTGACGGAGGAGCCGGACCGCAAAATCGACGTCGAGTGGGACACGGGCGGTGCGCAGACCTTCATCGTGAGGCTGGTAGTCACCGGCACCGACCGGCGTGGACTCTTCGCGGACGTGGCGGGGGCGGTCTCCCGGACCTCGACCGACATCAAGAGCGCCGACCTGAACGCGACGGAGACCGGCATCGAGGGGACGTTTGTCGTCGAGGTCACCGATCTCGAGCACCTGAACCGGGTCATCGAGTCGATGAAGTCGATCGACGGAATCCTGGAGGTGGAAAGGAAGGAGTACTTCGGGGCGCATCACCTAGGGACGAATGCGAGTCGGGCGGCCTCGTAGAGCTTCCGGCCTCGGAACTCCGGACGTTGGCGTGGGGTCCAAAGGTTGATGAATCGCGGATGCAGCCGTCTGGGCGCGGGTCTCCTGGCCCTGTCGCTCTTCCACCCGACGGCCGGACTCGGCACCCAGAGCGATCCGGAGCAGGTGCTCCGGCGGGCCGACCGCGCGTTGGACGGGCTGGAGACCCTGCGGGCGGAGTTCGACCAGCGGGTCTACAATCCGGTCCTCGAGCGGACGACCACGGGCCACGGCATGCTGACCTATCGCTCGCCCGAGCTCTTCCGGATCGCCTACAGCGATCCCGAGGGCGACGTCGTCGTCAACGACGGGGAACGGGTCTGGATCTATCTGCCGAGCAGTCAGCCGGGCCAGGTGATCCGCCAGCCGGCCTCCGCCAGCGAGGTCCAGAACCCGCTCACCTACCTGCGCGACCTGCGGGACGACTACGTGGCGGTTTCGGGCGGGACGCAGACGGTCGCCGGTCGCCCGACCGACCGGCTGGTCCTCACCCCGGCCGGCCCGCGGGCGCCCTTCATGCTGTTGGAGGTGTGGGTCGAACGGGAAACCGGGTTCCTGCGTCAAGTCCGGACCCGTACCGACGAGGGTGTCGCGACCACCTACACGTTCGTGCGGCTGGAACCCAACGCCCGATTGTCCGCCGGGGCGTTCGAGTTCGAGCCGCCGAGGGGCGTCCAGGTCTTCGACTCGTAGAGCGCCTGCGGGTCGCTTGCCGCCCGCGGTACATTTGACGCCATGAAGTTCGAGCTCGTCACCGATCTCGTCCCCCGGGGGGACCAGCCGAAGGCCATCGCCGAGCTGAACGCGGGGCTCGCCGAGGGGCGCCGTTACCAGACCCTGCTGGGCGCGACCGGCACCGGAAAGACCTTCACGATCGGCCATGTGATCGCGGATTACGGGCGCCCCACCCTGGTCATGTCCCACAACAAGACGTTGGCCGCCCAGCTCTACGGCGAGCTCAAGCAGCTCTTCCCCCACAACGCGGTCGAGTACTTCATCTCGTACTACGACTACTATCAGCCGGAGGCGTACATCCCGGCCACCGACACCTACATCGAGAAGGACGCCTCGATCAACGACGACATCGATCGCCTGCGGCTGCGGACGACCTCCTCGCTCATCGAGCGGAGCGACGTCATCGTGGTGGCGTCGGTGTCGGCCATCTACGGGCTCGGGAGCCCGCGCGAATACCGGTCGCTGATGGTGGTCCTCGAAACCGGCCAGGAGATCCCGCGCGACAGGATCCTCGAGGAGCTGGTGCGGATCCAGTACGCCCGGGGAGACTACGACTTCGAGCCCGGCCGATTCAGAGTGCGCGGCGACGTGATCGAGATCTTCCCGGCCTACGAGGAGCAAGCCGTCCGGATCGAGCTGTGGGGCGACGAGGTCGAGCGGATCTCGAAAATCGACCCGATGCGGGGCACGACGATCGCGAACCTGGACCGGGCGGCCATCTATCCGGCCAAGCATTTCGTGACGACGCGCCCCCAGCTCGAGGAGGCGACCCGGGCGATCCGCGCCGAGCTGGAGGAGCGGCTGGTTGCTCTGCGCGAGAACGGCCGCATGCTGGAGGCCCACAAGCTCGAGACCCGGACCCGCTTCGACCTGGAGATGATGGAGGAAATGGGGTACTGCGCCGGGATCGAGAACTACTCGCGCCACCTCTCGGGGCGGGCGTCCGGGGAGCGCCCGTCGTGCCTGCTCGACTACTTCCCGGACGACTTCCTGCTCGTCCTGGACGAGTCGCATGTCACGGTCCCCCAGATCGGGGGGATGTACGCCGGCGACCGCTCCCGCAAGGAGACGCTGGTCGAGCATGGCTACCGGCTGCCGTCGGCCCTCGACAACCGGCCCCTCCGGTTCGAGGAGTTCGAGCGCTTCATGCAGCGGGCGATCTTCGTCTCGGCGACGCCGGCCGACTTCGAACTGGAGAAATCGGGCGGCGTCGTGGTCGAGCAGATCATCCGCCCCACCGGGCTCCTCGATCCGGAGGTCGCCGTGCGCCCGGTCCGGGGCCAGGTCGACGACCTCATGGAGGAGATCCGGCGCCGCGAGGCGGCTGGCGAGAAGGTGCTCGTCACCACGCTCACCAAGCGCATGGCCGAGGACCTGGCCGATTATCTGAACGAGTCGGGTGTCCGCGTCCGGTACATGCATTCGGACATCGACGCCCTCGAGCGGATGGAGATCATCCGCGGGCTCCGGACGGACGAGTTCGATGTCCTGGTCGGGATCAACCTGCTGCGCGAAGGACTCGACCTGCCGGAGGTCTCCCTGGTGGCCGTCCTCGACGCCGACAAGGAGGGGTTCCTGCGCTCGGAAACCGCTCTCATCCAGACGGCCGGAAGGGCAGCCCGGAACGCCAACGGGAAAGTCCTGCTGTACGCCGATCGGGTCACCCAGGCGATGCGGAGGATGATGGACGAGACCGAACGGCGGCGCGAAATCCAGGCCGCCCACAACGAGGTCCATGGAATCGTCCCCGAGACCGTCACCAAGACACGCGAGCAGATCCTGCGCACGACCTCGGTGGCCGACACCCGGGCGGGCGGGGCGCCGCGGGCGGTCCGCGAGCGCCTCCGGGGGCTCCAGGGCGAGCTCGAGCGGGAGGAGCTGGCGCGCGCGATCGAGGCTGAGATGAAGGCCGCCGCCGAGCGGCTCGACTTCCAGACCGCGGCGCTCCTCCGTGACCAGCTGTTCGAGATCCGGGGGGAGTCCGATCGTGGAGTTCGGGGCCGCGGCACGCTGCGGGAGCGGATCGGCCTGTAGGTGTCCCGGGGAGGGAGAGTCCCGGGAGAGGCGGTCACGTTCGACCACCTGGCGCCCGGCCCGGCAGACACCGCGCGGCTGGGGCGGCTGTTCGGACGGTGGAGCCCCGACGGCGCCGTGATCCTGCTTGAAGGCGGACTCGGGGCCGGCAAGACGACGTTCGCCCAGGGTGTGGCGGAGGGATGTGGGGTCCCGGGTCCGGTGTCGAGCCCGACCTACAACCTCGTCCTCCACCACGTCGGGGAGCGGCCACTCGTCCACGCCGACCTCTATCGCCTCGCCGGCCTCCAAGAGCTGGAGACCCTGGACCTCGACGAGATCTTCTCGCCCCCCGGGCTGGCCGTCGTGGAGTGGCCGGAGCTGGTGGCCGACCGGGCGACCCCGCCCTGCGCCGTGGTCGACCTGGTCCGGGAGGACGGCGGGCGCCGGATCGCGGGACAGCTGATCGGCGCGGGGTGGTCGGCGGTCCTGGAGGCTCTGGAGGCGGGCCCTTGAAGATCCTGGCCATCGACACCGCCACCGACGAGTCGGCGGTCGCCCTGCACGTGGACGGCGCGAGCGCGGAGCGATCGGTGGCGTGGCGCTCGGCCTTCCTCGAGACCGCGCCCGCGGCGCTGGAGCTCCTGCGGTGGTCGGGGATTGGGTGGCGGGACCTGGACGGGATCGCCGTCCCGGCGGGTCCGGGATCGTTCACGGGCCTGAGGGTCGGCGCGGCCCTCGCGCTCGGGATCGCGGAGCTACGCGGACTACCCCTCTTCGCCCCGTCCACGCTGGCGGTCGTGGCCGAGGCCGCCGCCCCGGGCGGCGCGGGGCGGGTGCTTGCCACCCTGGATGCCAGGCGAGGGAGGCGCTACGCCGCCGTCCTCGTGCGGAAGGGTGCGGCGTGGTCGGTCGCAGCCGGCCCGGTGGACGTGGAGACCGACGCCGCCGAGGCGTGGGCCCCCGGGCTGCCGCACGCCCGCCTCGAGACGGCCGGCCGGGAAGGGTCGCCGGCCCTGGCCCTGGCCCGACTGGTCGCCGCCGCCCCCGACTCCTATCGCCTGGCGAGTCCGTCGGACCTGCGGATCGCCTACGCTCGGCCGGCCACCGAACCCTCCGCACGGTGAGCGACGCCGTCCCCGAGCCGCGGGTCCGCCCCCTCCGACCCGCCGATCTCCCGGCGGTCATGAGGATCGAACGGTCCGTCTATCCATCCCCCTGGCCGGAGGAGCACCTGGCCCGGATCGTGGCGTTTCCCGGAGCCATCGGCCGGATCGCCGAGCTCGAGGACGGAGAGGTCGTCGGGTATGCGCTCGGCTGGGTCGCCGCCGACGAGGCCGAGCTCGCCAACATCGCGGTGGCGCCGCCGCACCGGCGCTCAGGCGTCGGGCACCGCCTCCTCGAGTCGGTGCGCGAGGCCGCGGCGGGGCTCGGCGCCACCCGCATGTACCTCGAGGTGCGGGTCTCGAACCAGGTCGCCCAAGCTTTCTATCGCGCCCGCGGCTTCACGGTGACGGGCTGCCGGCGGGAGTACTACAGCCGGCCCCGAGAGGACGCGCTCACGATGACGGTTGACCTCACTCATGACGTAACGTAGGCTTACCGCCCGCCGACTCAGGGCGACCCCATGAGCTGGTTCAAGCGCGACAAGCGGAAGATCGAGGAGACCACGGCCCGCAAGGAGCTGCCCGGCGAGCTGTGGCAGAAGTGCCCGTCCTGCGGGAGCATACTCTACCGCAAAGACCTGTCGAGCAGGACGTGGGTCTGTCCCCACTGCGGGCACCATTTCCGAATCGGGGTCGACGAATACGGGGAGCTCCTGCTGGACGAGGGATCCTTCGAGGAGCACGACGCCGAGCTGGCCAGCGTCGACGCGCTCGGGTTCGTCGACTCCAAGCCGTACCCGCAGCGGCTCCAGGAATATCGCGATCGCACCGGACGCTCCGACGCCGTCGTGTGCGGCGTGGGTCGGTTGGACGGGCTCGACGTCTCGGTCGCGATCATGGACTTCAACTTCATGGGCGGCAGCATGGGATCGGTGGTCGGCGAGAAGGTCGCCCGGGCAATCGAGCGGGCGATCGACCGGGAGATCCCGCTGGTGATCGTCTCGGCAAGCGGCGGGGCCCGCATGCAGGAGGGCGTGCTTTCGCTAATGCAGATGGCCAAGACGAGCGTGCTGCTCGCCGAGCTCGGCCGCCGCGGCCTTCCCTTCGTAGCCGTCGACACCGACCCGACGACCGGCGGGGTGACCGCCTCCTATGCCATGCTCGGGGACGTCGTCTTCGCCGAACCTGCCGCCCAGATCGGTTTCGCCGGACCGCGGGTGATCAAGCAGACGATCGGCCAGGACCTTCCGGACGAGTTCCAGACCGCCGAGTTCCTCCTCGATCACGGCTTCGTCGACGCCGTGGTGCCGCGCGACCGGCTCAAGCGGACGGTATCGCGCACCCTGCGCTGGATGACGGGCCGCGAGGCGCCCGTCGGGGAAGCGTGAGCGAATACCGGGCGGCGCTCGCCGCCCTCCACCGGCTCGAGAGGTTCGGGATCCGGATGGGGCTGGAGGAGATGCGCGCCATCTGCGCGGTCTCCGGCCATCCCGAGCGTGCGGCTCCGACCCTCCATGTCGGCGGAACCAACGGCAAAGGCACCACGGTGGCGGCGCTGGCGGCGCTCGGAACCGCCCACGGCCTCAGGACCGGCTGCTACACGTCCCCCCACGTGCTGGACTTCCGGGAGCGGATCCGGATCGACGGGGACCCGATTTCCGAGGACGCTGTCGGCGAGGCGTGGACCCGTGTGTCGGCACGGGTCCGTGAGAACGGTCTCACATACTTCGAGGCCACGACCCTCATGGCGTTCGACCACTTCGCGAGGGCCGGGATCGAGCTGGCCGTCGTCGAGGTGGGCCTCGGCGGGCGCCTCGACGCGACCAACGTCGTCCGACCGGAGCTGGCCGTGGTCACCAACGTCGCCCGCGACCACGAGCCGCAGCTCGGTCGGGAGCTCGCGGGGATCGCGCGGGAGAAGGCGGGGATCTTCAAGGCCGGGATTCCCGCCCTGATCGGGGACGCCCGTCTGGAGGCGGTGCGGCGGGCGTTCGTGGAGGCCGCCGGCGCGGCCGGCGCCCGGCTCCTCTTCTTCGAGGACGACGTCCGACTGGAGGTGCGGCCCGGGGACGGTGAGACCGCATTCGACTATGCGAGCCCGGGTTGGCGGGCCGAGGATCTGGTCCTGCCGATGCAGGGCGCCCATTTCGCCCGTGACGCGGCGGTCGCCCTGCGGGCGTGGGAGGTGGCGGGGATCCGTCCGCTGGCCGAGACGGCCGCGCGCGAGGCCCTGTCCGGCGTCCGGCCCGTGGGGCGGGCGGAGCGCTGGACGGTCGGCGGCGTCCCGATCGTCTTCGACGTGGCCCACAACCCGGACGCCGTGGAGCGGCTGATCGCGGCTCTCCAGGGGGGTCGGGCGGGGCGCACGCTTCTGGTCCTAGGGTTCCTGGCCGACAAGGACTGGGAGGGGATGCTCGACCGCCTGGCCATCCTCCGCGGCCGGGGCTGGCTGTGTGGGCTGCCGGGCGCTCCGGCCGATCGCCGACTGACGCGTCCCGACCTGTCCCGGTGGCCGGGGCTCGCCTGGGCGGACACGGTCGCCGGCGCGCTCGCCGAGGCCCGCGGCGAGGTGGCGGCCGGCGCGGCGGACCGGATCCTCGTGACGGGCTCCTTCCATACCGTCGAGGCGGCGATGCGCGCCCTCGGCCGTTCCGGCCCCGGGGTCCTGTACCGGCCCGCCGCGGCGGAGCCCGCTCGGTGAGCCGCTTCGAGGCCCTGCCCGGCACGCGCGACTTCTACCCGGCCGAGATGCGGCTCAGGCGTTGGATCGAGTCGCGCTGGCGCGAGGTGGCGCTCAGGTACGGGTTCGAGGAGGTAGACGGACCGGTGATCGAGCCGCTGGAGCTCTTCACGGTCAAGTCGGGGGAGGAGATCGTCGAGCAGCTCTACACGTTCGAGGACCGGGGCGGCCGCCGGGTCGCCCTGCGTCCGGAGATGACGCCGACCCTGGCGCGGATGGTGGCCGCCCGCAGCCAGGGGCTCCCCAAGCCCATCAAGTGGTTCTCGATCCCGCGTCTCTTCCGGTACGAGCGCCCGCAGCGCGGTCGCTTTCGCGAGTTCTGGCAGCTGAACCTGGACGTGTTCGGCGTGGCCGGCATCGAGGCCGATGCCGAGATCATCGCCGCGGGGGTGGACGTCCTCAGGGCGTTCGGCCTCGGTGCCGAGGACTTCGTCGTGCGATACAGCGACCGCCGGCTGCTGGACAGGGCGCTGGAGCGGCTGGCGATCCCGGCCGACCGCTGGCCGGCGAGCTTCGCCGCGCTCGACAAGCTGCTTCGGAACGGGCCGGACGGGGCGCGCCAGGCGCTCGCCCGGGCCGGCGTCCCGGCCGGGGCGGCAGACACGCTGGTCGAGGCGGTCGGACGCCGGGAGCGGGCCGGCTTCGAGGACGCGCTCGCCGCCGCCGGCGTGGACGTGGCGGCCGAGTCGGCGGAGCTGGCCGAGCTCGAGGCCCGTCTCGAGGCTTACGGCGTGGCTTCGTTCTGCGCCTTCGACGCGGCGGTCGTCCGCGGCCTCGCCTACTACACGGGCGTGGTCTTTGAGATCTACGACCGGGCCGGCCAGCTGCGGGCGATTTGCGGCGGGGGCCGCTACGACGACCTGCTTGAGGGCGTTGGAGGAGAGCGGCTGCCCGCGGTCGGGTTCGGGCTCGGCGAAGCGGTCCTGTCGGAGCTCCTTGAGCGGGCCGGCGTCGCCCCGCCCGGGGCCGGGAGGTGCGAGGCGTACGTCATCCCCGTTTCCGCTGCCGACCGCCTGCACGCGATCGGCGTCGCCGCGCGGCTGCGGGACGCGGGCGTCCGGACTGACCTCGCCCTCCGTGACGCCTCGGTCGGACGCGCTCTGAAGGGCGCCGCCCAGGCGCAGGCCCGGGTCGCGATCGTGATCGGTGAGCGCGAGCGGCAGGAGGGCAACCTCACCTTCCGCGACCTCGTCTCCGGCGAGGAGATCGCGCTCGGGCTGGAGGAAGCGGTCACCCGGCTCGTCCGGCTCGGGGAGTCGGGGTGAGGGTCGGCCTCCTCAGCGACACCCACGACCACGTGCTGCGGATCCGGGAGGCGGTGAGCCTGCTGAACCGCATCGCCGTCGACGTGGTCCTCCATGCGGGGGACTACTGTTCGCCGTTCGCGGTCTGCGAGCTGGGCCGGCTCGAGGCTCCACTCCACGGCATCTGGGGCAACAACGATGGCGACGTCCACCGTCTCGGAGAGGCTTTCGCCGCCATCGGCGCCCGGCTGGAGTGGCAATGGTGGGAGACCGAGATCGACAACCGGAGGATTCTCCTCATGCACGAGCCGCGCGGCGTGGACGCGGTCGCCGCGGCCGGGGAGCACGACCTGGTCGTCTACGGCCACACTCACGAGCGTGAGGAGCGGGCCGTCGGACGGACGCGGATCGTCAACCCGGGCGAAGTGTGCGGGTGGCTCGGTGGCGTGCCGTCGTTCGCGACCTACGAGACGGGGAGCGGGGAGGTCGAGTTCCATGAGTTCTGAGCCGCGCCCGGCCGACGGCCATCGCCGGCCGGGGAGATGGATCCTGATCCTGGACTTCGGCAGCCAGTACACGCAGCTCATCGCGCGCCGGATCCGCGAGCTGCGCGTGTACTGCGAGGTCCATCCCTTCTCGCTCGATCCCGAGACCATCCGCCGCTGGGAGCCGGCCGGGATCATCCTCTCGGGCGGCCCCTCCAGCGTCTATGACGACGACGCCCCCCATCCGGCGGACGGGCTGCTCGACCTGCGGTCGCCGATCCTGGGGATCTGCTACGGAATGCAGCTTCTTGCCCAGGCCGAGGGCGCGCCGGTGCTGCCGGCCCGGTCGCGCGAGTACGGGCGCGCCCGGGTGACGGTCACCGAGCCGGTCGGCCTGTTCCAGGGCTTCGAGGAGCGAGAGGCGGTCGACGTGTGGATGAGCCACGGCGACCGGGTCGAGTCGCCTCCCCACCGCTACGCCGCCTACGCGGTGTCCGGCGAGGACACGATCGCCGCGTTCGGCGATCCCGAGACGCGCCGCTACGGCGTCCAGTTCCATCCCGAGGTCGCGCATACCGAGCGCGGGGAGGAGATGCTGGCGAACTTCGTATTCGAGATCTGCGGCTGCGTCCCCGACTGGACGATGGCCTCGTTCATCGAGGACTCGGTGGCGTCGATCCGGCGGCGGATCGGCGGTGGCCGCGCGGTCTGCGGCCTGTCTGGGGGCGTCGACTCGGCGGTCGCCGCCGCGCTCGTCCACCGCGCCATCGGCGACCGGCTGGCCTGCATCTTCGTCGACACGGGGCTCCTCCGGAAGGACGAGCGGCACCAGGTCGAGCGCACCTTCCGCGAGCACCTGCGGCTGCCGCTGCGCGTCGTCAACGCCGCCGATCGCTTCCTGGCCGATCTGGCCGGGGTCGAGGACCCCGAGGAGAAGCGCCTCCGGATCGGGCACCGCTTCGTGGAGATCTTCGAGGAGGAGGCCGAGCAGGTCGAGGACGCCCGGTTCCTCGTGCAGGGGACGCTCTATCCCGATGTCATCGAATCGATCTCCGTGCGCGGGCCCTCGGTCACGATCAAGACGCACCACAACGTCGGCGGGCTCCCCGAGCGGATGCGGCTCGAGGTGGTCGAGCCGCTGCGCGAGCTGTTCAAGGACGAGGTCCGGCAGGTGGGGCGCGAGCTCGGTCTTCCGGAAGACGTCCTGGGGCGCCATCCGTTCCCCGGCCCCGGGCTGGCGGTGCGGATCCTGGGCGAGGTGACGCCCGAACGGGTGGCGCTTCTTCAGGAGGTCGACGCGATCTTCCTCCAGGAGATCCACGCCGCCGAGCTCTACGACCGGATCTGGCAGGCGTTCGCAGTCCTGCTCCCCGTCCGTGCCGTCGGGGTGATGGGCGACTTTCGCACCTACGAGAGCGTCGTCGCCCTGCGGGCGGTGACGAGCCGCGACGGTATGACCGCCGACTGGTATCCGCTCCCGCCCGACGTCCTGGCCGGCGTTTCGAACCGGATCATCAACGAGGTCCGCGGGGTGAACCGGGTCGTGTACGACGTCTCGAGCAAACCGCCGGCGACGATCGAGTGGGACTAGGGCTCAGCGCTGGGCGGCGGAGTCGAGGCGCGCGCCGACCCGACCGTAGATCTCCGACATCAGGTCGGCGTCTCCGCCGCGCCGGGCGACGAACTCCCGCAGGTCGCCCTCGGTGACTCCGGCGCGATCGAGGATCTCGGCGCGTCGGCGGCGGTAACCTACCGTGTCCGGAAGGGTCTCCACGCGGGCCTCCGAGAGCTCGGCCAGGACGCGCGCGAACGTGCCCGGAGGGATGACCGAGTCCGACCGGGCCGCGTCCCGCTCGCAGGCCGAGAGGAGTGAGACGAGGGTCAGGAGGAACACGAGGATGCGCACGGCGGCCCAAGTTCGAGTTCGGGAGGCAGGCGTGCCAGCGCGGCTCCGCCGCGCGGCCGCGGCCGCGCTCGTGGCGGCTAGCCTCGCCGGCTGCGTGACGACCCTCGAGGGAGAGGCCCGGCGAGCCCGTGAGACCGGGTTGGATCCGATCCCCCTGGTCGAGCGGCTGACCGAGCAGCATCGGGCGATCGACTCCACCAAGCGCGTTTTCGACGTCACCCTGATCGAAGGCGGACGGCGTTTCGCGGGCGCTGGAGCGGTCGAGTACCGGGCCGAGCCGCGGCGCCTGGACGCCGATGTCTTCGGCCCGCACGACACCCATGTGCTGGCGGTCCACCTGGAGGGGGAACGGCTCACCGTGCGGCTGCCCCGGGAGGGCGAGGTCCTGACCGGGGAGCTGGGAGACCCGCGTTTCGCCGAGCTCACGGGCGAGCGGGCGTTGGTCAGCCCGGAGATCCTGGGCGCGCTCGTCGGGGCCTACGACGTGGGTGGGCTGGCGGAGGATGCCGACTGGACGGCCGCCGCCGCGGACGGGGAGCGTCGGACCCTCTACGTCCAGCGGGGAGAGGTCCTCCACGCGTTCACCGTCGAGCCGCCCGAGGACCGTCTGGTCGAGTACCGGCAGGCCCGCGCCGGGAGGCTGGTGTACCGCGTCCAGTTCGACGATTTTCAACCGGTCGGCGGGCGGGAGAGCCCGCGCCACGTGGTGCTGAGGGATTTCGTCCAGGAGCGACGGCTGGTCATCGATGTCACGCGCGAGCACGAGGAGGTCACGGGGGTCTGAGCCGTCGGCAGCTCGACCACCCCTGCTACGACCGGCGGCGGCCGCGGTCCTGATCGCGGCGGCCGCCTGCGGCTATTCGTTTCGCTCCCCCGTACCGGCCCACCTCAACACGGTCTACATCCCGACCTTCGAGAACGAGACGCGGGAGTTCCAACTCACCCAGCAGCTCACCGAGCGCGTGATCAACGAGTTCCTGAACGAGTCCCGGCTGCGGCTCGTGAGCGACGAGGAGGATGCCGATCTGGTGGTCTTCGGGGCGATCCGCGGCTACCAGGAGGAGGCGCTCTCGTACGATCCCGGTCAGGAGGCCACCCCCGACGTGTTCACCCGGCGGGTGCTGCTTACCGTCGACCTGCGCCTTCAGGACCGCGTCGAGGGCGAGACCCTGTGGGAAAACCCGAGCCTCACCGAGTGGGGGGAGTTCAACGAAGAGGTCAACGAGGACCGTGAGGTGGGGATCGATCGGGCGGTGGACAAGATCGCGGAGGAGATCCTGCGGCATGTCGTCGAAGAGTTCTAGGGGAACCCCCATCCATGGCCGGGTTCAGGGCCCTTTCCTACATTCGCGGCCGCGATGAGCCCGCTCCTCCAGAAGAAGGTCCTGGTCCTCAACCAGAACTACGAGCCGCTGGCGGTGTGCCATGCCCAGCGCGCGATCGTGATGGTGGTCCTGGGGAAGGCCGAGATCGTGGAGCGTTACGAGATGGACGTGCGGTCGGTTTCGCGTGTGGTGCCGCTGCCTTCGGTGGTCCGCCTCCAGGTGTATATCCAGACGCCCCGCAAGCGAATCGCGCTCACCCGCCGTAACGTCCTCAAACGCGACGGCTACCGTTGCCAGTACTGCGGGACTCGGCGCGGCCCCATGACCACCGACCACATCGTTCCGCGGGCGCTCGGGGGACGCGACCGGTGGGACAACCTGGTGTGCGCGTGCATCCGTTGCAACAACCGGAAGGGCAACCGCACGCCCGA
>Ga0299913_10002643_pt1 | contig 14256 bp, 15 predicted proteins | sample RVTome_9_FD_201360 | JGI IMG/M metagenome (GOLD analysis project Ga0299913, IMG submission 201360) | Soil microbial communities from uranium-contaminated site in the Upper Colorado River Basin, Wyoming, United States - RVT155D38 (version 2) ... | reverse complement strand
TGCTACCGCCGCCCGGGCCGCAGAGTCCTGACCTCGCTGGAGGTACCCGTACACGGCGTAGTCGAGGGCGTGAAGCTCGTGGCCGCTCGCCCCGCTCGCCCCCGAGGCTCGAGCGTGCGCGATGCCAGCACGGTACGATTCCCAATTTGACGCAACCGTCTCGTCCCACAGGCCGAGCCGCACGAATATATGGGACGGCATGTGCTGCGCATGAGGGGCTGCGGGTGCGATGCGTGCGTAGCGGCGGGCGGCATCGAGTCCCAGCGGAGCCATGCGGGGCGAATCGGTGGTATGGATGACGTAATGTGCGAGGCCCGGGTGGTCAGGGTAGCGGGCGAACAGCGGATCCAGGATCGCAGCTGCCTGCCTCTGCCGCGCGAAGGTGGTATCGGTGCGCGGCGCCGTGGCCACCTGCGCCAGCGAGTGATAGATGGCAACTTCGGTGTCCTCCGGGAAATCCCGGTACAGACGCGCCATCGTGTCGGCATATGCCTGTAGGCGGACGGCGTTGGCAGATTGAGGGGCGTTGCGGTAGAGCGCCGCAGTTGCGGCTATGAATCCTTGCTCCCTGGGGGTTCGAGCGGTGCGCGAAGAAGCCTTCCTGGCGGCCTCGGCACCTCGATCGAGCGCTGGCCCGGATGGACCGCCGGCAAACGGGTTGCCCCATGCGTTGAGCGCCTTGCCCCAATAGGCCATCGCGCAGCTTGGATCGGACGCGAGCACCGCATCGAATGCGCGCTCGCCCTCTTCCCACCAGAATGAGTGGAGCACCGCCATTGCGCGCTCGAAGCGCCGCTGCGCCTCGGGAGTGCAGGACACTGGAAAGGTGACCCGCCCCAACTGTCCGAGACCGTGGTGGTGAGCGTCGCCCTCCTGCGCGAGCGCTGCCGGTGCGCCGGAGAGCGCTGCAAGAGTAAGAAGCGAACAGCCGAGAATCTTCAACCGTGCCTCCCTGGGGCATGTAGCCGAAGCAGCCAACGCACCCATCCGAAAAGGTTCCACCAGGCGGGGAGTGGCAGCGACTTGTTGCCTGCCATGCGGGTCTTATAGCTGAGCCACGCCGCCTGCCACTCCGCCCGGCTCAGTTCACGAGCCTTGGCCCGAGCCAACCGAATAGCTTCGGCCTGCCGCTCGTCATCCAGCCGATCCTTCCACATCCGGTACCGCGGATGCTCGTCCATGCAAGTACCTGCGACGCTGACTAGCCGCCCGTAAGTGGTCCAATATCTATGTAACGATTCACTCGAATTCAATTCCGTGCCAGAGGCTGCATGCTTCCGTATTTCCTCAGGTTCTCCTTTGGTGCCTTGCAGTTCCAGTCATGCTTTTTCGTGCCACTCCGGTTGATGTGTCCGCTTCCTGTTCAGGGCGATTCCGGAACACTTGAGCGTGTCCCGGGCCCGGCTGATACTGCGGAGTCTCCTGCAAGGGGCGGCATGTTCATACCGACTCGTGATAGCCGGGAGCTTGGGCTTTGGCTTCTATTGATACTGCTGACTACCTCTGGCTGCGGCGCGGGGGCGCCGGCAGCGCCGCTTGCGGCGCCGGCCCCCACCCCGGCAGCAGTAGCACGTGACTCGCTGGCAGTGCACAAGCCGAAACCGAAGGCTAAGCCGAAGCCGAAGTCACGGCCTCGGGCACCGCTGGCTCGCAAGGCGGCACGCGTACCCTCGCCGGTCCTGCTGGACAGCACTGCCCTGGAGCGAGCCGTCACCCGGGAGCATGCGCACTGGCCTTTAGCGATAGCGCTGGCACGACGCAGCGGCAACCCTGACGTGGCGGAACCGGCAGCCGCGGCCCTGGTGCACCAGGCGAACCGGCTGAAACTGAGCCCCAGCCTCCTTGGCGCCGTGCTGCTGATCGAGAATACTCCCATGGAACCAACTGCCATCAGCACCCAGGGTGCCATCGGATTGATGCAGGTGATGCCGGTGCATAAGGGCAGTTACGGCTGCTCGGCCGACCTGGTGAGTGTCGAGACCAACATCTGCCACGGCGCCAGCATCCTCAAACACATGGTGCGGCGGACGAAGTCCCTGCCGCTGGCGTTGAAGCGGTATAACGGATGCGTGCGGGGGAGGAACACTCCGCGTTGCTACCGCTATCCGGCTCGGGTGCTCCGTACCGCCTCACGGCTGAGACGGGAGATTTTGCTGATCGCTGCCGACTCAAGCGTCGGCTATGAGGAGGCGCTTGCCTCAACGCCACGAAAGCGGCGCGGGTCGGGACGGCCGCACCTGGTCATGGCCGAGGACTCGATTGGGACTGAGACTCCGAACCCGATCTCGTGCGCCTCATTCTTCGGGTGCCTGCGGCACCGCTGGACCCTAAAGTATTAGGTGAGAATGGGCTTGCAACTGCGCCCTGATTAAACAGATCCACCCAGGACCATTGATGCGGCACGGATGACCATTCCCCACCTGCCTGATCGTCCCCCCTCTTCTCCTACGCTCAGCGGGCGGGCAGGGAAATGCCTGCGGCGCAACTGTCACAAATTCCGTGGCTCGTCAACGACCGGTGTTGTCGCTCGAGAAAGTGCTCCACGGAGAGCCACTCATTCCCGGAACGCACTCGCCGGCACCAGGCGCACATCACGATCAGAGACTCGAGGTACTCGATGCGGCGGAATGCCCTGTAGGTGATCGATATGACCGCCAGGCCAACGACAATGGTGAAGAAAGTCTCGATTATGCCTTCGACTGGACGGATCGGAGTTCGGACGGATCCGAAGAACAGGTGAGGCAGATCGAGGACCTCGTCCAACCAGATGATCGCCACGATACACAAAAAACCTACGGCCTCCAGCACCAGCATGCGGCGAGATACCTCGCGACGATTAAGCACAAGAGCCTCGTTCGATCAGCCTTCGCACAATTGTGGTTCCAGCCGGAGAAAGCGGGCGGCATTGTTGCAGAGGATGTCCCGCTTCTCTTCCGCTGAGAGAAAGTCGGCCGAATCGATACTCTCTATTGAATACGGAATGATCGCCGGCCAGACCGCCTGATCGGAGCCATACATGATGTTGCGGCCAAACCCGGCATCGACCAGCCGGCGCAGGTAAGAGTGGAACTCGGGTCGGGGGAGGGACACGCTTATGCCCGCCACATCCACGTGCACATCCGGGAATGACCGCAGCAGCGCAACCATGCGATCACCCATTGGATAACCCGCGTGCATTACCCAGATGCGTAGTCCCGGGTGCCGCGCCAGCACCTCCTCCAGGGGAAGCGGATCCCCAAGCGCCAGGCGGAATGGTCCCTCCCGCTGAATCCCTGGTGGACCTCCGCCGAGGTGGATGGCCACCGGAACGTCGAGCTCCTCGGCCAGTGACCAGAGCGGCTCCAGCCGCTTGTCGTCGGGAGAAACACCCTCGAACTGCCAGATTGCTTCGCCCAGAACCTGGATCTTTCCGGCCTTCACTCCGGCACGGACACTGTCCAGCGGGGTACCAAGCATCATGACGAGAGCGGGGATGATGCGCTCGGGCGCGGCCGAGTGCCATTGATCGACGATCTTCTGATCGACGCCACTAGCCACGGCTCTTACGATGTTGGACTCCTCGAGCAGGCGAAGGCTCTGCTCCCGAAGGGAGTCGTTGTCGGCAGGGCGGGGAATCGGCGGAAACCAGCTGGTGTCTTTGAAGTAGTTGACCCAGTCAGTGCTGAAGGCGTGCAGGTGGACGTCGATGATCGGTGGAAGCCTGACCGGGGTGTCATTTGGCTGACACCCTGAGACACTACCGAGGGCCAACAGCAGCAGAGAGCAGCGCATCGTGCAACCTCCCGGGGTTACAAGCTCGAGTTTGACGCTTTCGCCGCCAGCCCGGATAGATCGACGGAACGGACCCTCTATTTTATCCCGCTTGCATCAGGAGTAAACCTTGCGGCGGATTCCGGTCCACATATCCATGGACGTGGTTCCGGGATGCTTTCCCTCAAGGTCCTCATCTGCCCGGTACACGTAGACGTAAACCATCTGGATGGAACTGGCGAACGACTCACCGTCGTCGGCTTCGGTAATGAGCGGCAGGTACGTGCCCGTGTTGACGTACATCCGCACCGTCCCATCCTGATTGCCGTGGAAGTAGTCGTGCCTGGCGCGGTGGGTGTGCCCGTAGATGACCCGCTGGATCGGCTTCCCCGAGGGCGGGTTCCGGAATACCTCCTCCGAGCGGGCCCCGTCTCGCAGCGTCTCCTCTTCCTTGAACAGGAACGGGAACGTTCGCTCCAGTCGCTTCAAACCGCCCACCCGCCCTCGAAAGGTTCCGAAATCCGGCCCCAGGATCAACCCTCTCGCTTGCTGGAAACGGTCGATCAAGTCGGCCGAAACCAGGAGGTCGGTACGCATGCGGTCCCAACGCTTGGCCAGACTGCAGCTGAGAAGACCATCCAGCGCCAGGCGGAGCGCGTGATATAACCGCTGCTGATCTTCCCGCGTCTCGTGGGCGCCGATCCACTCCAACCATTCGAACACGTGCAGCATGGGCCGGAGGTTGTTCACGTCCTTGAGTTGATCCACGATCGGAGGTGGAGTGCCCAGCCGGGCCGCGTGGTAGATCAATCCTCCCATCAGCTCTGCCGTCACCGCCTCGCCTATCGCCTGGATCCGGTACGCCTCCGGCGAAAAGCGGCCGACGTTTTCCCGGGGCAGGAGCACCTTGTTGCGGAATTCCCACCCGTGGGTGTTGAGGTCCCACTCGTGGCCATGACGCGCGACGACAGCATACTCATCTGATTCGACACCATATTCGAAGCTCACGATCTGCGGGATCGCCTTCCGGATCTCGACCTGAAGTCGGGGGAAGTTCCACAGCACCCGGTCGTGGTTGCCGACCACGTAGCGCACCGTGAATTCGGGCGTCTCCCGCTCCAGATCCGCCAGGGTGGCGATGAGCTGCTGAGCCGTGGGGGATCGAAGAATGTCCCGAAGGATATCCATGAACTGCCGCTCGATAGCCACCGTGTCGGAGTTCATTCCGGTGGCGGGATCCAAATGGCCGCCCCAGGGCCGCTGCTCCGGCGCGATGCCGTGTCGAAACCAGTAGTCGGTACGGCCGAAATCAATCGTGTCGCCCAGGAGAACCACTTGAACCTCCTTGGCTCCACGCTTCCTGGCAGTGGCGGCTACTTCAGACCCGAACAGCCTGAACGCCTCTGGATTGACGTTCCTGGCGGCGTGTTCGTCGGTGAGGTGGAGATCGCTAATCAGGACGAGCATAGAAGTGATCGAAACCGTGACGAAGGCTGTAGCACGCTGCCCCGTGAGTCGGGCGGGTGGTCGTAGCGGGCCTCAGGGAATGATCCGACTACTTGGCCGACCAGGGCGGTGTTACGCCGCTCATTCGCGCGTAGGACACCAGCTGGCCCAGGTGCTCGTGAGTGTGGGTTGCTCGAAACAGGAACACGTTTCCATAGAGGTCTGCTGTTTGAACATCGTAGCCGGCCTCCGAAGGCCACCTTCCGGCTGATTCCGCATGACCTCACTCGGGTGCCCGGACGATTGGTTGAGATGGTCGATGACCTTCTGCTGCTCGGTCATCGGTTTCTCCGCGTCCTGACGCAGCTCGAGCGGTGGTTTGGCTCCGGCGCTGCTGGCCGTGAATAGTTCGCCTGGGCTACATGTACCAGCACCTCGCCGATCGAACGAGTTCCGGCGACGGGGCGCCAAGCGTATTTCTGTGCCGGGATCGCTTCTGCCAGCTTGAGGAGCTTGTCCGACGCTTCATCGAATCGGGCGAAGAGTCCCGCGCGCAGCTCCACCGGCTTGGCGGGCAGGTCCTGGGCGCTCGCCGTAACCGGAAGGGCTATGGTGGAAACGAACAGGATCAGTGTCGGAGCCCTCATAATGGGATTCCGCTGGAAATCGGTTCTGGCCACTGCCTCGTCCTGTATCCACCATACTATGTCGAGGTAAACGTGTCCGCGACCTGTGCGAGTCAACCGGCTCGGGTCCGGAGTATCTTTCGAACCATGTGGCGACATCACTCCGGGGCGGCCTCGGCGCGGCTATTCGCCTGCAGTCATGCACTGCTGCTCGCCCTCGTTTTAGCCATCCCGGCGGCGTGCCAGCATCAGCCGGAGCTCGATCGTTGGCGGCAGGCTCGGACACGTCTCGTAGATGAACAGCTCGCGCCGGCGGGAATCCGCGACTCAGCCACGCTGGCTGCCATGCGACTCGTCCCCCGGCACGAGTTCGTCCCCGAGAACCAGCGCGCTCAAGCATACGAGAACATCCCGCTGCCGATCGGACTCGACCAGACTATCTCCCAGCCGGCGATCGTCGCGCTCATGACCGAGCTGATCGGGCCGCGTCCCGGCAAGCGGGTGCTCGAGATAGGCACGGGTTCCGGCTACCAGGCCGCCGTGCTGGCGCAGAGCGGGTGCCGCGTTTGGACCGTCGAGATCTTTGGAGCCCTCGCCAGGGAGGCGCGTGACCGCCTGCAGCGATTGGGCTACGGCAACGTTGCGGTTCGCCATGGTGACGGCTACGCCGGCTGGCCAGAGGAGGCCCCCTTCGAAGGGATCATGGTAACAGCAGCGGCCGAGTCGATCCCGCCGGCACTGCTGGAACAGCTCGCGCCGGGTGGGCGTTTGGTGATGCCCGTCGGCGAAGAGTTGCCCTACCAGGAGCTGGTCGTCGTAGACAAGGATTCCGCGGGTAAACTCACCTCACGCGAGGTTCTTCCTGTGCGCTTTGTTCCCTTCCTCCGCGGGGTGCGCTGAGGCCTTCAGGCGCCGCAGGCCGGCTTAGCTCCCTCTAGCCTCCCTGCGCATCTCCAATCCACGTACGACGACATACGCAATCAGGGCAAACACGAAAAACACCAGCAGCAGCCACGCGAGGCTCTGTAGTGTTCCAATAACCGTGCGAAACACCTCGAACGTCCAGCGGTCGGACGTGAGCACAAGCGCGGGCTGATCATGTCCTCTCGGCAGGATGTACTGCTCCAGTGACCAGATCCGCACTCCTCCGGAAATGCCGACGACGTAGATGGCAAAGGTGAGATACCGGTGCCACGCGCCGGTGAGGTCCTCGGGGACCAGTCGCCCGAGAATCTGGCGGATTGGCCGCTCGAAGAGCCGTGACACTAGGAACGACACCAGCAGGGCGATGAGGAATGTGACCAGCAACAGGGTCAGGAACACGCAGCCTCCCCAAAGAGATGACCGACAGGGTTGCACTCACATGAATCAATCTCGGTCGTTGCTTGCAGTGGCTCGAGCGAGCTGTATGACTAGCCTCAGATCCCTGACCCAGCCAGCGGCGTCCCCATTGGGCGGCACGAACGACAATAGCCCTTCCGCCCGGCCGCGGCGCGGCTAAGCACGAACGTTGTTGCGCCGGATCGGAAGCCCCGCATCCAGGTCCGTCTTGCACCCGCTCAGCAATGGCCTCCACTTCGGTCATGTTTCTGCCAGTATACGGCTCGAGGCGCTGTACTGTAATGTCCCCTGTCACCAATGTTCCCTGTCGTCGGGCCTCGGGAGCAGCCACCGTGGTGGTTGTCACGTCGCGGATTTGCTTCTTATCATGATATCAATGCCCACATCGAACACGCTGTTGGAATCCGTTATGCGGACCGGATGAGCGTGAGTGACGCACTCGATCGCGGACGCGTGAGCTTCAGCAGGCAGGAATGGGCGGCTGCTTACGCTGAGCTGTCGCGGGCAGATGGTGAGGCGCGCCTCCTCCCTGCCGATCTTGAGCTGCTTGCGAAGGCGGCCCAGTTGACTGGCAGGGACGCGGCTTGCGAAGAGCTGTGGAAGCGCGCCCACCATGAGTTCCGACGGCAGGGAGAGACGTCGCGGGCCGCAAGGTGCGCGATCTGGCTGGGCCTCGTGCTGACTGATCGTAACGAGGCGGCCCGGGGCGGTGGGTGGATCGCCCGGGCGCGTCGGATGCTCGCGACGAGCGCCGATTGCGTGGAGCAGGGCTACCTGTTGCTGCCGGAAGCCCTTCAGTATTTCGCCAAAGGCGATTACCCGGGTGCCTACTTTGCTTTCGAGCGCGCGGCGCAAGTAGGGGAACGCTTCAGCGATGCGGATCTGGTGACCTTGGCCCGGCATGGCGAGGGACGGGCACTCATTCGGGACGGGAAAAACGCCGAGGGAATGGCCTTACTGGACGAAGCCATGATCACCGTGACGTCTGGTGAGGTCTCCCCCATGGTGGCTGGGGATGTCTACTGTGGCGTGCTCTCCGCCTGCCATGAAACCTTCGATCTACGTCGGGCGCATGAGTGGACTGCTGCCCTGAGCCAGTGGTGTGCGGCGCAACCGGAGCTGGTCCCCTATCGTGGCCAATGCCTGGTGCGGCGGGCTGAGATCCTCCAGTTGCACGGTTCCTGGTCGGCCGCTATGGACGAAGCGCGCCAGGCTTGCGCCAGGCTTTCGGAGCCGGTTGGACAAAGTGCAGCGGGTGCTGCCTTCTATCAGACGGCGGAGCTTTTCCGACTGCGCGGAGAGTTTGCGAAGGCCGAGGAGGCATACCGCGTCGCGAGTAGGGCGGGCAGGAAGCCACAGCCCGGCCTGGCACGGCTTCGGCTTGCGAAAGGGGAAGTGAGCGCGGCCGCGGCTGCTATTCGGCAGGCATTGGATGAGGCGCACGAGCGTCGGACCCGTACCGGCCTGCTGGCAGCTGCCGTCGATATCATGCTCTTCGCCAATGACCTGCCGGCGGCACGTGCCGCCTCCGACGAACTGAGTGACATAGCCGACGCCTTCGGCGCACCATTTGTGCATGCCATGGCGGCCCAGGCGACGGGAGCTGTATTTCTGGCCCAGGGTCGTGCTCAGGCTGCGATATCAACGCTGGAGCTGGCTGCAAAGCTTTGGCGTGAGCTCGAAGCCCCCTACGAAGGTGCGCGGGTGGGGGTCCTGCTCAGCCAGGCGGCTGCTGTACTGGGGGATCATGACACCGAGGAACTGGAACTCGACGCTGCCCGTCGTACGTTCGAGAGCTTAGGCGCTGTCCCGGACCTGACGCGGTTGTCCGAACACCTTCACCGAAGCGTAGCCACCAGGCCGCTCGGTGGAGTGACTGCCCGTGAGTTACAAGTGCTGCGTCAGGTCGCGACTGGCAAGACCAACCGCGAGATTGCCGAAGCACTCTCGATCAGTGAAAAGACCGTCGCTCGCCACCTCAGCAACATCTTTACAAAGCTGGATCTGCCATCCCGTGCCGCAGCCACGGCGTATGCCTACCAGCACCACCTCATCTAGGGCCCTACACAGAAATACCCATTCTGCCGAGCAGCCAGCTGGTTCTTTTGCCCGACGCGGGACGGGCGCTCCCTTCATACCGTTGACCCGAGCCCAATCGGAAGCGGGAATGCATAGAAAGCTCGCCTGGATTGCGCGAAGCCATGGCCGCTGGTCCTGGCAACATCCGGAGCAAGATGCTGGTGTGGATCATGAGCTCCTGGCGGCACAGGAAGCCCTCATCGCTCGCGACGCTCCGGGCACCCGCATTCGCAGGGTGCGTTGGTCCCAGGGCGAAACCCAGGTTCTGGAGATCGGCACCGGACCGCCGCTACTCCTGGTCCACGGGGGTCTGAGCAGCGCCGTCGAATGGTTTCCTGTACTCCAACTGCTTGCCAGGAGCCATCGCGTGCTGGCGCTGGATCGCCCAGGTCATGGCTTGGCCGATAGCTACGACTATAGCGGTGTCGATTTATTCGACCACGCGACCACATTTCTGCGTGACATGGTCGACGCGCTTCAGTTGCGAACGGTCGATGTGGTGGCAAACTCGATGGGAGGTCTGTGGTCGGCCGTGTTCGCGCTCCGGGAACCGATGCGCGTCTCTCGGCTGATCCTCGCTGGCGCACCTGCGGGCTTGAAGCGCAAGGTCCCGCCTCAACTCCGCGTACTCGGGCTTCCTGGGTTCGGCGCCGTGCTTGGCCGACAATTAATGTCTCACTGGACCCGCGAGCGCTGCCGGAAATTCTGGGGACAGATTCTCGTAGCGAATCCTCAGCTTCTTGACGACACGCTGCTCGACGCGGTGCTGGTAAACGCTCGCCGGAACATGAAAAGTCACCTCAGCTTCATTGGCTCCGTGCTGGATGCGGGCGGTCTCCGACGTCCGCTGATCCTCGGGGAGCGCTGGCAGGAAATCAGAACACCAACAGCATGTCTATGGGGAGATTGCGATGCCTTCTCGCGGCCGGAGGAAGGGGAGGCACTTGCCGCGCGAAATCCAAATCTTCGCATCGTCCGCGTCCCTGGTGCCGGACACCTCCCTTGGATCGATGAGCCGGAGCTCGTAGTGGCCGAAATCGAGCGCTTCCTGGTGTCGTAGCTGTTCTGCTGGTCCACGCATGTCATCGGTGCAAGGAGGTTGCAATGACTGTAGCGAGAGTGATCACCAAGTCAGGGAACCCCTGGGACAAGATCGCCCCCGGTTATGACGAGTTCGTCACCCCCACTCACATGTGGCTGGCGAACGAGGGTGTCCGGCGAGCTCGGCTCAGCCCCGGCATGCGATTTCTGGATGTGGCGGCGGGAAGCGGAGCTCTCAGCATCCCTGCCGCACGCCTCGGTGCCCAGGTGCTTTCAGTTGACCTGTCTGCAGTCATGCTCGACAGGCTGAAAGCACGAGCCAAAAAGGAACGGCTTCCCCTGGAGACTCGCATCATGGACGGCGAAGTTCTGCTGCTGAAGGACGATAGTTTCGATGTAGTGGGATCGCAGTTCGGCGTCATGCTGTTTCCCGACATGCCGCGCGGATTACGCGAGATGGCGCGTGTAACCAAACCGGGCGGGCGGGTCCTGATGACCGTATACGGTGATCCTGGCAAAATCGAGTTCTTTGCTTTCTTCGTGCGGTCCATACAAGCCGCAGTTCCGGGGTTTACCGGACCGCCGATGAATCCCCCTCCGCTGCCGTTCCAGTTGAAGGACCCTGAGAGGCTCCGCCGCGAGCTCTCTGATGCAGGACTGCAGGACGTCAGGGTGGAGACGATCACGGAAAGACTCGAGTTTGAATCCGGGCACCAGCTCTGGGATTGGTTGACCAACAGCAATCCGATTGTGGAAGCCGTGCTCGGGGAGCTGAAACTGAGCGATGACCAGATCACCCTGGTGCGAGACACCCTGAACCGCTTGGTGCGCGAGCGCGCCGGTGGAGCCGGCCCCGCCATTCTGACCAATCCGATTAACATCGGTGTGGGGGTGAAGTAGCGTAATCAGGGTACTATGGTCAGGCGGACGTGGGAGGCTCGCCCCGGGGTGTGCCAGATGCGATGTCTCTACGCCTTAAAGTCCGACTCCTTCGCCTGAAAGATGTTGGGCACCCCGGTCTGTGGATTGCGGTCGTACACCGGGAACAGGTGCTCTGGATCTGCACCATGATGCGGTGGCCTTTCCGGAATCGAGCCGTTGAGGTAATACGTGAACCATGCTGCCTCAACGTCTCTCTAATACGGGTCTTGCGAACCCGGACCGACCACCGGTATTCGTCGTGCCGGGTTGCGCAGAATGAATTGCTGTTGGTATTCTGATGTGAGGTGCCGCAGGTCCAGTCTACGCATTGCTGTGAGCGCCACTTCCCAGGCACCCTCGCAACAAAGCCCCTGCATAGCCGCGTCTTCATAGTCGTCGACCCCCGATTGTAACACAACTTTTCGCACCTCCTCGGCGAATCGTCCAGCGTCCATCATGAAGCACTCTCCTTGCAAAGGCGACATAGCAGCGATGTCCCCAGATGACTGGTTCGCCCCTCGAGGGTCATTACCCAGGGCCTGACCTCCCAGGGTGGGTTATGCCGCAGGTGCTGAGAGTGGCCGCACTCGAGTTCTGCCACCCAGTGCTGCTCCTCATCCTGACGGTAGCCTACGATGCGTTGCTCGATCGACATGAGGCAATCACCTTTTGCGGTACGATGGTTAGGTAAGCTAAACCGTAGAGATAGGAGGCGCCTTGCAGGCTGATCAGCCGGGAAACTCTCTCATCCACCTTCCCGTAGATTCTTCGGACACTACTTTTCGTGCGGCCTTCCCCCGATCAGTGGCCGCTCGGCGGCTCTGAACGCCGCTGAGCGTTCTAACAACGGACATGCTCGCGCTCCTGCTCATGCTTCAGGCTTCAGCCCCAGCCTCCGGCGTCGTCGTCGCAGGGAAAGGCTCGCCTACAGCGGAGATTCCTCGACTGGAAACTACGATCCAGATCGATGGAAGGCTCGACGAGCAGGTCTGGTCTCAGGCGACCCGGCTCACCGGCTTCTCGCAGTATCAGCCGGTAGATGGCCGCGCCGCCGAGGAAGAGACCGAGGTTCTGGTATGGTACGCGCCCGACGCCATCCACTTCGGGATCATTGCGCACGACCGAAATCCTGCTGCAATACGAGCGACCGTGGCGGACCGCGACAACATCGACAACGATGATAACGTCGTCATCGATCTCGACACCTTCCATGACCGCCGCCGGGCCTTCTTCTTCGGAGTGAACCCTCTCGGAGTGCAGAGTGATGGGGTACGCAGTGAGGGAGCTGGCCAGGTCAGCAGCCTCATCCCCGGAAGCATAGACAAGAACCCCGACTTCACGTGGGACTCGAAGGGCCGGATCACCGATCAGGGATATGAGATCGAGATCCGCATTCCCTTCAAGAGCCTCCGCTACCGCGGGAGTGGGCCGCAGACCTGGGGACTCAACATCACCCGCGTGGTCCAGCGCACCGGATACACGGACACCTGGACCGACGTCCGCCGCGCGAACGCGAGCTTTCTGGGTCAGGAGGGGGCCATCGGTGGATTGCACGACCTGCGGCATGGTGTCACCGTCGAGGCCCAGCCATTCGTCACCGCAACCGCCAATGGTGCCCGCGACGGTGTGAGCGGACGATTCTTTCGTGAGGACGTGAATCCTGACGCGGGTCTCAATCTGCGGCTCGGCTTCAGCAGCTTTGCGTTGGACGCCACCGCCAATCCCGACTTCAGCCAGGTCGAGAGCGATGAAGGCCAGGTTACAGTAAACGAGCGGTTCGCCCTGTTCTTCCCGGAAAAACGGCCCTTCTTTCTCGAGGGGATCGAGCTATTCGGATCCCCGCAAACCCTGGTGTACACCCGACGCATCGTTAATCCCAAGGCCGGAGCCAAGCTGGCAGGAAAGTTCGGCCAGTTGGGCGTGGCTCATCTGACGGCGGTGGACGAGACCGGCGCCGGGGACGCCTGGTTCAACGTTACCCGGCTCCGCCGCGACCTCGGCCGCAACTCCATCGCGGGGGTGACCTTCACCAATCGCGATCGGGGAGATCTTCACAACCGGGTGCTCGCCGGGGACTTCCGTTACGTCTGGAGCCTCTACTTCGCACAGTTCCAGTACGGGGCATCGTTCACCCGCGATGCCGCCGGGAGCCGCACGGCCCCGATCTGGCAAGCCGAGTATGATAGGACTGGCCGCACATGGGGCTTCAATTATCTGTTGAGCGGCATAGGTGAGGGCTTCGATGCGCAGGCGGGATTCGTCAACCGGCTCCGAAGTGGAGTCGTGAACGGGCACGCGTTCAACCGTCTCACGCACTACGGAGCACGAGGGGCATTGCTGGAAAACCTTACTGTGTTCTTTGGCCCTGAACGGACCTGGCTTTACGATAGTTTCGGCTTCAAACCCGGCCTCGAAGGGCGAGAACAGCTCGATGCCACCTTTCAGCTCCGTGGCGGCTGGGCGCTGAACGGACACTTCGAGCGGGTGTTCGTGAACTGGCAGGACAGCTCCTTCGCGAGCCATACAATCGGTAGTGCAGGCGGGCCGGCCTACCGGCCTGCGGATGACTTCTCCGGCTTCACTGGAGAGGTCAAGGTCACCACCCCGACATGGCGTCAGCTCGGCGCGGAACTGGCCTACGGGCGCGGACGGGTTGCGATTTTTCAGGAGGGAACCACGGGATCCGGCTGGCAGTTCACCGGCGGGCTGGAGTTGCGCCCCAGTACTACCATCCGCGCGACCGCCAGCGGCACTGTGTTCCGGCTGTCCCGGCTCGATGGCAGCGAGTTCGCCCGCTCGACGATTCCCAGGCTCAAACTGGAGTATCAGCCGAACCGTGCCCTCTTCTTCCGACTGATAGGAGAGTACCGCTCGGAGCGCCGTGCGGCGTTGCTGGAGCCTTCCAGCGGTGATTCACTGTTTGTGCTGGGGGCCTCACAGCCGGCAACAGAGTTCAATGGATTCCGGCTGGATCTCCTCGCCTCCTTCGAGCCCACGCCGGGAACGGTGGCGTTCCTGGGCTATGGCAGCTCGCTCGAGAGCGACCGCGAGT